>Ga0209554_1003158_pt1 | contig 10786 bp, 10 predicted proteins | sample MarorgKNORR_S2LV_5_FD_188221 | JGI IMG/M metagenome (GOLD analysis project Ga0209554, IMG submission 188221) | Marine microbial communities from the Southern Atlantic Ocean, analyzing organic carbon cycling - Bottom_A/KNORR_S2/LV (SPAdes) (version 2) | ecosystem: Environmental > Aquatic > Marine... | reverse complement strand
CCGGCCTCACAGCTCGCTGAAAGGCAAAACGCCCAAGGAGTTCATTGAATCAGTAGCCGGACTCTACTAGCCAACGTTACTAACTTCGGGGTAAGGTCAGTCGGACTCCGCACTGTCCGTAAAAAGGCGAGCTAGTTATGACAACATCTCTCATGCTGCCAAAAATTTGGACAACGTGCGGCGAAGTTGGCTCAATCCAAAAAATGCATCCGAGGAAGCTCTGAAAAGCCGTACACTGACTATCCTCTACAACACCTACCCCACATGGTTAAATCAAGCACACTCGAGATTGGACGAAGCGGTGTTGGGTGCTTATGGTTGGAGCCTAGATATAAGAGACAATGAAATTCTCGCCAATCTATTGGCTCTTAATCTAGAGCAAAACAATCAATAAATAATCGAAAATTATCGTCCGCTTACTCCAGCTCAGCCAACGTGATTCCATCGCCGCCAGGCCCTTCCCCATTCTCGGCGGATATCACTAGGGGATGACCGCCCAGGTATTCGCGGATGGCTTGGCGGAGCGCGCCGGTGCCCTTGCCGTGGATGATCCGTAGTGATTCGGCGCCGTCCAATACCGCGTCGTTGAGGGCTTCATCCACCCGGCTCAGCGCCTCGTCCACCCGCATTCCCCGCAGGTCTAAGTCGGTTTTAGGCGCTTTACGGGGCGCGCGGTCCAGGTACACACCCTGGGACGCCGCGGCTGGGTGGCCCTCGGCCTGACGCTCCAGTTGGTACACCGGTATCTTGGCCCGCATGGTGCCCAACAGCACCTCCACCCGGTCCTGGCCGTCGGCGGCGGCAATGACCTCCACCGGCTGGGCGATGCCCCTGATATAGACCCTGTCACCCTCTTTCAAGATGGACTGCCAAGGCACCCTTTCAACCTCGATCGGCGACCAGGCGGCCGATTCCAGTTGACGCTGGACCTCCCGGACCTCGGCGCGGTGGGTCTGTATCTCCTGCCGGGACTTCGCTTCAGCTTCCTGCCGCAACTCGCTGGCTTCCAGCGAGCGTTCGGCCCTGCCCAGACGGTCCAATATCCCGCTGATGCGCATCTGCAGTTCCTGGCGCGATTCCTCGACCAGATTGGCCTTGGCCGCTTCAACGTCGGCCAACTGGGCGTCCAACTCCCGCTGCTTCCGCACCGCGTCCGCCGTGGCGGTCTCGGCTTCCTCTCGCAGTTCCTCCACCACCCGCCGTTCCTGCTGTAGCTCCTGCAACAAGCCTTCAGTCGCTTGCTCCACCGGGGATATGCCGCTGCGGGCGTCGTCGATGACCTCTTGGGGCACGCCCAGGCGGGCGGCGATGGTCAGTGCGTAGCTCCGGCCCGGCAGGCCCAGGGTCAGGTGGTAGGTGGGCTCAAAGGTGCTGGGGTCGAGGTCCACGCTGGCGTTGACCATGCCCGGCTGGTCCTGCACCATCCTGGCGACGCCCCGGTGGTGGGTGGTGCCGACCACGAACGAGCCGATCTTCTGGAAGTAACGGAGCACGGCGCTGGCCAGGGCGGAACCTTCTTCGGGATCGGTGCTGGTGCCCAGTTCGTCCACCAACACCAGCGAGTGGACCGTGGCCTGCGTCATGATGCCCTTCAGGTTGACGATGTGGGAACTGAACGTGGACATGGACTCTTGGATGCTCTGCTGGTCGCCGATGTCCGCGTAGACGCCGTCGAACCTGGGGAAATGGGCTTCTTCGGCGGGCACGTGCAGGCCGGCTTGGGCCATCATGGCTAGCAAACCCACGGTCTTCAGGGTTACCGTCTTGCCCCCGGCGTTGGGACCGGTGATCAACATGACTCCCTGGTCCCGGTCCAAGTCGACGCTTACCGGGACAACGGTGCCGGTGAGCAGCGGGTGTCTCGCCCGGACCAGTTTCAGATGCCTCTCTGAAACTTCTTGGTCGGCGACCCACGGGGCCACCGCGTTCATGGCGGCGGAGTAGCGGGCCTTTGCGATGTCCAAATCAAGTCTCGCCATCAGGTCCAGGGTCAGCAGCAGGTCTTCCCCGGACATGCCGACCATCCCGGACAACTGACGCAGCACCCGCTCGACTTCCCTTTCTTCGGCCAGCCGGGCCTCCCGCCAGCGGTTGCCCACTTCGACGGCCGGCATGGGCTCGACGAACACCGTTGCTCCGCTGTCGGAGACGTCATGGACGATGCCGGGCACCCGGTACCGCAGCTCGGCCTTGATCAGCAGCACCATGCGGCCGTTGCGTTGGGTGATCAGCGGCTCTTGGACCACCTCCGACCGCTGCAATCGGCGCAGGTTGCGCTCCATGATCTCGTTGAGGCGGTTCTGGGCGTGGCGTGACTCTTGGCGCAGGTTGTGGAGGACGGGGCTCGCGTTGTCCAAGACCTCGCCGGCCGGGCTGATGGCGCCCGAGATAGCCCGTTCCAGGTCGCCCAACTCAGGGAGGTTTTCGGCGACGCTGGCTAGCATCGGTATCTCTTCGTGACGGCCCAGTTCGGTGCGGTCATAGCGTGCCGCCCGGAGCAACTCCCGCACCAAGAACAGTTCGTCGCCGCGGAGCAGTCCGCCCAGCAAAGCGCGCTGGAGCAACTCCCGGAAGTCTTGGTTCGGTCCAAACTCCAGGCCGCCGCCCTGTTCCAGATACTGTTTGGCTTCGGACGTCTCCTGCAGCCGGGTGGCTATCTCCAGCAGGTCGCGGCTGGGCGAGAGAGCCCGCGCCCGCTCGCCGCCCACCACGGTCTTGGTGTAAGCGGCGATCTGCTCCAGGACTTTGTCGAACTCCAGCAGTGGCCCGGCAAAGCTAAATCCGCCCAGGTCGCTATCCCACGGGCGCGGCCCGCCACGGGTGCTGAAATCGTGCCTGGTGGCCTTCGGCAGGTTGTTGGGTCCCAGATCAGCGTCGCTCAATATTCACCAATCGATCCCCCAGACGCGGCTCTCGTGGAGGGTGCTGCCCAGGTCGTCCAGGGTGTCGCGTTTGGGGTCTCGTATATTCAGTCTTCGTTTGAGGGTTATATCTTTATATTCGTCCAGGCGCGGGCAGACCTTCAGGAAGCCGTTCAAGGTGAACTTCTCTCCGCCCAGTATCACGTGGTCCAATTCAGAAGCCACCGGCTCAAATTGGGCCCGGATGGTCTCGCAGACCTTCACGTACAGCCTCCGCATCTGGCCTTCCCTGACGCGGGTATAGCGGAGCTGGGAGGTGCCTCCGGCGTGGTGCTTGCCCTTCACGTAACGGGAGTCGGTCTTCGACGTCGCCAGGTCGGCGCCCCGGTACACCGCCACCGAGTAGCGGCCCAGGCGAACGAGCACCACCCCTACGGTCCGTTCCGCGTCCAAGAGTGCCCACAGCGGCGCCTCGTTCCAAGAATCGTGTTGGCTGCTTTCGGTCACGGGGAATGGCGGCGCGATGACCAACGCCCGGTCTCCGGCACGAAGACACACCAGGCCGCACCCGCTCTCCTCAGGAGTCTTGCCCAACCGGGACAGCCGCTCCCGCCATTCGGGAGACTGGGCAGTCTCGTCGGGCCGCAAGTACAGGGACGACGCAGCTTCACCCTCAGACGGCTTCCGCACGTTCAGCAGGTTGCGCAGCCGATCTATGGTGAGCCAGTCTCCGCTGAGGCTGGCCGCAGGCGTGGCCGTTCTTTGTCTGGATTGGGTCATGATCACTCAAGAAAATTGTACCACCGTGGAGTCCCACTTCCCCTCCGTTTGCCTGGGCTTTAGAATGGCCTCACCTGGCATTCGGAGAGAACGATGACATCACAGCAGAACTTGACCCCGCTCCAGCGGCAGGCACGCGTGTTGGAGTGGCTGGACGAGGGGCACAAGACGCTCCACGCCTCCCTAGAAGGACTTGATCCCGTGGACGCCTTCTTGGGCTCCCGGTGGTCGGTATGGGAGGTGCTGAACCATCTGGACACCGATAAGTTCGTGACGGCCCTGGAAGATATCGCCGCTGGAAATATAAAGATGCTGCCGCCCTTCAACACACGGGGGGCGAAGCTCAAGTCCGACATCGCCCACCTGGACGACAACTACCGGCGCTTCCGGGCGTTGGTGGAGAGTCTGACCGAAGAGAAGATGTCGCAACTGGTGACCGCCCCGAATCCCGAGAACTCCTTCCCCGCCCTGACGCTGCTGGAGTTGGTGGAGCGGTCGTCGGGCCATTGGACAACCCACGCCCGGCAGATAGTGTTAACCCGCCAGTACGTGGATGCGTTCAACGCCAAGGAACGGGCCGTGACCTTCATCGCCTTGGACGTAGACCAGCCTTCCAAACTGGGCGTCTCGGCCGTGGGCCTGCTGAAACACGCCGATTACGTGGCCGGCTCCCCGGAAGCCCTGGACGCGGTCCGTGATTCCGCCAGCGGCACTGAGTTGGAGTTGAACGGCAAGAACACCGACGAGGTCCTATCCCGGCTGGGCAGGGACACCCGCGCCGGTCTGTGGGCCGTGGTCTGCACCATCGGCAGCCCGTCGGAGTCCCACCCCGAGCTGCTGAAGGCCGCCGAGCAGCATTGCGACAAAGTGGTCATCATGAAAGCGGGACAGTAACGTTAGTCAGAACGCCGGCCCGTTTGCCCCACCGAATCAGTTTTGCTACACTGTCGCGTAACTTCACGCCCGCCTGTGATTAAGCTCGGATATGAGCCTGGGAGGGTCGGCAGAAAGCATTCACCCCCGGAGAGGAGCCGCCATGATCTACGAAGTGCGTACCTACGTCCTGAAACCAGGCAGCGTCCCTGAATTCGAGAAGAATTTCGGCGAGGCTTTGCCCTACCGCGAGAAATACTCCAAGTTGGGAGCTTTCTGGCACACAGAGATCGGTCCTTTGAACCAGGTTATCCACGTTTGGCCCTACGAGAGCGTGGAGGAGCGCGACAGCATCCGCGCCGAGGCCGCCAAGGACGACCACTGGCCGCCGCCGAATGACCCCGACATGTACGTCAGCATGAACTCGGAGATCTTTATCCCCGCGCCGTTCATGCGTCCCATGGGCGGAGACCAGGCGTTGGGCGCGCTCTATGAGATGCGCACCTACACCTACAAGACCGGCAGCATCGGCAAGGTGATCGACATCTGGGCCGAGGCCGTCCCCGCCAGGGAGGAGTTCTCCCCCTTGGCCGCCGCGATGTACACCGATGTTGGCGGACTGAACAAATGGGTCCACATCTGGCCCTACGAAACCCTGGAACAGCGGAGCAAGATCCGGGCCGAGTCGGTCAAGACGCCGTCCTGGCCGCCGCCTACCCGGGAGTTCTTGGTCAGCCAAGAGAACAAGATAATGGTCCCCGCATCCTTCTCCCCCATGCACTAACCGGCGCAGCCGGGTTTTGTTTGGACGAGCGAGGTAGGAATCAGAGAGGGGACTTTGCCGATGTTCTTTGGCAGAGTCCCCTTCATCGTCAATGACGGGAGAGCATCTGTAGGGGCAGGTTAGAAACCTGCCCTGCTCGAGGGCGACCTAGCTTTCAGAGAAACCTAAACTGGCTTAAATAGCATCCTGGTATCCGAAATCTGAAATTGGCCAACTTGAGCCCAGGCGGGTTAGAAACCCGCCCCTACGACGAATGACACTACCGGCGTGAAGGTCCATGGCTTCCCCTTCCCCGGAATTGGCCTGATAGACGGTAGAGCGAAAAATTCATGAATAACATCGACGAACAATTGGAGCTGTTGGTTACGGCCAACCGGATATTGGCGCGGGAGGGCGTTGTCGACGCCTACGGACACGTCAGTATCCGGCACCCGGACCATCCCGACCGGTACATCTTGTCCCAGTCGCGGGCCCCGGACTTGGTGGAAGTCTCCGACCTGATGGAGTACACACTTGAGGGAGACCCCATCGACCAGCAAGGCCGCTCCATGTACACCGAACGGCCGATTCACGGCGGCATCTACGAAACAAGAGACGATGTATTGGCCATCGTGCACAACCACGCTCCGTCGTTGATTCCCTTCACCGTCACCAACACGCTTCTGCGGCCCATTCTTCACCTGGCTGCGCTGACCGGGCCCGAACTGCCGGTCTGGGACATCCGCGACAACTTTGGCGACACCAACCTTCTGGTAACCACCATGGACCAGGGCCGGGACCTGGCCAGTTGCCTGGGCGACCGCCGGGTGTCGCTGATGCGGGGCCACGGGTGCGTGATCGCCGGAAAGTCCATCCGCGAAGTGGTGATGGCTTCGGTCTACCTTCAGGTCAACGCCGGTATGCTGCTGGAGGCCCTGCGCCTGGGCGATGTCAAATACCTGTCACCGGGCGAGATCAAAGCGATGACCGAAAGCCAGATGAGCCTCACCGGTCAAGAACGGGCCTGGGAGTACTGGGCCAACCGGGCCGGCCGAGGCAAGAGAGCCTGATGACGCCGCAACCCGAACCGGAGACCGTCGAGGAGATCAAGGCCGCCAACCAGCGGTTCTACGACGCCTTCTCCGACCTGGACATCGCCGGCATGGACCGCGTCTGGGAGAACTCAGAACGGGTCACCTGCGTCCACCCTGGCTGGTCGCCTCTGATCGGTTGGGAAGCCGTGCGCCTGAGCTGGGAACGCATCTTCCAGAACACCGCCCTGATGCAGTTCCAGGTGCGCTATCTGAACGTGGTCGTACAGGGAGAATTCGGCTACGTGACCTGCGTTGAAGGCATCACCAGTGTGGTGCAGGGAACGGCCACCAACTTCAGCACCTTCGCCACCAACGTGTTCGCCCGCTACGAAGACGGCTGGCGCATGACCGCCCACCACGCCTCCCAGGGTGGCTGAACCCAGCCTCCCCGGCCACCACTGCCCCATCGCGTGTCATAACCCGCACCATCTTTTCTGACGGTCTCCGCTCGCCACCTGATAAACTAGACGATGCTGCCCAGCCGCCCGCCGGTTATCCGGTTTGAGGCTGATTGTGCCTACCAGAACCCTCTTTGGCAGCGCCATAGAACCGAGAAAGGACACCAATCATGGCTGCAAAATCACCGTCGATGACAAAGACGGATAAGAACCTTTGGTCGGCCATCATCGCCGAGGCCCTGGCCTACTTGAAATACAACGCCTACGCCCACCGCGCTCTCGAAGAGGGCCACCCGGAAGTCGCCCAGGTTTTCCAGGAAGTAGCCGGCGCCGAGACCATCCACGGCATGAACCACCTGCGTGTATCGGGCGCGCTGGACACCACGTCGGTCAACCTGCGCACGGTGACCGAGGGCGAGTCGAAAGAATACAGCACCATGTACCCCAAGATGATCCAAGACGCCCTGGACGAAGGACGCCAGGACGCCGCCGACTCCTTCGCCTTGGCCATGGACCGGGAACGCCACCACTTGGAGGTTTTCACCAACGCCCTGGAATTGTTGGACGCCAAGACGGTCGCCATCGCAGCAGCCGGACTGACGCCGGTACAGGCGCCGGACTCTACGCCCGTCACGGCTTCCGGACCGGCCCCAGGCAGTCCGCTGAATATCGAGACCGACGGCATGACTATGGCCGACTATGTCAGCGCGGCCACCGAGATTGACCGAGAGCGATGGCGCGTCGCCCGTTTGGGCCGCCTTCGCGAGGTGGTGTTCGGGGCCCAGGATGGGCTTTTGAGCACGGTGGCGCTGGTCACCGGGGTAGCCGTGGCTGTCGAGAACCAGACCACCGTGTTGGTGGCCGGCCTAGCCGCGGCCCTGCCAGGGATGCTGTCCATGGCCACTGGGGCGTTCTTGGGCTCCCGCGCCGAACAGGACGTGCAGCGGGCAGAGATCGCCAGGGAAGCCCAGGAGTTGGAGGACAATCCCGCCGAGGAACTGGCAGAGTTGGTGGTCCTCTACCAGCGGGAGGGCAAGACCTACCAGGAAGCCCGGCACCTGGCCGATGAGATTGCCGAGGACAAAGATCTGTGGCTGCGCACGCTGGTGGAGAAAGAACTGGGCATCAGCCCCGACGACACCAGTAGCCCGGTTAAAGACGCCCTCACCATGGGCATCGCCTTTATCTTGGCGGCCTTCGTTCCCATCCTGCCCCACTTCTTCATGGAGGGCGGGCCGGCCATCACCGTCTCAATAGCGGCCGCGCTCACCGGGTTATTCATCCTGGGTGTGGGCAAGGGCCGGCTGGTGCAACGCTCGCCGCTCTTACAGGGATTGGAGATTCTCACCATCGGGGCGATCTCAGCAGGGATCGGGTTCGGGCTTGGGAACCTCATTCCCAGGTTGATTGACCTGGGGTAAACCACAATAAGCCAGGTCACGGTCCCGTTTACAATGAGCGGTGTAACAAAGTTGGCTGCGTGTGAACGTTCACCCTGAGCATTTCAAACGATGCGCATAGCCGGCCTACGGACGGTTGGGGCCTGGAAAAATCATCCCCCGTGATTCCAGAGAAGGCCGGAATGACGGTTGGAGGGACGCACGTAGGGGCAGGTTTCTAACCTGCCCTGCTGTGGAGGGTCCAACCTGTTGTGAGAGAACCCACCAACGCAACATCGTTTTCCGATTCGAGCAGCGGTTGGTGACCGGCCGGGCCGGTTGGAAACCCGCCTCTGCGACCAATCAGATCATGGGCGCAATGCCTTAGGGATTCCTGCTCCTGCCCGCTAGTCCGCCGCCGCCGGAGCCATTCCGGGCAGCCTGCGGTCTTTAATGGAGAACACGGTCGCCGTGGCCAAAAGTAATAGCGCTATGTTGCTCCAGATGGCCAGGGCGTAGGTGCCCTGGGAGTCATAGAGCAGTCCTCCCAGGTAGGCGCCCAAGCCCGAGCCCAGGGGCATCACGGCGAACATGGTGCCGTAGATCGTCCCCAGTTGGGACAAACCAAAGCGGTCGGATGCGTAGGCGGCGGTGATCGAGGTAGTCGCGTTCCAAGAGAATCCTACCAACAGTATCCCCACCAGCAATACGGCGATTCCCAGGGATGGAATGTTGAATATTGGGATCCCCATGGACAGCAACACCAATACGAACCCCACGGCCCTCAAGTGGTAGGCAAGACTCAGCAATCTTCGGCGGCCGTGCCGGTCCGACAGGTGCCCCATCAGTAATGCGCCGATGATTGCTGCGGCCCCGATCAGGCTGAAGGCGCCGGCGGCAATCATCTTGTGGTAGCCCAAGTCCTGAACGTAGGTGACGAAGTGAGCGTTCACGAAGCTCATGGTGTAGCCTCAAACGAAGTACCCCATGGTGAGCTTGACGAATAATGGTGTGCGCAGGGCTTCCCGGAACGTCGCGTCCCGGCCCAGCAGTTTTTCTTCATCGGAACGGGCTGAAGCAGAGGCCCGGCCGCCGTCTGACGCACCGAACGGTTCCAGTCCCATATCCTGGGGCCGGTTCCTGATCAGCAGGAACCCGGCGGGCAGCACCAGCACCAGCAAGAGCAGGGCCAGGAACCAGTAGGCTTCTTTCCAGGCGAACACCACCAGGAACAGCGAGGCCGCTGGGACCAGGATCATCGCTCCGAACGAGCCGGCGCCGCTGACCAAGCCCAACGTCAGGCCCCTTCTGGTGTGGAACCAGCTACTGACGATCTTGGTCAAGATAGGGCCGGTGCCCAAGGTGATCCCGATGCTCATGATGGCGAACAGGGCGTAGAGTTGGGCCAGGTTGTTGATGAAAGGGATGAGCAGCAGTATCACGCCCATGACGGCCACCCCGGTGAGCACCGCCGTCTTGGCACTGTAGCGGTCGGCCAGATAGCCGGCCAACGGCCGCAGCAGCCCGGAGATCATGAAGGTCAGGGCGAATGCCAGAGACAGCGAGCCCCGGCTCCAACCAAACTCATCGGTCATCGGCTTCAGGAACACGCCGAAGGAGAACTGGCCGCCGGCAACCCCGAAAGACACCAACACGCAGCCCGCCACCACGAACCAGCCGAAGTAGGTGTTCTTCGTGAACGATCTCATACCGGCTGCCTAGACGGGCTCCGCCGCGTGAACGATCTCATACCGGCTGCCTAGACGGGCTCCGCCGCGCGAACGATCTCATAGCGACGGTCTAGACTGACGCCACGGTTGGACTGGCGAACGAGGCGGGAGATGGCTGAAAGAGCCAGACTTCAGTCTGGGAGGGGAGTGTCTCGGGCGAGAACTGGGCGCTGTGGCCTTCCAGCCGCTTGACCCCGGATTGGGTGGCCAGCCAGCCCTCCGGCGGTTCTAAGCCGGTGTCATCGGCCATCAGGCCAGGTATCTGGTAATGCATGGGAATGACAACTCTTGGTTCCAGACGCCGGACGAGGGAGTCGACTTCCTCGTAATCCAGAAGGTGGTTGGAGTCATCGACGGTCACCAGCAGCACGTCGACCTCGCCGATCGCGCGGGCCACATCGTCCGGCCAGTCGGCCCGGTTGTCGCCCATGTGCAGAAAGCTGACGCCGCCGGTCTCCAGGCGGAACATCACGTTGGGAAATCCGCGGAGCCGCGACGCCCCTGAGTGCAGGTCCAATACGCCCCGGATATTCATATCGGCGTTGGTGAACTCCCCCGACATACGGATCAACGAGGCGCCCTCCGGCAGGCGTTCGGCGGCGTCATGGTCGAAATGGGCGTGGGTGATCAGGCCCAAGTCACACTCGACGTCGGGAAACAGCCTCTTGAACCAATAACGCTCGGCGATGTTGCGGTAGGGGTCGGCCAAAACCCGCAGTCCTGCCTCCGTCTGCCATTGGAAAGCGCAGTGGCCGTAGTAGGACAGAGTCAAAGGGCCGCCGGCATCGGTGGGCATGCGGTCGCTCCTGTGGAATGATGTCCTGAACGACTGACATTCTAACTGAGGCGCTGACATCCCGCCATTGATTTCTTGAGACCTTTCTGGAATGGCTATTGTTAATTTTGGT
>Ga0209554_1003156_pt1 | contig 10797 bp, 10 predicted proteins | sample MarorgKNORR_S2LV_5_FD_188221 | JGI IMG/M metagenome (GOLD analysis project Ga0209554, IMG submission 188221) | Marine microbial communities from the Southern Atlantic Ocean, analyzing organic carbon cycling - Bottom_A/KNORR_S2/LV (SPAdes) (version 2) | ecosystem: Environmental > Aquatic > Marine... | reverse complement strand
GAGCATGGCGTCGGTTCCTTCAATCAGGGACACGAGGCCCCGCGTTTCGATCAGTCCTATTGCTTGTTGTGACATATCAGTTTTTGTTTTGGTTTTTGTGCGGTAAAAAAATCAGTTTCGCCTGTGGTCCAAATAACGTTTCACCTCGCGCGCCACAACCAGTTCCTCGTTGGTGGGAATGATCATGACCTTGGCCGGTGAGTCGTCCGCGCTGATGACCGTTTCCCCGGCTTGGGCCGCCGCGTTTTTTTCGGCGTCGAGCCGGATGCCGAGCTGGTCGAGGTCGGCGCAGATCGCGGCGCGGATGCCGGCGCGGTTCTCGCCGATGCCGGCGGTGAACACGAGGGCATCAAGCCCGTTGAGTTGCGCGAGGTATGCGCCGAGCCAGTGCCGCGCCGAGTGCACGTACACATCGAGCGCGAGCTTGGCCCGCGCGTTGCCGGAGCCGGCCTCCGAGACGATGTCGCGGATGTCGTTGTGGCCGCCGCTCAACCCCTTGAGTCCGCCCTCGTTGCAAAGCGCATTTTCGACGTCGTCGATCGACAGGCCGTCGCGGCGCATCATGTGCAGCACCGCCATCGCGTCGAGGTCGCCGACGCGATTGTTTTGCGGCAAACCCGACTGCGGGCTCAGGCCCATGCTGTTGCCGATCGCCGCGCCGTTGAGGATGCCGGTGATCGACGAGCTGCCGCCGAGATGGCAGGAAATTACCCGCAACGGCGGGCCGTCCACCGGCGAGCCGGCGTCATCGACGTAAAGATTGCGGGCGCGCTGGGCCACGTCTTCGCGGCCGAGCAGTTCCGCCGAGCGCTCGGCGATGAATTTGTGGCTTGCGCCGTGAAAACCCCAGCGGCGAACGCCCGCGTCGTGCCAACTTTGCGGCACCGCGTAACACGTCGAGGCTTCCGGTGCCCACTGGTAAAACGCCGTCTCGAACAGCCCCACAAGCGGCACGCTTGGCATCTTCTCCGCAAACAGCCGGATGCCCCGGATGTACGGCGGGTTGTGCGCCGGGGCGATGTTGTTGCACGCCTCCATCGAGTCGATCACTTCCGACGTCAACTCGAGACAGCCGGTGCGCCCCTCGGCCATGATCGCCTTGAAGCCCACCGCCGCGAGGTCATCCTCGGAGGCGATCCAGTCACCCGCCCGAAGCTCGCCGAGCACTTGCCCGATCGCCTCGGCGTGGTCGCTCACCCGCTCCAGCCCGCCACGCGTCAACAGCTCGCCGTCGCCGCTTGAAAAATCAAACAGGCGGTACTTCATCGAGGTCGACCCGAGGTTGGCGATGAGTATTTTCACGCAATTTCAACCAGGCGCTTGGCCAAGCGGCGCTTACTGCAGCCACTCACCCAATCCCTTAAGATCCTCGTGAGGGCGCGGGATCACCTGCACGCTCACCACTTCGCCGACGGCGGCGGCCGCAGAGGCACCGGCATCGGTCGCGGCCTTCACCGCAGCGACATCGCCCCGGTAAAAACCGGTCACCAATCCGCTGCCGACCTTGTCCCAGCCGGTCATCGTGACGTTGGCCGCCTTGAGGGCGGCGTCGCTGGCTTCCATTAACGCACAGAAGCCCTTGCACTCGATCATTCCTATTGCTTGTTCAGCCATGATGTTTTTTTGCGTAATGGTTTTGGTTACTTGTTTGCCTTGCCCGGCGGATTGTTGAACGCCTTCAACAGGTCCTCGTGCGGACGGGCGATGACGTGCGAGCTGACCAGTTCGCCGACCCGGGCCGCGGCGTTGGTGCCTGCGTCCACGGCGGCCTTGATACTGCCCACGTCTCCCTTGGCCAACACGGTGATGAAGCCGCCGCCGATCGGCACGGTCTTCACCAGTTTCACGTTGGCTGCCTTGACCATGGCATCGCTGGCTTCAACACTGCCAACGTACCCCTTGGTTTCGATCATTCCTAATGCTTCACTCATAATATGTTTTGGGTTTTACGAAAAAATTACTTCACCAGCTCGCACGGTGTGTCCGGCTTGAGGTCCACCGCATTCCCCTCGTCGGTATCGATGTGCACCTCGAGCTTGAAACTCTCATCCACGCGAACCAGCATCTCATCAAACGTCACCGCGCACGACCCGCCGATCTTCAACTTCATCCGGTCACCGGCCGCGACGCCGTAATGCGCCGCGTCCTCCGGGTGCATGTGCACATGCCGCTCGGCGCGGATGATGCCGTCCGGCATCTCAAAAAATCCTTCAGGCCCCATCAGCATCCCGCCCGGCGTGCCGTCGATGTTGCCGGATTTTCGCAGCGGAATGTCGAAGCCAAGCGCGATCGCGTCGGTGTACGCCAGCTCCACCTGGTTCAACGTCCGGCACGGGCCGAGGATGCGCAGGTTCGAGATCACCCGGCTGCGCGGGCCGACCAGCGTCAACGCCTCCTCGGCCGCGAACTGCCCCTCCTGATACAGCCACTTCATCGGCGTCAACTGGTGCCCCTTGCCAAACAGGGCCTCCACCGCCTCCTGCGTGAGATGGCAGTGGCGGGCGCTGATGTTCACCACCAACGGACTGGGCGCATTACCCGTGCTCGGCACCGGTTTGCCCATTCGCTGATAAACCGCCTGGCGAACCAAATGTTCCACCACGGCTCTGTGAACTGGATTAGCTTGAACAGCCATAAATCGCTCCTCGGAAAGGAAAATGGCCCAATTTGAAAGATTGTCAACAAAATACTTGCAAATAATTTCATAATCTTCCAGATTCCTCCCACGTGCAGGCAGAAGAGCGCCAATTTCTGATAGAACAGCACCTCCAAAAAGTGGAGTTCGCCTCGCTTGAGGAGCTTTCGGAGAGGGTCGATGTGTCGGTTTCCACCGTCCGCCGCGACCTCACACTGCTTGAGGCCAAGGGCGCGCTACGCCGCACCCACGGCGGCGCGCGCCTGGTGGCGCCCAAGTCGGATGAGTTTATCTTCACCGCCCGTGACACCCATCAACTCGGCGAGAAAGAGGCGATTGGCCAAGCGGCCGCTGCACTCATCCAGCCCAACCAAGGCGTGATCATCGACTCGGGAACCACGGCCTACCATGTGGCCAAGCACTTGGGTGGGAAAGCCTCACACGTCATCACCAACTCGCTGCCGGTGGCCAACCATTTCGGCTCCGACAACAGCGTCGAGGTGCTCGTCACCGGCGGGGTGATTTATCCGAGGCTCGGCGTGTTGGTCGGCCCGCTCGCCGTGGAATCGCTGTCCGGGATGCACGCCGACGTCGCCGTGATGAGTGCCGGCGGTATCACGCTCGACGGCATTACCAACTCCCATGCGCTACTGATCGACATCCAGCGCGCAATGCTCAAGTCGGCGCAGCGAATCATTTTTTGCCTGGACCACACCAAGTTCAATCGCCGCTCCGTCTCCCCCCTCTGTGAACTCGACGTGGTCGACACCATCGTCACCGATGCCCAAGCCCCCGCCGACCTCGTCGACCAACTCAAACAAACAGGCATCGAAGTCGTCGTCGCCGACTGAACTCTTCGCTTGGCCAAGCGCTTGGCTTACTCCCCCTTGCCCGCCCGAACCCTAACACGCGCTTTTACCTTGGGTTCCATGGAACCTAGTGAGAAATATCAAAGACAGATCAAATACAAACTAAACATGAATTCCTTATTTGATTTGTATTTGATAAATCTCAACAAGATGGGAAATCCAGAAGGAACCACTTCATTTACAATGGTTTACCTAGGTTGGATTTAACAAAAGTTACGGTTTGCCATTCCAATGATTCCACCAACTCCGGAACTGCTTCCATTGACTCTGGAGAAACTCGCGCTGACTGTTACTCAACGCATCCGACGAGTGAATGTGGTGCTCGTAGTCCGGGTAACCCTCCAACACCATCAGTTGCTTGTAGTATAAAACCAAGTCTGGGCCCTCGTCAAACTTGGCCAGCACCGACAGGGCATCATCCAACTCCCCTGCCAAGCGGCGCGCCTTCGCATCGCCTTCCGCCGCCTTTTCGCATAGTTCAATCAAGCGAAGCACCTCGGTCGGCAAGGCATTGCCCACACCGGTAATCGCCCCCGTCGCCCCGCATCGGACGTAGCCGTGAAACACCTGCGTGTCCACTCCCACCATCAGCGTCAGGTTCGGATCCTGGTTGGTGATGTTTTCCGCCGCATAACTTAGCGACTCGGCACCGCCGAACTCCTTGAAACCGACGAGGTTGGAAAACTCCCGGTTAAGATCGAAGAACAACTCCGCCTTGGTCTCGAAACCGTAGTACGGGCTGTTATAAATCACCGCTGGCAGATCGCCGCCTGCCCGCAAAATATCCGCGAAGTGCGCCCGCTGCGCGGCTTGTGAAATTCCCCGCGAAAGCACCCGGGGAATCACCATCAACGCGGACGCCCCGACTTCCCGGGCATGCGCAGCGTGACTCACCGCCTGTCGCGGACTCTGCGCCCCGGTACCGACCACCACCGGCACGCCGGCCTTGGCCAAGCGACTGACGCCCTCCTGCCGCTGCTCGTTCGTCAACAACGGCCAGTCGCCCATCGACCCGCAATAGACCACCCCACGCATCCCGACCTCAACCAGGCGCTTGGCCGTCGCCACAAGTGCATCGTAATTTGGAGCGCCACTGGCATCGCAGGGAGTCATCAAGGCGGGAATACACCCGTGAAAAATGTTCGCATTCATCTCCTCGAAATCATCCGCACCCAACCCCTCTTTGGTCAACCCCCATAAGTAAATTATGCCAATAGATTCTCGACCACCTGGCCGTGGACGTCGGTTAACCGGAAATCGCGGCCCTGATGGCGAAAGGTGAACTTTTCGTGGTTCATGCCGAGGCAGTGGAGGATGGTCGCGTTGAGGTCGTGCACGTGCACTTTGTCTTCCTCTGCAAAGTAGCCGAACTCATCCGTCGCACCGTGGACGATCCCCGGCTTGATCCCGCCGCCGGCCATCCAAACGGTGAAGCCGTGCGGGTGATGATCACGACCGAAACCGGAACCACTTCCCTGCGCCATTGGCGTTCGCCCAAACTCACCGCCCCAGATCACCAGCGTTTCATTCAGCAAACCGCGTTGCTTGAGGTCGCCGATCAAGGCCGCGATGGGTCGGTCCACAGCACGGCAGCGTTCGGGATGTTGCGTCGAAATCTCGCCGTGAGAATCCCAGCCCTTTTCGTACAACTGGACAAAACGCACGCCACGTTCACTGAGACGCCGCGCCAGTAGACAATTGTTCGCAAACGAAACCTTGCCCGGCTCGGCACCATACGCCTCATGCACGCCGGTTGGCTCGCGCGAGATATCCGCCAACTCCGGCACCGACGCCTGCATTCGAAACGCCAGCTCGTACTGCTTCGTGCGCGCCAAAATTTCCGGATCGTTCACCCGTTCAAAATGATGCCGGTTCAGCGCCCCGAGCAAACCGATCTGGTCACCGCGCGTCTCGCGGCTCACATCCTTTGGGCTTCTCAAATATAAAACCGGATCGCCCTGCGTCCGCAGCGGCACCCCCTGATGTTCCGGCGGCAAAAAACCCGCGCCCCAATAGCTATCGAGCAGCGGCTGAATATTCCGGCCCGAAGCCAGCACAATGTACGCGGGCAGTTCGTTGTTCTCCGTGCCGAGTCCGTAAGACGCCCAGGCACCCAACGACGGCCAACCGAAACGCACGTTTCCGGTGTTCATAAACGTCACTGCCGGGTCGTGATTGAACGTGTCCGAGTACAGAGACCGCACCACCGCCAGGTCATCCGCCACACCCGACACGTGCGGGAACAGTTCCGAAATCTCAGTGCCACTTTGCCCGTGCGTCCGGAAAGCCCACGGCGATCCCTTCACCTGCGGCTCTTTGGTTTTGATCATCGCGAACTCGTGGTTTTTGATGATGTCCGCCGGCATCGGCTGGCCGTCGAGTTTGGTGAGCAACGGTTTGGGGTCAAACGTGTCCACATGCGACGGCCCACCGGACATGAACAGACTGATCACACGCTTGGCACGCGGCGCGAAATGTGGCTTCAGCGGCTTCGCGGCCAAGTTCTCCCGCAGCAGGCAACCCAGCGCCAAGCCGCCGAAACCGCCCGCGGCACGACCGAGAAAAGCACGGCGCGTTTGGTCGGCGAGAAAATCGGATTGGGCAGAGTCGATGTTCATTCGCGGGTCAGTCGTTCATCCAAATTCAAAAGCACCGCCGCCAGGGCCGACCACTCATCCCCCTTGGCGAGTCGCCGCTGCTCCCGTTGTTGCTTCACAAACTCGAGGCATTGTCGCAATTCCAGCGCATCCGGCTCGCGCGAAAAGCAGAGCCAAAACGCGTGCCGCACCTTTTCCGGATCGCCTCCAAGCTTGGGCAGGCGCTTGGCCAAGGCCAGTGCCGCCGCGTGCATCGCCGGCTCGTTCATCCCGACCAACGCCTGCTGCGGCGTATTCGTCACCGAGCGCTTGGCCACGCAAACCTGTCGCGGCGGCGCATCAAAGGTCGACATCACCGGATGCAGCATCATCCGTTTCCAGTAAGTGTAAATCGACCGACGAAATTGCCCCTCGCCAATCGAGTTTTGCCATTTGAAATTCGAGTTGCCCGGCAAATCCTGACCCCGCTCCTCATACAGGCCGGCCGGTTGCATGGGGAAAACACTCGGCCCGCCGATCCTCGCGGACAACTGCCCCGCCGCCGCCAGCGCCCCGTCGCGAATCTGCTCCGCAGGCAGGCGGACACGCGGAAACCACGCGAGCAACCGGTTTTGCGGATCCACTCTGCCGAGTTCTGCCCGACGCATCGAGGCCTGCCGATAGGTCGCGGAGTTCACGATCAACCGGTGCATTGCCTTCACGTCCCAGCCGCTCTCGGCGAAGCGCACCGCCAGCCAGTCGAGCAACTCCGGATGGGACGGTCGATCGCCGTAACGCCCAAAATCCGCCATTGTCCGCACGAGCCCTTCGCCAAAGTGATGCTGCCAAATACGATTGACCGCCACCCTCGCAGTCAACGGCTGTTTGCCGGAGAAGAGCCACCGAGCAAAATCGAGCCGATTTGGCGATGCCCCATTTGCCGTCGAAAGGGCCGGCATTATTTTGGGCACACCCGCAAACACCCGCTCGCCCTTGTTTTTGAAATCGCCTCGAACCAGCACATGCGTTTCGCGCGGCTCCGGCAACTCATCCATCACCGGCACTTCGATCGACGCACCTCCAGCCTTGGCCAAGCGCTTGGCCAAGCGCCGGTACTCCGCGACCTCCGGTTTCGAAAGATCCAGCCCACTCGGATTCGAAATCATCCGATCATACAACCGCACGTTGGCCAAGCGGCCCTCAAAACGAAACGCGGTCGCCCTGGATGAATTCTCAAACCCCGCACCCACCGCCAGACCCCGCGCACTCTGGGCAACTTTTTTCGGGATCGGCCCATCGATTCGCACCGCCTCATCTTCGATGCCATCGACAAAAAAGCGAACCGACTGGCCGGCTTCAAACACCATGGCCACGTGATGCGGTTGACCGTCATCCACCCGCTGGCTGCCGTACGCCACCACCCCCTTGAATGTCGCTGCATCGGAGGAAAACCAGGCAAACAATTTGCCCGGCTCGGACTTCTCATCCCCCTCGCCGCCGACACCAAAAACATAACTCCGCTCCCCGGCCTTCCAATCGTATTTCGAAACAATGTCGCCAATCGCACTGGTTGTCTGAATTTCCGCCGTGATGGTCATGCTACCTGTTAGGCTGAATTGGGACGCGCCCTCAACCTGAGTCGGAGAGTGCCACTCGCCGATCAACCCCTCATGCTTCACTTGGCCAAGCGGCATTTGCCCCCTCAAGACAGCCAAACGCTTGGCCAAGCGCTCCTGCTCAAGCTGGGCCTCCCGCGGCGTGTACGACATCATCGGCCCGTGGACCCCGTAGCCGGTGCCGAGGTGCGGCACATTGTTAAAGATCGCGAACAACTCGTAATACTCCCGCTGACTGATCGGATCATGCTTGTGGTCGTGACACTCGGCGCACTCCAGCGTCAGCCCAAGCCAGGTTCGGCCGGTCGCTTGAAGCCGGTCCACAATACCCTTGACCCGAAACTCCTCCTTGCGTGGGTTGTTGCCCTTGGCCTGCATCGAGTGGCGATGAAACGCGCTGGCCACCCGCTGCTCCGAGGTCGCGTTCGGAACCAAATCACCGGCGAGTTGATCGATCGAAAAACGATCGAAAGGCATGTTGTCGTTCAGCGCATCAATCACCCAATCACGATACGGTGAGACATTGCGTGTACGATCCGCCGCATACCCCGACGTGTCGGCAAACCGGGCTAAATCAAGCCAGTTCTGAGCCTGCCTCTCCCCAAAGCGCGGCGATGCCAGCAACCGCTCGATAAGCCGGGAATAATTCCTCGGGGAATCATCCTGAACAAACGCCAAGGCCTCCTCCGGCGCAGGCGGCAATCCGGTCAAATCCAAATACAACCGCCGCACCAAAGCCGACCGGGAAGCCTGCTTTGAAGGCGCAACACCCACCGCCTCAAGCTTGGCCAGAATAAACCGATCCAACTCATTGCTTGGCCAATCGGCATTGCGGACGGTCGGTAACGGTGTTTTTTGAGGAGGCACAAACGCCCAATGCCCCGCCTCAGCCAAAACAGGCCAGACCAGCAGAACAAAGGCGAGCCAACGCCCAAAACATACAGCACGGAACACCCCCCGAATTTGGGTTTTCACCCAAGCCAACTCAAGCCCAAACCGGACCTGCGATCGCCAATAACCACGATTCCATCCCAAAGTGGGCAGTTTAGATGCGGGTTGTTAAGCCAATCAAGCACCGGTTCATCTGTCAATAGATTAATTTATAGATTTTTTTTATTTATTTGACAGAAAAAAACGATGGCACACGGTACGCACTTCGGATGGATGTTCCGCCCGAATAAACTGAAAGGAGATAAAAAACATGAAAGTTGCAATCCTAGTATTGGGCCTGATCGGTAGTATCATGGCACTGGCGCTTGGTGCCTGCGCCGGTGCCTGCGCCGGAGTCATGGGCGGCATGGGCGAAGCTATTGAACAAGGCGTAACAGAAGCCGCGGAGGAATCCGGAGAAGGTGGGCTGACTGAGGAGCAAAAGGCTGAACTCCAAGAGGGCCTTTCGGAATTAGACGCTGGAGCAGATGAAGCTGCGGCTGTGGCTGGAAATTTGGCAATGTTTGCCGGTGCCCAGGGGATTCTTGGCCTGATCGGCACTATCATGGCCTTTATCGCCCTTGGCAAAGGCAACAAGGCAACGATTGGCGGTGTACTGATCCTGGGTGCTGTGGTGATATCGCTTTGGGCGGGCAATTTCCCTTCCATTGGAATTTCGAACATCCTCCAATTGGTCGCCGGGATCCTGGCGTTTATCGCTGCGCCAACCGTGGCGGCTGCGGCCGAGGCCTGATTCACAGCCATCTCGCCAACCACACACCCAATGGACTTTTGTCCGATTGGGTGTTTTTCTTTTCGCAGGCAACCATTCCATGTGGCCGGTCATCCCCATTCCATTTGGCACGCATCCCGGGCAGATTCACACGTACTCGCTGTTGATCGCTCTCGGCGTCTGCCACCTGTTCATCGGGGTGGATGCCGCCGCCCGAAAACAAAAGCTCGCCCGGACTGAATCCGGCAAATACCTCTACTGCCTCGGGCTGGCCTGCGGGGGCGGGTGGGTGTTCGCAATGGTCGTCACTCGATGGCTGTACAATGGCCAAGCGCCGTGGGGCACAGCGGCCGCCATGCCGGGACTCATCGGCGGCGCGACGATCCTGTTCGTCGCAGCCAAGGCGTTTCACGTGCCGCTGAGGCAATATCTCGAGTTGACGATTCCGTTCGTCTGTTATATGCACGCTTGGGGACGCTTGGGCTGTTTCATGGCGGGGTGCTGCCATGGCTTGCCGACAGACAGTTTCCTTGGCGTGCAATTTCCCGCCGACAGCCCGGCGTGCCAACTCCACGGTGTGCTGCCGGTGCACCCGACGCAGTTGTACGAGATGGGCCTGTTGATCGCGCTTGGCTTGGCCACGCAACTCAAGGTGCCGCCCCGCCACCGGATTGCGGTGTACTTGATCGCCTACGGAACGGGGCGGTTTTTCGTCGAGTACCTCCGCGGCGACAACCGTGGAGCGATCAGCTTGATTCCCCCGCTGTCGCCCAGCCAGCACTTGGCCATTCTGTTCGTGATCGTCGGCGGGTGCCTTGCCGTTCGCCATTTGCGCTTGGCCAAGCGGTGACGGCGGGCTACTTTTTTTCGCATGCCCTTCTTGAAACGGGTTTCGATGATCGCCTGGCTTGGCATTGCCTTGTTTGCATCACTTGGCCAAGCGGCGGAGAAAGAAGCCGATGCAGTGTTCTGGAACTCCGTCTATGCCGAGAACCACGTGCTCGACGTCCAAATCTCGATCACGCGCGAAGCGTGGGACGCGATGCAACCTCAGCGACGCGAACGTCGTCCCGGCGAGGACGGTCCTCGGGTAGACTTCGGCAACCAGTTTCCCTACGCCAAGACGAAGGTGGTCATCGACGGCCTGTCGCTCCCGGACACCGGTATGCGGTTCAAGGGCAACTCGTCGTACCGCTTCGCCTCACGCGGACTGAAGCGGCCGTTCAAGATCGACACCAACCGGTTCGTCAAGGGCCAAAAGCTGCACGGACGCACCAAGCTCAATTTCTCCAACGCCTTCCTCGACTCCGCGTTTATGAAGGAGAAACTCGGCTACGAACTGTACCGCGCCGCCGGGCTGGCCACGCCGGGCGTCGGCTGGGCCAACGTCACGCTGACGATCGAGGGTCTGGCCGACAAAAAGCCGCTGGGCATCTAC
>Ga0209554_1003154_pt1 | contig 10806 bp, 7 predicted proteins | sample MarorgKNORR_S2LV_5_FD_188221 | JGI IMG/M metagenome (GOLD analysis project Ga0209554, IMG submission 188221) | Marine microbial communities from the Southern Atlantic Ocean, analyzing organic carbon cycling - Bottom_A/KNORR_S2/LV (SPAdes) (version 2) | ecosystem: Environmental > Aquatic > Marine... | reverse complement strand
GCGCCTGGCCACTTGGCGGCCGTTGAAGTAGCACCACTGCGCACCGTGAAAGCCGCCGAGCACGTTGCCGGCGGCAAACCAGCCCGGCTCCGAAAGCGCTTGGCCGCGAGCCAGTTGCAGTTGCCGCGACGGCAGCTCGACGGCCATGCCGCTCAACAGCGCCAACTCGGTGTTCGGCACGAGTTCCCCGCAAATCATCACGCCATCGCCGGGCCAATCGTGGCCGTCGCTCGACTGCACACCGGTGGCCGCGCGGTCGCCCTTTATCCCGGCAGCCGTCACGCCGCCCGACCATTCGGGCCGAGTCCAGCGCCGAAAAAACAGTCGCTCAAAAAATCCGGCGCTTGGGCTTTGCCGCCGGTCGAGCATCACCGGTTCGTCGCTGCCAGCAGCCCGGAGCTTGGCCGCCACCGAGTAGGCGATCAGGTCCGAACCCACCACCACCGGCTTGCGCGCGGGAAGCAACCCGTGACCGTCAAGCCAGCCGGTGATGTGCCGCGTGAAACCGATCCGCGCCGTTCGCGCCCCGGCGAGCCAACCCTTCTCGGCCGGCGTCTGCTCGCGGGCACCGGCCGCCAGCACGACGGCGTCGGCGGTGAGCTCGCACACGCCGTCCGGCCCGAGCAGCATCAGCCGTTTTTTGGCGGGATCAATTTTGGTCACTTGCGTGCTCAACCGAATCGCGGTGTCGGTCTTGGCCAAGCGCTCGAGCATTCGCCCGGCCAGTTCCTCGCCGAACACCACCCGGCCGCGCGTCCACTCGACGAACGTCGGCACGCCGCCCGGTTTTTTGCGGTAACCCATCGGCGTGCCACCGAGCTCAGCTCGGCGCTCGATCAACACGACCGGCCCGACGCCGCGCTTGGCCAAGCCGATCGCCGCCCCGATGCCGGCCGGGCCACCGCCGATGATCGCCACTTTGAAATGTTGCCCGATGCTCATGCCGTGACCTCCGCTTGGCCGGGCGCGACGAGTTCGCTGCCGGGGCCGTTTTTGGTGAGTTGCGCGATGGCGATGCCGGTGTGGCCCGACACGATTTCCGCCAGCGGCACTTGGCAGTCGAAGCCTTGGCAGCGGCCGGTCAACGCCCGCGTGCGCCGCTTGAGCGCGTCCATCGTGCGGGGCTTTAGCGGCGAGTCGAGCGCGTCGCGGATTTCGCCCTCGCTGATGACTTCGCAAAAACAAGTCACGCAACCGTGATCGGCGCGGGCGTCGGTCGCGCCGTTTTCGAACGGCCGCCGCCACCAGCCGGGCCACGCGCTGTCCGGCCGGGAGTCGAGCGCGGCACTGTCCGGCGACAACTCGAGGCCAAGCTCTTTTTGCATGCCGTCGATCAAGTGGCGCGCCAGCGAGATGGACGCGGTCAACCCGGTGGAACGTACGCCGGTAATCGTGACGACGCCGGGCGCGCCGTCGTTGTGGCGGATCACGTAACTCCCTTGGCTGCAGGCGCATCTCGCACCGGCGTAAGTGGCAATGACCGGCTGCCGAGCCAAGCCGTCCACGAGCCGCGAGCCGCCTTCCATGATTTGGCGAATGCCCTCGACGGTGGTGTGCGTGGCAGCGGGATCGTCGAGCGGCAGATCTTCGGCGGTCGGCCCGGCGAGCAGGTTTCCGAAAATGGTGGGCGACACCAGCACGCCTTTCGTGTGCGCGGTGGGCACCGGCAGCAAGATGTGTTGCACGAGCGTCCGCGCGGATTTGTCGAACAACAAAAACTGGCCGCGGCGCGGGTTGATGTCGAACGCGCCGCCGCCGTAGCCGTCCGCCAAACGGCGGCTGCCCAACCCGGCGGCGTTGACGATGCGGCGCGCCGGGAGACGGTGGCCGTCAGCAGTGACGAGGTGATGCAGCGCTTGGCCAAGCTCCACGCCGGCGATGTCCGCGCCGAGTAAAATATCGACGCCGTTGGCCAGAGCGATCTCGGCATGGGCGATCGACGCCATGAACGGGTCGACCAGCGACTCGCCCGGCACGAGCAACCCGCCGCGCACGTCCGGCGAGGCGTGGGGTTCGCGCTCGCGAATCTCGGCAGCGCTCAAGATGCGCACGTCTGTGGCGCGGTTGGCGTGGGCGTTTTTTTCGGCGGCCTCGAGCTGGCGTTCCTGCTCGTCGGTCACCGCCATCATGATGCCGCCGATCGGGTCGAGCGGGATTTTGAGCCGCGCCGCCAAGCCGGGCCAGGCGGCCTCGGCCTCGTGCAATAGTTCCGACTCGAGCGAGCCCGGCTTGGCATCGTAGCCGGAGTGGATGAGAGCGCTGTTGGCCTTGCTGGTGCCTTCGCCGACATCGTGCAGTCGATCGACCAGCAACACGCGAAGGTCGTACATCGACAGCCGACAGGCCAACGCGCAGCCGACCACGCCCGCGCCGACGATGGCCACGTCGTACGGCTCGCGCCCAAGTTGCCCGGCGCTCGTGAAACGCAGCGCCTCCTCGCACGCGCCGCGCGGCCAATTGTAAAACAACCGCCCACGAATCTTCGGTTGCCATGTGCCGAACTGCGTCATTCGAGTGGCAGCCATCAATCCACAAAACCAAGTGAGCAGCAAGCTTGGCCAATTTGGTTTGGGGAGCACACGCGCCCTCGCGTGTGGATTCTGGCGCCCCGCCGGAATCGTTTCCGGCTTGGCCAAGGAAACAGATGTGGGGCGAAGCCTTGGGCGGGGCGCCCAAGGCGGCACGCGGGGGCGCGTGCGCTCCCCGGCGCACTAGCGGGTTGCGCGATGGTGATGCCTGCCGCTACAATCGGCCCATGCGTTTGATCCTTGCCCTGTTCGCATCGGCATTGGCGGCTTTACCGCTTGGCCAAGCGGCCCGGCCGAACGTGATCGTCGTGATGACGGATGACCAAGGGTATCCCGAGCTTTCCGCGCACGGCAATCCGGTGCTCAACACGCCGTTCCTCGACAAGCTGCACGCGCAGAGCGTGCGATTCACCGACTACCACGCCTCGCCGATGTGCACGCCGACACGCGGCTCGCTCATGACCGGGCTCGACCCCGCCCGCCACGGCGCGATTAATGTCAGCAGCGGCCGCACGCTGCTGCGGGCCAACCTCCCGACGATGGCCGATCTCCTCCGCGAACACGGCTACCGCACCGGCATCTTCGGCAAGTGGCATCTCGGCGACAATTACCCGTACCGCCCGCAGGATCGCGGCTTCGAGGAGACGCTGTGGTTTCCCTCGTCGCACATCGGCTCCGTGCCGGATCATTGGGGGAACAACTACTTCGACGACACGTACCTCTGGAACGGCAAGCGCAAAAAATTCACCGGCTACTGCACCGACATTTTCTTCGACCACGCCATCGACTGGATCAAGCGCTGCGCCGCGGCGGGGGAACCGTTCTTCGCCTATCTGCCGACCAACACGCCGCACGGCCCGTTTTACGCGCCGGACGAGGACATCGAGGTGATGGAGGAAGTGGTGGCCAACACCAAGCTGCCGCGCATGACGCCCCGGACAAAAAACAACCTCGTGCGGTACCTCGCGATGATCCGCAACGTCGACACCAACATGGGCCGGCTCATGGCGTTCCTCGACGAGTCCGGCTTGGCGCAAGACACCATCCTGCTTTTCATGACCGACAACGGGAGCACCTTCGGCCACGCCTATTATCCCGCCGGCATGCGCGGCCGCAAAACCCAACTGTGGGAGGGCGGCCACCGCGTGCCGTGCTTCGTCCGCTGGCCCGGCGGCGGACTCGGCAAACCGCGCGACATCGGCGGCCTGACCCACACGCAGGATTTGCTCCCGACACTGCTCGACCTTTGCGGCGCCAAGACGGATTGCAAATTCGACGGCATCAGCCTCGCCCCCGCCCTTCGCGGCGAAGCCGCCGTTCCTGCCGAGCGCATGCTCGTGATCAACTACAGTCGGATGCCCGGCAGCCTCGATTTTCCCACGCCCGATTCGCCCTCCATCCTCCGGCGCGAAGGTGGCGCTGTGCTTTGGAAACGGTGGCGAATGCTGCGCGACAGTGAGCTGTACAATCTCGAGACCGATCCGTTGCAGAAAAAAAACGTCATCGACGACCACCCGGAAGTGGCGGCGAAACTGCGGCGGCACCTCGACGACTGGTGGGCCTCTGTCGGCGACATCGCCAACGAGCCGCAGCGGGTGATCATCGGCAGCGACGCCGAAAACCCGATGATGCTCACCGCCTGCGAGTGGCTCGACGTGTTCATCGACCAGCAGGGACAAATCCGTCGCGGCGACCAGAAAAACGGCTACTGGGAACTGGACGTCGCCCAAGCCGGCCGCTACCGGTTCGAGCTGCGGCGCTGGCCGCGCGAAGCCAATCTGCCGCTGAGCGCGGGGTTTAACGGCGAAGGCGCGCTGCCGATCAAGCAGGCCCGGTTGTTCATCAACCGCGAAATAACAACCAAGCCGGTGAAGCCAAGCGACAAGTCGGCCACCTTCACCGTGACCCTCCCGAAAGGCCCGGCGCGACTGCACACTTGGTTCGCCGAGAATCGCACCAACCCCATCTGCGGCGCGTACTACGTGTACGTGAAACGACTTTGACATGACAAAAAAAACAGCCTTCCGCTTGGCCAAGCCCGCTTCAGGGAGCACACGCGGCTCGCGTGTGGCTTTCGGCGGCTCGCCGAAAGTTGCCTTGGCGAGCCGCCAAGGCACGCACGCCAGCGGCGTGCGCTCCCCGACCGATCACAGACCAAGTCACTTGGCCAAGCGCAAGGTAGGGACGGCTGTCCCCAGCCGTCCGCGATTGTCCCGGCGCGCTGGGGACAGCACGCCCCACCTTCCGCTCGATTCCTTCTCCCTCAGGGAGAAGGTGGCCGGAGGCCGGATGAGGGTGAACCACCAGATGTTTTTTCGCAAAGGCCACCGTTTGATCGCCGGATTGATAACTGCCGCATTGCTGCTGCTCGACTGCGGCCAAGCCGCCGAGCGCAAGACGGAAAACCTGATTTTGATCACGCTCGACGGCGTGCGGTACCAGGAACTTTTCGGCGGGCTTGACCTCGAAATACTCAAGGCAACTGCCAAGGACGGGAAACCGGAGGAGACTAAAACCTACAAGCGTTTTTGGGCCGACACACCGAAGGCGCGCCGTGAAAAACTCATGCCCTTTTTCTGGGGCGAATGGATGCGGCGCCACGGCTCCGTCGCCGGTAATCCGCAAAAGGGAAGCTCGGTGCGCCTGGCCAACCGGCTGCTTTTTTCCTATCCCAGCTACTCGGAAATCCTCACCGGCCAAGCGCGGGATGACCTCATCAAAAGCAACGACAAGGTTCTGAACCCCAATCCCACCGTGCTCGAGTTCCTCCGCCGCAAACTTGGCCTGCCGCAAAAACAGGTCGCCGCGTTCGCCTCGTGGGACGTGATCGGGGTGGCGGTGCAGCACGAGGCCGGCGCAGTGTTCACCAACGCCGGGTACGAGGCCTACGCGCACCCGGACCCGGCCATCCAGTCCATGAGCCAACTGCAGTTCGAGACCCTCACGCCGTGGGACACCGTGAGGCACGATGAGTACACCTTCCGGTTTGCCATGGCGCACCTCAAGACTCACCGGCCGCGCGTTTTTTATCTCAGCCTCGGCGAGACCGACGACTGGGCGCACGAAAAACGATACGACCGCGTGCTCGCCGCCATCGCCCGAAATGATTCCATGTTCAGCGAGCTTTGGAACTGGCTGCAAGCCGACGCGCAGTACCGGGACAAAACCACCCTGCTGATCACCACCGACCACGGCCGGGGCGACATCGCGCTGAACTGGCACAGCCACAACGCGCAAATCAGAGACGCCAAAAACACGTGGCTGGCGGTCATCAGCCCGGACAGTCCGCTGCGCGGCGAGTGGGTCGGCGGAGAGCCGATTGTGATGGATCAAATCGCCGCCACCCTCTGCCGTTTTATGGGGCTGGACTACAGCGAACAAAACCCAAAAGCCGGCAAACCGATCGCCCGCCTCTTCGAAAAATAACGCTTGGCCAAGCGGAGGCGGATGACATAAACTGACTCGATCCGTGCCGTTGCCGCCACGGGACGAACGAGGTGTTGATTGCTCTTCTGATGGCGGCTATCGTCGGGCCGCTTTCAGGCTTATGAAAAAACTACTGATCACTATAATCGGCGGCGTTGCCTTGGGGCTGCTTGCCGCCCCGGGCGCGAACGCGCAGGACACAAAGAAGCCGCTTTTCGACGGCAAGTCGCTTGCGGGATGGGAGGTGCTTGAGGGCGAGCGCCAGCTTTGGCGGGTGGAGGGCGGTGTCATCACCGCCGGGTCGCTGACGAAGAAAGTTCCGCACAATTCTTTCATCGCCACGAAACAGTCGTTTCATAATTTCGATTTGCGGCTGAAGATTCGCATCACCGGGACGGAGGGCTTCGTCAATTCCGGCATCCAGATTCGCAGCGTGCGGATGCCCGGCAGCCACGAGATGATCGGCTACCAAGTGGACGCCGGACGGGGCTGGTGGGGGAAACTATACGACGAGTCGCGACGCCGAAAGGTGATCGGCGCGGCCGCCGACGCGGCCGCAGTCAACCGCGCCGTCAAGGAGGACGGCTGGAACGACTACCGCATCCGCGCCGAGGGCGCGCGCATTCGCTCGTGGATCAACGGCGTGGCCGCCCTTGATTATACCGAGACGGAAAAGAACATCCCGCAGGACGGGCTGATCGGCCTGCAGATTCACGGCAACGGCAAGACGGTGGTGCAAGTCAAGGATGTGACGATAGAGGAACTACCGCCCACGCCCAACGCGCCCACTTGGGAGAAGGTCGGTCGGCCGAAGGGCAAAAAAACAAAGGCCGCAGACGGCAAGTGAACCAAGCGCTTGGCCAAGCGCTATTTCTTCTCGCGGATGCTGAAGAGGTCGGTTTGGTTGCGGATGAGGAGGCGGTCGCCCGCAATAGCCGGGTTGGCCATGCTCATGCCGCCGGTGTGGTTCACGCGAATCAACTTAAACTTTTTGCCCGCCGCAAAAACATACGTGTCGCCGGCTTCGCTCAACGCAAAGACATGGCCGCGATACGCCCAGGGCGACGCAGTGAAGCCGGTCGCCTTGTCCGGGTTGATCCGCTCCTTGTCGTAGTGCAGTTTGCCTGTCCGGGCATCGCGGCAGGCAAAAAAACCAAAATCGTACAGCGTGTAAAACTCGTCGCCATAAACCAACGGCGTGGGATTATACGGCGCGGCGCGCCTGTCGTACCACGCGACGTATTTATTGCCACTCTCGCCTGAGCGAATCGAGATGTCGCCCTTGGCCCCGGGGCGGATGGCGTACACGTGTTTCTCCCGGTCGCCGACGTAGCCGGAGGCAATATAGAGCAGCCCGTGCGCCGCAAACGGCGTCGGGATCACGATCGACGTTTTCGTCTTCCACTGAAAACTCCAAAGCTCTTTGCCGGACAAGTCGTATGAACGCGTACGGCGCCGACCGGGCAGAACCAGTTCCTTGCCGCCGTCATGCTTCCACACAAACGGCGTGGCCCAGTTGCTCGGCTCGTCGCGCTTGGTCTTCCACAATTCCCTGCCGGTCAACTTGTCGAACGCCGCCACCCAGCTTTCCTCCTCGTTGTCGTTCACGATGATCAACTGGTTCCCGTCGAGAACGGGCGACGCGCCGGTGCCCCAGGCGTTGCGCATCTTGTACGGCTTGAACATTTTCTTCCAAAGCACCTTCCCCGACGTGTCGAGGCAGTAAAGCCCGTGGCTGCCGAAGTAGGCGTACACCCGCTCGCCATCCGTCACCGGCGTCTCGGCGGCGTAACTGTTCTTCACGTGAATCGGCGTCAGCGGCCGAGCCGCCAATACTTCCTTCTGCCAAAGAAACTCGCCGGTCTCCAACTCAAGGCACAAAACCAGAAAGTGGTGCATGTGTTTGATCGGCTCCCGGCGCTCGCCGCCGAAGTACAGACCCGGCTTGCGCTTCTCGAATTCGCCATCGCTGACCGCCGTGGTGAGGTACACCCGCCCGCTGTGCACCACCGGCCCCGACCAGCCAAGCCCCGGCACGGCTGCCTTCCACTCAACGTTTTTTTTGTCGCTCCACTTGAGCGGCAGATTGGGGTTGTCGGACACGCCAAGCGCTTTCGGCCCGCGAAACGCCGGCCAGTTCTCCTCCGCCACCGCTTGGCCAAGCGCCACCGAACATGCAAACAGACAAATGAACAGTTTCATAATCATTGAACAACGCCAGCGTTTGGCCAAGCGCTTGGCTGGTCAAGGAAATTGACCTTCGGCCCTTGGCCAAGTTAGCTGGGGCGCGTGAGTGTTCCGGAAGATTTTGCCGTCGTATTGGTCACCGCGCCGGACATGGACTTGGCCCGCCGCCTGGCCAAGGCCGCGCTGGAGGCCAAGCTCGCCGCCTGCGCCAACATCGTCCCGGCCGTCGAGTCGCACTACTGGTGGAAGGGAAAACTCGAAAGCAGCGACGAGGTGCTGCTCATTTTCAAGACGCGACAGCAACTGCTGCCCAAGCTAGAGCGAGCCGTCCGGGAGGTTCACCCCTACGACACCCCGGAATTCGTCGCCCTCCCCCTAACCGCCGGCAGCCAAAAATACCTCGCTTGGCTCGCCGATAGCACAGAAGAAGAGTAACTTTAACGTTAATCTTCCCGGATTGCGCCGCTGTATGGGGCACTTTCTCTGGTTTTGGCTGATTCGACGTTGGTTTCTTGGGCCAAAATGAAGGCTTTGACGTCTTGTTCGGTGACGAAGTACTTTTTGCCGATTTTTCGGGCGCGGATTTGGCCAGCTTGAATGTAGCGCGTCACCGTCCGGTACTTGAGGCAGAGCATCTCGGCCACTTCGTGGGCATCGAACGCCTTGAAATCATCCACTTCAATCATAATTCAACGCACGGAAAAGACCACATAATGGGTTTTCATGTCAACATAATACGTTAAAATACTTTTCAATGCCTGTTTAGAGCTTTTCAAATGTCGTTTGCTTTCTCCCTCTCCCCTGCCCTCTCCCGCTGGGAGAGGGAGTTGTGGGCGGGGAGCACACGCGCCCTCGCGTGTGGATTCCGGCGCCTCGCCGGAATTGTTCAGTGGCTTCTCACGACTAAAGCCTTGGGCGGGGCGCCCAAGGCGGCACGCGGGGGCGCGTGCGCTCCCCGTTCTCTGCGTTTGGTTATTTGAAATTTGCGTCCATTCGCGTTCATTCGCGGTTTCTCTAGGGCACTTCTGGAAACCCCGGAAAATCAAAAACAAGATGACTGTTTCCTATATTTTACGGGTTTTGAATGCCGCAAAACGTATGTTTCCAGAAGTGCCCTCTAAAAACTGATTCGCTGCGAATACTTCCTTCGCTTGCTGTATTGACCTTGTGTCGCTGGGCATTGTTCTTGTTGCTCTTTCGGCTTTTGGTACAGTCCGCGCCCTTCTGGTTTTCTAACCATGCAGAAAGAAATCAGCCGACGGCGCACGTTCGCCATCATTTCCCATCCGGACGCCGGTAAAACCACTCTCACCGAGAAGATGCTTCTTTACGGTGGCGCAGTGCAGTTGGCCGGATCGGTGCGTTCACGCAAAAACCAGCGGGCGACGACGTCGGACTGGATGGAACTGGAGCGCAAGCGCGGCATCTCGGTCAGCTCGACGGTGCTGCAATTCGATTATCAGGGGTATCAAATCAATCTGCTCGACACTCCGGGGCACAAGGATTTCTCCGAGGACACGTACCGCGTGCTCACCGCCGTGGATGCGGTGGTGATGGTGCTCGACGCCGCCAAGGGCATCGAGGCGCAAACGCGAAAACTGTTCGAGGTCTGCCGCCAGCGCGGCGTGCCGATTTTCACATTCATCAACAAGTGTGACCGGCCGTCGAAGGGCGCGATCGAGTTGCTGGACGAAATCGAGAGTGTGCTTCAATTGAAGCCGTTTCCGGTGAACTGGCCGATCGGCGACGGCGCGGATTTCAAGGGCGTGTTCGATCGCTTGGCCAAGCAGGTGCATTTGTTCGAGCGCACGACCGGCGGCGCGTACATGGCACCGGTCGAGGTCGGCGACATCTCGGACGACTTCGTGAAAGAGCGTGTGCCGGAGGAAACCTTGGCCAAGGTCACCGAGGAACTTGAAATGCTCGACATTGCCGGTGCGGAGTTTGACAGCGGCGAGATTTTCGCCGGGAGAACAACCCCGGTGTTCTTCGGCAGCGCGATGAACAATTTTGGTGTTGAGTTGATCCTCAAGGGGTTCCTGCAGCACGCGCCGCCGCCGCAGGGCCGTCCGTCCGCCGGCAAGTTCATCGAGCCAAGCGACGAGCAGTTTTCCGGCTTCATTTTCAAAATCCAGGCGAACATGAACCCGAGGCATCGCGACCGCATCGCGTACATTCGCATTTGCTCCGGCAAGTTTGAGCGCGACATGATGGTGTACCATTCGCGCACCGGAAAGAAGGTGCGTTTGGCCAGTTCGCACCGGTTGTTCGGCAAGGAACGCGAGACGGTGAACGAGGCGTACCCGGGCGACATCATCGGCTTGGTGGGCCACGCGGACTTCGGCATCGGCGACACGCTGAGCACGGACAAGACGACGAACTTTCACGAGATTCCGCGTTTTACGCCGGAGAGTTTTTCGTATTTGCACAACATCGATACCGGCAAGTTCAAGCAGTTCCGGCAGGGGCTGGAGCAGTTGCTGCAGGAGGGCGCGATCCAGTGCCTGAGCCTGAAGGGCAGCACGGTGGCGGTGCCGGTGTTGGCGGCGGTGGGGCCGTTGCAGTTTGACGTGGTGCAGTTTCGGCTCGAGAGCGAGTACAACGCCGTCTCGCGGCTCGAGCCCGCGCCGTGGCAGGTCATGCGCTGGCTGCCGGCGGAGTTCAG
>Ga0209554_1003152_pt1 | contig 10812 bp, 12 predicted proteins | sample MarorgKNORR_S2LV_5_FD_188221 | JGI IMG/M metagenome (GOLD analysis project Ga0209554, IMG submission 188221) | Marine microbial communities from the Southern Atlantic Ocean, analyzing organic carbon cycling - Bottom_A/KNORR_S2/LV (SPAdes) (version 2) | ecosystem: Environmental > Aquatic > Marine... | reverse complement strand
GGGCCGGCAATGCGCGCCGCCACATCGCCGCGCTGGCGCGACACCAGGCGGCCGATCACCGTGAAGGTCTGACTCAACAGCTCGCGTATGACCGCGTCGATCTGAACCAGGGCCGCCTGTTTTTGCGCCCAGGCGACAGGTGTCCACGCGGGCGTCGCCGCGAAGCCGGCGATTACCGCCAAGGCTATAATGAGATAGCGAGGGGTCATCACGCCGGGACAATATACCGCCGCGCCACGGATGACCAATAGGAAGGCGGCATTCTCAACCCTGGCCAAAAGGGTCTTTCACGGGCAGTCTGTCCCGCAAAAAGGGATATCGGAATGAAGCAGGCGACAGGTAAATCCATCGTGATCATTGGCGGCGGCGTGATCGGCCTCTCCACGGCCTTTCATTTGGCTAGCCGCGGCGCCCAGGTCACGGTCATCGACCGCGCCGCGCCGGGTGGCGCCGCAACCGGCGCTTCGTTCGCTTGGATCAACGCCGCCAGCATGAACGGCTCTGAGGATTATTACCGGCTGCGTCTGCAAGGCATGTTCGAGTATCAGCGTCTGGAGCGCGACATTGGGCTTCCCGTCAAGCATGGCGGTCGTTTGGAATGGCGGGACGACCTCGGCGAACTGGCTCAGGAATGCGCGACCCTGGCGGGGCTCGGCTATGGGGTTCAATGGCTGTCGCGTGATGAAATTTCAGCCCTTGAGCCGGCCCTCCGCGATCCGCCCGAGAGCGCGGTCTTCACCGAGCTGGAATCTTCTGTCGACCCGGTGGAAATGACCGCTTGCCTCGTGGCGGCGGCTGAAAAGCTCGGCGTGGAATTTCTACCGAACAGCGCGGTCAGGGGCTTGATCGTGGAGAATGGGAGCGTACGGGGCGTCGCGGTCGAGAGCGGCGCCCTCGCCGTGGATTGCGTGGTCTTGGCCGCCGGCGCCGATAGCCAAGCCCTCGCCGCCACGGTCAATCTGCGGCTGCCCATGGTGAACAGTTCCGGAATGGTGATCCATACGACGCCGGTCCCGCCTCTGCTCGGGCGGGTCATCCTGATGTCGAGGCTTCACATGAAACAGGATTTGAGTGGCCGCATGGTCGCAGCTTGGGATTCCGCCGGCGGCCAAGTAACCCAGGACTCCGAGCGCGATGGCGAGCGCCTGCTCGTCATGATTGGCTCGTTGTTGCGAACCGAAGCGCCCCTGATTCTGGACGACATCACCATCGGCATGCGCCCCGAACCCGAGGACGGCTTCCCGGTCGTCGGCTTCGCGCTAGCGCTGAAAAATCTCTATGTCACGGTCATGCACAGCGGCATCACCCTGGCGCCTCTCGTCGGCCGCTTGGCGGCGATGGAAATCCTCGACGGTGTAGAGGCTGAAATTCTGGCGCCTTTTCGGCCCGGCCGGTATGCTTGAGGCCTCATGACGACCCTGCTCTACAGCCACGAATCCTGCTTCGCCCATGATCCGGGGCCGCATCACCCGGAGCGCCCGGCGCGGCTGCGCGCGGTGCTCGACGCCCTCGATGGTCAAGAATTCGCCGGGCTTGAGCGCCGTTCGGCGCCGCGCGCCGAGATCGCCTGGGTCGAGCGCGTCCATGACGCCGGCTATATCGAGCGCACCCTGGCGGCCGAGCCCGCCGAGGGCCACGCCCATCTCGACCCCGACACCGTGGTGTCGAGCGGCTCGGTGGAGGCCGCATTGCGGGCGGCGGGCGCGCTCTGCGCCGCCGTCGACGCGGTGGCGGCGGGCGACGGCAAGAACGCCTTTTGCGCGGTGCGCCCGCCCGGACATCACGCCGAGCGCGGACACGCCATGGGGTTCTGCCTGTTCAACAATATAGCAATCGGCGCCCGCCACGCACAGTCCGCGCACGGCTTTTCCCGCGTCGCGGTGGTCGATTTCGACGTCCATCACGGCAACGGCACCCAGCATATGTTCGAAGCCGACGGCTCGCTGTTTTTCGCATCGACCCATCAGTCTCCGTTTTATCCGGGCAGCGGCGCGGCCGCCGAGACCGGGGTCGGCAATATCGTCAACGTACCGCTCGCCGCCGGCGCCGGCGGGATTGAATTCCGCGCCGCCATGAACGACAGAATCCTTCCCGCGTTGCGCGATTTCGGTCCCGATTTTCTGTTGATCTCGGCGGGCTTCGACGGCCATGCCGACGATCCCCTGGCGCAGCTCAATTTCCGCGAGGCGGACTATCAATGGGCGACCGCCGAACTCGCCGCCCTGGCCGAGGAGGCTTGCGCCGGGCGGCTGGTCTCGACCCTCGAAGGCGGTTATGATCTGGCCGCTTTGGCCGACTCGGCGGCGTCTCATGTGCGCGCCTTGATGGCCGCCTAATCGGGGAGGATGCCCATGGCCAAATCAGAACTGCCGTCCGACATCGCCGCATTGAGTTTCGAGGACGCCCTGGCGCAGCTCGAAGACATCGTCGGCGGTCTGGAGACCGGCCAGGCGAAGCTCGACGAGGCGATCAGTTCCTATGAACGCGGCGCCCTGCTCAAGCGCCATTGCGAGGACAAGCTCAAGCAGGCCCAAGCCAAGATCGACCGCATCGTCGAAGCTGCCGACGGCAGCCTCGAGACCGAGCCTCTCGAGACCGACGAGGCCGCGACTTGAGCCACGGCCGTCTCGAGCACTCCCTGGGCGAGACCGCCGCCGCGGTCAATGATTGTCTGGACCGGCTGTTGCCCGAGCCCGCCGGACCCGAGGGGCGTGTGGCCGAGGCCATGCGCTACGCGGCCCTGGGCGGCGGCAAGCGGCTCAGGCCGTTTTTGCTGATCGCCGGCGCCCGGCTGTTCGGCGTCGAGGGCGAGCGGCCCTTGCGCGCCGCCGCGGCGGTCGAAATGATCCACGCCTATTCCCTGGTCCATGACGACCTGCCGGCCATGGATGACGACGATCTGCGGCGCGGCCGGCCGAGCTGCCATATCCGCTTCGACGAGGCGACTGCCATTCTCGCCGGCGACGCTCTGCTGACCTACGCCTTCGAGGTGATCACCGAAAGCGAGACCCATGGCGATGCGGGCGTGCGCTGCGCCTTGGCGCGGGGTTTGGCCGCCGCCTCGGGCGCCGCCGGCATGGTCGGCGGCCAGATGGTCGACCTGCTGGCCGCCGACAACCACCTCGATCTCGACGACATCACCCATTTGCAGGCCCTCAAGACCGGCGCCCTGATCGCCTTCGCCTGCGAGGGCGGGGCGATCCTCGGCGAGGCATCCGCCGATGCCCGCGCAAGCCTCGCCGCCTATGGCCGCGATCTCGGCCTGGCCTTCCAGATCGCCGACGATCTGCTCGATGTGGAGAGCTCGGCGGTGGCGCTCGGCAAGGCCGTGGGCAAGGACGCCGAGGCCGGCAAGGCGACCTTCGTCAGCCTGCTCGGGGTCGCGGGCGCCCGCGATTACGCGGACCAATTGGTCGCGCGGGCGGTGGCCCGGTTGGAGATATTCGATGGCCGGGCCGGCCTGCTCGCCGACGCCGCCCGCTTCGTCGTCGAACGCCGTCATTGACCTCAAAGCCGCGCCTCGACCAGCTTCTCACCGACCGCAGGTTGGCCGATAGCCGCTCTCACGCCCAGGCCCTGATCATGGCCGGCAAGGTGTTCTCGGGGGAGCGCCGGCTCGACAAGCCCGGCATGGCCATCGCCGCCGACAGCCCGCTCGACGTGCATGGCAAGGAGCATCCCTGGGTATCGCGGGGCGGCGTCAAGCTGGCCCATGGGCTCGAGCATTTCGCCATCGATCCCGGCGGGGTCACGGCGCTCGATATCGGCGCCTCGACCGGCGGCTTCACCGATGTCCTGCTGGAGCGCGGCGCGGCGCGGGTCTATGCGGTCGATGTCGGCCGCGGCCAGCTCGCCTGGAAGCTGCGTACAGATCCCCGCGTGGTGGTGTTGGAAGGGGTCAACGCCCGCTATCTGGTCAAGGATCAGATTACCGAGCCGGTCGGGCTGGTGGTCTGTGACGCCAGCTTCATCGGCCTGGCCACCGTGCTGCCGGCGGCCCTCGCCCTGGCCGCGCCCGAGGCCCATGTCATCGCCTTGATAAAACCCCAGTTCGAGGCCGCCCGCGGGGATGTGGGGAAGGGCGGCGTGGTGCGCGACGCGGGCGTCCGCCGGGCGGTCTGCGAACGGGTCAGCGGCTGGCTCGACGGCCTTCCCGGCTGGTCCGTGCTCGGCATCGAGGAGAGCCCGATCACCGGGCCCGAGGGCAATGTGGAATATCTCATGGCGGCGCGCCATGGCTGAGCAGCGCCTGGTGGAGCTGACCATCGAGAGCCTCGGCGCGGCGGGCGACGGCGTCGCCAACCACCAGGGGCTGCGTTATTACATCGCCGACAGCCTGCCCGGCGACCGGCTGCGGGTGCGCGTCACGGGTAAGCGCAGCGACGGGTTTGCCGCGCGGACGGTCGAGCGGTTGAGCCAGGGACCGAACCGGACCGCGCCCGCCTGCCGCCATTTCAACGATTGCGGCGGCTGTGCGGCCCAGCATCTCGACGATGAGATTTACCAAACCTGGAAACGTCAGAGGGTGATTGAAGCGCTCGCCCGGCGCGGGCTCGACGATGTGACCGTGGCGGCCCTGACGCGGACGCCGCCCGGGGCCCGCCGGCGCGCCACATTCCATGGCTTACGCCGCGGCCATGACGCGGTCATCGGCTTTCAGGCGCGGGCCAGCCATCGCATCGTCGATATCGTCGAATGTCCGCTGCTCGAGCCCGCCCTGGCGGCGCTGATCGCGCCGCTTGGCGAGATGTTCGCCGGGTTGCTCGAACCCAATGGCCGCGCCGAGGCCCGGGTCACCCTGACCGGGACCGGGGTCGACCTGCTGATCGCCGCGCCGGCGCCGCCGAACCTCGACCAGCGCCAACGGCTGATCGATTTCGCCGACCACCATGATTTACCGCGCATTTCCTGGTCCGCGAAGGGCGACGACGAGCCGGAACTGATCGTCCTGCGCCGCGCGGTCCAAGTGACCTTCGGCGGCGTCTCCGTGGATCTGCCGCCCGGCGGCTTCCTCCAGCCGAGCGCTGTGGGCGAGGCGGTGCTCGCCGCCACGGTCACGGCGGCGACGTCCGAGGCCGGGCATATCGCCGATCTCTACGCCGGCTGCGGCGCCCTCAGCTTTGCCCTGGCCGGCCACGCCAGGGTCCATGCGGTCGAGGGGGCGCGGGCCATGACCACGGCCATCGAGAGGGCCGCCGCGCGGGCCGGCCTCGCCGGGCGGATCACCTGCGAGACCCGCGACCTCGACCGGCGGCCGTTGCTGGCAAAAGAGCTATCGCGGTTCGACGCGGTGGTGTTCGATCCGCCCCGGGCCGGCGCGAAACACCAGGCCGAGGCCCTGGCGGCGAGCCGGGTTCCCCTGGTCGTCGCCCTGTCGTGCAACCCGGCCAGCTTCGCCCGCGACGCCCGCATCCTGATCGACGGCGGCTACGCCATGGCGGAAGTCCAGCCGATCGATCAGTTCCTGTGGTCGGCCCATGTGGAACTGACCGCGGTCTTCAAACGAGGCCATTGATCGACATCAAGGCCGGGCCGGCGGAAATCGCGTAGCAGTGCCGCATGGCGGCTCGAACCGACTCGATCAGCAAACAACGAACCTATGACCGCATTGCCCGGTGGTATGATTTCTTCGACCTGCCGTTCGAGCATTTCCGCTACAAGCCCTTGCGCCGGATGCTGTTTGACGGGATGCGCGGCGCCTTGCTCGACGCCGGGGTCGGCAACGGGCGAAATTTCCCCTTCTACCCGGACGGCTCCGAGGTCACCGGCATCGATCTCAGCCCGGCCATGCTGGAGTGCGCCCGGCGGCGCAAACTTGAGCTCGGCACGGCGGTGACCCTGCGCCGAATGAATGTGATGGAGATGGATTTCGCCGACGATAGTTTCGACGGCGTGGTCTCGACATTCCTGTTCTGCGTGCTCGATCCCGCCCATCAGCGGCCCGCCCTCGAGGAGCTGCGCCGGGTCTGCCGACCGGGCGGCGTCATCCGCATATTGGAATACGCCCTCTCGGAAAACCCCCCGCGGCGCTTCATCATGAAACTCTGGGCGCCCTGGGTGCGCTTCGCCCACGGCGCCGCGTTCGATAGCCATACGGAGCAGTATCTGGATTCCGCCGGGCTGGAACTGGTGGAGAGGAAATTCCTCTACAAGGACATCATCATACTGCTGACCTTGCGGCCGCGGGCGGCCTGATCAGCCTTCGTCCTCGATGCGTTCCAACTCGGCCCAGTATTGTTCGTAGATTTCACGGCGCAGGGCCGTATCGGCGGCCTCGGGGTCGAGGTTCTCGGGATTGAAGCGTTCGTGGAAGGCCGCCTTGGCGCGGGCGAAACGGGTGTCGGCCAAATCTTCCTCTTCGCCCCAGTCTTCCGCCTCTTCGGCGATGTCCTCTTCCCGCTCATCGGTCTCCTCGGCGGTCTTGCCGTCGCCGCCGCCGGTCTTGCCGAGACGCTTGGCCAGGTCGCGAATATATTTCTTGTCTGCGCCGTCGAGTTCGCCCTGGGCCAGATCATCCGCATAGCCCTCGAGCTCGAGGATGAATTCGGGCGAATTACCGCGCCGCGCCATGAGTTGCTCGAGAATGGCCTTGCTGTCGCTGTCGCTCATGTCGGTCCTTCACATTGGGCGCGGTGGCGCAGCATCTGGTCGGCCAGCACGCAGGCCAGCATGGCTTCGCCCACCGGCGTCGCGCGGATGCCGACGCAGGGGTCGTGGCGGCCCTTGGTCGAGACCTCGACGTTCTTGCCGAAGCGATCGACGCTGCGCCGGGGAATGCGCACCGAGCTGGTCGGCTTGACCGCGAAGCGGGCGACGATATCCTGGCCCGTCGAGATGCCGCCGAGGATGCCGCCCGCGTGATTGGACAGGAAGGTGATTTTTTTCTTTTTCATGCGCATTTCATCGCCGGAGACTTCTCCCGCCATGGCCGCCGCCGCGAAACCGGCGCCGATCTCGACGCCCTTGACCGCGTTGATGCTCATGAGCGCCGCCGCCAGTTCACTGTCCAGCTTGCCGTAGATCGGCGCCCCGAGGCCGGCGGGGACGCCGCTGGCGCAAAGCTCGACGATGGCGCCCGCCGACGAGCCCTGTTTGCGGATTTCGTCGAGGAAGGACTCCCAGGTCGCGACGATGCCGCCGTCGGGCGACCAGAACGGATTGTTCGCCGTCTCGTCCCAATCCCAGCGCGCCCGGTCGATGCCGTGGGGGCCGATCTGGATGACCGCGCCACGAATGGTCACGGACGGACCCAGGACTTTACGCGCCACGGCGCCAGCGGCGACCCGCATGGCGGTCTCGCGGGCGCTCGAGCGGCCGCCGCCGCGATAGTCGCGAAGGCCGTATTTGGCATGATAGGTCATATCCGCGTGGCCCGGGCGGAAGCTGTCCTTGATGGCGCCGTAATCGCTGGTCCGGGCGTCCGTGTTGACGATGATCAGCGAAATCGGCGTGCCCGTGGTGAGCCCCTCGAAGACCCCCGAGACGATGCGCACCTTATCTTTTTCCCGGCGCTGGGTGGTGAAGCGCGACCGGCCCGGGCGGCGGCGGTCGAGCCAGGGCTGGATATCGCTCTCGGCGAGCGCCATGCCGGGCGGCGCGCCGTCGATCACGCAACCGATCTCGGGCCCGTGGCTCTCGCCCCAGGTGGTGACGCGGAACAGATGGCCGAAGGTGTTGTGGGACACTAAACGACCGAAATATCGGGCGCGTCGACCGCTTTCATGCCGACCACGTGATAGCCGCAATCGACATGATGGATATTGCCGGTAACCCCGCTCGACAGATCGCTCAACAGATAGACCGCGGCGCCGCCGACCTCGTCGATGCGCACGTTGCGCTTGAGCGGCGAGTTGTATTCGTTCCATTTGAGGATATAGCGGAAATCGCCGATTCCCGAGGCCGCCAGGGTCTTGATCGGCCCCGCCGAGATGGCGTTGACCCGGATGCCCTGGCCGCCGAGATCGACCGCGAGATAACGCACGCTGGCCTCGAGCGCCGATTTGGCGACGCCCATGACGTTGTAATGGGGCATCACCCGCTCGGCGCCGTAATAGGTCAGGGTGAGCAGGCTGCCGCCGTCGGCCATCAACGGCACCGCGCGCTGGCAGACCGCCGTGAAGGAATAGCAGGAGACGGCCATGGTGGTGGTGAAGTTATCCAGGGTGGTGTCGAGATAGAGGCCCTTGAGCTGGTCCTTGTCGGAATAAGCCACCGCATGGACGACGAAATCGAGCCGTCCCCAGGCATCGCGGATGGTCTCGAACACCGCGTCCAGGCTGGCGGTGTCGGTCACGTCGCAGGGCAGGACCATCGAGGAGCCGACTCTCTCGGCGAGCGGACGCACCCGCTTGCCCAAGGCGTCGCCCTGATAGGTGAAGGCGAGTTCGGCGCCGTGATCGGACGCCGCCTTGGCGATTCCCCAGGCGATCGAGCGCTCGTTGGCGACGCCCATGATGAGCCCCTTCTTGCCGGCCATCAGGGGATTGGCAACGGTCATTTTGTTCGCCTTCATGCTGAAATGGTGGATTCCGGCATCGTACACATTTGGCGAGTCGGGTAAAGCCAAAGCCGACGCAAATATCCAAGCGAAAACGCGCCGCCGGGTCGCGCCCGGGACGTCGGGAGAACGCCGTCGTGGAATCCGGGCTTAGTTGACGAAGCGCCAGGTACCGTCGGGTTCGCGGCAGGCGGTGCCGTAGACTTCCTCGGTCTGGCCGTCGATGGTTACCGTGGAGACGTACTCGCGGCAGGGCTGGCCCGTGGCGGTGGCGTAGGTCTTGGTCGGCATCAGGCTGCCGGAATTGCCGCTGTCGGGGTTGACCCAGCTCGACGACAGGCCGGTGGGCGCGGTTTCGAGTGTGCTTTGGGCGTTGTTGGCGAGATAGGCCTGGTCGGCCTTGTCGAGGGACTTGCCGACCTCGCCGCCGACAAAGCCGCCCAACAGCACACAAGCGCCCACGGCCGCTAGCTTGCCGCTGCCCGAACCGATCTGACTGCAGGCGAGGCCTCCAAGGGCGGCGCCGCCTAGCGTCCCCAGAATCTGCTTGTTACCCTGGCCCTCGGCGCAGGCCGAAAGGGTCAACAAGGCGGCGACGGCGATTGCGGTGGAGGTGGAATTCAACATCGGAATACCTCTAACTTATTTTCCGGATTCTCCATACGCGACGGAGACATGTGAAACCCCTACCTTGGTGCAACATAGCACGGCGCGGGGTGGATTTGAAGGGGCGGTGTTTCGCCGCCGTCGCTGACTTATCGGATCGATACCTTTATATTCGGTGCATGACAAGCGATCTCGATGCCATCGATCCCATCGCCCTGTTCGCCGAATGGTACGGCGAGGCGCAGGATTGCGGCCTCAAGGAGCCGACGGCGGTGACCCTGGCGACCGCCGACGGCCAGGGCCGCCCGACGGCGCGCATGGTGCTGCTCAAGGGCCATGACGAACGCGGGTTCGTATTCTATACCAACACCGAAAGCCGCAAGGGCGAGGCGCTTCGGGATAATCCCTTCGCGGCGCTGTGTTTTTATTGGCCGCCGCTGGACCGCCAGCTTCGCGTCGAGGGTCCGGTCGAGCCGGTCAGCGAGGCGGAGGCCGACGCCTATTTTGCCAGCCGCGACCGGCAATCGCGGATCGGCGCCTGGGCGTCGGCGCAATCGCGGCCTCTGGAAGGCCGCTTCGTTCTGGAGCGCGAAATCGCCCGCTTCGCCGCCAAATATGCCGTAGGCTCGGTGCCGCGTCCGCCCCATTGGTCGGGCTACCGGATCAGCCCGATGCGCATGGAATTCTGGAGCCAGGGCGCCTTTCGCCTGCATGACCGCCGGGTGTTCACCCGCGACGGCGACGGCTGGACGGCCATGCGGTTGTTTCCGTAATAACGCTGGGTGGGGGATAGTGGATCAGCCGCATAAATCCGTGACCGAGGGGGGGGCGGCGACGATGGCCATGGCCGACGCCGGCCGTTTGATGAAGCTCGCCACCAAAGCGTCGGTCGCCGTCGCCCTGATCCTGATCGCCGTCAAGATGGCGGCCGTCCTGCTGACCGGGTCGATCAGCATTCTCTCGTCGCTGATCGATTCCCTGATGGATGTGCTGGCCTCGGCGATCAATCTGTTCGCCGTCCACCACGCCCTGCAGCCGCCCGACGCGGAGCATCGCTTCGGCCACGGCAAGGCCGAACCCCTGGCAGGGCTCGGCCAGTCGGCCTTCATTGCTGGCTCGGCGGTGCTGCTGACCATCGAAGCGGTGCGCCGGCTGTTCGAGCCGCATGCGGTGACCGATATCGAGGTCGGCATGGCGGTGATGGTGTTCTCCATGGCGCTGACTATACTGCTGGTCGCCTTCCAGCGGTATGTGGTGCGGCGCACCGGCTCGACCGTGATCGGCGCCGATGCGCTGCATTACGAGAGCGACGTGCTGATCAACGGCAGCGTCATCATCTCCCTCGGCCTGTCCAAATGGCTCGGTTGGCAGGCGGCCGATCCGATCTTCGCCATCCTCATCGCCGGCTATCTGTTGCGCGGCGCCTGGTCGATCGCCGCCAAGTCCCTCGACGTGCTGATGGACCGTGAATTCCCCGACGAAGAGCGGGCGAAGATCACGGAAATCGCGTTGAGTCACGCGCAGGTGACCGGCATGCACGACCTCAGGACCCGCCGCGCCGGCCTGCAACAGTTCATCCAGCTTCATCTCGAAATGGACGGCGACAAGCGTCTCATCGAGGCCCATGAAATCGCCGACGAGGTCGAGGCTTGGATCTGCGCGGCCTACCCCGGCGCCGAGGTGATCATCCATCAGGACCCCCACGGCCT
>Ga0209554_1003147_pt1 | contig 10820 bp, 8 predicted proteins | sample MarorgKNORR_S2LV_5_FD_188221 | JGI IMG/M metagenome (GOLD analysis project Ga0209554, IMG submission 188221) | Marine microbial communities from the Southern Atlantic Ocean, analyzing organic carbon cycling - Bottom_A/KNORR_S2/LV (SPAdes) (version 2) | ecosystem: Environmental > Aquatic > Marine... | reverse complement strand
TTCATCATTGCACATCATCACCGGGCCCGTGCCGCAGCTGGCCAGGCACTCGGCAAACTCGATGCTGAACTTGCCATCCTCGGTCGTTTGCAGCCCATGCGCTTTTGGGTCGAGCTTTAATTTGCGGCAAAGGCTCTTGTGCAAATCCATGCCGCCGACCATCGCGCAGCTGAGTGTGCGGCAAACTCTCAGCACATATTTGCCGGTCGGCTCCTCGCGGAGCATCGGGTAAAACGTAACGAGCTCGTAGAGATTGAGTGGTTGCAAATCCAGTTTTTCCGCCGCCCATTTCATGGCCTCCGGTTCCACGTGGCCGTGTTCGTCTTGGATGGCGTGCAATACCATCAGTGAGGCGCTGCGTTTTTCGCCGTCCGGATAATGGGTAATCAGTTCATCGACCTCCGCCTCCAGTGTATTTGACGGGGTGAAACTCATCGGTCACATTCTCCCATCACAAAGTCCAGCGATCCGAGGATCGCCACCACATCGCTCATCATGTGTCCCGGAAGGAGATGGGATAAAATGCTGAGGTTTACAAATGAAGGGGCGCGAATCTTCAGGCGATCCGGTGTGCCTCCGCCCAAGCTGTGAATGTAAAATCCCAGTTCGCCCTTCGGATTTTCCGCGCCGAAATAAACCTCACCGGCCGGTGCGTTTTGGCCCTGCGTAACGAGCATGAACTGGTGAATCAGCTCCTCCATGTGGGTCATCACTTTTTCCTTGGGCGCAAGGACGATCTTGCCGTCATCGATATTGATGGGGCCTTCGGGGATGTCCTTCAGGCATTGGCGAATGATGTTGACGCTTTCGCGCATTTCCAGAATCCGAATCACATAACGGTCGTAGGCATCACCCTTGGAGCCGATCGGAATCTCGAAATCGAAACGATCATAAATCATATACGGATTTGATTTACGCACGTCATGCTCCACGCCGCTGCCGCGAAGGTTGGGGCCGGACAGGCCGAAATCAATCGCGTCCTCCCGGCCGATCACGCCCACGTCCTGCGTGCGGTCGAGAAAGATCGGATTCCGAGTGAGCAACAAATCGGTCTCGTCGAAATTAAGCTCTACTTCAACGAGGAATTTCTCCAGTTCAGCCGGCCAACCCTCTGGCAGATCGCGCGACAAACCGCCCACGCGCGTGTAGCTCGTGGTGAACCGCGCACCGGTGAGAGCCTCGATGAGATAATAAATTTTTTCGCGCTCAGTGAAGGTGTGCACGAACACGGTGAATGCCCCCGTGTCCATCGCAAACGCGCCGAGCCCGAGCAAATGCGCGGAGATGCGCGCCAGCTCGCAGCAGATCGTGCGGATGTACAGGCAGCGCTCTGGAATCTTGTCCGTGATGCCCAACAGTTTTTCCACGGCGAGCACGTAGTGCACGTTGTTTGCCAGCGGCGCGAGGTAATCCAGCCGATCCGTGTACGGGATGAACTGATCGTAGGTCATGCTCTCGGCGATCTTCTCATCGCCTCGATGCAAATAACCTACGTCCGGCTCAGCACTGGTGATGATCTCGCCGTCCAGCTCAATCTTGAGGCGCAGCACGCCGTGCGTGGCCGGGTGGGAGGGGCCCATGTTGAGCACCATTTTCTCGCCGCGCACATCGGACAACTCATCTACAGCCACAGCGGCACTGGCCGCGGTGTCCTGAATTTCAATTTCCTGCGTGGAACTCATGGATATTAACTTTGCCCATCCTCCGGATTGCGCCGGCGCGGCTCGCGCGCGGAGGAATCCTTGCCGCCGGCTACGGTTACAAATGGGCCGCCTGCCATGGGTGCGACGTTTGTGAAGGCTACCCCCGGAACTTCAGTCGGTTTGCCTTCCAAGGGAAAATCTTTGCGCAGCGGAAAGTACGGATATCCCTCCCACATCAAAATGCGCTTGAGGTTTGGATGGTCGGCGAATTTCACGCCCATCATGTCATAGGCCTCGCGCTCGTGCCACTCGGCGGTGCGCCACACTTTGCATACGCTGGGCACCTCGCCTTGTTCCTCGCTCACAGTTGTTTTCAAACGGAGATGTTGCCGGTGCTCGATACCGTACAGTTCGTAAACCACCGAGAAGCGCGGATCATCGCCGTGATGATCCAGCGTGCTGATGTCGATGAGGTAATTAAAACCCAGCTCGCGTTTCGCAAATTCACACACCACCACGATCTTGTTCGCATCGGCGAGATTAAGCGTGAGCTCCCCACGAAACTCCACGGGTTCGGAGATGAGTTTCCCAAACTCACCTTTAATTTGCTGGGCAAGATCCGCGGCGGTGGTCATGGGAATCAGGAAACTGATTTGGTGGCTTGAAAATGTTCTTTGCCCCAAGGTTCCTTGGCAACCTTGGCCTGAAGCTTCATCAATCCCTCCAGCAACGCCTCGGGGCGCGGCGGGCATCCGGCCACATACACATCCACTGGCAAAATCCGGTCGACCCCCTGAAGCACAGCGTAGCTGCGATACATGCCACCCGTGCTCGCGCACGCGCCCATGGCGATCACCCATTTGGGCTCCACCATTTGATCGTAAATGCGTTTCACGGCCATGGCCATTTTGTAGGTTACCGTTCCGGCTACGATCATCACGTCCGATTGGCGGGGGGAAAAACGCATCACTTCAGAGCCGAATCGCGCAATATCAAACCGGCTGCAACCTGCGGCCATGAGTTCAATGCCGCAGCACGCGAGGCCCATCGGCATCGGCCACAGGGAATTTTTGCGAAACCAGTTCACGGCTGCATCCACGGTCGTGTGGATCGCCTCGCCCTCCACCTTGGTATTGTAGCCAATTTCGGTTGTCTGGGTCATAAGAATCCCCTATAAACCTTCGGGTGAACGTACTTTTGAAGACCTGAACGCACAAGGAATTTGTGATTTTTTTCACAAGCTCTTATTCGCAACAGTGTCGTGGGCAGGAATTACCAAAAAACCCTATGAAACTAGCAAATAACTTTTTGAATTATTTTCAGTTCACCCCTTGACGGAATGATGATTCAGCATCATATTCCCCGACCTTTTTCATGCTAAAAAGGTGAATTATGGCAAAAAAAAGCGCTAAAAAGACTATTTCAAAGAAAAAAGCCCCCGCAACAAAAGCTTCCGCAACGAAGACCTCAAGAAAAACTGCCCCAAAAAAAGCGGCAGCAAAGAAGAAGTCGATCGGTAAAGTTGCCAAAAAAGCTGTAAAAATAGTCACGCCCAAGAAGAAGGTGGCAGCGAAGAAAGTGGCAGCGAAGAAAGTGGCAGCGGAGAAGGTGGCAGCGAAGAAGGTGGCGGCAAAAAAGACTGCAGCGAAGAAGGCGCCGAAGAGGAAGGCCGCCAGGAAGCGCAAGTTAACAGCCGCTAATATTACCCGTACCAAGGCGGCTCTCGCCAAGAAGGATATTCGGATCGAGGGGGTTAGGACCGAGGCCGGCTTTGACTTGACTGAGAAATTCAAGGAGCTCGTCCGGCTTGCGCAGGAACAGGGTTATCTGTCGCACGACGACGTGACGGATCATCTGCCCAAGCAAAAAGTGACGCCGGCCGATGTTGAAACGGTTCATGAAAAACTGGAGAGCTTGGAAATCTCGGTGGTGGATCAGGCTGAGGTCGACAACATCAACTCGCTGCGACGCGGCGTGAATGAAAAAGCCGCCAAGGACGACAAGGCCAAGCTTGATATCCTCGATGACCCTGTTCGCATGTATCTCAAGCAGATGGGTCAAGTGCCGCTGCTCACGCGCGAACAGGAGGTGGAAATTTCCAAGCGGATCGAGGAAGCCGAGAACGAGGTGAAGAGCATCATCTACAGTTTTGGTTTCACCGGCAAGGAGCACATTGCGCTGGCCGAGAAACTCATTTCCGAGCCGCCTAAGGAACGGTTTGATCGGGTGATCGTGGACAAAAAGATTGAGAGCCGCGAACGCCACCTCAAGTCCCTGCGCCGTCTGGTGAGGGATGTGCGCGCAATCGATCACAAGGTGGACGAAAAATATATGTCCCGGCTCAAGGCCAAAAATAAAAGCGCCCTTACCCGTACCGAGAAGGCGTTTGACCAGCACAACAAGAAGTTGCAGAAGTCCTTCATAAAATTCTTCTACAAACAAAAGGTCATCGAGGAAATGTCTGTCGTGGCCGATAACGTCCACGAAAAAATCGGAGGGAGCCTTGAGGCCATTGAGAAAGCGTCCAAGCGCAAGACCGCCACCAACAAACAGATCATTGACGGCGAGAGCCGCAAGCTGCAGGCGCTGGAAATTTTCACGCGCAAGTCTTCAGTCGAGTACGTGGATTCCTTTAAGCAGCTTCAGCACTTTGGCAAAAAAGCCCATCAAGCCAAGACCGAGATGGTCGAGGCCAACCTGCGCCTCGTCATTTCCATCGCCAAGAAATACACCAACCGCGGCCTCTCCTTTCTCGACCTCATCCAAGAAGGAAACATGGGCCTCATGAAGGCTGTGGAAAAATTCGAATACCGCCGCGGCTACAAGTTTTCCACCTACGCCACCTGGTGGATTCGCCAGGCCATCACCCGCTCCATCGCCGATCAGGCCCGCACCATCCGCATCCCGGTGCACATGATCGAGACCATAAACAAACTTATGCGCGTGCAGAAACAGCTCGTGCAGGATTTCGGCCGCGAAGCCACCCCGGAGGAGATTGCTGACGAGATGCAATTGCCCGTCGAGCGCGTGCGCCAAATCATGAAGATGGCCCAGCAACCCATCAGTTTGCAAAGCCCCGTCGGCGACAGCGATGACACAAACTTCGGCGACTTCATTGAGGATAAAACTGCCGAGAATCCCAGCGACATGACCAGCTACTCGCTGCTCAAGGACAAGCTGGGCGACGTGCTCACTTCACTCACCGAGCGCGAACGCAAGGTGCTCGAGTTGCGCTTCGGCCTCACCGACGGCTACAGTCGCACGCTGGAGGAAGTCGGCAAACAATTCAAGGTCACCCGCGAACGTATTCGCCAAATCGAGGCCAAGGCCCTGCGGAAAATGCGCCACCCCACGCGCCTCCGCCAACTCCAGGGCTTCCTCGACGGCGAAGGCGAACCCGTCCAGAATTAGGGGATAAGAAAAATCACCGCGGGTTCCGCTGTTTTATTATTCCTCCCCAAACGCTTCCATCTCCGCGCAGCTGCATACCAAATTCCGGTCGCCCCAGACATTGTCGATGCGGCCGGTGGCGGGCCAGTGCTTGTGTGCGCGCAGCCAGGGGGCAGGGAAGGCGGCCTGCTCGCGGGGATAGGCGTGCGGCCAGTCGTTGGCACTCACCATGTCGGTGGTGTGTGGGGCGTGTTTGAGGGGATTGTCATCGGCATCCGCCTCGCCAGTTTCCACGGCCTCGATTTCGGCGTGGATTGCGATCATCGCGTCACAGAATCGGTCCAGTTCTTCTTTTGATTCACTCTCGGTGGGTTCCACCATCATCGTGTCGGCCACGGGCCACGAGATGGTGGGGGCGTGGAAGCCGTAGTCCATCAGGCGCTTTGCCACGTCCTCGACTGTCACGTTCTTGAAATGCCGCAAGTCGAGAATGCATTCGTGCGCCACGAGACCGTTGGCGCCTTTATAAAGAACAGGGAAATAGCCGTCGAGGCGCTGGGCGATGTAGTTGGCGTTTAAAATCGCGTGCTCCGTTCCCGCGCGCAGTCCGTCCGCGCCCATCATTGCGATGAACATCCATGAGATGGGTAAAATGCTCGCGCTGCCCCACGGTGCCGCACTGACCGCGCCAATGGGATTCTCGCCACCGAGTTTCACCACCGGATGGTCCGGCAAATAGTCCACGAGATGTTCCGCCACGCCAATGGGCCCCATGCCCGGCCCGCCGCCGCCGTGCGGGATGCAAAAGGTTTTGTGCAGGTTGATGTGGCAGACGTCCGCGCCGAGTTCGCCGGGGCGGGAGAGGCCGACCATGGCGTTGAGGTTCGCGCCATCGAGATACACTTGACCGCCGGCGTTGTGCACGATTTCGCAAATCTCGCGGATGCCTTCCTCGAACACGCCGTGCGTGGAAGGATAAGTAATCATCATCGCGGCGAGGTCGGCGGCGTGTGTGTTGGCCTTGGCGCTGAGATCGTCGAGATCGATGTCGCCTTCTTCGCTGCAGTTTACCGGCACCACCTTGAGGCCCGCCATCACGGCGCTGGCGGGGTTGGTGCCGTGGGCGCTGGTGGGAATGAGGCAAATGTTGCGCTGCGGTTCGCGCCGACTTTGGTGGTAGGCCTTGATGACCAACAGCCCCGCATATTCGCCCTGCGAACCGGCATTGGGCTGCAGCGACACGCCGACGAAGCCTGTGATTTCCGCCAGCCAATCCTCGAGGTTGGCAAACATTTCCTGATAGCCGCGCGTTTGCGCCACAGGCACGAAGGGATGGATGCTGTTGAATTCCCGCCACGACAACGGCTGCATCTCGGCTGCGGCGTTGAGCTTCATGGTGCACGAGCCGAGGGGAATCATGCTCTGCGCCAGCGAAAGGTCGCGGCTCTCGAGCCGTTTGAGGTAGCGCATCAGTTCTGTCTCGGAGCGATGCTTGTGAAACACTTCGTGCGTGAGAAAATCGCTGGTGCGGCGCAGTCCCTCCGGCGTGGCGTCGGCGGGGGTGAGGTCGGTCAGCGCAAATGGCACGTCGCGGCCGCCATTGAACACCGCCAGCAGATCGAGCACATCCGCTTCGGTGGTCGTTTCGTCCAGCGCGATGCCAAGGGTTTGCGTGTCGAGCAAACGCAAGTTGATGCGGAAGGATTCTGCAAGACGAATGACCTCGCGCGCGCTATGGTTATTGTGAGTGACAGTGATCGTATCAAAAAAAGTTTCATGCCCAAGCTTGTGCCCCAGCCGCTTGAGCCCCGCGGCAAGGCAACACGTGAGCCCGTGCACGTGGCTCGCGATGGCTCGGAGTCCATCCGGCCCGTGATAACAGGCGTACATCGCGGCCATGTTGGCCAGCAACGCTTGCGCGGTGCAGATGTTGCTCGTGGCCTTGTCGCGCCGGATGTGTTGCTCGCGCGTTTGCAGCGAGAGGCGAAAGGCCGGACGCCCTCGCGAATCCTTGGACACTCCCACGATGCGGCCGGGAATCTGCCGCTTGTAAATATCGCGCGTGGCAAAGAACGCGGCATGTGGGCCACCATAGCCGAGCGGCACGCCAAAGCGTTGCGCGTTGCCCACGGCGATGTCCGCACCCAACTCGCCCGGCGCCTTCAGCAGAGTCAGCGCCAGCAAGTCCGTCGCCATCACCACCATCGCGCCCGCCTCGTGTGCGCGCGCGATGAGGCTCATGTAATCCACCACCGCACCTTCCGTGGTCGGATATTGCAGCAGCACGCCAAAAACATTTTCATCGAAGGCAAACTCATCGGTCGCCCCCGTGCGCACCTCGATGCCCAATGGCGCGGCGCGCGTTTGCAGCAGCTCGATATTTTGCGGATGACAATCCGCCGCCGCCACAAACACATTACGGTCGCCTTTGCCCTTGACCGTGTGGCACATCACCATCGCTTCCGCGCACGCCGTGGCCTCGTCGAGCAAGGACGCATTGGCAATCTCCAGCCCCGTGAGATCGGCCACCATCGTTTGGAAATTCAGAAGACTCTCCAGCCGCCCCTGCGAAATCTCTGCCTGATAGGGCGTGTACTGGGTGTACCAACCGGGATTTTCGAGCAGGTTGCGCTGAATCGTAGGCGGCACAAGGCAATTGTGAAAGCCCATGCCGAGGTAGCTTCGGAAGGGCTTGTTGGCGGAAATAATCCGCTTCAACGCCGCCAACGCTTCGTGCTCCGAAAGGGCAGGGGGGAGGTTAAGCGGTCGAGCGCTACGGATGGACGGTGGCACCACTGTGTCGATAAACCCTTCCATCGAGTCATGCCCCAGCGCCTCCAGCATCGCCCGCGCCTCGGCGGCATCCGGCCCGATGTGGCGGGCGGCGAAATGATCGGGATGTCCAGTCAACGCCATCGGTTCAATGTTGGCCTCGGGCACAGCCCCGGCAGTGTCGGCATTCGGATGGTCACGCACAAGCATTGCCGCAAGCTAGTCAAGGGCAGGGCAGGGCTCAAGGCGGAATTGCTGGAATGCCGTGGGAATTTGCACTCTTCACTCCCTAAATTTTTTTAATTTCCCCTTGTGTATTCTTTATTTACAGTCTATTCTGTATTAACAGAAATGAACGAAACAAGCATCCAACTCTCGCAGGTTCAGGAAAAGTTCATCCTCCACTGGGGGGAAATGGGCACCAAATGGGGTATCAACCGCACCGTTGCGCAGATTCATGCGCTTCTTTACATCTGGCCCGAGCCGTTGAATGCGGAGCAAATTACCAAGACCCTTTCCGTCGCGCGCTCCAATGTGAGCACCAGCATCAAGGAACTGCAGAGCTGGGGCCTTGTGAAGATTCTCCACGTGATGGGGGATCGGCGCGACCACTTCGAGACGCTGGAGGATGTGTGGGAGATGTTTCGCATCGTGCTGGACGAGCGCAAGCGGCGCGAGGTGGATCCCACGCTGATTCTCCTCCGCGATTGCCTGGAGGAACAAAAGAAGATCGGCAAACGCGGCAAGCGTGATGAGCACACCGAAGGCCGGCTGGAGGCGCTGCAGGAATTTTTCGAATCCGCCGCCGGCAGCTACGAGCGCATGCGGTCCGTTCCCACCTCCACTTTGCGCCGCCTTGCGAAAATGGGCGACAAGGTGCTGAAACTTATAAAGGCCGCTTAACCCAATGCCGAAACCGCTGAACAGAAAGCCGAATAATGAGCCACGGTAAAATTTCAGTTTTTTTTGGAATGACTGAAAAGAATGGCCACACTCTGCTCTTTGATGGCGATTGCCCGTTTTGCCGGTTAATGGTGAATCGCTGGCGCGGCACTCTGGAGCGGCGCGGGTTTGAACTGGTGCCGCTGCAAACCGAGTGGGTGAGGCGGCGGCTGGATTTGCCGGAGGAGGAGTTGCTGCGCGAAATGCGCGTACTCACGCCCAAAGGTCGCGTGTTGGGCGGCGCGGCGGCTCTCGTTCATGTGTGGGGGAAAATCTGGTGGGCCTGGCCGCTGTGGCTGTTGGCGTTGGTACCGGGCGCGAAGTGGATACTGGACCACGCTTACCGCTGGGTGGCCGAGCGGCGGATGTGCCTCTCGGGCGTCTGCACGCTGCACGCGCATCCGGAGCCCAAGCGCGGATTGGAAGTCCTCGGCTGGCTGCCGCTGGTCATGCTGCCGGTGTTGGTAGTGGTCTTCCAAAATGAATTCCCCGCGAAATGGATTTTCATGTGGGCGCTGGCGGCCGCGATTTTTATCGGCTGCAAATGGCTGACTTGGGTTCGGGCGTTGGCCGCGGGCGGCATGGGCGGTATTGGGCGCGCGCTGGGCTATCTTTTCCTGTGGCCGGGGATGGACGCCAAGCCGTTCATGGGCGAGGGCGAAATGGCCACCAAACCGGCACTGCGTGAATGGCTGGCGGCGGGGTTCAAGGTACTGCTGGGCGTGGGGCTGATGTGGGGCTTGGTGCCGGTGGCTGGCGAAGCCCGGCCAATCGCAGCCGGCTGGTGCGGGATGATTGCGCTGATGTTTCTGCTGCACTTCGGGACGTTTCATTTGCTGTCGCTGGCATGGCGTTCGTACGGCGTGGCGGCGGAGCCGATTATGCGCGTACCGGCGGCTGCGACCTCGTTGAGCACGTTTTGGGGGGAACGCTGGAACCGCGGCTTCAACGAACTTGCGCACGAACTCATTTTCCGTAAGACCTGCCGCCGCCTCGGTGTGGCGTGGGCGATGCTACTGGTGTTCTTGGCCAGCGGATTGCTGCACGACCTCGTCATCTCCTTGCCCGCCGGCGCGTGGTTCGGGCTGCCCACTGCGTACTTCGTGCTGCAGGGCATCGGTGTGCTGATCGAGCGCTCCCGATGGGGCCGGCGCGTGGGGCTGGGCCACGGTGCGCTGGGCTGGGGATTTATGTTCGTGTTCACTGCCGGACCGGCGTACTGGGCGTTTCATCCGCCCTTTGTCGAGCAAGTGATGGTTCCATTTTTTAAAGTGATTGGCGCATTATGAAAAATCCTGAATATCTTATCCTGTTTGGCGGTGTGCTGCATTTTTTCACGCTTATTGCCTCGGCGATGGTGCCCAAGACGCTTGATTGGAAGGGCGAGTTGGCCAAGCTCATGCCTTTCCTGCGCACGCTCTTCTGGGTGTACGGTGCGTTCATTGTGCTCACCATCCTGGCCTTTGGCGTGCTGTCAGTGCTGCACTTTCGCGAACTGGCCGGGGGCGAACCACTGGCGCGGTCAGTGTGCGCGTTCATCGCCATCTTCTGGGGTGTGCGGCTGGTGGTGGCGTTGTTCGTCTTTGATGCCAGCGAATTTTTAACGACGTGGTATTTCAAGCTGGGCTACCACGTGCTGACGGCCACGTTCATTTACCAAACCATCGCCTACGGTTATTGCGCATTTTTATAAACCCAAAACGAAAGGACAACCATGACAACTCCAGTCTACATCTACATTGCCTACACGATCATCAGCATTGCCATGACCATCTGGGTGGCGCGCACGCTGCACAGGAACGGCCGCATTTTCCTTGTCGAAGCTTTTGGTGGCAAGGAGGAGATGGCCGACTCGGTGAACCATTTGCTAGTGGTCGGATTTTATCTAATCAACTTTGGTTTTATCCTGCTGTATCTGCAATTTGGCACCAAGCCGGAGACGCTGGTGGAAGGCATTGAGTATATTGCCACCAAGCTGGGCGTGGTGCTTCTAGTGTTGGGCGCGATGCACTTTTTCAACATCTTCAACTTCGAACGGATGCGGAAAAAGGGAAGACTCTCTGCCTCGACCGA
>Ga0209554_1003146_pt1 | contig 10821 bp, 12 predicted proteins | sample MarorgKNORR_S2LV_5_FD_188221 | JGI IMG/M metagenome (GOLD analysis project Ga0209554, IMG submission 188221) | Marine microbial communities from the Southern Atlantic Ocean, analyzing organic carbon cycling - Bottom_A/KNORR_S2/LV (SPAdes) (version 2) | ecosystem: Environmental > Aquatic > Marine... | reverse complement strand
CGAACAACCAATTCCGCTTAGTCATCGGCAAAAACATCCGCCATCAACATCAAGAGAAGAACGAATCGCCGCACTTAAACAAAAATCCGCCGCGACTGTAGCAATTGCTGAGGAAGCTAAATTGCAGGCTAAAGTCGAAACAGTAGTAGCGGTTGAACCAGTTGTTGAAGTTGAAAAAATTATCGAGGTCAAGGGCGAAGAACAGGCTGAAGTCACACCAGAAGTCACACCAGAAGTCACACCAGAATCCGCAGTGAAAGCGGAAGGGTTAGAGTCCGTAACCAATGTATTCAAAACCATCACTACCGTGGTGAAAAAGAAGCAATTCCGCCCCCGTAGACGAGCCCAAGATAAGAAGGGTGGCGGACGACAAGCAAAGGTCAAAAAACTCGACCGAAGAAAATATCTTGAGTACAAATACGTCGCAAGAGATCTTCTTGAACACGAGGAGATAAAGGAAGAGCACCGCTCAAATATTCTTGGTCAGATCTGGGCTAAGGGCGAGCGTTTAGGTATTGAAGACGCACTTTCATTTATTGATGAAAAGGAAGGGGATTTGATATTACCTGCAGAAACCGCCCAAAAATTCCGTGACCTAGTGAAGAAGTTCACTACACGGAGGTGAATGATATGGCCGATGAAAAGCTCGAAATAGACATGGTTGCAAGTGTACATTACACCGGTACACTGCCAGAAAGTGGAGAAGTGTTTGATACCAGTGAAGGCCGAGACCCGCTAACATTTATTATTGGTCACGGTCAAATGATTCCAGGTTTTGAAGAGGAGATCCAAGGTGCAAAAATCGGTGAAAAGAGAACTTTTACACTAACTCCAGACAAGGCATACGGTGAGAGAGAAGACGCTGCTTTGATGAAGATTCCAAGAAGCGAATTTGCTACATTGGAAGAAGAGAATAAATTAGAACTGGGAATGACATTGGTTGCTTCTATGGAACATGGCCCTGCACCATTTGCTATTACAGAATTAACTGATGATGAAGTAACTGCAGATTTTAATCATAAGTTAGCAGGAGAGTCCTTGACATTTGCAGTAGAAATCATTGAACTTCGTGATGCTGATGCTGAAGAACTTTCACATGGCCATGTTCATGGACCTAGTGGACACCACCACTGAATTGAGATAATACAATCATTCCAAGTGGGAGTGTTGAAGAATCCCCTCCACTTGGACACAGTATGGTCGCGTCTCGTAAAGACGAATGGGAAACCCTTGGCGGGCTTGATATTCCTTTGCAGAGTGATGAAAATACCCTCGCAGAGGTTGGTTATTCACAGTCAAATGTCGGTAGCGCTGGAAGTGAGCCATATACTCGAGGGATCCATTCCACAATGTATCGTTCGAGGCTATGGACCATGCGGCAATACGCTGGATTTTCTAGCGCCCAAGCAACAAATGAGCGTTTTAAATTATTACTTAAGCGTGGACAAAATGGATTATCTGTTGCTTTTGATTTACCTACGCAATTGGGCCTAGATGCTGATGATGAACTATCTTTTGGAGAGGTAGGCAAAGTCGGTGTTTCGATTTCATCTATTGATGATATGCGATTACTGCTGGATGGCATTCCGCTAGATAAAGTCAGCACTTCGATGACTATTAATTCCCCAGCGATTATTCTATTGGCAATGTACGTTGCAGTAGCCGAAGAACAGGGAGTTTCATCAGACAAAGTAATCGGTACAATTCAAAATGATATCCTCAAAGAATATATTGCGAGAGGAACATATGTATTCCCACCAAAACAATCAATGCGTCTAGTTACTGATGTGTTTGAATACTGTGCGGAAAATATCCCCCTGTGGAATACTATTTCCATATCAGGATATCACATACGTGAGGCTGGTTCCACTGCAGTACAAGAGGTTGCGTTTACACTTGCAAATGCATTGGCTTATGTTGAGGCTGCAGTCGATTCGGGATTAGATATAGACACCTTTGCGCCAAGGATTTCGTTCTTTTTTAATTGTCATAATGATTTCTTTGAAGAAGCGAGTAAATTTAGAGCCGCTAGAAGATTATGGTTTGATTTGATAAGTCAACGTTTCAAACCAAATAATCCAAAATCGGCGATGCTTAGATTCCATACTCAGGTCGCTGGAGTTAGCCTAACTGCTCAACAACCACTCAACAATATTGCACGCGTCACAATACAAGCTCTTGCAGCAGTATGTGGTGGAACTCAAAGTCTTCACACCAATTCTTATGATGAGGCTTTAGGATTACCAACTGAGGAAAGTGCGACAGTAGCACTTAGGACGCAGCAAATTATTGCTGAAGAAAGTGGAGTTGCTGACGTAGTAGACCCATTAGGTGGCTCATATCATGTTGAAGCACTAACTGAACGTATTTACCAAGAAGCCCTTCTTCAAATTCAACAAATTGAAAAGTTAGGTGGGGCGATGGCAGCGATTGAGCAGGGGTGGCAACAGAGGGAAATTCACAATGCTGCGTTCAAACATCAAATCGATGTAGAATCTGGAAGCAGAAAAATAGTCGGTGTAAATCATGGAGTAATGGATGAAGAAGCCAGTACTGAAGTCTTGCAATTAGATCCAAAAGTTGGTGAAATGCAATGTCAAAGATTGGCAGAATTAAGAGTTCATAGAAATGATGCGCTATCGCAAGCGTGTATTGAAGCAATTGGAGTGGCAGCAGCAGGTACTGATAATCTATTCCCACTGATATTGGATGCTGTCAAGGCAAATTGTACTCTTGGAGAGATAATGAATGCAATGCGCGATAAGTTCGGAGAGTGGAAGGCTCCAAGTGGATTTTGAGGTGAGTAAATGAATTTTGGACCAATACATATAGATCACATAGGAATAGCAACTGGCGATTTAGAATCTGCAAGCCATTTTTGGAAACTACTTGGTTTGACTCAAAATGCGAAGGATGAAACGGTGCTAGAGCAAGGTGTAACGACGAGATTTTTCTCTACATCTGCACCTGATGAGAGCGTTGAAGAACATCCTCCGATGGTTGAATTACTCCAACCTACATCAGAAGATACTCCAATTGGTAGATTTTTGGCTAAGCGAGGCCCTGGAATTCAACAATTATGTTTCCGTGTTGAGAAATTACAGCAGTTAATCGACTATTTGCTGGATAACGGAATCCAGATGATTGATACTGAACCAAAACTTGGAGCTGGTGGCTCAAAAATTGCATTTGTACACCCTAAATCAACGGGTGGTGTTTTGGTAGAACTAAAACAGAGAGAGCAATGATTCTTACCTTTACAATAATATTGGGAATACTCTCATAACCTTTCAGTGGTAGGGCTGGAGCGATGAGAACTTGCGTTGACCACCTTATTGCCTTGCCACATATTGACGGGCCACGAGTTAGAAGAGAAGCAGAGTTTGTTTCCTCACAATTAGATAAACTTAGAATTAACGGGGAAATTTCTAATGATGCTTTTCTTGATGCTGGAGCGATACAGGGTGCATTTGATATGATAGGTAACTTAGTAGAAATGGGTATCTCTCAAAAGGAGATACATCAGCAACTCAGACAGCAATTGCTTCGAGCCTGCCGTTTGGAAGAAAAACATCCAGGGTTAGATGCTGCAGTTGAGTCTGGAAGAGCCTGTTGAGGGAGTGAAATGACTGAAAAGTTGCTCTCGATTACGGGGGTTGCCAAGCATTTTGGCGATATCAAGGCGCTAAAACATATTGATTTAGACATACACAGCGGTGAAGTCGTTGGTTTGGTTGGTAGTAATGGCGCTGGAAAAACTACACTGCTGAGATTAATGGCTGGAATCTATACTCCTACCAAGGGCAGTGTAACTCTCAAGGATGGTTCTGACGTCACAAAAATGAGGCATCTATTAGGTGTCGTTCCTGAATCCACGGGATTATATTCTCGTTTGACTGCATGGGAGAATATACGTTATCATTCTAGACTACACGGGATTGACGATGATGTTGCATGGAAACGCACCCAATTATTTGCCAGTAGATTGGGTATGAGTGATAGTCTTAGTCGGCATACCAAAGGATTTAGCAGAGGAATGAAGCAAAAAACAGCCCTTCTAAGGGCGCTTGCACATGGACCAAGTATTCTTCTTCTCGATGAACCAACTGCGGGACTAGATATTACCAGCGCAAGAACGGTTAGAAATCTAGTAATGAAATTGCGAGATGAGGGAGGGACAGTTGTTTATTCTACCCATCAATTAGAAGAAGCAAGACAAGTCTGTGACCGTATAGTGATTATTCATAATGGTGAGGTTAGAGCAGATGGCTCTCCTCAACAGTTGATGCAACAAACTGAACAGGATTCGCTTGAAGAGGCCTATGTCATATTGACTGCAGACCAAGCGAGGTCAAGAACCGAAGATGATAGGTCTGAAGGTCGGTTTACTGCATGGTGGAGAAAATTATTCACTCCTAAAACCCCGGAAATGGAGGTGGAAATAGATGGCTGATGGTAGTGCAATGCGGATAAAGCAAATCGCCAAGAAGGAGATTGTGGAATTTTCTAGAGATTGGAGGACCATTATTGCAATTATTGTAATTCCGTTGTTGATGTTCCCACTTTTGTTCATCCTATTTCCAGTACTTCTTCAATCAGAAGCAGCAGAATTACAATCACTTGAATTGGATTTGACAATTCAAACAGATAATATGCCAAATAATTTGAGCGAGATTATTAATCAATCTTCGATACAAATCACATATGAAGAATTGCCAGTATTAGACGATTTAAGCCAACCAGGTGGTGATTTAGAAAAACTGAGAGATGGTACAGTCGATGCTATACTAAGAATTTCTCAGGAGGAAGATATTTGGTATTATTCAATTCTCCATATGTCTACATCTGAGCAGTCAAGGGAAGCCAAATCGAGATTGTTGCATGACTTAAACGAGTGGGAAAATAATGAAATTGCCGCGCGAATTGAATCCGGTGGCCTTGATGTTAATTCTACCCTAAACCCATTGAGATGGGATGGAGATATTTCTCAAGCAGATGTTGCAACAGATGGAGAGCAAGCAGGAATGGTATTGTCCATGTTTATCCCGTTGGTATTGGCTGTTTGGACATTCTCATCGGCGATTCAGCCTTCAATAGATATGACAGCGGGTGAACGAGAGAGAGGTACTTTGGAAGCGTTGTTGAGCCTGCCTTGTACACGTCTTGAATTATTATTCGGCAAGTGGTTAGCGGTGGCTACTATTACAGGAATAGGCGTGTTACTGCAAATATTTGGCTTATTATTTGCAATTGGTTACCTCGCCAGTTCTAGTATTCTGGGAGTACCAGAATTATCCACTTTGACAATAATTCTAATAGTCGGCGCCATTATGCTATTTGCAGTAATGGTTGTTGCAATTGAACTAGCGCTTGCGATGAGATCTCATAGTGTCAAAGAAGCTGGAAGTATATTGGGTCCTGCAATCATGCTCATTATTTTCCCAGCCTTATTCATACAGGTTATCAATTTAGATGGAATTGAATCATTTTGGTTTGCAATTCCAGTTGTAAATATTCTGCTTGCACTTAGAGAATTATTAATGAATAGAATCATCCCATCTCATATTTTGATTTGGGTTGTCACTTCATTATTATATGCAATCATGGCTGCAAAATATGCATCTAACCAGTTCAAGAGGGAAGATATTGTTACTTCACTTAGTTGATTCTGAAGTGAAGTGAATTATTGATTCTCTAACAATACTGATAATCAAATCAATTTCTTCAGAAGTAATGGCAAAGTGAGGTGTGAATCTTAGTGCATTCTTTCCGCCATGGATAACCCCTAGGCCTCTTCTTCTGCACCATGGCTCAACCGCACCAAATCCAACTACTGGCAATACATCTGGCCTTAATTCTGCACTGCACAATAGTCCAGTGCCTTGAACCAAAGTAATATATTCAGGGAATTCCTCAGCAAGTATGTTCAATTTGTCAACAAATTCTACACCTTTATCTCGTATATTTTGCCGCAATTCAGGTGTAATACGGTCAAGAACTGCAACTGCTGTTTCGAGTGCTCTTGGGTTAGTTGTCATGGTATTGCCATATATTCCAGAAACATACAGTGATGATGCTCTTTCATTCATGCCTAGTACTGAAAGTGGGTATTGTCCTGCATTCATTGCCTTTGACCATGTTTCCAAGTCCGGTGCAAGGCAATCTTGGAATCCTTGATAGTCGACTATTGACAAACAGCCCTGTCCTCTCAATCCAGCTTGAATCGAGTCAACGAGTAACAGTGAGCCATGTTGTAAAGTTAATCTTCTAGCCTCATCATAGAATGCACGTTCTACGCACTGACCTGGATTGCCTTCACCTTGTACCGGCTCTATTGCCATCAATTCAATAAATTCTCCATTTGCCTCGGCATCTGAAAACACTTTCCGCAGTGCTTCAATATCATTTGCTGGAACGAGATACAAATTATCTCTATCTCTAAATGATGCAAGATTTTTGTTATATGTTGGTATGCATGAATGTGAGATTTGTGCCGGACGTCCTGTCCTGCCGTGGAATGCTTGTTCAATGGCGACCAATTTTATGGTCTTCCCCTCGTATCTTCCGCCAGGTCCTGTCATTGTATTTGCGTTAGCATCTGAAATTCTTAACGCTACAGTTACCGCTTCTGAACCACTATTCATGCAAATGAACCGATCAAATGGACAACTTCCTCTGCTATGGCCTAGTTCTTTCTTCAAACGATCTGTTAATCTCTGTTGAGAAAAGGAAGGGGTCATCACATTGGCCATGACCCAATTCCGTGACATAGCCTCAATTATTTCATCAGGTCCGTGCCCACCACCTAACATTCCATATCCACCATTATCGTGTAATACTGCTCCATGGGAAGTAATGACCCATGGCCCTCTAGCCGCAATGGCAACATATGGATTAACTGTAGCAGGATTGTAAAAATTGACATAACCACTTTGAAGTTTGGTTATTAATTCAATCTCAGGAGACATCAATAACTCCAAATCAAATTCATCTCTTAGCCTTAAATGGTAGGCATGGCCCTCTTTAATTGCCCGAGAAAGATTGCCATCCAAGGCGATGAATTTGATTATTTCGTCATCGTTCAAACCGGATGTTTCGCAAATACCAGAATTTTTTCTGATGTCGAAAAGTAATTCCATCAGCGGCGCAATATCAGTACTCATCAAACATTGTAAGCGGTGGGGGGTTTTGAACATTTTTAGGAGGTCTCTTCTTTCATTATTGTAAATAACCGTCTCGTATTCAAAATATTTTTACAATCCGAAATACAAATAATACCTCAGTATTACCCTAGTATTACCATAGTATTACTCCAGTAATACTTATAATCTATTGAATAGAGGGGAAAACATGCCTAAGATCTCCTTGGACATGCCGAGCCAATTAACCGAAGACCTACGCAAGCATGTTGGGGATGACAAAAAATTTGTTAGTCTCGCAGATGCTGTACGGACTGCTTGTAGGAAATTGTTAGATCAACTTGATGAAATTGATCTTAGGCATGGCAGAACGACACAGAAGGAGTGATTAGTATGACATCAAAACAAGAAGCCGAATCTGCTGTAAGGACATTATTGGATTACCTAGAAGGTGATACATCTGATAGAGAGGGTTTGATAAAGACTCCAAAAAGAGTAATTGATTCATGGGATGAAGTGTTCGCAGGCTATGCTCAAAATGCAGAAGATATTCTCGAGGCCACTTTCAATGCTGAGGGTTATGATGGAATTGTGTTATTGAGAGATATAGAATTCCATTCTACTTGTGAACATCACTTGCAGCCATTCAATGGTAGAGCGCATGTCGCATACATCCCTACCAAACGGATAGTTGGAATCTCTAAATTAGCACGAATTGTGGAACTTCATGGAAGAAGGTTACAGAATCAGGAGCGCATTACCAAAGGAATTGCCGATGATTTAGAAACTCACCTTTCTCCACTTGGTTGTGCTGTAATTATTGAGGCTGCTCATGGATGTATGCAATGCCGCGGTGTTGGAAAGCAAAATGCTGTAATGACAACATCATCCATGCGGGGCGTGTTCTTTGATAAATCTGAGGCAAGAGCTGAATTAATGCAATTAATTCACAGCCGCCAACTATGAGATAAATGAGGAGGAGAAACTCTTGAGCGACGAATTCGGTAATTGTGGGATTGCAGGAAATGCTGCTGTTGATAATCCTGCAGACCTAGCTGTGGAGTACAAGATTGTTGAGATATTCCATTCCATTCAGGGCGAGGGGGCAAAGTGTGGGATTCCTCATGTATTTGTTCGCTTTGGAAAATGCAATCTTCAATGCGAATGGTGCGATACTGACTTTGAAACTTTCACTACTATGACAGCAATTGATATTTTGGCTGAAGTGCTTAAGTTTAATTGCAAGCGAATCATATTTACTGGAGGCGAGCCAATGTTGAATGATCTATGGCCACTTCACAGATTGCTCAAAGCACGTGGTTATGAATTGTCATGTGAGAGCAATGGGACGATTGAGATTCCACAAGGATTACTTGACTGGATAACCATCTCTCCTAAAGACCAAGAATACCCTAATGTGTCGATTAGACAGCGAACAGGGGATGAACTAAAATGTGTTTTTGTTGGCCAAGACCTATCAATGTATGATGAATTAAAGGAAGGTTTTGAGCACCTGTTTTTACAGCCTTGCTATATCCACTCAGAGGATGTCGCATGGAATGGAAAGAATTTCGCACTAACTGAAACAGTGGTTAAAAACAATCCACAATGGAGATTAAGTCTTCAAACTCATAAGTGGATGGGTATTGATTAGGAGGTCAATAAATGAGAGCAGTAATGGCATTTAGTGGCGGTATGGATTCAACCAGTTTATTGATGAGATTACTTGCTGATGGCTACACTGTGGATTGTTTATCATATGAGTATGGCCAGAAGCATACTATTGAATTAGATAGAGCAAAACAAAATATTTCCTACCTTGCAGATAACGGGTTTCAAGTTGTTCACAGAATTGTTGATTTGTCAAGTGCGATGAATCTTTTCCATTCAAGCCTGATTGTTGGAGGTGGGGAAGTTCCTCAAGGTCATTATGAGGAAGAGGCGATGAAGGCAACAGTTGTACCCAATAGGAATGCAATTTTTGCGTCTATTCTATATGGATATGCGTTATCTATTGCTCTCAAGGAGAAGTGTGATGTCGAAATCGCTTTGGGAGTACATAGTGGCGACCATGAAATATATCCAGATTGTAGGCCTGAATTTTACCAAGCAATTGGTCATGCATTTGCTGTCGGCAACTGGGATAGCGACAAAGTATCGTTTAAATTGCCATATTTAGATGGTGACAAGGAATCTATTCTACGAGATGCTGAGGTTGCAATTGATAAACTTGGATTGGATTTTGCGACAATTTATCGCAACACAAATACTTCCTATGACCCTGATGAATTTGGTCGGGCAAGTGGCACTAGTGGCGCTGATATTGAACGAATATTAGCATTCCATGCAGTTGGAAAAGAGGACCCAGTGGAATATGTGGATTCTTGGAGTCAAGTGCTACAAAATGCGCTACGGATTGAGAAGAATCATAAAGATGAATATTACAAGCAACGCCTTACAGAATTGCAATATAATGTAACTAGAGAAAGTGGCACTGAAGCAGCATTTAGTGGTGTGTTTTGGGATGAGAAGCGGGATGGAGAATATTCCTGCCTATGCTGTGGACATATTCTCTTCAATTCAGAAATGAAGTATGATTCAGGATGTGGTTGGCCTTCATTTCACAGCGAATTAGACAATGCTTCAATCACCAGATTGGAGGATAATTCACAGGGGAGGGTTCGCACCGAGGTTAGATGCAGTAAGTGCGATGCACATCTTGGCCATGTGTTTGAGGATGGCCCTATTCAATTTGGAGGCGAGAGATATTGCATCAATTCAGCATCCATTGATTTCGAGGAGAAATGAAAATGACCACTATAATTAAGAGATATATTGAAACTGATACTGGGCATAGAGTTCCCAATCATAAGAGCAAATGCAGGCACATGCACGGACACCGCTATCGCTTTGAGGTAGAGATAGAGGGCGACATTGTCACAGAAAGTGGAGTTTCTGAGGAAGGGATGTTAATTGATTTTTCAGATGTTTCAGCAATTCTAACCGAGCATGTTCATGATGTAATTGATCATGCTTTCGTAGTATATTCAGGAGATGAAAAAGGTCTCGCTGCATGTTCTGCTATGGGGGATGAACATAGGACTGTCATCGTACCATTTATTCCGACAGCGGAAAATTTAGCCAAATGGGCATTTGAGCAAGTTGAACCTCACATCAAAACCTCATATGGAAATCGTCTTAGATTAATTGCCATGCACTGCCGAGAAACTCCTAAGAGTGTTGCGAGTTGGAAAGTATAATCAATCAATACGACGTCGTCGTTTTCTCTGCCAATTTTCGTCACCTTTGAGATGCTGAATAGCAGTAGTTGCTTCTATCAAACCACCAAGGATTCTCGTTGCTTCATCGTTGGTTAGCATGCTACGCATTAGTGAACGCTGTAATGTGTGTTGAAAACTGAGAGTATGTTCCTCCACGCCAGAAAGTGACTCTGACATTTCAACGATGGCTTGGTTTAATTTCTCCCTCAGTTGCGGATTGATATTTCTTTCAAGAGGGACTAAACTAGGCAATGCAGGGTCGCCACCTTGATTGTTGATTACGCGGCTTCTGTGTAATTCGTAAAGTATGCTATTGACTGCATGGCTTAAATTAGCAATAGGGTAACCCTCCCATGTTGGCAGTGTTAGTAAAAAATCACAATACTCTAAATCTTCGGTCG
>Ga0209554_1003145_pt1 | contig 10827 bp, 9 predicted proteins | sample MarorgKNORR_S2LV_5_FD_188221 | JGI IMG/M metagenome (GOLD analysis project Ga0209554, IMG submission 188221) | Marine microbial communities from the Southern Atlantic Ocean, analyzing organic carbon cycling - Bottom_A/KNORR_S2/LV (SPAdes) (version 2) | ecosystem: Environmental > Aquatic > Marine... | reverse complement strand
TGGAATAGTGATTCCTGTAGGTTTTTCGGTGTTGATTCTATACCCTTTTCCTGCTTGTAATAATAATTTTAATCCTAATTTTTTACTTAAAATTCCACTCCACGATCCTGCTGATAAAACAAACTCATCTGCATAAAGTTTTTGTTTATCAGTTTTTATGGCTGAAATTTTTGCGTTCTTAACTTCAATATCTTCTACCTTTTCATTAGCACAAAATTTTACACCTACTTGCCTTAAATGTAATTTAATTTCTTTCATAAATTCTTGTGGAGTAGTATGATGGTCACATTTATAATAAACTGCTCCCAGAGCATTTATCTCTACATTTGGTTCTAACTCTTTTATTTCAACTTCGTTAACAATACTGACTTCTAATCCTAAATCTTGTGCCAGAGTAGCCATCTTCAATTCTTCTTCAAACATTTTTTCGGTTTGACATAACATTAAGAGTCCTTTTCTGTCGTAATGAAAAGTGAAGTTTTCAGATTTTTTAATATCATCGTATAATTCCTGACTCAATACCGAAATATCTCTAATTACTGGAGCTGATTTCTGTACATGTTTTGCATTACAAGATTTATTAAATGCCCAAGTCCATTTTAGAAAATCTAAATCCAAACGTGGCTTTATATACAAAGGGCTTGAAGCATTGAACATCCATTTCAAGCCTTGTTTCATAACACCTGGTGCTGATATTGGAATAATGTGACCTGGAGATAAAAATCCAGCATTAACATAAGATGCGCCTGTATCTAAATTAGATTGATCTACAACAGTAATTTGATGACCTTCTTTTTGAAGATAATATGCAGAGCATAAGCCTATAATTCCGCCACCAATAACTATAACACTTTTATTCATATTAAATCACCTGAAAACCATTTGCATAAGGATCATCATCATCAATAACAATAGAATTATATCCAAATACTTTAGCCCATCCTTTTATACTTGGAATGATAGCCTTTTTACCATCTAAAGTAGTTTCTTCTTCAATTTTACCAATAAATTTTGAACCAATAAAACTTTCGTGTATAAATTCTTCTCCTATTTTTAATTTTCCTTTGGCATGCAAATGCGCCATTCTTGCGGAAGTTCCAGTTCCGCAAGGCGAACGATCAATGGCTTTGTCGCCATAAAAAACAGCATTTCGTCCTGAGGATGTTGGGTCTATTGGAATACCAGTCCATAATAGATGTGTTACATCTCGTATTAAATTATTCTCAGGATGAATGAACATGTTAGGATATTTCTCATTAATTCTATTCCGAACTACTTGAGAATATTGTATAATCTTACTGGCAGTAAAATCTTGTATTCCAGAAAAGTTTTGTTGAAAATCAATAATAACATAAAAATTACCTCCATAAGCCACATCAAAAGTTAATTCTCCAAGTTCCGGACAATCTATGGTTAAGTCTTCCGCAGCTAAATAAGATTTTACATTCACAAATTTAACCCAATCTACTTTCCCTTTTGTTAGCTTATATTCAATATCGACCAACCCTGCTGGAGTTTCCATTTTAATTTTTCCTGATACTTTTGGTGTAATTAGTCCTTCTTCAATTACAACTGTAATTGTTCCAATCGTTCCGTGTCCACACATTGGTAAACATCCAGTAGTTTCAATAAATAAAATAGCAAAATCGTTTTCTGGATTATGTGGTGGATACAAGATACTTCCGCTCATCATATCATGACCTCGAGGTTCAAACATCAATCCTTTTCGAATCCAATCAAATTCACTTAAAAAGTGTTGACGTTTTTCGCTCATATTCGCTCCTTTTAAATCTGGTCCTCCTTCAATCACTACTCTAACCGGATTACCGCAAGTATGCGCATCAATACATTTAAATAATTTTCTACTCATTTTTCATTTTCTCAATATAGCTGTTAATCAGATTTTCAAGAATAGAAAGCGTTACAGTGCCTTGTCCTAAAATTACTTCATGGAATTCTCGAATATCAAATTTTGAACCTAATTCAGTTTTTGCATTTTTACGAAGTTCCCTTATTTTAAGTTCTCCAATTTTATACGACAATGCTTGACCTGGCCAGGAAATATAACGATCCGTTTCCGTATTAATCTCATGTAATGACAACGCTGTATTTGACGACATATAATCAACTACTTGATTTCTTGACCACCCTTTAGTATGAATTCCTGTATCTACTACTAATCGGCAAGCACGCCACATTTCGTAAGTTAATTGCCCAAAATGCTCGTAAGGTGTGGTATACATTCCCATTTCGTCTGCTAAAAATTCACAATATAATCCCCAACCTTCTCCATAAGCCGAAAGGTATAAGTCTTTTCTAAATTGTGGAATGCTATCTCCTAGTTCATTATTTAATGAAGCTTGCAAATGATGACCGGGAACTGCTTCATGAACCGTTAATGATGGTAATGTATATAAGGTTCTGCTTGGTAAATTATAAGTATTTACCCAATAATAACCAGGTTCTGTACTGTTTTTTGGAGTTCCTATATATCTTCCTCCTGTATATTTTGGTGCAATAGCATCTGGGACAGGAGCAACTCCGTAAGGTTTTCGTGGTAATGTTTTAAAAAATCTAGGCAATTGTTCATCTGCACGTTTTGCCATATCTCGAGCAATCATTAATAATTCTTTTGGTGTTTTTGCGTAAAATTGCTCATCTGTACGTAAGAATTGCAGAAAATCTGCAAAGCTTCCTTCAAAGTTTAAATCTTTAATTATTTGCTCCATTTTAGCTCTAATACGAGCTACTTCTTTCAATCCAATTTGGTGAATATCATCAGCCGTATATTGTGTGCTTGTTGTGTAAAAATCGATACGATTTTGATAATAGGCGTTCCCGTTTGGAGTGTTAGATACTCCTATAGTTGTTCTGGTTTTCGGGAGGTATTCGGTTTCAAAAAATTCTTTGATTCGTTTAAATTGTGGAATAACATTTTTTTCTATTGCTGATTTTGCTGCAATTAAAACTGAATCTTTTTGAAATTCGGTTAAACTTTCTGGCAAATCTTTAAAAGGTGAATAGAAAAAATTATCTTCATAATTATCTGTAATATGCTCGTTATATGTTGATTCATAACCCTTAAAAATTACACGAGGTTGCGAAACTCCTTTTTTTAATCCTTCTCGAAGGTTCACAAAATGCTGATTAACAAAATCTGGCAAAGCATTAAGTTTATTAAGGTATTCTTTTGTTTTCTTATAATTTGATAATGAACGGACCATATAATTCAAACTGCTATGAAAACCAGAGTCAGATAACAGTGGATTGAGAAACCGTTCAAACTCATAAAAATCTATTTGATCCTGAAGCACAAATTTTAATAGTTCAACAGAAATTTTTTCGTTTTCACTAAATGTATCAATCCTAATTTTTGACAATTCTTCAAGTTTAGTTTTTGCAAATTCTGCTTCTGCTTTGTAATAATCTCGTGTAAAAAGACCCAAAGGATATTCTTTTCTGTCATAGCCCTTATGATCTTGATAACTACTAATTACCTCTTCTAATGTTTGTGCTAAATTGCTTGTTTCATTCTGCGAAAAGCTAATAATTGAGACTAAAAAAAAGACTACAAATAATTTCAAATAATGCATGTTTTTAAATTTTATTAGTAGTTTGTTCACCATTAATCGTTCTTGAAATTCCTAAAGGGTTTTCATTTTTGAGTTCCTCTGGCAATAGATTATTAGGCCAATCCTGATAGCTAAATGGTCTTACCCAACGTTTTATGGAATGAATACCAACTGCAGTAAAACGACTATCGGTCGATGCTGGATAAGGACCTCCATGAACCATGGCAGGACAAACCTCAACACCTGTTGGAACACCATTATATATAATACGCCCAACTCGATTTTGAAGTACAGCTATAACTTTGGTATAGTTTGATGCTTCATCGCTTTCGGCTATTATTGTTCCTGTTAACTGACCTTCTAATTTTGAAATAATAGCTTCTAATTGATTTGCATCTTCACATTGTACAACTAATGAATATGGTCCAAATACTTCCTGATGCAACGTTGTATTTTCTAAAAACGTTTTACCTTCAACAGTAGTAATGGCTTGTCTTCCATAATTGGATTGCACATCGTTATCATAATCTGCAACGACGCTTAATTGTGGTTGTGCTATGGCATTTGCTTTATTACTTTCGTATGCTCCAATAATGTTTGGATGTATCATACAAGTTGGTTGAATCTTTACGATTTCATCTGAAAGTGTAGAAATAAAACTGTCTAAACTTTCACTCTTAATTCCTAAAAGCAAACCTGGATTGGTACAAAATTGCCCAGAACCCAAAGTAATGGAGCCTGCATATGTTTTGGCTAAACTTTCGCTATGTTCTTTTAATGCTTCTGGCAAAATAACTACTGGATTAACACTTCCCATTTCAGCAAAAACGGGAATAGGCACTTCTCGTTTAGAAGCCAAATTGTATAATGCTCTTCCTCCTTTTATGCTTCCTGTAAACCCAACAGCTTTCACCTTTGGATGTTGTACTAATTGTACTCCAACTTCAATGCCACTACTATTTAAATTTGAAAATACACCATTTGGCATTCCAGTTTTTTGTGCTGCTTTTATGATTGCTTGTGATACCAATTCTCCTGTTCCAGCATGCATTGGATGTGATTTTACAATTACCGGGCAACCAGCTGCTAAAGCTGCCGCTGTATCACCTCCAGCTGTTGAATACGCTAATGGAAAGTTACATGCGCCAAAAACCACAACTGGACCAAGAGGAATCATCATTTTTCTAACATCTGGTTTTGGTATTGGTGCTCTGTCTGGTTCAGCAGTATCTATTGCTGCTTCAACCCAAGAACCTTCTGATACTAATTCGGCAAAACTTCTTAATTGTCCAACCGTTCTTCCACGTTCCCCTTTGGCACGACCTTCTGGCAATCCTGTTTCTAAACAATATGTTTGGATTAATTCATCATCTAATACTAAAATTTCATCAGCGATAGCATTTAAAAATGTTGCTTTTTTTAATCTTGAAATATTTCTGAATGTTTTAAAAGCATTTGATGCTAACGAAACGGCTTCGTTAATTTCTTCTGAAGTTGCTTCATAAAAAACATATTCGTTTTCAATGTTTAATTGTGGATTAAATGTTTTGTATGTTATACTTCCTGTTGCATAACGTTGGTTTCCTATATAATTTTTTCCTGTAATCATACTTTTATACCTCCCTTAATCCCTCCTCAAAGAGGGAATTTATTTATCTATAATTGTTGTTCTTTATTCTATTTAAATGTGCTTCAATATTAACTGGCTTATAAACACACTTTTTGAGATACTGGCTGTTTTTCAAGTAAACTTCTTGGTCGAATTGGACGTTCTACAAAATTGCCACCACAATTTGGATACATATTTTGTAAAACATTTTCCACACAATCTTTGCAATACGTACATTAAAATATACAGATCATTGCTTCTTGCGAATCATAAGGTAATGATTTATTACAGTTTTCGCATGTTGGCCTAATTTCTAACATAATGTACTTCCATAATTTTCATATAACTCTTCCATCACTTCGTGACACATTCCTTTAAAATGGAAGGGATTTATAGTATTATTAACTATACTATAGCGCTCAAATTTTTATAATCTGGTAATGTTGGCCGAGTTCTTAATCCTTCTTTAATTATATTTATTACATGTTCACGTTCTTTTCCAAATAATGGTAAACGTGGAGCGCGGACATTTTCGGTTCCTATTCCTGTAGCTACCTCTGCCAATTTGATATTTTGTACTAATTTAGGGTTAATATCTAACTCTAATAATGGTAAAAACCAACGATATATTTCGATGGCTTCTTTTATTCTCCCAGTTTTTTGCAACTCATAAATTGCAACTGTTTCCGCAGGAAATGCACATACAAGACCGGCCACCCAACCATTAGCTCCCATAAGTAAACTTTCTAAAGCCAAGGTATCTACTCCTATCATAATTTTTAATCTATCTCCAAAACGATTTTTAATTCTTGTCACATTAGAAATATCCCGAGTAGATTCTTTTACAGCTTCAATATTGTCGCACTTTAGTAATTCCTCAAACATATCGAGAGTGATTTCAGTTTTATAATCTACAGGATTGTTATATACCATTATAGGAAGTGACGTATTTGTTGCTACTGCTTTAAAATATTCCACCGTTTCTCTATCTCCTGCATTATAACGCATTGGAGGCAGCATCATGAGTCCTTTAGCCCCATCGTCTTCTGCTTTTTGAGCTGCTTCGATGGCCCCTTTTGTAGTTTGTTCAGCAATATTTATAAGCACTGGAACCTGGTCTTTAACTATATCAACTGTCGTTCTTGTTAATATGCGTTTTTCATCATCTGTTAGAGTACTGGCTTCTCCTAATGTTCCACCGAGTATTATTCCATGAACTCCAGCATCTAATTGTGCTAAAATATTGGTTTCAAACATTATCAAATCCAAAGTATCATCGTTGGTGAATTTGGTTGTTACTGCCGGCATAACGCCTTTCCATTGTAAACTCATTATTGTAATATAATTTTAAGTAAAATTAGGTATTGTTTGAGTAAATTGATAATGAACTTTTATCCATTAATAATACTATATTATCTTAAATATTATTTTCAACACAATTATTGAGTATTATATGCATATTTTTGATTTATGAAAGTACTCCCTTTTAAAATCCCAAAGCCAGCAGATTACACTCTTGTTTATCAAGAAGATTTTGAATTGGTTTTTTATGATAAGTTTCATCAACATGAAGAAATACAAGTAAGTTACATTGCTGAAGGTGAAGGTACTCTTATTGTAGGAGATACTATAAACCACTACTCGAAAGGTGACGTATTGGTAATTGGCAGTAATTTACCACATGTATTTAAAAGTGAGGTTATTGAAAATGTGAAATCGCTTATGCTTACATTGTTTTTTACCAAAGATGCTTTTGGTAAACTTTTTTTTGATCTTGAAGAAATGAGAGAATTAAAATTGTTTTTTAATAGGTCTGAAAACGGATTAAAAGCAACTTCACATAAGCAAAAGCTTCAGAATTATTTCCTTCAATTAAAAAAAAGTTCGAAGTTTCATCGCTTTATTATTCTATTAAAAATATTGGATATACTCTCCAAAGCAAGATACAAACCTTTATCATCTTTTATTTATAAAAAAGAATATAGCGATATTGAGGGAAAGCGTATGAGAGATGTTATGGAATACACCATGGATAACTACCAGAAAACAATATGTTTGGAAGATATCGCCAAAATTTCTGCAATGACTAAAAATGCGTTCTGCAAATACTTTAAAAAGCGTACTAACAAAACTTATTTTCAATTCTTAAACGAATTACGTATTGCGTATTCATGCAAAATATTACTTGCAACTAATGACGATTCAATTGCTGAAATTGCTTATAAATCAGGGTTTAATAATATTTCAAACTTTAACAGACAATTTAAAAGTGTAATGCAAATTGTTCCTTCAGAATATAAAAAATAAACAATAACTGTTGTTATTCTTCACTATCGCCATTCATAGATTTATTCAATTCTGGAACCGAACTGTAAATTCTGTCTCCATGAATTCCTGTTAGGAATTTACCCATTACCATACGATATTCTTTCTGTCTATCATTGCCTTCCCAATGCGCTCTAAACAGTTTACCTTGATTGGAAATACCTCTTTCTAATTCGGCCAAAGTTTCGGTTACAAACACTTCAACAAATTCGGTGCGGTCTGCTCCGTAAAAATGAACTTGTGGATAGTAGCCTTTGTAGTAATCGTTTTTATGTGTTACAGCTTCGTTATACTCATTAAGCATACTCATAAACTCGTCATTATACGCACCATCACTATCTTCAGGATAAGCAAAATAACTTGTTCTTACATAGTAAATTAAAGGTAAATCTGTTTCTTCCAAAGCTTTGACGCCTGGAATAGTTATATATATTTCGTCGGAATGTTCGTTTGTATAATAGGTTCTTTGGTTCTTAAAAAAGGCCTTTCTTGTTGCTTCGTCTGGCCAGGCTTCTTTTTCGAGTTCTTCATTTCTTTTAGTTGCCTCTTCAATTGCTGTCCAAGAAGGATATACCGTTATAAAAACTACTTCAGAATTATCTGAAGTAAAATAATGCAGTAAAGTAGTGGATGACAATATATACTCATTCTTCATAGTTACCTTTTCATGATACTCTACCTCTACGGCTTTCCATTCATCCATTGAAAAATCTTCAAGATTCATATTCCTGTGCATGGTTGTGACATTAATATATAGTTGTTCTTGAGAAAAAATTGAAACAGTAATCAATAAGCATGCTATGATTATTCCCTTAAAAAAATGATTGGTTGTTTTCATGTGTTTAAATTTATTGTTTTTATAGGTCATCCCGATAATTATCGGGACTGTTCGCTATTAATCATTTTCCTTTGGTGATTAAGACTTAAACTTGCTCGTTTCATAATCTGAATAAATTAAAATTGGTATGATGGTTTATTAAATACTATTCTAAAATATAAGACAATGATAATTAAAGATTTAAAGCACAACCTTAATACGCAAACATATTGTGAATACTTAAGTAGATATCACTGTCATTGCCTAATATACAAAAAATTAAGCGCTTTAATAAATTTGAGAAGGTGGTTTATTTTAAATTATCCTTAATCTTTTTTGGTATTCCTTTGAAAACCATATCGTAAGAATGGTCTATAAGTTCGAGAATAAATTTTGGCTTTAAATCTCCTTCGTGTATATAAACCGAATTCCAAAGCTTTTTATTCATGTGCCAGCCAGTTTTTATACTTTCAAATTCTTCACGAAGTTCTTGAGCATAATCTGGATTGCATTTTAAATTAATAAAATGGTCGCCTTCTTCCCATTTTTTAAGAGATGTCAATACAAACATTTTATTTAAAACTTTAAATACTAAAACATCATCATCAAAAGGAAAATGTTCAGTAACGTGTTTTTTGCTTAAACAATAATCTCGAAGTTGTTCTATGTTCATGAATTCAATCCTAAACTCCCTAAAGGGAAGAATTTTTATTAGTTAACATTTCCGTTTTTACTCAATTCTATATAAAATTGGTTTACTTGGTGTGGCATCATTTTCAAAAGGTGCTATTTGAAGATTAAGAAAATAAGTACCGTCTTTAACTGCATTTGGCACAAAAATAAACTCGGTTATTGTAGCATCAAATCTGGTTTTTCCTGAAGTATTCCAAAAGGCTTTGTGTGCCAAAAGTTTGCCATCATCCTTTTCTTTATCAACACTTGGTAAATCGATAAGCAAATGCTTTACATCTTTTTCTCTTAAATATTTAGCGGCTTCTTCTAATAAAAAAGGCGGATTAGTATTAGAATATTGTTTAGATAATTTTTCGGTTGTATTCGGAATTGTTCTAATAACAACGGCATCTCGTTTTCTGTTTCCTAAAGCAAACTGTAATTGTTTTTTTGAAATTACAAAATCGTTATTTAGCTTTTCTGGAGCAACTGTTATGACTTCGGCAAGAAAGAAAAACTGTTTTAAACTTTTGTTTATCGAAAGAAATTCTTCAGTAATATGCCCAACACACTCCGTATGAGTACCATGCGCATGAGGGTTAAACTCAATATTATTAAAATTTACTGATGCGCCTTCTTTAACACTTGCGATCCACTTTTCAACTTTTACAGGTTCTATTTTTGGTTCTTCTAAATACCATGCGTTTACGTTCTGTTTGGAAGCTTTTAAAGGTATTGAAATATCGATTGGTTTCGATAAATCTATTTGGTATTTTTTGGAGTTGTATTGTATTGTTGCTAGCATTTATACTGAACTTGTTTCAGTATCTTTCGATACTATTTACAATTCCAAATATAGGTTTTTTAATTCAGGATTGATAGTCTTTATTAAGTTCCATTTCCATTCTCGCTTCCAATTTTTTAATTGTTTTTCTCTAACAAAAGCCTCATGATATTTAGAGGATTTTTCAAAATACATTAATTCATTAACACTATATTTTTTTGTGAACAAAGTTGCTTTACCTTGTATGTGTAATTCTACTCTTTGTTTTAATTTTTCTGTCGCACCAACATAAAGAACAGTTCTGTTTTTGTTTGATAAAATGTAAGTATAACCTTCTTTCATAATTAAGTTTCTATTAAAAAGATTCTGAATCTAGTTCAGGATAAACAAATCTGAAGCAATTCCGTCTATCAAGAATTTACCTTTTTTTGTTGGCTTTAAGATGCTTATACCTTGTTCAGTTTTACAATCCTCAATTATAAGTAACTCTTGATTTATAAACTTTTTAGCGGAAGCAATTAAATGTTCCTTGTAATCAATTCCGAAATCAGTTTCTATTTTGTTTAAAGAAACTCCCCAAATGGCACGCAAACCAGTCATTACATATTCGTTGTATCTATCTTGTTTTGACAAGGTTTCAACTTTACTTGGTAATGTATTATCTTGAATGCTTTTAATATAAATTGTATTGTTTGAAACATTCCAACTGCGTTGCTTTCCGTTAAACGAGTGAGCCGAAGGACCTATGCCTAAATAGGATTTTCCTTGCCAATAACTTGTGTTGTGTTTTGAAAAATAGCCTTTTTTTCCGAAGTTAGAAATCTCATAATGTACAAAACCTTGCTGTTCAGTTTCAGCCATTAATAAATCAAAATGCTGCAATGCTAAATCGTCATCAATTGGTGGATAAGTGCCTTTTTTAATAAAACTCGCCAATGCAGTTTTAGGCTCAACAGTCAAGGCATAACTTGATATATGATTTACACCAAAACTAAAAGCAGTTTGTAGATTTTTATTCCATTTTTCGATACTCATATTTGGAATTCCA
>Ga0209554_1003142_pt1 | contig 10829 bp, 10 predicted proteins | sample MarorgKNORR_S2LV_5_FD_188221 | JGI IMG/M metagenome (GOLD analysis project Ga0209554, IMG submission 188221) | Marine microbial communities from the Southern Atlantic Ocean, analyzing organic carbon cycling - Bottom_A/KNORR_S2/LV (SPAdes) (version 2) | ecosystem: Environmental > Aquatic > Marine... | reverse complement strand
GACCGGAGAATATTCGCTGGTGCCGAAAGAATCATGGGGACCGGCGCTGACATAGAACAGCAGGCTTCCAGGCGCCGAGATTTCCATCCATGTCAGCAGCCAGGTAAACCCGGCGATTCCGATCATGTAGAAAACGTAGCGAAGCAGAGCCATTTATCATCCTTTTCAGGACTGGATACTATAGCCCGATTTCTCCAAATTGGGCCTGAATTACGCGCCCATCATTGCCTCAGGCACCAGCCCGGCAGGCAATCCTCCGTCACAAGCCCGTAACGTCGCAAACAATCCTGCGCATCCTCGGCGTCGGATTCGAACCAGCGCTGAGTACTGCCGAGCCGAAAACTGTAGCCCCATGTGTCCATGTCCTGCATCAGTCTGTTTCGGCCAACGCCCGTAATAAATTCGGACAGGACAATCTGCAAATAACAGACGGCGGATTCTTCCAGGTCGGTTCCGCCAGCATCTCAATTGAGTATCGCGCGCCGATCCGGCGTCATGCAGACGATATGTGAGACCTCGTGTAACACGGAGTGGATAGGCGTGTCCGCCCGTACATAGACACTCCTGGCTACGATACCGGCCTCCGGCGCACCCCAGAAACTTCCCGTGATGTCAGACTGGTCGGGCTCCAACTTCAATTCGAGGCCATAACGCATCAGGAGATCGGCGATTTCCCGAAAATCCTGGTCGGCAACGCAGAGCACGGTCATTGACGCTCGACAACTATCGCCCGGAAGCGGATAGCTGGATCAGGACGACCCGGACAAGGTCAGCAACAATCGCCTCACGCAATATCTCTTCTTCCCTGGCCTTACCCAGTACGAATCTCTCGTCGTAAGTGTAGTCGCGAGTCAAGACCTGACTCTGATCCGGCATCAGCGTTTTTTCGACGCTCTGAAGATTATACGAAACGTGATAATAAACCGCGTATTCCCGAGGAATATTGCGTGCCGATACGGACAGCACACGCCTGCCGGTATCGTCCTGGAGTATATTGAATATCGCCGTTGCATCGCCCGGCGTATCGACAAGTTCAATGCCATCTGCTCTCAACCGCGAGCGGAGCGCCCGATAAAAAAGACTGTGCGGACTGTCGGTGGCAATAAACGTACGTTCCATCTCCAGCGGCAATACCGCTGCCGATCGCAGGTGAAATCCACAGCCCGATATCAAAAGCGCGGTCGCGATTAGCGCAATTCGCCTAGACAACGACATTGACCAACCTGCCTGGAACGACAATGGCCTTGCGGATTTCTTTGCCTGCAATAAATCGCTGTACATTTTCATCGGCAATTGCCATTTCTTTCACATCGTCTTCGCTCGCATCAACGGGTATCGTAATTCGAGCTCGTAACTTGCCATTAACCTGCACAACGATTTCGATCATGTCCTGTACAAGCGCGGAATCGTCCGTCGTGGGCCATGCGGCGATCAGCAACGAGCTATCGTGTCCAAGCTGCCGCCACAGCGCATGGCAGATATGCGGGACGATGGGCGCCAACAGCAAGACGATCGATTCCAGCGCTTCCTGAACGACCGCCCTCCCCGCGGGCGAGTCGTCATTGAAACGCGTTATCGCGTTCAATAACTCCATGGTTGCTGCGATGGCGGTGTTAAATTTGTAGCGGCGACCGATATCGTCGCTTACTTTCGCGATGGTCTGATGTGTCTTGCGGCGAAGATCCAATTGCGCTTCGCTACAGGGTGCAACATATTCGGCTTCGCCCCCAGCACAGTGTTTCGACGTCGCGGTCCAGAATCGCTTGAGGAAGCGGAACGCACCCTGGACGCCGTCATCGGACCACTCAAGTGACTGTTCCGGCGGCGCTGCAGACATCATGAACAAACGAACTGTATCGGCGCCATACTTTTGAATCAGTTCCTGGGGATCGACGGTATTGCCCTTGGCCTTGGACATTTTCGCGCCGTCCTTGAGCACCATGCCTTGCGTTAGCACGTTGGTGAAAGGCTCGTCCGCGGACGACAGCCCTTCGTCGCGCAACAACTTCTGAAAAAAGCGTGCATATAACAGGTGCAGGATCGCGTGCTCAATCCCGCCGGTGTACTGATCGACCGGCATCCAGTAGGCCTCACGCTCATCGAGCATCGCGTCTTTGCTGTCCGGACAGGTATAACGTGAGAAATACCAGGACGATTCGACAAAGGTGTCGAAGGTGTCGGTTTCACGCCGTGCCAGCTTGCCACACTTCGGGCACGTTGTCTCATAGAACTCGGGCATGCGCTGCAATGGCGACCCGTCGCCGGTCACTTCGACATTTTCCGGCAACAAGACCGGCAATTGATCTTCAGGCACTGCCACCGCGCCACAATCATCGCAGTAAATAATCGGGATCGGCGTACCCCAGTAACGCTGTCGTGAAACGCCCCAATCGCGAAGACGATAATTTACCGTGCGCTTGCCTTTTCCATCGGCCTCGAAGCGTTGGGCGATCGCGTCGAAGGCCTGTGAGAAATCGAAACCGTCAAAATCACCCGAATTAACCAGGACGCCGTAATCCAGATACGCGGCTTCCGCTACGTCGATCTCACTGCCATCCGTCGGCCTGATCACTTGTTTGATCGGCAGATCGTGCTTGCTGGCGAATTCCCAGTCGCGCTGATCGTGGCCGGGAACAGCCATCACCGCGCCGGTGCCATAACTCATGAGAACGAAATTTGCGACCCACAACGGCACAGGCTCGCCGCTAATCGGATGAATCGCCGAAATGCCGAGAGGCATTCCTTTCTTCTCCATCGTCTCCATCCTCGCTTCCGCAGCGTGAGACGTTTTGCACTCCGCGATAAATGCTGCGATGTCCGGGTTCGCTGCCGCTGCCTTCGCCGCCAATGGGTGTTCAGCCGCTACCGCCATATAGGTAACGCCCATCAGGGTATCCGGTCGGGTTGTAAACACCGTCAATGGGTCGTTTTCATCGTCAACTTCGAAGGATAATTCGATGCCCTCCGAGCGCCCGATCCAGTTTCGCTGCATTGTTTTAACCGAGTCCGGCCATCCGTCGAGTTGGTCGAGATTCTCAAGAAGCTCGTCCGCGTAGGCCGTAATTTTCATGAACCACTGTGAAATCTCACGACGCTTGACCAGAGCGTCGGAACGCCATCCGCGGCCGTCGATGACTTGCTCATTGGCCAGCACGGTTTGATCCACCGGGTCCCAGTTAACGATTGCGTTCTTGCGGTAGACGAGGCCCTTTTTGAACAGTCGAGTAAACAGCCACTGTTCCCACCGGTAATATTCCGGCCGACACGTGGTCACCTCCCTGCTCCAGTCGTAGGCGTAACCCAAGCGCTTCAGTTGCTGGCGCATGTAATCAATATTCTTGTAAGTCCACTCTGCCGGCGGCACGCCGTGCTTGATGGCGGCATTTTCAGCGGGCATGCCGAACGCATCCCAGCCCATGGGCTGCAATACGTGTTTGCCTTGCATACGCTGGTAGCGCGCGATAACGTCATTAATCGTGAAGACACGCACATGTCCCATGTGCAGCTGACCGCTTGGGTAAGGAAACATGGTCAGGCAGTAGAATTTTTCCTTATCCGGATCTTCTGCGACTTCAAAGCACAGCGACTCGTCCCAAAACTCGCGGGCTCGCTGCTCGACTTTTTCCGGCTCGTAATTCGTTATCATTCGAGTGAGGTGATTGTGTCAATCTCAGGTGTGGACAAGCACGGAAGGATATCCGGTATTGGCCCGGTTTACATCGCTTTTGCAGCTTCCGACTGGTAATGGGCCATCAGAATTTTCGCAACCTCGGGCCGAGCAAATTCAGGCGGCGGTGCAATACCTTGCTCCAGCATCTCACGCACCTTCGTGCCGGACAGAATCACGTAGTCTTCCGGCAGATGGTTCTCCGCCTCTCGCATCATGATGACGCGTTTCAGTTTCTTGGAATATGCCGTGTGATCTGCGGCGAAAATCTCGATTTCAAGTGCGCCATCCGGCAATTCATCAAAGATTGTTTGCGCATCGAATGGACCGTAGTAATCCCCGGCACCGGCATGATCACGCCCAACGATCAGGTGCGACGCGCCCATGTTTTGGCGGAACAAGGCATGCAGCACAGCTTCACGAGGACCGGCATACAGCATGTCAAAACCGTAGCCATTGACCATGACCGTGTTTTCCGGGAAATACTCGTCCACCATTTCTCGAATACAGGCGTCCCGAACTGAGGCAGGAATATCGCCGGCCTTGAGCTTCCCGAGCAGCATATGAACGACGATGCCGTCAGCATTCAGACGCTCTTTTGCAATCCGGCACAATTCCTCATGGGCTCGATGCATTGGATTGCGAGTCTGAAAACCGACCACCGTTTCCCAGCCTCGGCCGGCGATTTCGCTGCGAATTTCCACCGCAGTCTTGAAGGTCTCGCCAAAATCGGTCGCAAAATAACTCAAATTCAAGACTTGCACCTGACCGGATACGCAGTAGTTTCCCAGGCTGCGGAAAACAGCAACCCCGGGATGCCCGGTATCGAGCGTGCCATACACTTGCTCGGTTAGGGTGTCGAGTTGCTCATCACTGACATGTTCGATGACCGTTGCATCCATAATTGCGATGACAGGCTCGCCATCTACATTTGGATCACGCAGCGCGATGCGGCTGGCACCGTCAATAGAGCGGATGTCATCCGTGAGATTCATCACCGGTACTGGCCAGAAAAGGCCGTCGACAGTTTGCATGTTTTTCGCGACAGAGAGCGAATCGGCCAGATTCATGAATCCCGTGAGCGGCGTGAAATAACCGCCTCCCAACATCACGGCGTTTGCGGCCGCCGCGGAATTCAGCGTTAGCGAGGGCAGTTCCCCCGCTTCCGCCAAAAGAATCTGCCGCCGCTCAGCGTCAGTTACGAGCAATGGATGCAGGGTTTCGGCCCCATGAGGCCTGATCACTCGAACGCGCCTATACCACGGCCCGGGCTTTGTCCCCGGCGCGCGTCATGTATTCCGTGTTAATTATACCGTCCGATTTCAGGTAATTGATGATGATCTCAACCTCTTCATCCAGCGTCATCGTATCGGTGTGTAAATGGATTTCAGGATTGGTCGGCGCTTCATACGGATCGTCAATGCCGGTGAAGTTCTTAATTTCTCCCGCGCGCGCTTTCTTGTATAGCCCTTTTGGATCACGTTGCTCGGCAACCTCCAGGGAGCAGTCGACAAACACTTCCACAAACCTCAGATCCGCCTCGTCGTGCAATTTGCGCACGCCATTTCGGTCTGTGATGTAGGGACTGATAAAACTGGACAGCGACAGCGTACCTGCATCACCGAAAAGCTTCGCAATTTCGCCAATTCTGCGAATATTTTCGCTGCGGTCCGCTTCGGAAAACCCAAGGTTCTTGTTAATTCCCAGGCGGACATTGTCGCCATCGAGTCGGTACGAGAGCTTCCCGAGTTGATACAACGCTTTTTCAAGCGCCACGGCAATGGTGCTTTTGCCACTACCGGACAACCCCGTGAACCAGACGGTCGCACCCTTTTGTCGCAGAATTTCATAGCGGTCCTGCCGCGAAATTTCGCCGTCGTGCCAGACGACGTTGGTTGCTTTTTGTTCAGCCATTTTCCTCAAACTCCTTTTCAATCTCTAAGTCTTTTTATTCTTATTCAGTTGCGAAGCCGGTCAGGCACGTCTTTCCTCTCGCGCAATCCTCCGTCGCTCGCAAAATCCGTTGAGTAAAAGATCAACACATTTTTGAACTGTGTCGAAAAGATCCAGGTCTGGTTCCCGGACAATTATGTCGCCCCAGGCATTGCAGATTCCGATCACGGCCTGTGCGGCGAAGTGACAATCAATCGATTCGCGCAGATCACCGTTTTCCACACCTTCCTGGAAAATACCTTGCAGGCTTTTTCGGTAGCCGCTGCCCAGTTCGTGCAATTTCTGGCGCTTTTCTTCCGGCAAATAGAGGCGCTCATCATTGTGAACTTTCAACGCCTCATTGCGTTCACGGTAACTGCCTAGATGAGACGTGATTGTTGCCAGCAATTTCGCCTCAAAGGGTTGACTGCTGCTTGCAATCGCGTCCATTCGATTCACGTAGTCTTCAATTCCGTACAGACATACCTCGCCGAGCGCCTCTTCCTTCGATTTGAAGTAGTAGTACAGACTGCCCTGCTTGATGCCGATTCGCTCAGCGATATCTTTGGTGCTGGCGCCGTGAAAGCCCTTTTCGGCAAAAACGGCAGCGGCGGAGCGAATCGCGTGCGCGCGTTGTTGCTGGTATTTGTCGGTGACCACCTGTGGCATATTGCCGCACTCGTTGTTACGAATCAGGCGAATAATTCTATAGATCTATCGATTTTATTGCAATAATATTTTTTATTATTATAAAACATTGAGTTACTGATGATATAATCTATCCTCCTATAGATACTTTGCTTTTGGCCGCCGCCCACAGGCCAATCAAGAGCAGCGGCAGGATCACGGCAAGATTGCCGGTCCGAGCGTACGGCGTCAGACCCGTCATCGGTTGTACTGCATATGTCAGCGTAGCGAATTCAAATTGTGGCGCAATCGCAGCAATCTCTCCGTGCGGTCCAATGAATGCGCTCACACCGTTACTGGTCGACCTGACGACCCAGCGACCGACCTCCAATGCACGCATGCGCGCGATTTGTAAATGTTGATGCGGCGCAATTGAATCACCGAACCAGCCGTCGTTGCTGACGTTAATCAGCACAGTGGCATCGGGTAACGCGTATAACTGCTCCGCGCCAAAGGCGTCTTCGTAACAGATCGCTACACCGAATTTGGTACCGTCAGAAGCCATCAATATCGGCTGGGTGTCGCTGCCCGCGCTGATGTCGTTGTTCGGCAGGCTTAACAGCCGCATCCATTCGCGGACGAAATCGGGAACCGGGAAATACTCACCGAACGGAACGAGATGACGTTTTCGATAAACCTGCTGAGACTTACCGTCGAGGAGCAAGACACTGTTGTAGACGCGCTCCTGCTCCGTATCCTGCTCGAGGACGCCTAATATCAACGTCCGGCCATGCGCTCGAGCGTCATCGGACAGCACGGTCAGATAGGCATTGTCCAGCTCGATGAGCGATGGGATAGCGACCTCTGGCCAGACCACGAGTTCGCTGCCGTCAGCCGCAATCAATGCGTTGTGGTATAGCTCCAGCGTCGGCGCAAACTGCTCGGGCAACCATTTCCGATCCTGAGGAACGCCACCCTGAATTATGGTCGTAAGCACAGGTTCATTGATCGGCTGAGTCCACTCCTGGGCCCGCAAACCCTGACCGAGGACCCAAGGCAATACCACAAGCATCAGCGCCAGCGCGTAATTGCGACGTGTCGCAGCAATCACGATGCCACTTGCGCTAATCAACAAGAGCCACGAGATGCCGTAGACACCTATTAATGGCGCCCAGGCCGCGAGCGGTGAATCGATCTGACTGTAACCCATACTCAGCCAGGGGAAGCCGCTCAAAAACCAACCTCGCGCCCACTCGAGTACAACCCAAATCGCCGGTCCGACCAATATTAGCCGTGTCGAATCGCCGCCGATCAGGCGCGACATCAACCAGCCCATCAGCGAGAAAAAACCCGCCATGATTATGACCAGTCCGAGCATTAGCAGGATCGCAATCCACAACGGCGCCATACCAATGACGTGCACCGATACATAAATCCAGTAGGTGCCGCTGAGAAACAGTCCGAACCCGAATGAGAACGCACAATGTGCGGCGCTTCGTGGCTTAAGACAGAGTCCGACCAGTAGAATGGGCGCTGCCAGAACCGGCGCCAGCAAATACAGGTTGAAGGGCGCAAAGGAGAGGGTCAGCAATGCGCCGATTGCAATAAATATCAATACTGCGGCAATCGGCCGGCGATCGTAATAAACCTGCAGATCCGAGAATTTACCCGCCATTGTCAGTGGCACGCTGTAACGAAATTTCCATACCGCATCCGCTTCTGCATTACTCGGCTTGCAGTTCTCGCTGAACTTGCAAAGTGTCAATACGACGACGATCCGCTTTGGTAACGAGAAAACTGAATCCCGCGAAGTTCAGAATTTCGCCACACTTGGGCAATCTACCGAGTTCGCGCATGACCAGACCGCCCACCGTGTCATATAAGTCTTCGTCCATCTCGCACTCGAAGAATTCATTGAAATCGTCGATTCGCGTGAGCGCGCGCACGGTAAAGCAGGGGCGTCCGTCTTTATCCGGATCTGCCTGAATAAATTCGGCTTCTTCCGGATCATGCTCATCGTCGATTTCGCCGACGATTTCCTCGAGCACGTCTTCGATTGTCACCAGTCCGGACACGCCTCCGTATTCGTCCACAACAATTGCCATATGGTTGTGGCTGTCTCGAAAATTCTTGAGCAGCGCGTTCAGTCGTTTTGATTCCGGTATGACCGATAATGTCCTGACATACTGATCAATCTGCATCTCACCCTCGGACGATCCGATAAAATGGTGCAGCAAGTCTTTTGCCAGCAATACACCAAGCACTTCATCACGATCTTCGCCGATGACCGGAAAACGCGAATGGCCGGACTCGACAATGATATCGAGCATCTCTGTCAGGCTTTGATCGCGTTCGATAACGACCATTTGCGAACGCGGCACCATAACCTCCCGCACCTGCGTTTCGGCTACCTCGAGCACGCCGGCAAGCATGACCTGTTCCTCAGGATCAAAGACGCTTTCGGATTGCTGGAGTAAGTCTTGAAATTCTTCGCGGCTCCAGGACTCACCTTTTATCGCACGCATGACGCGCATAAAAAGTCCGGTGAATCCCTTGCCGTTGGTACTTGGAGGTTTGTCGTTCATTAGCCTGTCTGAATGTTGTCGCATTGCCTGCCGCTATCGTCAGGGGCCATGGCAATATTGCCAGTGTATCAGTTCGATCAATCGCCTTCGTAGGGGTTTCGCACACCGCCTGCCCGCAGAACGCGAACCTCCATGGATTCCATGGCTTCCGCCTGTTGGTCAGTCTCATGGTCATAACCCAGCAAATGCAGCATCCCATGAACCAGCATGTGTGCCCAATGTGCAGCGGGCGCCTTACCCTGTTCTGTTGCCTCGCGGACCACAATCGGCGCACAGATAACCAGGTCGCCCAACGGAATCGCCGTTTCCTCGGGCCAGGCCCCAATATCGGGTAATTCGGCCGGAAAGGACAACACATTAGTCGGTTGATCTTGGTCCCGGAAGCGTAGATTCAATGCCCTGCTTTCCGCCTCGTCGACGACGCGTATGCTCACTTCCGAGCTACCCTTTGTCGACGATCCAACCTCTGCGATAACCTGAGATGCCCAGGCTTCGATATCGCCGTCCGAAGGGACATCCCATGTATCGCAAGCGATTTGAATATCAGCGTGTAAGCCTGTGTTCATTCAGTGTTGTTACCGTTGTCGTCAGCTTCATAGGCTTTCACAACACGCTGCACGAGTTCATGCCGAACCACATCGCCCGGCGTGAAAAAGGTGAACGCGATTCCCTCCAAATTCGCGAGAATCGTGGTTACGTGCTTCAAGCCCGATTGCTGTCCCGCCGGCAAATCGATTTGCGTGATGTCGCCTGTGACAACCGCTCGCGAGCCGAAACCGATTCGCGTCAGGAACATTTTCATCTGTGCAACGCTGGTGTTTTGTGCCTCATCAAGAATGACAAATGATTCGTTTAGCGATCGGCCACGCATAAATGCGAGCGGCGCGACTTCGATGATATTCCGTTCGATGAATTTCGCCACTGTATCCGGTCCTAGCATCGCGAACAACGCGTCATACATTGGGCGCAAATACGGATCCACCTTCTGGGAAAGATCGCCAGGAAGAAAACCCAACCGCTCACCGGCCTCGACGGCCGGTCGAACAAGAATAATCCGCCGAACCTGGTCGCTTTCGAGCGCGTCAATCGCACAGGAAACCGCCAAATAGGTCTTCCCGGTTCCCGCAGGACCGATGCCAAACGCTAAGTCATTTTCGCGAATGTTTTTCATGTACGCTCGCTGATTCGCACCGCGCGCACGGACCAATTTGCGTCGAGTCTGTATTTCATACGGGCTGTTTTCGTCAGCGTCATTGTCTGATGCGACATCCGTTGCATCGTCTTCTTTCATCGCGGATTCCTGCAGGCATATGTGCACGCGCTCCAGATCGAGTCGCTCGCTACCGGTGAGTTCAAATAATGAGCGTAATACGGCGCTGCCGATCCGGGTTGCACCCGGATCGCCCGTAACTCTGAAGAAATTGCCTCGGCTGGAGATATCGATCTTGAGACGGCGTTCTATTTGCCGCAAGTGTTCATCGAACTGTCCGCATAAATTGGCGAGACGGCTGTTGTCGGCGGGTTCCAGGATTATGTCCTGGGATACATTAGTGGCGTTCAATGGTTGAGATTCGTTCCTTTAAGATTTGTGACTGTCTGCCGCAGAACGCCATTGGAATCCTGCTGCCCGAAAAAGTCAATTTGTGGGAGTCTGTCAGGCAGCGGCTTCGCTTTCAGCGAGCCGTCCCCGTAGCGAGTTCGGCAGCGCCTCGGTAATCACAACATCAACAAATTGGCCCATGCAGGATGGACCCGCATCAAAATTGACCCAACGCATATTCTCGGTCCGACCGGCCAGCTGCTGCGAGCTCTTTTTCGACTGCCGTTCAACCAGCACGGTTTGTGTGGATCCGATCATGGCACGACTGATTTCCATTGCTTGCGCACTAATGCGCTGCTGCAGAATACTGAGCCGTTCTTTTTTTACGGCCATTGTCGTATCGTCCGCGAAACTGGCCGCCGGTGTCCCAGGTCGTCGACTATAGATAAAACTGAAAGACTGATCGAATCCAATCTCA
>Ga0209554_1003139_pt1 | contig 10834 bp, 10 predicted proteins | sample MarorgKNORR_S2LV_5_FD_188221 | JGI IMG/M metagenome (GOLD analysis project Ga0209554, IMG submission 188221) | Marine microbial communities from the Southern Atlantic Ocean, analyzing organic carbon cycling - Bottom_A/KNORR_S2/LV (SPAdes) (version 2) | ecosystem: Environmental > Aquatic > Marine... | reverse complement strand
AGCAGATAGGTGGTGTTTTCCGAATGATTGATCAGTTGCGGCGCCAATGGCGCCTGGGATTCAATCAGGCCTGAGGCCTTGACAGCCACGCTTTCCAGTCGCCGTAAAAGAGCATCCTGCCCCTCATCGCCATGTTCTGCTGTCACAAAGATCCCCTTCTCACCGCGTTATAAAGACAGCCCCATGATCCCGGCCAGCTCCTCGCAGGACATGACATGGCAGTAGATCATGTTGATGACTTCGAGTTCCTTCTCATGCAGCGCATGATCGCCGGCGGCGCAACAATCCTCGACGACGATGACGTTGAAGCTTTCGTCCGCCAGGCTGCGCACGGTCGAGGAGATGCATTGATCGGTGAAGATACCGGTGACAATAACGTTCTTGATGCCCATGTTCTGCAGGATGAGCCGCAGGTTGGTGCCGGTGAGCGCACTGTCCGTGGTCTTACAGACAACGATCTCGTCATCCTCGGCGCGCAAGGCGTCGATAAACTGCGACGGTCTTTCCTGATAGGGCATGAGCAGGTAGTTGAAGCCGGGCTTCTTCTGGCTCAATGAACGATCCCGCCCATCGGGCTTGAGACAGGCGATGCGGGCGAACATGGTCTCCACTTCGCTGCTGCGGCAGGCCGCCAGCAGCCGTTGTATGGTCGGGATCACCGTGCCCTGCATACGCTCATGGAACGGCGTCCAACGATCATATTCAGCCTGCTCGTCAGGCTTGAGGCTACCCCTGTCGGGGCGATCCATATATTCATTCTGGATATCGATTGTCAGCAGCGCCGTCTCACGATGAATCAGATCAGGATCGTCCGGTTCCGGCGCGTCTTGATAATAGAGTGAGCGGTAAGCGGTTTTCCAGGACATGGTCCGTCTCAACAATCGATCGGATTATTCGAGGGCTTCGAGGGATTCAGGCAGGGTCTGGCCGCCGTCAACCACAATAGTCTGGCCGGTGATATAATTTGCCTCCTGGGAGGCGAAGAACAGCGCCGCATAGCCGATATCGTCAACCACACCCAGCCGTTTGAGCGGGATCGATGACGCCATGGTTGCCAGATAGTCATCGCCCAGATCGCCCAGGCCCTCGGTGATGATGTTGCCCGGCAGCACGGCATTCATGGTGATGTTGTATTTTGCGGTCTCGATGCAGGCGGTGCGCATAAAGCCCAATTGCGCCGCCTTGGACGCGCCATAATGGCTCCAGCCCGGGAAGCCGGTGATCGGCCCGGTGATGGATGATGTGAGAATAATGCGGCCGTAGTCTTTTTCCTTCATGAAGGGCAGACAGGCTTTGACGCCGAGAAAATTGCCTTTGACGTTGGTGTTGAGCACCATCTCAAATTCGGACGGGTCCATGTCTTCGATGTTGGTCTGCGGATAGACCCCGGCATTGGCGCACAGAACGTCGATGCCGCCATAACGCTCGTTACAGGCCGCGGCCATGGCCTGTTGCGAGGCCCAATCGGCGACATCGGCGGCAAAGGTCGAGACATCGCCGGCGCCGAGAGCGCCGAGCTCCTCGGCCGCGGCCTGGGCATCGGCCTGGTTGCGCGAAACCAGCAGCACATTGGCGTCATGCTTGGCAAAAACCCGGGCAATACCCTTGCCAATGCCCTTGCTTGCGCCCGTAACAATGACGGATTTTCCGGCAATCGGCGTCAACATGATGATCTCCTCCTGGGATTATCAGCTATTTTTATGCACGCTGCGTTACGAAGCGAACCGTCGTTTCCGATATATCTTGAACAGCGTATAGGCAACATAGATAACCAGCAAACTGACCAACGCGCCTGCCATCATCAAGGAACCGAGCGTCGGCACCATGGGCGTGTATCCGGACACCATTTTAGCATAAAGCCATTCGGGAACCGTCTGATCAGCGCCTGTCGTAAACAGCGACAGGGGGAAATTGCCCCACGACAAGAGGAAGGCAAAAACGCTGCCCGAGATCAGGCCCGGCGACAGGATCGGTATGGTGACCTCCCACAAGGTTTGCAGGCGCGTGGCCCCCAAATCGACAGCCGCTTCCTCGAGGGCGGGATCAAAGCTGTAGACCTGGATGGAAATAATCAGGGTGACAATCGGCACAATCCAGATCATGTGGGCGAACGCCGCCGTCGTCCAACTGGTGATGATGCCGAGCTGGGAAAACCACAGCAGCAAGGCCAGGCCCAGGACCGCCTGGGGAAAGAAGATCGGCAGCAGAACGATCTTCTGAAACAGCTTGCGGCCTTTCCAATCATAGCGGGCGAACGCCAAAGCGCCGAAGAAGGCCAGCCCGACGGAGAACACCGTGACCACGGCGGCGACGCTGAATGAGGTGAACAGAAGGTCGCGCACGGAGAGCGAGTTGAAGGCTTTTTCGTACCAGAGGGTGGTCCAATTCGTCACCGGGAAGCTGAAATAGCGTTTCTTGGAAAACGACGCCAGCACGACGGACACCATGGGCGTGTAGAGGAATATGAAAATGCAGCCTGTCCAAACGACAATCAGCGGTTTTGCAAAATTATATTTTCCCGATCCCATGACGCCCTCAGCGACGACCGATCAAGCGGTCGAGGTCGATCCGCTTGAACAGGAAGAAAATAAGAAAGCCCGATGATATCACCAGCAGCAGCGCCAGCATGGAGCCCTTCGGCCAGTTCTGGGCGAAGGTAAAGGCGGACTCGATGTCATCGGCGATCATGACAACGGCCTGACCACCGAGGATTTTAGACTCAGCCAGCGACCCCAGGGACAGGACAAACACCAGCAGACTGCCGATCATGATCCCGGGCATGGCGAGGGGCAGTTCAACCTCACGGAACACCTGCCAGCGCGACGCGCCGAGGTCGGACGCCGCCTCTTTCAAGGCATCGGGAACCATGGCAAGCCCGATAACCAGCGGGAACAGCATGAACGGCAGGTAGACATAGACCAGGCCGAGAACGATCGCCGGCACCGTATAGAGGATGCTCGGCAGGTGGACGTCGAACAGATAATGCAGCGAGCCGTCGGCGATGCCGTTCTTGAGCAGGAAAAGCACCCAGCCGAAGAGGCGGATATTTTCAGATATCAGCAGCGGGACGGCGATGATGATGGTGACCAGATTGGCCCAGGGCCCAAATATTTTGGCCATGCCGTATGACACCGGATAGCAAATCACCAGCAGGATAACGACGGTCGTGAAGGCCAGACCGATCGACCAGAAAAAGGAGATGTAGTAGCTGTCGGTGACAATGGAAATGAAGTTCGCCAGGGTCGGCGTGCCGAGCAGGGAGAAGGTGCGCGGTGGCATAAAGGAGTAGCCCGTGACCATCAACAGCGGGCCGATAAAGCCGATCAACATGAGAAGCATGACCGGCACCGCGGCGCGCACACCCGGTTGCATCAGCCATTTCATCATGCCGGATACAGGCCCCTCGCCCGCACAGGATCAGCCTTGGTCAAGGATGTAACCATGATCCCGACCCGCTCAATCACTCACAAGAATGGAATCTTCGGAGCGCCAGCCGATAAAGACCGTGTCGTCCAGGCCGCCCTCGTAAGGCTCATCCTGCAGGCGCTCCACCAGCCACTGAAACTGGTCGGAATCGCTCCTCACCTGATATTGCACACGTGACCCCAGTGAATAATCATTGAACACCGTGCCCTGAATTTTGTTGGGCAGACCCTCTGCCGCCTGACCGATCTTGACGATTTCGGGGCGGATGATCAGGTATCCGTGGACGAAGCCGTCGGGCTCGAAGCTGACGATGTATTCGGCGCCATCTGAAATGCTGCGCACGCGCTTATCGCCGGTGCGCTCAACTTCGATGGTGTTGACCTCGCCCATAAATTCGCCGACGAACTTATTGTGCGGGGTGTCATAAATTTCAGCCGGGGTGCCGACCTGAACCATTTTACCGGCATTCATGATGCCGATTCGATCACTCATGACCATAGCTTCTTCGAGAGAATGGGTGATGTAGACGAAGGTCTTTTTCGTCTCGCGGTGGATATCCTTGAGTTCCTTCTCAAGGGTTTTGCGCAGCCTGAAATCAAGCGAGCTGAGTGGTTCGTCAAAAAACAGAATGTCCGGTTCATAGGCCAAGGCCCGGGCCAAGGCGACGCGCTGGCGTTCCCCGCCCGAGCACTGGTGGACACCCTTGGAATAGCTTTCCGGCGGCAAGCGCAATTGGGCCAACAGCTCTTCGGCACGTAGGCGGCGGGCCGCCCGCTCGACGCCGGCGATTTTCAGGGAAAATTCGATGTTTTCCCCCACCGTCTTGTGCGGGAACAATGCCAGCGACTGAAACACCATACAGGTTGGCCGTTTGCTGGCCGGTACATCGTTGATCCGCTTACCACGCAGGATGATGTCGCCCGCGGTGGGACGATCCATGCCCACAAGCATACGAATCATCGTCGTCTTGCCGCTCCCAGAGGGCCCAACGATAGTGAAAAATTCTCCCTCTTCGATGGCCAGGTTAATATCGTCCACGGCTTTGAAATCACCGAACATCTTGACGATATTACGAAGCTGGAGAACCGGTTCACCTACTCCACTACTCATTAACTCCCCTGGGTCGCGTCAACGTGTTAGCAGCACTCAAACAAGATTTAAGCGCTGGGCTCAGCTTTCCCGCTCACGCTTGGCGGCAGAATAGATATCATACATGTCCGCGTAATCGGGGTTGATATCATAGTCCGTCGAGTTCGCCATTTCCTCTTCCAGGGTATCCCACTGGATGGCGTCCAACTCATCCTTGTCGAACTGCGCCATGACATTCTGAGAACCCATTTGGGTCACCGGATTGTAGGTGCCTTCGGCAAACGCCACCTTCTTGGAAACATCCGGGCGCTGGACATAGGCCAGGAAATCTTCCGACAGGGTCGAGGGGTTGGGATTGTTGACAACCGAGGTCAATTCGATCCAAACAATGCCGCCCTTGCCGTTCATGGGGCCCGATTTCGGCGTAATGCCGCGAACCTGACGGGCGCCGTCGTAACGGGCCGGAGAGGCCGTGTAGGTGCCGCCGGTGAAGTAGGCGTCGATTTCACCGTTGATCAGCGCCAGGTTCATGGCCACCAGATCATCGGTGAGCAGTTTGGCTCCGTTGAAGATCTGCTTGCAGACCTTGGTAAAGGAAGCGATTTCGGCTTTTGAGTGAGACTTGAACGGATCAACGCCCGCCGCCACACACATATGATAAATGTTCCAGTTATCATAGGTCAGAATGCCGTACTTACCCTTCATCGCCGGATCGAGGAAGATATTGAAGCCCTGATCCTCACCCATGGTGCGGGAGATCTTGTTTGTGTTCACGACGAAGTTGAACGGCCCAAAGCGCTGGGTCATGCCAAGCAGATGCTTGCCGGTCTTGTCCATGGCCCATTCGTAAGGCGGATGGAAGGCGGGCATCATCGCTTCAAACATAGGCTCGAACCGCTCTCGCGATATTTCCTTGATCAGCCCTTCCGGCCACATCATTTCACGGGCCCAGGGATTGTTCAGATTGATCAAATCCCACACCTTGGTCTCGCCGGCGCGCAGCCGGTTCACGGCGTCCGGATCGGACGTCAGACCTTCGGCGCGGACCTTTGCCCCGGTTTCGCGGCGGAACGGATCCAACACGTCATCGGAATTATAGCCCTCCCAGCAGTAGATATTCAGTTCATCGGTCCGTGCGGCATGTGCCACATTTATGAATGAACCACCGTATGCTGCTGCGAGCGCATAGGCGCCGGATTTTTGCAGAAAATTCCTTCTGTTAAAGCCACTCATGGTCTTCTCCCATCAATTCTGGATTGGGCTGCCTTAATACATTCCCCACAAAAATACGTACCGCAGCCCTAAGGCATCACATTACACCGGGTACTCTGGGGCTAATTGACCACATAATGCAATGCTTTTAGCCTCAAAAAGAGCACGCGACCTAAATCTCACTTCATAAGAGTTGTCTCACTTCATGAGAGTTGATTGTGTCACGCCCCCACCCGTGCGCCGCCGGTTTGCACGCCGGCGGGTATCAAAGACGTTAGCGTAGGGTTTTGACTAGTTCAACATTTTTATTGAAAGTACAACATTTAAGAAGTAGCATTTCAGACATCCAACTGACCAGAGGCTTGCCCGTGGACTTTATCTTTATGCTGACCCGTGGCGACAAAACCGTATCAGATGGCATGTTAGTTATTGATGCTATTGCAGAATGCGGCGTCAAACACATCGGTTTCAAGGACGTGGGCGTCGATAAAAAAACCCTGATTTCATTGACCAACCGCATTTCAGACATTGGCGCCACGTCTTACATAGAAGTGGTAAGCACCACAACCGACGATATCAGAACATCATTGGAAACCGCGGCGGAACTCGGCGTTGATCGTGTTTTGGGCGGCCAGGACGTGGAGTTTGCCCTTGATATACTGAAAGATTGCGGCGCCGAATATTACCCGTTTCCAGGCAAGCCCGTGGGCCACCCGACCAAGCTCGGCGGTTCGCCCGAAGACATCGCCGAAGATTGCAGGCGCATGATGGCTGCGGGCTGCGCCGGGGTTGATCTGCTGGCCTACCGGGCGACGGATTGTGATCCGCTCGATATGGTTCGTGCGGCAAAAAATTCCATGATCGGCGGTTACCTGATCGTCGCCGGAAGCGTCGATTCGCCGGAGCGTATTCAAGCCCTGGCCGCTGCCGGCGCCGATGCTTTCACGATCGGAACCGCTGTATTCGACGGCTCCTTCTCGCCGAGCAAAGGCGCCATTCAGTCTCAGTGCCGTGACGTCTTGTCGGTCTGCCAGGGGTGACATGAGCGTTATTGACGAGCTGGTATCGGGCCAATTCCGAAAAGCCGGCCAGGCGGTGCCGAACATACTGTCCCGTGTGGTCCTTATTGAAACTGATCTCCGCGGCAAGGAAGCCGATGCCATCGGCGCCTTGGATTTCAGGGCGCCCATTGCCGTTGTCAGCGATACGAACACCCATCGCATACTGGGTAACCGTGTGGAGAAGGCCGCGGCGACACGGGGCCAGATCATCCCGATCCACTTGCCGGCGGACCTCCATGCGGATTTAGATACGGCGGATATGGTTGCGGCGGCAACCTGCGGCGCCGAATCGATTCTCGCGGTTGGTTCGGGCACAATCAATGATCTGTGCAAATTTGCGGCAGCAAAAAACAACATCGAATGCGCGGTTTTAGCCACGGCGCCGTCGATGAATGGCTACACCTCGGTGAATTCGGCGATCACCGTTGAGGGGCTCAAGAAATCACTGCCGGCGGTAGCGCCGGTAGGTGTTTTCATGGATTTGCAGGTTCTCAGTGAAGCGCCGAAGCGGATGATCCGTTCCGGCCTTGGCGATTCCCTGTGCAGATCAACAGCGCAGGCAGACTGGCTCTTGGCGCATTGCTTCCACGACGGCCCCTATAACGAACTGCCCTTCGATTTATTGATGACCGAGGAGGCGGGGTTGTTCGCTAACGCCAAGGCGCTGATGAACAACGACATGGATGCCATTGGCGGCCTGGCGCGAACCTTGGTTCTGTCCGGCATGGGCATGACGATCTGCGGCGGCAGTTACCCGGCAAGCCAGGGCGAGCATCTGATCAGCCATTATATTGAAATGATGGCGCGGAACGGCGCGCCCGAGTCTTTTCATGGCGAGCAGATCGCCGTGACCACCCTGGTCATGGCCAAACTTCAGGAACGTATGCTGGCCGGCCCGGCACCGCAATTGAGCGCATCAGCCATTGATGAGGCGGACGTTGTCAAACATTTCGGCCCCTCAATCGGCGCGGCCTGCTGGCAGGAATATGCGGCCAAGCGCCTCGATGACCAAGCGGCGGACCGGCTGAATGATCACCTGGCGCAGCACTGGCCAGAGATTGTGAAACGCATCTCCGCCATAACCGTTCCCTCGGACACCATCGCCGCCGCCCTGAAAGCCGCCGACGCGCCCACCAGCTTTGCCGATTTAGGGCTCGATCGTGGGTTTTTCCGTGACGCCGTATTCCATGCCCGTACTATTCGCAATCGCTACACATTTCTTGATCTTGCCGACGATAGCGGCATGCTGATACCTGAAGATCTGATCTGAGAGCCGCATGGGCAGATAAATTGTTGGTGGACATACCATGAGCGACCGTCTGAGCAAACGACAGCGGCAAGAACGTATTCTCGAACGCCTGGGCAGCGACGTCACGGTGCGGATTTCCACGCTTGCGGATCAGTTTGACGTCACCACCGAGACCATTCGTCGCGACATCGACGATCTCACAGACAAGGGGCTGGTTGACCGCACCTATGGCGGGGCGGCCAGCAAATCACTGTCCCGCGAACCGGCCATGGAACAGCGCCGCCTCAAGCAGGTGGCGGAACGGGAGCGCATCGCATCCTATGCCACATCACTGATTGAGCCGGGCGATGTTGTGATGATCGATGCCGGATCAACCACCCTACATTTTGCCCGGGCCCTGGCCATCGGGGATATGGAGTTGACGGTTCTAACCAACTGTCTGCCCGTTGCCTATGCCCTCGGCCCGATGCCGAAAATCCGCGTGATGCTGTGCCCTGGCGAATTCCGCGAGACGGAAGGCGGCCTTTATGGCGAAGAGACAATCGACTATCTTGATCGTTTCATGGCCAATAAGGCGATCATCAGCGCCGGCGGGATTGCCGGCGACGAGGTGACGGATGCCGATTCCCGAGCCAGCTCCGTGAAACGAAAAATGATTGAACGGGCGACCGAATCCGTCCTGCTGCTGGACCACAGCAAGTATGAGATTCGCCTGTTCAGCACCGTGTGCCATCTTTCCTTGCTGGATAACATGGTGGTGGACTGCCCGCCGCCCGGTAAACTAGAGACCGCCCTACGGAACGCCCGTGTCCAGTTCCATGTTGCTCCCTGATCAGATCATGCTCACCACCGGTATCTAGCGATGTTTGTCGGCATTGATATTGGCACGCAAAGTTTAAAGGTCGTTGTTGCGGATGCGGCCCTGCACATCGCGGGGCAAGCGTCGGCGTCATACCAGCCCACATTCCCCCAACCCGGCTGGGCGGAACAGGACCCGTCTCTGTGGGAGACGGCCCTGGCGCCGACCATTGCCCGCGCGCTCGATGCCGCCGGGGCGAGACCTGCGGATATAGGGGCCATGGCTGTGGGTGGGCAGCTCGATGGCTGCATCGCCGTGGATGAGAATCTCAAACCCCTCCACCCCTGCCTGATCTGGATGGACCGCCGGGCCGGGCAGGAGATTGAGGGCCTGCCCCATGGCGAGATTCGTGATCGCACCGGCGTGGTGACAGACCCCTCCCACCCGGCGGCGAAGATGCGTTGGTTGCAGAACAATCTGCCTGATGGTGAGCGCATCAAGCTGTTCCACTTCCCGGTCTCCTATCTGGTGCACCGGCTCACCGGCAACGCGGTGATGGATCATGGGCTGGCGTCAACAACCATGCTCTATGCCCTGCAGAGCCGTGATCTGGACCCCTGGTTGCTGGATCAGTTTGCGATCGCGCGCAACCGCCTGCCGGCCATCGCGGATGCCGGCTCCTGCGCCGGTACGCTGTCCCGTCATGGTGCTGAGCTGTGTGGATTGCCAGCGGGCATTGCCGTCGCCGTCGGCACCGGCGACGATTTCACCACCCCCCTGGGCGCCGGCTTGGCCGCGCCCGGTAAATTGGTTTGCGTCCTGGGCACGGCAGAGGTTGTCGGCGCTCTGCATCCTGAGCCCATCATTGATCAAGCCGGTCTGCTTGAGACCCATGCCTATGGCAGCGGCGGCTACTTCATTGAAAACCCGGGCTGGCTCTCCGGCGGCGCCCTGACCTGGCTGCGTGATCTGCTGAAGTTCAAGGATTTTGCCGAACTCGACGCTCTGGCCGATACCGTGACGCCGGGCTGCGAAGCTCTGACATTCCTGCCCGCCCTGAACGGCGCCATGGCGCCGGAGTGGATCGCCTCGGCCCGGGGCTGCTTCTATGGCCTGACCCCGGCCCATGGCCCCGGCCACATGGCGCGTGCTGTCCTGGAAGGCGCCGCCTTTGCCATGGGCGATGTGCGCAATCGCCTGGATAGTCTGGGCGTCGATATCAACGCCATTGTGGCCCTGGGCGGCGGCGCCAGGAGCCGTCTGTGGACGCAGATTCGCGCCGATATGACAGGCTTGCCGGTGGAGGTACCCACGGTCACCGATACGGCGCCTCTGGGCAGCGCCCTGCTGGCCGCCGTGGCGGCGGGCGTCTTTCCCGATGTCCCGGCTGCCGTGGCCGGGCTCGGCGCCGTGTCACATAGGGTCGCGCCAAACAGCGCCGTCAAAGCGCAATATGACGACGCCTTCGCCCGTTATCATCTGTTGTTTGAGAGCCTGCGGCCGCTCTACTGAGCGCCGTCAGGCGCCATGAAAGGCAACCCCCCGCGTCTTGAGCTCTTTGAGCAGGGCGGCATCGGGCTTGCGGTCGCTGACCACCATATCGAGATCCGCCAGGGGGCAAATCTGTTCCAGGCCGGATTCGTTAAACCGAAAATGATCGATCAGCAACATCTTCTTCGCCGCCCGGCCGATCATGGTCCGCACTGTCCAGACCGTGCGTGTGTCCGCCTCCGATGCGCCGTTCACCGACAAGCCGTCGGCAAAGAAAACCACCAGATCCGCGGTGAACTTTGAAATAAAATCCGTCGTCTCATGGCCCCAGGCGAAGCCCTCCTGGCGGTCGACCTCGCCGGGCGTCAGGATGACGCGGATGGTGTCGCTCTTGGCCAGCTCGAGCGCCTCCTGGACTCCGTTGGTGATGACGGTGAGGCGCTTGGTTGTGGTGCGCAGCTCTGCGGCAAACAGCAGCGCCGTTGTGCCCGGCCCGAGCATCATGAC
>Ga0209554_1003136_pt1 | contig 10836 bp, 5 predicted proteins | sample MarorgKNORR_S2LV_5_FD_188221 | JGI IMG/M metagenome (GOLD analysis project Ga0209554, IMG submission 188221) | Marine microbial communities from the Southern Atlantic Ocean, analyzing organic carbon cycling - Bottom_A/KNORR_S2/LV (SPAdes) (version 2) | ecosystem: Environmental > Aquatic > Marine... | reverse complement strand
ACGGCGACGGCAGTTGCGACTCGGTGGACCTGTGCACCGGCGACGACAGCAGCGGCGACACCGATGGCGATGGGGTCTGCAACGACACCGACGCCTGCCCGCTGGATGCGGCGGACGATTCGGATGGCGATGGCAGCTGCGATTCGGTGGACCTGTGCACCGGCAACGACAGCAGCGGCGACACCGATGGCGATGGGGTCTGCAACGACACCGACGCCTGCCCGCTGGATGCGGCGGACGATTCGGATGGCGACGGTAGTTGCGACTCGGTGGACCTGTGCACCGGCGACGACAGCAGCGGCGACACCGACAGCGACGGGGTCTGCGACGACACCGATCCGTGCCCGGCTGACGCGGCCGACGACTCGGACGGCGACGGCAGTTGCGACTCGGTGGATCTCTGCAGCGGCAACGACAGCAGCGGCGACACCGACAGCGACGGGGTCTGCGACGACACCGACGCCTTCCCCTCCGACGCGAGCGAAAGCGCCGATTCGGACGGCGATGGCGTCGGCGACAACGCGGAGGCTACGGCCGGGACCGATCCCCTCGATTCCGATTCGGACGACGACGGTTATAGCGACGGAGAGGAAGCGGCCGCGGGCTCCGATCCCCTCGACCCGGAAAGCACGCCGGTTGCCATCAGCATTCCCGCTCTGGGCGCGGTCGGCGGCGGGCTGCTCGGGGTCCTACTGATCGCGCTGGGCGGACGTGCCCTGGGTCGCAGGCGGCACTCCTCACGGCGCGCGTGAAGGTTCCTTCGAGAACCCGGTGGATCTTCGCCGCGCTCTGCGTGGCCGCTCTCGTCGCGTGGACTTGGCTCGCTCGAGACGCCCCCTCGCCCCCGGAAGGCGCTGCTTCCGCCATGACGAGACCCGCGGCCGAGTTTCCTCCCCCCGATCTGGTCCGCCTCCCGGGCCCGCCGACGAATCCGGCGGCAACCCGCGAACGCGCCGCTCGGGTCTCGCCGTCGCCGGCCGCGTATTCCGCGGCCCGGCTCGAGAAGGCCGCGCGCCTCGCGCGCGATCCGGTACGCATCGAATCCGCGATGCTGGCTGCGGCCGGCTTCGAGGCGCTTCTACTCGACGCGACCGCCCTGGAAAGCGTGGGGCCCGGCGAGATTCGCGGTGGAATGCAGCCGGCGGCTCTCAGCCATCGCCGCATGGCGCTCGCGGCGCTCGAGACCGTGATCGTCCTGCCCGAGAACGCGGGCGCGATTCGCGAGCGGTCGCTGCGGGTTCTCGCGTCGTTGTTGCAGCAACCCTGGCCCCACGTCGTCACGCCCGAGGCCGATCAGTTCGTGCTCGACGAGCGCGCGCACGCCCTCTCCTTGCTCGTCAAGTCCGATCCCGCGGCGGCGGCCGAGGCGCTTGCGAACATTTCGGAAAGCCGTGCCCGACAGCGCATCGCCACCCGCGCGCTGCACCGCCTGGTGCAGGGCGGCATGGGGCGAGACGCAGCGCGAGCGAAGCTGGCTGCGCTGTCGATGAAGAGAAGAGCTTCAGCAGACTCCCACTAACCGAGCCCCCCACCAGTTCCCAAAACGCCAAAGAGCAGCCGTCTTAGTGAAGAGACGTGCTGCTCTTTTTGTGTGTGTGCGTGCTGTCTAGAAGCGAGGCAAATCGCCGATTTCCTGTGTCCGAGACGCTGCCCGGTGCACTTTGAGCGCTGTCCGGGTTCTGTCCAAGTCGAAAACAGGACTCAGCAGGGAGAAGGCGCGAGAGCAGGGGACCACTTCTCAAATGTCGTAGAAATGCCATAGGGGTAAGATAGCATAACTACCTGAATATAAAGGACTTTTTATAGAAACTCGGCTACCACTCATAGCCGAGGGCGCGTAGGCGTTCCCGGGTGGCGGGGTCGATGGCGCTCTCGGCGATGGCTTCGGGACCCTCGATGTACCAGATGCGCAGGGTGGGGTGCTCCGGTTTCCCATCGCCCGGGTAGGCGCAGCGGATTCGCTCCAGCGCCGAAACCCGTGCGCGCTCCCGGAGACCCCGGAAGTCGACCACGGAGACGCTCTCGAAGCCGTCCTCGTTGCCCACCTGCAGGTCGATGGCATCGCGGCCGCGGACGACGAGGCGCAGCGGCGCCGCTTCGAAGTCGGGTGCGTGTACCACGATCTCGTCCACGTCGCGAACGTAGACCTCGTCGACCGGCCCGACGATGGCGCGGCTGCGGACGCCCGGCACCAGTTCGAAGGTGATCGCGGTTTCCCCCGAGCCCGCTTCAGCAACCACGAAGTCGTCGGCTTCGAGATCGAGGCGACGAACGTCGGTGGCCGGGGAGAGTCCCAGCTCGAGGCGCTCGCGGCGGTCGGTGCCGCAGGCCCGCACGTGCCAGCCGGCGTCTCGCGAGGCCAGGATCCACTCGAGTGCGGCGCGGAGTTCGGCCACCTTCTCGGGGTGTCCGCTTGCGAGGTTCTGCTTCTCGCCCGGGTCCGCCCCGAGGTCGTAGAGCTTTTCGAAGCCGCTCACGGCGTAGAGAATCAGCTTCCAGTCGCCGACGACGATCGCCGATTGATTGCGGCCGTCGAGGCGCAGGGTGGCCACGAAGGGACGGTCGTCGCTCACCGCCGTGCCGCCCGATGCCAGCGTGGAGCGGCCCTCGACCCCGGCGGGCGGGTCGATCCCGAGTATCGCGAGCAGGCTCGGCACCACGTCTTCGAGAGCGACCCGGGCCGCGACGCTCTCTGCCGCTTGGTTCCCGGGCAGCTTCAGCACCAGCGGCACCCGCAACAGCTCCTCGAAGAGCGCGTGGCCGTGGGAGCCGTAGCCGTGGTCGAGGAACTCTTCGCCGTGATCCGAAGTCACCACGATCAGCGAATTCTCGTAGAGGCCCCGCTCTTGCAGGGCGGCGACGAGTCTCCCGACCTGGGCGTCGAAGTCGAGGAGTTCTCCCAGGTACGCGCGGTAGGCCTCCTCGGCGGCGGGGTGGGCTCCGCGTTCTCCGGGGAAAGTTTCTTCGACACCCTCGAGTGCGTCGATCGCCTGGCGGATGGCTTCCGGCGGCTGGTAGGGCGCGTGCGGATCCATGAAATGCACGTAGTGGAAGCCGGGCTCCGGGGCGCCGCTGTCGAGGGTCTCGATCACGCGGTCGACCAGTTGGCTCGCGTCGGTCTTGGCACCGCCCCAGTGGCGCGCTCCCACATCCTCGAAGATGTCAAAGCCCTGCCCAAAGCCGAAGAGCGGCAGCACGTTGGGGTTCGACGACCAGGCGTGGGTGGCATAGCCCGCTCGCTGCAGCACTTCGGCGAGGGTCTCCACGTTTTCGGGAAGCGAATCGAGGCGGCCGAAGACCCGGTGGCTCGAAGGCGTGAGGCCGGAGAGCAGCGAGGCGATGGAAGGCCGCGTCCACGAAGAAGGCGCGCGCGCCGCCTCGAAGACGATCCCGTCTGCGCCGAGGGCCGCGAGGTGCTCACCGATGGGCAGCTCTCCACCGAATAGCTCGAAGCGGTCCGCGCGTGCGGTGTCCGCCAGCAGCACGAAGACATTTGGTCGCGTCGGTGCGTCGGCGGGAAGCAGGAGCGGGTCCGAGAGGGCGATCTCGGTTCCAGTGAGGCCCGCCGTCTCGATCTGCAAGGTCGCCTCGGGGAGCGCTTCGGTGACTGCGAAGTCGCAGCGCTGCCAGGGGTTGGCTTCGTCCGCCAGCGGCCAGCGGAGTTCGCAGTGGGTCTCGAAGCCAGGCTGGAGACCGAGCCAGCGCCGGGGGCCCTCGAGCGTGAGGCGCAGCGAGCCGGAGCCGGAGTTGTCGACCGCCGCCACCGTGGTCTGCAGGCGGCCGCGCGGCACGGATCCCAGCGGTAGCTCGACGCGCACGCCCTCGGTCAGCGTCAGGCGCAGCGCATCGCGCGTGATGCCATCCACTTCGACTGGCGCGGCCAGAACGCCGCTCCCGGCGAATGCGCGTCGCAGGTTCCCGGGTTCGGGGTCGGGTGCGCAGGCGAGGAGCCCAACGGCCGCGAGGCCGAGCGCGATGCGCTGCCCGTCTCGCACGCTAGGCCACCCGCACCTTTGTAAAGAGTTCGCGCCGGGGGCCAGCGACGTGTACCGGCCCCTCGAGTTCGAATTCGCCCTGCAGCCGCAGATCCGCCGACGAGGCCCCGACCGACACGTCGAAGTGTCCGGGCTCGACGATCCAGCCGTGTTCGGGGTCGTAGAGGGCCAGGCGATCGGTGGACACTTCGAAGACGATACGACAGCTCTGGCCGGGTTCGAGGCCGACTCGCTCAAAGCCCTTCAATTCGAGGACCGGCCGGCTGCTTGAGGCCACGCGATCGTGGAAGTAGAGCTGCACCACTTCGTCCCCCGCGCGAGGGCCAATATTGCGAAGCGTGAGGGCGACTTCGAGAGGGCCCTTCGTCGCGAGCGTTTGTGCCGAGAGCGCGAGGTCGCTGTATTCGAATTGCGTGTAGCTGAGCCCGTGGCCGAAGGGGAAGACCGGCGCAAGATCGGTGTCGAAGTAGGTGTCGCGCACCGGCTTGTGGTTGTAGAAGAAGGGTTGGGTGCCGGCGTGGCGGGGCAGGCTGACGGGTAGCCGGGCCGCCGGATTCACGGACCCGGTGAGGACACTGGCGATGGCATGGCCGCCTTCTTCGCCCGGAAACCAGGCTTCGACGATGGCGGGCACCGCCTCGGCCATCCAGTCGAGGACAAAGGGGCGCCCGTTGGCGAGCACCACCACCGTGGGTGTGCCGCTCGCGACCACCGCCTCGACGAGTTCGCGTTGGCGCCCGGGGAGTTCGAGCGAAGCGCCGTCGTTGCCTTCGCCCACCGTGCCGGTACCGAGGATGCCCGACTGGTCGCCCACCACGCAGACGGCGAGTTCGCACGCAGCCGCGGCGCGCACCGCCGCCGCCAGGGCGTCGTCGTCTCCGTCTTCGATGCCACAGCCGCGCTCGTAAACGATCTCCACCTCGGGCAGCGCGGCCTCGAGACCTTCGCGCGCCGTCACGACGTGGGTTGCCTCGGGATCGGGCGCCCCTCCGGTCGGTTCCTTCCGGAACAGGCGGGCGATCGAGTCGATGTGCACCGGGTAGCTGTAGTCGCCGAGCAGTCCCTCGGCGCGGTCGGCGTTGGGGCCGATCAGCGCGATGCGCCGCAGGTCGGGAGACAGCGGCAGCAGCGGGTCGCCGCCATGGTGCGGCTCGTTCTGCAGCAGCACGATGGATTTCGAGGCGAGTTCCAGGGCCAGCGCGCGGTCGTCGGCGGTGTCGAAGGCTGCCGCCGCCGCTGTTTCGTCGACCAAACCCCCGTCCTCGAGGAGGCCGAGCCGCGCCTTCATCGAAAGCACGAGTGCTGCGAAGTCGTCGATCACCTTCTCGTCCACTTCCCCTGCGCGGACGGCCTCGACCAGCGGCGGACCGTAGGCGGCACGGTGGGGCAGCTCGGTGTCCATCCCGGCCTGCACCGACTGCACCGCGGCCTCGCGCGCGTCCTTCGCGGTGAAGTGCCGATTGTGTAGTTGGTCGATCGAGTAGTAATCCGAGACCAGCAGACCCTCGAAGCCGTACTCGAGGCGCAAGAGATCGTGGAGAATCTCGCGCGATTTTTGCACCGGGATGCCGTCGATCTGGCTGTAGGAATTCATCACCGAGTGGGCGCCGCCTTCGCGGATCGCCATTTCGAAGGGCACGCCGAAGACTTCGCGCAGCGTGCGCGGCCCGATGTGGGTGGGCTCCTGGTTGCGTCCGCCCTCGGAAGCCGAGTAGCCGATGAAGTGTTTCGGCGTCGCGATGCAGCCGCTGGCGAGGTCGTCGCCTTGCACACCCAGGACGTAGGCGGTGCCCATGCAACCCACCAGGTAGGGATCTTCGCCGTAACATTCTTCGACCCGCCCCCAGCGCGCGTCGCGCACCACGTCGACGTTCGGCGAGAGCACGTGCCGCACCCCGACAGCGCGCATCTGGCGGCGAATCACGGCGCCCATGCGCAGCAGCAGCGAGGGCTCGAAGCTCGCGCCGAGGCCGATGGCCTGGGGGAAAAGTGTCGCCCCCTTCACCTGCAACCCCGAAAGCCCCTCCTCGTGAACGATGGCCGGCAGGCCCGCTGGAGTCTCCTCCACCAGGAAACGTTGCAGCGCGTTCACCAGCGCGGCGCCCTCTCGCGGACCAAAACCCGCCGACGAGATCGGCCGCGTCAATTGTCCGAGCCCCTGTGCCAGGGCCGGTTTGGCGGCTTCGACGTCGCCCGAGCGGCCCCCGGTCACCGAAAAATCCGAGGTCAGCTGGGCGACCTTCTCTTCGAGGGAGAGAGCGGCGAGCAACTGCGGCACGCGGTTGTCGACGAGGCTCATTGGGCTTCGGCTTCCTTGCTAGCGGTGGCGGCGCACGAGATTTTCGAGGCGTTCCTGCCCCCCGGAGACGGGCTTCGGGTCGAGACGCTGTTCTTCGACGAGAGCCGCGAGCTCCGCGAGGGTGCGCCGGCCTTCGAGGATCGCGCCCCCGAGTTCGTCGTTCCATCCCTGGTAGCGCGCCTCTACTTCGGTAGCGAGATCGCCGGCGAGGATCATGCGCTCGGCCACCAGCAATGCCTCGGCCAGGGTGTCGAGGCCGCCCACGTGGGCGTGAAACAGATCGAGGGGGTCGATGCTCTGGCGGCGCAGCTTGGCGTCGAAGTTGAAGCCGCCGTTGCCGACGCCGCCCGCCCGGAGGATCTCGTAAAGCGCGAACGAAAGTTCTTCGACGCTGTTGGGAAACTGGTCGGTGTCCCAGCCGAGTTGCGGGTCGCCGCGGTTGGCGTCGACGCTGCCGAAGATCCCACAGGCCAGCGCTTGCGCGACTTCGTGTTGAAAGGAGTGCCCGGCGAGGGTGGCGTGGTTCACCTCGATGTTGATGCGAATCTCGTTCTCGAGGCCATTCGCCTGGAGGAAGGCGTATATCGCGGCCACATCGAAATCGTATTGGTGTTTTGTCGGTTCATGGGGCTTCGGTTCGATCAGCAGCGTCCCCTCGAAGCCGAGACGGTGCTTTTCCTCCACCACCATCTGCATGAAGCGACCGAGTTGCGCCGCCTCCCGGCGCAGGTCGGTGTTGAGCAGCGTCTCGTAGCCCTCGCGGCCGCCCCAGAGGACATAGTTCGCGCCGCCGAGGCGATGGGTGGCGGCGAGGGCCTGGGCCACCTGGGCCGCGGCGCAGGCGAAGACCTCGGGGTCGGGGTTGGTGGCGGCTCCCGCGGCGTAGCGTGGGTGACCGAAGAGGTTCGCGGTGCCCCACAGCAGGCGAACGCCTGTGGCCTCCATCTTCGCTTCGATGTCGTCGAGGATCGCGGCGAAATGCGCGCCGCTCTCGCGGAAACTCGCGCCTTCCGGGGCGACGTCGCGGTCGTGGAAACAGAAGAAGGGCACACCGAGCTTCGTGAAGAACTCGAAGGCCACGTCGAGTTTCTCGCGGGCTCGCGCCATCGGGTCGCCCTCGGCCAGCCAGGGCCGCGCGAAGGTGCCCTCGCCAAAGGTGTCGTCTCCCGGCCAGCAGAAGGTGTGCCAATAACAGACCGCCGGGCGCAGCTGTTCTTCCATGCGCTTTCCGAGAACCAGCCGGTCGCGTTCGTAGAAGCGGAAGGCCAGCGGGTTCGTCGATTCGGGCCCCTCGAAGGGGATGGACGCGACCTCCGGGAAGAAGGGGGCGCTCATTACTGTTTTCCTCGCAGGCGGGGGTAGAGGGCGCGGAACGTTTCGATGCGTTCGGTGGTGAGATCCCGAAGCACCGGGTCGACTTCGATCGCGAAGGCCACCGGGGGTTTCGTGCACACGGCTTCGGGGGTGTCCTCGCCGAGCGCCAGGCGTCCGAGGCGCGCGGCGCCGAGTGCCGGCCCGACTGCGGCGCCCGAACGATAGACGAGGGGGCGATCGAGTGCGGCGGCCAGAATCTGCCCCCACAGACGGCTGCGCGCGCCGCCCCCGATGACGCTCACTTCGGTGATCTCCGCGCCTGCGAGGGTGAGTGCCCGCTGTCCGTCGGCCAGCGCGAAGGCCACACCCTCGAGCACCGCGCGGCCGAGGTCGGCGCGGTCGTGTTCGTGTCGCAGGCCCACGAAGGCGCCGGTCGCTCCCGGGTCGTTGTGCGGCGTGCGCTCGCCCGAGAGGTAGGGCAGGAAGAAGAGCCCCTCTTCGCTGGGGCGGTCGCGGGCATCGATCTCGTCGAGCAGCGCCGCCTCGTCGCGCGCGCCCGTCAGCGCCGCGACCCACGTCAGGCAACTGGCCGCGCTCAAGGTCACCGACATCTGGTGCCAGCGGCCGGGCAATGCGTGGCAGAAGGCGTGGACTGCGCTCTCGGGGAGCGACTGGAAGCGGTCGCCGGCCACGAAGAGGACGCCCGAGGTTCCCAGTGCCAGCGACGCGTCGCCCGGCTGGATCACCCCGGCGCCAATCGCGCCCGCGGCCTGGTCCCCGCCGCCGGCGGCCACCGGCACGCGCGCGAGCCCCCACGCTTCGGCGACCTCCTGGCGCAGTTGCCCGGTGGCCTCGCTGCCTTCGAAGAGTTTGGGCATGGCTTCGCTACCGAGACCGCAGGCCGCGAGCATGGGCTCGGACCACGCGCGTTTCGCCACGTCGAGCCAGAGCGTTCCCGAGGCGTCCGCGCAGTCAGTCGCGGCATCGCCTGTCATGCGCAGTCGCAGGAAGTCCTTCGGCAGCAGGACGCGTGCGACCTTCGCGAAGATCTCGGGCTCGTGCTTTCGCAGCCACCAGAGTTTTGGTGCGGTGAAACCGGGCATCGCCATGTTTCCGGTGATCGCGCGCGCTTCGGGGACGGCCGCTTCGAGTTCGAAGCAGGCCTCGACGCTGCGGCAGTCGTTCCACAGGATCGCCGGGCGCAGCGGACGGTCTGCGCCATCGAGCAGCGTGGCGCCGTGCATCTGTCCGGAGAGCCCGACCGCACGCACGTCGTCCAGTCGGTGCTGGGAACGCAACGCCGCGATCGCATCGCAGCAGGCCTGCCACCAGTCCTCGGGATCTTGCTCCGACCACAGGGGCTTCGGGCGCTCGACCGAGAGCGGGGCCGATGCGCTCGCTTTCACCGCGTCGTCGTCGTCGACCAGAACGACCTTGACGGCCGAGGTGCCGAGATCGATCCCCAGGTACATCCGCTGCCTCCAATCGCCGCGCCCGGATTCTAGGCGAAAGAAGGCGCAGCGGATCGTGATGGACGATCGGGCTCCCTCGCGGTGCGCGGGATGGAAGCGATGCTGGGAACAGTGGTATCGGGTTCGGCGCTACGAACGAACGTCCGTCGCGGCTTCGGCAGCTTCGAAAGCGCCCGGGATCCGGATCGTCTCGACCAGGTCCTGGACTTCAGGCGGCGGGGGCGGAGTGAAGCGCGAGATCCCAAGGGCTACGGCGAAGTTGAGCAGCATCCCCACGCCGCCGATGCCTTCGGGCGAGATCCCGAGCCACCAGTTCGCAGGAACGTTGGCCGCGGGGTCGACGAACTTGAAGTAGATGATGTAGGCGGCGGTGAAGACGATCCCCACCACCATGCCGGCCACGGCGCCCTCGCGGTTCATGCGCTTCGAGAAGATGCCGAGCACGATCGCCGGGAAGAACGAGGCCGCGGCCAGGCCGAAGGCGAAGGCCACCACCTCCGCCACGAAGCCCGGCGGGTTGACTCCGAAGTATCCGGCGATGACGACCGCCACACTGGCGGCGAGGCGCGCGTAGAGCAGCTCCTGCCTCTCGCTGATCTGCGGCATGAAGACCTTCTTCAAGAGGTCGTGCGAGATCGAGGCCGAGATCACGAGCAGCAGCCCGGCGGCGGTGGAGAGCGCGGCCGCCAGCGCGCCGGCCGCTACCAATGCGATCACCCAGTTGGGAAGCCCGGCGATCTCGGGGTTGGCGAGCACCATGATGTCGCGGTCGACGTGGAGTTCGTTGGCGCCGGAAGAGGGAGGATTTACGAAGCGGGGCTCGCCCGCGCTTCCGGTGGCGCCGCTGCGCGTCAGCCGCATGGTCTTTTCGCCGGGGATCGGGTCAAAGGCGCTGCCCGGCGCGTAGCGGACGCGACCATCGCCATCCTTGTCGACCCAGGCCAGCAAACCCGTGTTCTCCCAATTGTGGAACCACTCGGGAAGCTCGGTGTAGGCCGTGTCGTGGACGGTTTCGATCAGGTTGGTGCGCGCGAAGGCGGCGACCGCCGGCGCCGTGGTGTAGAGCAGGGCGATGAAGAGCAGCGCATAGCCCGCGGAAAGCCGCGCGTCGCGCACCTTCGGGACGGTGAAGAAACGGATGATCACGTGGGGCAGGCCGGCGGTCCCCACCATCAGCGCCAGGGTGATGAAGAAGACGTCGATGGTTTCCTTGCGCCCCTCGGTGTAGGCCGCGAATCCCAGCTCTCGGTGCAAGCCGTCGAGTTTCTCGAGCAGCGGAATCGACCCGCCCGAAACCGGATCCGGCACGTTGGCGCCGAAGCCCAACTGCGGCACGACTTCGCCGGTGAGCGAAAGCGAGATGAAGATCGCCGGCACCAGGAAGGCGAAGATCAGTACGCAGTACTGCGCCACCTGCGTGTAGGTGATGCCCTTCATGCCGCCGAGCACGGCGTAGACGAAGACGATCCCCATGCCGATCAGCACTCCGACGTCGATGTCGACATCGAGGAAGCGCGAGAAGACGACACCGACGCCGCGCATCTGCCCGGCCACGTAGGTGAAAGAGACGAAGAGCGCGCACACCACAGCCACCAGCCGCGCCTGCTGGGAGTAGTAACGCTGGCCCACGAAGTCGGGGACGGTAAATTGGCCGAACTTGCGCAGGTAGGGTGCCAGCATCAGCGCGAGCAGCACGTAGCCGCCGGTCCAGCCCATCAGGTAGACGGCGCCGTCGCGGCCGATGAAGGAGATCAAT
>Ga0209554_1003134_pt1 | contig 10843 bp, 5 predicted proteins | sample MarorgKNORR_S2LV_5_FD_188221 | JGI IMG/M metagenome (GOLD analysis project Ga0209554, IMG submission 188221) | Marine microbial communities from the Southern Atlantic Ocean, analyzing organic carbon cycling - Bottom_A/KNORR_S2/LV (SPAdes) (version 2) | ecosystem: Environmental > Aquatic > Marine... | reverse complement strand
TGGGAATGTCGGTTTCCGGCTTCGACACTGTTCTACTTTCCCATCACCACCCGGACCATATGTCGGGCCTTTTATTTGTCCAATTCAGTCGGGCCCTAGAACGGCAGGATGCACCGCCATTGGATGTCTACCTTACGGACGAATCCCTTGAGTGGGCGCAGAAGATGTGTATCGCCAACCATCTAAACATATTCGAAGTCAACAGCGAAGGGGCCAAGAACTCAGATGGGCGCGAAGTTATGCGTTGGCATGTTGTAGAGATCGATCAGAAGATAACCCTCGGACCGACTACCACCGCTTCTTGCTTCCCCGCCGACCACATATCAGGTGCCGTGGGCTGGAAGGTAGAATCCGGCGGCATGTCGGTGGTCTTCTCGGGAGATACCCGCTACAACCCGGAGCTGATCGAGGCGTCCAGGGGCGCGCGGCTGCTGATTCATGAGGCATTACGGACCGACGAGGAAAGTGACTACGCCAGGAACCGCGGCCACTCCACTGCGGGAGAAGCGGCCCGTGCCGCCGCCCAAGCTGGAGTCGCCGAGCTGGTTCTAACCCACCTGGACTCAAGCTATCACGACAACCCCCAACCACTCCTGGATGACGCCAAGAAGCACTACAGCGGCCCAACCAGTGCCGCCACAGACCTACATCAAATCACTGTTCACAGCTAGGGGCGAGAGAGACTGAAACCTAGCACCTCACAAAACCACAGCATTTTGAGTTTGTCTGGGAGCTCCGGTGACAGTCTGACCGGATGGATTTATTCATCGACCGTTATTTGGATCTCGAAAAAATCTCTTCATATGCCCAACGGAACTAATGGTTAGTTAAAGGAAAGAACATCAGAAACTACATGAGCCCCCTCAAACGAGGGGGCCCATGTTATCAATCTATTATCAAAAAGTGGTGCCGAGCGTCAGAGTCGAACTGACACGGGGTCACCCCTACCGGTTTTTGAGTCAAGTGCTAGTCGTTCTAATCAGTGTTACCAAGCATGATTTAGTCCAATTGCCCGAATATTTGCCTCCAAGCGTTCATGCCTACATATCTTGCTGTACCAGATAGTGCTAACAAGTTCGATATCAATTAGGTTATTAAATTTTGGAACGTCGGCAATCACTTGCTGAAATCCTTAATGACGTGGCCTGGTTTAGGGCGTCAACAGGTGGACGATCTCCTCCACCGATGCCAGATCCTCCAATCCGTCTACGACTTCTATCAAACGCTCTTGGTGGGCTGCAGGTAGATGGCCCGCCCCCGCTTCCCAGCAGCTCCTAAACTTGTTCAGGTGCTGCTCTCTCGAGAGGGCTTTGTCGGGATGGCCCGTCATTTGATCCAAGTGCAGTTCGTGGACTGCCCCACCCTTGAGCCGTATGCGCAGTCGTACTGGTACCATCGCATTCTCATCCAGAATTTGAGGGTCCCGAATTACCCGGATGCGCTGGGCCAACGAATGGACCTGAGAGTCAACCAAGGCGTCTTTCCCAAAATCAGTGATGGAAACACTTTTGCGGACCAATGCTGTTGCGACCACAAAAGGAATCGACAGTTTGGCGTACTGGGCCGACGGATTCTCGTGGTCCAAAGGTCGGCCTACCAACCGTTCTACTAGAGGTGAAACCAAGGCCTCGCACTCTGCTACGTCTTGGGCTTCAATACCGTATTCGTTTTGTAAAGTTAAAGCTGCCTCCACGACTCCTTGAGTCAGTCGACCGCATGGGAACGGTTTGTGGCCGATTCTCTCCACTTGCCAGACCTTTCCAAGGTTTTCCACAACGTCGTCTACCTCATATTCTCCTTCAAACAAGCGGAAGTAGCCGTATTGGCCTTCCAGGACGCCAGATGCACCTATTATTCCTTCGCCAGCTAATGCAATAGCAGTAGTAGCGGCCCTGGCATTAAAACCGGTCTGCATGGAAACCACCATGGCTCCTTCGTGATGCGGCTGGAGTGTTCCACAAATTTGACTATAGACTACGCCCATGGCGTTAGCCATGGTTTTTTCGTCCAGTCGGCCCAGCTTCCCTCCGGCCGCTACCGCTCCGAATGCACCGGCAGTGCCCGGTCGGAAAAAAGACATAGGAGACCGTGAGGAAATGCCGATGGAGCAAGAAACGTCTACTCCTAAAGCAACGGCGGTTAGCAGTTCACGACCGGTTGATCCTCCTTTGGCTTCGGCCACAGCAATTGCCACTGGCAGTGCGGTAGTAAATGGGTGAAGCACAGCGCCGTCGTGGACGCAGTCGAACTCCTGGTTGTGCAGCATAAAGCTGTTCATCATGGCAGCGGAAGGAGCCGGAAGTTTGCCACCTAAAACTAGGACTGTGCTCTCTTCTTTGCCGCCCCAATCGCGTAGTACTTTGAGGGTCTGAGGAACCCCAGGCGCTAGGGTCCCCGCGATTATCACGCCCAAAGAGTCCAGGATAAAGGTCTTTGTGGCTTGTACTGCCTGTTCAGAGAGGTCTTCATAGCGGCTTGAAATAACATGCCGCACAAGCGGCAAAATCGCGTCGGGTTTGCTTTCTGATTCTTGAGCGCGCCTGGTCATTGCGGCCTCCTATCATTCTCCAGACCACTTAGCACCTAACAAAACTATAAGCACTTTGAATTTGTTGTAGGTCTCAGCGTAGTCCGGATCCAATATGATGGTCTTATCATAGTCTTCGATGGCCTGTTAGTCTTGGGCAAGCTTACGGTAGCGAAGACCCCACGCGGCGTAGGTCCAGTAAAAGTATCGTCAAACGAAATCTATCATGGCGCTATCCGATACCAAAGGTATATTTCTTTAGTATCACAACATTGTTCCAAAGGTCAGAGTCGAACTGACCCAAGGTCACCCCTACCGATTGTTGAGTCTGGTGCGAGTCGTTCTAATTAATTTCATCATGATACCTATTAGTGATCAGTTCTCTGGTTGTGTTTGCAGGTATGGTCTGTCTGACCAAGGGCGTCGGCCAAAAGAGCTAGACATAATGACAACTCCCGTAATGCAGCGGCGACAGAATGGTCCGTGTTTGGAGTTCGACTCTAGTCCGTCTCCAACACTAACTATAATCTAGGCTACTCTGGATATCTGGTCGAGCCAAGTGCTGATTGAGAGTACGCCAATGCCTGATGCTAAGATGGATGCAGGTGACGTTTGCTCAACCCAGAATAGGAGTGACCAAGATGACAGTATTTATGGTGGAGAGAGACCTAACTGGACTGACCATGGAACAGTTGGCGGGGGCGCAAAAAGCGGCCATCGAAACGTCAAATAAGTTCACGGCGGAAGGCAAACCGGTCCGCTACATCCGTAGCACCTACGTGACTGGTGACGCGCGGTGCATGTGTTTGTTCGAGTCCGACAGCCAGGACCTGGTGAAGGACGTGAACGAGACCGCCGGCCTGCCGTTCAACAACATCGTTGAGGCACTCGATCTAACCCCGTAACCCGTCACGACGGCTAACCCGGCCAAACAAAAGCCCGGAGGAGATTCATTCTCAGCCGGGCTTTTTACTTACCTGAATATGTGATACGGGCTCGCTAAACCACCAGGCCGTCGAATAGGTCGTCCATGTCGGTGGCTTCGTCGATGGCCCAGATCGTCTCCAGCACTTGGTCGCACTGCATGTCGGAGAGCACCACGGAGGCAAAGCTGCGGAACTTGCCTTCCAGTTCGGCGTCGTCCAGAGGATTGTTCTTGTGACCCTTAGAGAAGGATGTATGGGCGGTGTGGACCTTGCCCGCTTGGTCGGTGACGGTGATTCGGCAGTTGTACTCAGATGGGAACTTGGCGGTGAATTCCGAGTCTTCCGACAGGGTCATCTTGGCCATGGTCTCTCGTTTAGTCGGGTCGGCGATGCCCTGGGGCGTGAAGCTGCCGGGTGTAACCGCCCCCTCTTGAAAGGCCGCGGCCACCAGGAACGGGATGCTGTGGTCGGCGGTCTCCCTGGTTTTGGGGTCCCATTTCTCAGGCTCGCTGGAGGCGCTGCTGGCGGCGGTGTGATAGGTGTCGATATGGATGGATTTGATGTCGGCCAGCGCCACCTCTTTACCCAGCTCCAGGGCCAGGCCGATGGGCGCCTGGGTGTGTATCTGGGAGGGGTAGCTCTTCACGATAGTCTGGGTGATGCGGAATGGGTCGTCGTCCCCGCGGCTTCCGCCCAGTGGGAAATCGTCAATCTTGACCGGTTTGCCCACCGCTTGCTCCCAGAGGCCGTTTTTGCCGTCGAAGGGCTCGTTTGGGCCGCTCATGCCCTCCGCGGCCAACATCGCGGCGAACACGGCGGAGCGGGTGGCGGCGGCGCTGGCACAGCCCTTCCACATGGAAAGCTCGCCCTTGCGGGTCACCGCCAGGGGCAGGGAAGGCGTGATGGCCAGGGATATGGCGTGGCCCATCTGCTCTTGGTCCAGCCCCAGTATCTTACCTGCCCCGCAGGCGGCGCCGATGACGCTGAACATGCCTTGGTCCCAGCCCAGGTCTCCGGCCACCACCTGGTCTGACAGGCGGCAGAATACCTCATAGGCCAGGGCGATGGCCGTGATGACGGTGCGTCCGTCGGCGATCATGGGGTCGGCCATGGCCAGCACCGCGGGAATCATGTCGCTGGGGTGCCCGCCGCCGGGAGAGAAATAAGAGTCGTTGCAGTCCAGGTACCGGACCATCACGCCGTTGGCGAACCCGGCCATGTCGGGCGAGGTGTACTCGTTGGCGCCCAGGACCCGCGACGGCGTGGTGCTGGTGACTGACGACGCCATTGCCCTGGCGATCTTGGCCGGCTCGGACACAAAGCCGCCCATGGCGCAGCCCATCGTGTCCACCAGCGTGCGCTTGACCTGGTGCACGGTCTTGGGCCCCAGGTCTTCGTAGCTGAGCCTACAGGCGTAGGACGCCAGCATTTCGGTGGTGCGGTCCATTTGTTTTCCTCTTAATTCCGGTTGTCCCGTGGATTCCGGCTTTCGCCGGAAAGACGGGAAGAATCCAGTGTGCCTCAATATTGATTTCGCGGCGTTGATGTCGTAGGCGCGGGTTTTCAACCCGCCTGATTTGTCTTAAACACGATCGACCCTGTGTGGATACTGTGGAAAAACCTACCCTTGGCCTTAACCTTCTCCAGCCGGTAAACGCCACTGCGGGCCAACAGGGCGGGTTAAAAACCCGCGCCTACGGGCGCGGTTGCACCGCTTATCTGAGAACGGCTTCCGCCATGCGTTCCAGTTGTTCGCCCATCTCTTTCTCGGTTTCCACGTGCTCGGGGCGCACCACCACGCGGTCGGCGCCGGCGTTGAGCAGTGAATGGACTATGTCCCGCTCCGGCAGTTGGCCGTAGACCGAGATGGTGATGGATTTGGGATCGCGGCCTGCTTCAGCGGCCATGGCGTCCAGCTTCTTGCGGCTCTCTTCAACCTCGGCGGGCGTCACCCGGTTGGGCAGCCAGCCGTCGGCGTGGGCAATCACCCGGCGCAGCACGTTCTTGGCCATGCCGCCCAGGATCACCGGCGGGTGGGGCTTCTGGAGCGGCTTGGGGTAGGACTTGACCAGCGGGAAGTCGAAGTACCGGCCGTGGTATTCGGCTTCATCTTTGGTCCAGAGCTCTTTCATGACTTCGATGGCCTCGCGGGTCTGGGTCCAGCGGTGCTCGAAGTCGCCGCCCATCATCTCAGTCTCTTCTTTGAGCCAGCCGGTGCCGATGCCGAAGAGGAACCGCCCGCCGCTGAAGCGGTCCAGGCTGGCGATCTCTTTGGCTAAGAGGATGGGGTTCCGCTCTGGGACCAGGGTGATGCCGGTGCCGAGCATGATCTTAGTGGTGGCGCCGGAGGCCCGGGCCAGTGCGATGTAGGGGTCGGTGAAATGCGAGTAGGTCCAGGGGATCTCTCCGCCGGTGGCGGGGAATGGGCTGTCGCTGTGGACCGGCACCGCCGCGTGTTCGGCGTACCAGATGGACTCGAAACCCAAGTCCTCGGCCTTCTTGGCCATGAATGCCGGGTCGATGGTGTAGGCCGGCAGGGGCACCGATGTTCCGATGTTCATAATCTTCTCTCCAGTTTCGATCTTGGTTCTGGTGTTCTTTCACCGATGATTTGGTAGTAGCCGTTGTTGTGATTCCTTCGTCCTGAGCTCCGTCGAAGGACCTTGGCTTCGGCGGGCAGATGGTTCGACGGGGCTCACCACGAACGGAGCTAGCAAGGTTCATGGCGGGCGGAGCCAATTGTTAGGGGACTGTGTACATCAGTTATTTCTAGTCCGCGGCGGGCTGCGCCTGTTTGACTTGGGACTCGATCAGGTCGTATCTTTCCCCGGCCATCTCGCCAACTCTAGGCACGTCTTCATCGAGCATGTAGCCTTCGGAGACGAGGTCGCGCGCCACTCCTTCCACCCGGTCTAAATAGTCCTCTTTGGACGCGTAGCGCTCCTCTATCGAGGGACGAGGGTCCGAGTTGTCCTGGCGCTCTTGTTTGGTGAAAGCGAAGGGCACGGTGGAGCCCATGGTCTTGTGGGTCTGTCCGGGGCCTCCGGTGTCCGGATGGCGCAGGTTCCAGCCGGTGACCGTGGCTAGGGGCACAGCCACGTCCGGGAGGCGGATGCCGGCCACATCGTTGCCGTCAGCATCAACGTTGGACACCAAGGCTGGATAGGCCTTGCCGGTGACCGGAGGGAGGTTCTCGGTGATACCTTCGCCGGGTCCGAAGTCGAACCGGGCCAGGCGCCTAAAGTGGTCGGGGAAACCAAACCTCGGAATGGCCTGGAACACGGGCTTCAATGACTCAGGAGGGACAGCGGTGCCGTCGTCCAGGCGGGCGTGTTTGCTGGCCGGCGGTGTGGTGTTATTGCTAACCCAGGCGTCGAGATTGGCCACTGCGGCCCGCATCAGGGGACGCCAGTCCACCCAGTTGAAGGGGTGCAGCCCGCTGGCCCCGGTGGGCTGCGTATGACCCAGTGGCAGGACTCCGGCGTTATGCTGGGTGCCGGCGAAGTGGTAGATGCGCACCTGGTCAAAGGCCGATATATCCCTGGCCCCGGTGGCCTCGATATGGGTCAAGGCGGCGTGTCCGGCCCAGTACTCGCTGGAAGTGTTGGTCAAGAATATCTTGGGGATCTTGGCCCTGGCCTTCAGGAGGGTCAGCAGTCCGCCGGTCTGGCCCGTTTCCGGGTCAGTCTGGTCGATGTCGGCGAAGGGGAAGACGCTGCCGGTGCTGGCTTCCACCAGGTTGGAGGGCTGGCCGAAGCGTTGGTTGAACTCTCCCCGGCGTCCACCGGCGATGTTGGCGATGAGGCCGTCAAATACCGCCTGGTCGTGCTCATCTTGGTTCATGGCCAGGTAGAGCATATGGCGGAGGAACCGCCCGCTCTGGGACGAACCGAAAGCCAGGGCGTGTTGGATGTCGCCGGCGCAGGGATTGTCCTCGCTGTCGGAATATCTGAGGTGGGAGATAAAGTCCCGCACCCCCGCCAGGCCCAGGCCAATCACGGGCGCGGTGGCGGTGGTATAGATGCAGCGGTAGACCTTGCCCGGTTCGAACCCGCTGGCCATGTTGATGTGATTGGCGTCGGGGGTCATTCCGCCGTTTTCCGATCTGCCGAACGTCCACTCAGAACGGGGTATGACGGTTGAGGGGCCGCCGTCGTAGTCGTGGACGGTCAGTTCGGCGTCGGGCTGGTCCAAGTCGCTGGCCGGGTAGGGCAGATGCCCTCTGTCGGAAAGCATCTGGGTGGTGGCCGCCTGATTGGGCTGGAAGGTGACGGCGATGCGGCCCTCAGTTCCAGCGGCGTTGGGCACATCTACCCGGAGGGTACCGGGCTCCTGGGGCACATCATGTTGCCAGCCGCACCAGGCGAGGGTGTAGCCACGGCGCATCAGGAAGCCGTTGCCGGGGCCCATGCGGTCACTTTCCGGGGTGCTGTTGATGCGGGCCGGGGACAAGGGGTTGCCCCGGTTGACCACATCGAAGAACAGCTTATGGCTGCCCTTCTGTTGGTCAACGGGCTTCAAAATCCGGAAGTCGGCAGAGAACTCCACCAGTCCGGCCGAGTTCTTGGGGGCCAGTTCCAGGTCGGTGATCAGGCTGTTGGCCGGGTCTGACGGGTCGACCGCGAAATGGACCGTGCCGTCCAACTGCTCATACGCGCCAACCTCTCCGAAGGACATGCCTTCGGCGTAGGGGCCGCGTTCCTTGATCTCGATGGATGTAACTGCCATAAGGCGCCTCCAGATGATTTACAGGACTATCTCGGGGTCCACGTCCAGGTCGTTGGGCGCGTCTTCCCCGGCAAAGTCTTGCCACCAGGCGGCGAAGTTCTCATCGCCGTGTTTCTCTTTCAGGCGGGCCAGGTGGGCTTTGACCTGGACCAGCACCTGCAGGTTATAGCTCTCGGCCAGTTGGTAGGTGCGGCCGGTCCAGAGCAGCGCGCCGGGGATGTCGTCCCGCTCTTCGGCCACCATGCCAAGTTGGCCGTAGGTGCGGCAGATGCGGTTCAGGTCCTGGAGTTCTTCGAAGACATCACGGGCCTTGCCGTACCATTCCTCGGCTTTGTCCAGGTTTTTCTGCTCGTGGAATAGCACGCCCAATTGGCGGCACTCGTCGCCCTCGGAACGGCGGTCGCCCACCTCTTGCCACTTGGCCAGGGCCATCAGGTACCAGTGTTCGGCGTCATCCATGAACATCTCTCTGGCCTGCTCCACCAGGCCCAGGTGGTGGAACTCAATGCCCATCTGGGCGGAGTTTCCCATCCGGTCGCTGACCTGCAGGGCTTGTTGATACCAGTTCTCGGCTTCGTCGAACTGGTACTGGGCGTGGCAGACGGTGCCCAGTGAGTGGTAGACCAGGACGGCGTTCTCCTCGTCCCGGTTCTCCTCCAGGATCTCCCGGGCCCGCTGGTACCAACTGGCGGCCTCGTCATATTCGAACTTGTACTGGGAGCATAGACCCAGGGAGCGGTAGTCCTTGACCATCTCCTCGGCGTTGTCCACCCGCTGGTGAATATCCAGTGCTTTGCTGAACCATTCCTTGGCTTCTGTGTAGCGGCGGCGGTATTGGCAGACCATGCCCAGGCCGTAGTAGTCGTCGGCCACCGGCTCCTGGTCCTCGCCGTTCTCGATGATGGCCAGCGACTGGCTGTAGAGTTCGTGGGCTTCTTCAAGCTGCCAGCGGTTCTGGGCTACCTGGCCCATCTGGTGGAAGACCGCGGCGGTGCGGGGGTCGGTTTCGCCGTCTTCTTTTTGCGATAGGTATTCAAGAAGCTCTTTGTTCAGAGTGTCGGCCCGGTCGAACTCCTTGGTCTCGATGCACTCGCTGGCCTCGGTGCCCATCAGGTAGAGCCAGAGTTGGATGCCGCCCGACTTCTCCGCTTCCTCGGCGGTGACGCCCGTGGTCTCCAACAATTGACGGCGCAGACGGCGCAGTTCCGGGTAGCGTTTCTGCATTCGGAATACCTGAGCCAGGGGCTGGACCAACAACTGGGCGTTCTCCCACTGGCCGGCCTCCAAAGAGAGGGCCAGCGCCTGGGTGATGTTGCCCTCCTCGGCCAGGATGGCGGTGGTGCCGGCTTCCTGGTTCTCGTAGAGGGTCTCCATGAAATAGTCGGCGGTGTCGGCGTAGACGCGCACGACCTCGTGCTCCAGTTGTTGGATGGCGCTCTGGGGGAATTGCCGGTAGAGGCTGCGCCCCAGGAACCAGGGCAGCGAGGGATGTATCTGGTAGACGCTGGGAGTGATCGGCTCCAGGAACCCGCCGGCCCGCGCGGTCCGGAGCAGGGTCCGGCAGGCGCCGTAGCCAAGCTGTTCGCCGGTCACTGACTTGTAGGCATCTCCCTCCCCGGTGATGTGGGTCAGGATGTCCATCATGACCCGGTTGCGGAACATGGATAGGAAGGGCAGGTGCGTCCGGCTGCGGTGGGTCATACGGCTGAAGGCGTGGTCCATGACCACGGTCAGGTAGGGAGGGCGGCCTTCTTCGTCAGCGCCCGGTTCGTGTTTCTCCAGTTCCGACCTGAGTTCACCCACCAAGACCGATGCCGGGACATCTTTCAGCAGAGGAAGGGCAATCTCCATGGCAAGGGGGTGGCCATCAACCAGCTCCAGTATCTGAAGGTATTCGGGGCCCAGGCGCATCGGGTCTGCGCCGGCTTCTTCGAGCAATCTCGTGCCCAAGACGATGCGATCGAACCTAGCCATTCCTTCCAGGCGGTAGCTGCCGTGGGGCACGGTCAGCCAGGGTTCGCTGTCGCGGCGGCTGACCAGCAATGTCCAGGTTTGCCCGCCCTCAGAGACGTCTTTGATGAAGGAGTCCAGGTCGGCCATCTCAGTTTCGTCCAGCAGCCCCGGCGCGCCGGTGGGGAATCCGGCCAGGTTCTGCAGGCTGTCAAATACCAGCAGGGCTGGGTTCTCTTTCAGGTAGTCCACTACCCAGGTGCGGCGGTCTGCGTTCCTGAGGTCCGCGAAGTCCAGTCCGGCCAGGGAGGTGCCGATCTCGTGGAGCACCCGCTCCAATCCGGCGCCGACTTCGAACGCCGAGTAGAAGACTCCCCCGGAACGTCCGCCGGTCTTGCGCAGCCACGAGGCCAGTCCCAGGGCTAGTTCCGACTTGCCGATGCCCACGTCGCCCGACAGCATGACCACCGGCGACTGACGGAACCGGCGCTCTAGTTCCAGTAGCTCGGCGTGGCGGCCGATCAGTCCATAGGGGCCGCCCCGGGGCAGGTCGGTGCCCGAGGTCTCTTGTTCCGGTTGCGGCATGCCTGGGACCGGGGCATCTGTCTCCTCGACCACGGTGGCTTCGGGAGAATAGTTCTGCGACTCGAAAACGACCGGAAGGGTCCAGTCCCAGGACATCAATGGGCCGGTGGCGGAGGGACGCTGGGGG
>Ga0209554_1003133_pt1 | contig 10846 bp, 7 predicted proteins | sample MarorgKNORR_S2LV_5_FD_188221 | JGI IMG/M metagenome (GOLD analysis project Ga0209554, IMG submission 188221) | Marine microbial communities from the Southern Atlantic Ocean, analyzing organic carbon cycling - Bottom_A/KNORR_S2/LV (SPAdes) (version 2) | ecosystem: Environmental > Aquatic > Marine... | reverse complement strand
GAGCCATTCGTCGCAGAGCACCACCCGCCAATTCCGGCGGTCCCCCAAAATCAAAAAGGGCCCTCAACGAATCGAAGGCCCTTCAAGAAATCTCTAACCAATTGCTCAACCAGAAAGCACCCACCCCTCAAGATCCTCCGGCAACTCCCACCCGAATTCGAGGGCCATCGCCTTCTCCTCCCCCATATTCGTCGCAAACAACTCCCGAAAATGCCCTTCGATCCGCTCACTAAACAACCCCAACGCCTTCAGCGTCGGAATCACAAACCCGCGAATCGGACCACCCGCCGGCCCTTGACCCGACGCATCGCTATTGCTGATCACGTTCTCTTTTCGGATCGCATTGATCGCGTCCATCGGATCGAGCCCCGCTTCCCGCCAGACTTCAAACATCGACTCTCGCGCAGAGGTACCGGAGCGTGATGAGATCAAGAGCCGCGCCGCCTCGAAGCCAAAGTCCTCGAGGTCCTCGCGTTCCTTGTCGCTCAAGGTCTCGACCACGTGCCCAAGGTACTTCACGCCATACGCGCAGTGACGCGCCTCGTCTCGCGAGATGTAGGTCAGCATTTCCTTCATCAGCGGTTCTTCTGTGGCGTTGCGCATGTCGCGGAAGGTGTAGAGGGCCAGGCCTTCGACGACGACCTGCATGCCGACAGCTTTGTGCATCCAACCCTCGCAGCCGATGGTCTTGTCTAGAATTTCTTTCAGCGAAGGCATGATGGGTCGGACTTCATCGAGCAGGTTGATGTACGCCGCGAAGGCTTCAACGTGGCGCGCTTCGTCCATGGTCTGGGTTGCGGCGTAGAGCTTGGCGTCCATATGGGGCACGGCGTTGACCATCTCGCCGGCCACCATCAAGGCGCCTTGCTCCCCGTGCAAGAAGTTCGAGAGCATGAAGGCGGAGGTCTTGCGCGCAACACTCCACTTGAGTTCGGGATCCAGGTGCTTCCACCACTGGGTGCCGTGAAGCGGGATGCCCGCCACCGAAAACGTCTTGGAAAACTTTTCGCGGTCGATGCCGCTATCCCAATCAAGGTCGCGGAGTGCGATCCACTGGCGGTCGAGGGCGTTGGCGTAGAGGGCTCGAACCGAGTCGACATCGCTGTCGTAGTTCCAGTTGTAAATTGCGTTGAGTCCGACTTTGACTTGCTCGGTTTCCGGTTGTTTCTCGGGTAGGCCAGCGCTCAAGGTGTTCTCCGTGTAGGACGCGGTGGATGTGACGTACCAGCATACCAGGGAAGACCACAGGAATCGTGCTTCCTCGTGGCTAACCCCGCTTCTCCTCGAGCAACGTGCGCATCTCGGCCGGTGAGAAGTCATGGGCCTTGGCGCAGAACTCACAGCGGACTTCCTGCTCGAGTTCGCGCGCAATCATTTCCCGTAGTTCTTGCTCGCCCAGTAGTTTCAGCATGTGAAGGGCGCTATCCCGGGTGCAGCTGCAGTGAAACACCGGGTAGGTGATATGGCGCTCGCGAGAGCCGAGCCCCCGCAGCAGCAGGTCGATGATCTCGTTGCAGTTGGTATCCGAAAGCGCGAGTTGAGAGAGCGACGGCAAGGCCTGAACATTCTCTTCAACCTGGGGGGGATAGGAAGTTCAAAGGCCCTTTTCACACTTCGACGTGCATGATGTCTAGTCAAGAGGGGAAATCAGGGATCTCGATGGCAGGCCGGGGCCCGTAAGCGGCTCGAGCAGGCCCTCGACGCTCATGCGCCCGGGCAGCACCAGCCGCTCGGGCAAATAGCCGAGCGAGGCGCGAGCCTCGGGACGAGAGGGATCCATTTCGCGCAGCTGCACGCGACCACTCGTCGGTCGGCAGAAGCCCAGAAGCAGCCGCAGTGCCGTGGTCTTGCCGGCGCCGTTCGGGCCCAGGAGCCCTACGGATTGGCCGGGCTCGACGCACAGGCTCACGTCCGAGAGGGCCGTGCGGCTCCCGTAGCGCTTGCTCACCCCTGTCAGCTCGAAAACCGGCACGTGCGTAGTCTCACTCAGCGGGCGGCTGTTCGCGATGACCGATGCCCGCCGGCGGGGCCGGAATGCAGCCTGTTTCTCCTATATTCCCAATCCGTGCCAGCGGCACGTCGAGAGCGCCCGCTTTCACCAGGGCCTCCGGGCCCGGAGGATTCGAATATGGAAGAGCTACTGCCCTTCAACGCGCCCGACTACATCGCCGACCCCTATCCCTACTGGGAGCGCCTGCGCAACGAAGCGCCCGTCTACTGGAGCGATGCGAACCAGTTCTGGGCCATCACTCGCTACGACGACGTACTGGCGGTCTTGCATGACACGGAGCGCTTCTCGTCTTTGGGCGGTCCGGCCGGCACGTCGGAGCAGGCCGGCATTCCCCGCCTGCCGATGATCCAGGACGACCCGCCCCACCACGACCGACTGCGCCGCATCCTCTCGAAGGCCTTCACCCCACGCACGATCGCGGACTGCGAAGCGCGAGTGCGCGAGATCGCCAAGCAGCTGCTGGAGGAACTCCGGTCGCAGATCGCAGCAGGCGAGCCCATCGATCTCGTGCGTACCTTCAGCAGTCCCTTTCCCGTGCAGGTAATCGCCGAGATCCTCGGTATCCCGCCGGAGCTTCACGACCGACTGCGGATGTGGAACGCCACGACCAGCGTGACGGGTGCGGTGGATCTCGGGGAGGCGCACGGGCCGAACATCATGCGCGAGATGCACGAGACGCTTGCGGAGCTGATCGAAGACCGGCGCTCGCAGCGCCGCGACGATCTATTTTCGGCGTTGATCGAAGCGTCCGAAAGCGATGAGAGTCCCTTGAAGCCCGAAGAGCTCGTGGGCCTCTGCCAGTTGCTCTGGGCCGCAGGAAACGAGACCACCACCAACCTGCTTTCCAATGCCGCCCTGGTATTGCAGGAGCAACCCGAGCTGCAAGAGATGGTGCGCACACAGCCCGAACGAATTCCCGAGATGGTCGAAGAGATGCTGCGGCTGCAGTCTCCCGTGAACTGCCTCGCGCGAACCGCCACGGAAGACGTGGAGCTGCACGGGGAGAAGGTTCGGAAGGGCGACCGCCTGTTCGTGATGTACGCGGCCGCCAACCGCGACCCGCGCCACTTCGAGAGGCCGGACGAGTTCGACGCCGACCGCCGTCCCAACGACCACGTAGCTTTGAGCCACGGCATCCACTTCTGCCTGGGTTCACATCTGGCACGCCTCGAGGCCCGCGTCGGCCTCGAGGTCCTGGGCGAGCTACTGCCCAGCGTGCGGTTGCTACCCGATGCCGGCGCTCGCATCCCCGTTGCGATCCTGCGCGGGTGGCTGCGTCTGCCACTCGAGCCACGCTAGAGGCATGATCCGCTTTCCGGTCGAGGCTTCGCACACGATGATGTTCGAGCGAGCCGTTGGGGACTCGCAGTCCGAGAGCGGTCTGGGCGGATAGGAAGTTCAAAGGCCCTTTTCACACTTCGACGTGCATGATGTCGACTGAAACCCCGCGAGCGTGATCTGCAAGGACGGCCAAAAATCCCGCGGCACCGAGTTCTTCGGCTGGCAGATCGAGGACGTTCACAAGGCGTCCTACGACATGAAGGCCCGGGTCGAAGTGCTCGATCGGTTCGGCCTCTTCGCGCAAATCCTCTATCCAAATGTGGCCGGCTTCGGCAGCCAGAACTTCATGAAGGTCGAAGACAGCGACCTTCGGCTCGCTTGTGCGCAAATTTACAACGATGCGATGGCCGAGATCCAGGCCGACTCGAACAACCGCCTGTTTCCGATGGCGCTGATGCCTTGGTGGAACATCGAGCAAAGCGTCGCAGAAGTGCTGCGCGCCAAGGACATGGGTCTCAAGGGCATCGTGATGTGCAGCGATCCCGACAGCATCGGCCTACCCGATCTGGGTGAGGACGCCTGGAAGCCCTTCTGGGATGCCTGCAACGACACGGGACTCCCGGTGAACTTCCACATCGGCGCGAGTGAGACCTCGTTCAATATGTTCGGCCGCGCGGCGTGGCCCTCGAACGGAATGCGCCGGCGACTGGCGCTCGGCTCCGCGGCGCTGTTCGTCGAAAACGCCCGCGTCTGCTCGAACCTGATCTACAGCGGCATCTTCGATCGATGTCCGAACCTGAAGATCGTGTCCGTCGAGAGCGGGATCGGCTGGATACCCTTCGTCCTCGAATCGATCGACTACGAATGGATCGAAACCGGCGCCCAAAAGGAGATGCCACTCAAGATGATGCCCTCGGAATATTTCAGGGATCATTTCTGGGGTTGTTTCTGGTTCGAAAGAGTCGCGCCAACCCGGTTGATCGACGTAATCAGCGAGGACAACGTCCTATTTGAAACCGACTTCCCGCACCCGACCTGCCTCTACCCCAATATCCAGGAATTCATCGCCGAGATCAGCGTCGATTGGAGCGAGACCAGCAAGCGCAAGATCCTCCAGGACAACGCATCGAAGCTCTACGGAATCGATCTTCCGGGGTGAAGCGCCGGAGAGTTGACACCCATCCACACGCTCCGTCATAGCCCGAAATAGGCATCGCAGACGTTCTCGATCACCACGAACTCACCAGCGAGCTTCCGCTCCAACACGAAGATATCCTCCACGTCGCCGTCGCTTCCACTGGCATCGCCGGCCCAGGGCGGCCACCGATTTCCTTGGAAGTCCAAGCAACTTCTCAATCGCTTCGAGCACGCAGTGATTTTGAGGACAGACAGGAGAAAAAGGGACTTGCTCGTTGATCCGGAGCGGTGAACACCACCTGGGGCATCGCGGGCCCCACGGGGAGGTGGGCCACGCGCACGAAATTGGGACACACTCATGGCGACTGCGCCCCCAGCCGATCTGAAGCAGAGGCCTGGCCCCAGAGCTCCCCCCAGCTCGAGACCGAAGGAATGAGCATTCACCAGCAAGGGTTGGGGAAATCGTGAACATTGGAATCATCATCGGCCGGATTGGCGACGTTGACGGCGTCGCACTCGAAGCCGAAAAGTGGATACACGTGCTGGAGAGGATGGGGCACAAGATCTTCATCCTGTCCGGGCGTTTCAAGGGGCACCCGGTCCCGCCCGAACGAGAGACCTTGCTTCCGATCTTGTCATTCTTTTCGCCGGAATGCGAGTGGGAACAGAATCTCGCGTTCTTCTTTCCCCCAGACGATCCCGACGAGCTTCTTGGCACGGTAGAAAACAACGCTCACAGCATCGCAACCGAAATTTTCGCCTGGGCCCTGCGCAACAAACTCGACGTGATGCTTTCCGAGAACGCGTCTGCACTGCCGTGTCATCTCTCCATGGGGCTCGGAATCAAACTCGCGGTCGATTCCATGGACATCCCGGTGGTGACACACGACCATGACTACGCCTGGGAGCGCGGCACCCGATACGACTCACCGTTCGAAGAGATCACGGAATTGGTCGACGAAACCTTCCCGTTGCGTTCGGATCCCCAGATTCGACACGCCGTGATCAACTCCTCGTCCAGGGAACAGCTCAAGCGGCGCTTTGACATCGACGCCCAAGTCGTTCCGAATGTGATGAATTTCAATCGCCCATTCGGCGTACCGGACGAATACAACCGCGATCTCCTCAAGCAAATTGGCATGAACGACGACGACATCCCGGTCTTCCAGATTACGAGAATCGTAGAGCGAAAGGGAATCGATGTTGCCATTGATCTGATCGGGCAACTCGACGATCCGCGAATCAAGCTCGTCATCACCGGCAGCGCTGCGGACGACGAACGCAAGGGCTACTTCAAGCTCCTGATCGACCAGGTGCATGAAAAGGGGCTAGGTGATCGCGTTCGTTTTGCCTACCACCGCGTTCTGTCCGAACGCGGCCGAATTCCGGGCGGTCGAAAAATCTATTCCCTTTCCGATGCCTATGCGAGCAGCTTGGCGTGCACCTATTTCAGCACCTACGAGGGCTTTGGCAACGCGTTTGTCGAGACGATCCTCGCGAAACGCCCGGTTTTCGTGAACAACTACAAGCCGGTCTTCTGGCCCGACATCGGGAGCAAGGGTTTCAAGTGTGTGATGCTCGAGAACAATCAACTCACTGACGAAGCACTCGAGGAAATCGACGAAATTCTCCATAGCGCCGAGTTGCGCAAGGAGATCACCGAACATAACTTCAGGCTTGGTCGCGAACATTTTTCGTACGAGGTGCTCCAAGACAAACTCGAGGAACTCTTCTCCTTCTGAAACAAATCATCGTTGTCCGCATCTGACGTTCCGCGATACGGGAGTCGAACGGGCGATATGTTGGGGTGGCACCCTATAGCTATACTGTGAAACCCAGGAGGCGAGGTGAGTCGAAATCCACATCCGCGCAGCGACCAGATGCTCGCCTCACTACGCGAAGAAAACATCGCGACCTGGTTCGATCTGGGTCTCTTTCTCGATCGATTGCGCGAGAGCCGGCCCAGTCTCGCGTGCCGACCCTGCGCGGATCTGCTGGCCTTCGAGCGAGACGTGGCAGCTGGGATTGCCTTCATTACCTTCGATATCGGGATCGACGGCGTCTCGATGGAGATCGCGAAGTACGCGAAAGCACTGCGTCTGTTTCTCGGGGATCCAAAGCTCCACTACATCGCCGGAGATTTCGACGATTGTTCGGACCACGTAATCGACCCCAGTGATACCTGGCACACCCTCGAGATCATCCAGGGCTTCGCGGATTGGCCCAGCTATCGCGACTTCTTCTCGCGCAAGCTCGAGCGCGGCAGTCCGCTCTACAACGAGCTGATCGGACGACTGTGGTCCGAGGTGTTGGACATCTGCGAGCAGCTGGGTGCAATTGTCGAAGAGAATGACATTCACCTCTTCTTTCTCGTCAACACGAATTCAAACGCGGGAAACGTCAGTCTTGCTCTGGCAACGGTCCTGGTCTCCGAATACCTCGGCATACCGGTCGTCAACAATTGTCATGACTTCTACTGGGAGGATGGTGCCAGCGCGGTAGAACGCGAAGTAGCAGGGACCCCGCGCGGACCCCGCGATCACTTCTTCACCAATTCGCATGTGGGAGAGTTTTTTTCGCTGCTCGAGGTGCTCTATCCGTGGGAGTCGCGCAGCTGGATATCGGCGTGCATCAACGAGGCCCAGATCGACTCCCTGTATGAACGCTTCGGCCACAACCCCGCGAACCTCACTCAGATTGGAACCGCAATCGATACCCAGCACTATCGGATGCTCGACCGACATCGCACCAAAGAAGTATGGGGGCAGATCACGGATATGCTGCGCGGGAGTCGCGCGAAGCTGCCCGCCCATGCAGCTGTCGATGTCCTCAAAGAGGGCCGACTCGCGGCTGCGGTGCGCCGCCCGATCTTGATTGGCGGCGTCAAGCAGCAGAGCGTCGACTTCGCGAACGCCAACACGATTCTCCTTCAACCGACCCGTATCCTCACCCGCAAGCGAATCGAGGTGAACTTCAAGCTCGTCGAAAAACTTTTCGGACGCCCACGCTTCCTCGAAGCCTATCTCGATCATCCCGAGAAGAAGCTCACGCTGCTGGTCAGCGGCCCGGTGGCTCCGGGTCACGATGCTTATCTGGAACGGTTGGTTCGGGATTTTTCGGAATTCGTCTCCAGCCTTCCGAAGGCAGTGCGACACCGAGTCTATCTCGCCTTCCTTTTCAGCGAGTTCGACCAATCGGACTTCCGCGCGAAGTATGCCGATCCGATCGGCATGCCCGAGCTCTACAACATTGCCGCTCTCGCGGTGTTGCCGAGCAAGACCGAGGGTCGCGGTCTTCCCATCATCGAATCCGCGGCGAGCGGGGTTCCGATCCTCAGCTGTCACTACGAACCCACCGCCGCCTTCTCCGCGGTGATCGGCGAAACCCTCGCTCGCGAGGATCGCCTTGACGTCATCGTCTTTCGCGGGACCCAGTTCAAAGATTCAACCATCGAAACGCTGTGCGAGCAGTTGTTGTCTCCCGATCATCCCGAGGACATGCGGCGCCACAATCGTCGGGTGGTCGAGCGCCGCTTTAGCATCTCGGTTCTCACCCTCGACATCGGAGAGATCCTCGCCAAGCTCCACCTTCAGTTGCAGGAGCCCAAGCGCTGGCTGAAGAGCGCGAGCGATGCGATGCAGCGATTCGCCGCCCGCGTTGCGGTGAAGAGCCCGGAGCTCGATGCACTACTCGAGACCCGACATCGAGAGTACCTGCCCGGCTTTGGCCGCATGGGCTTGATGCTGATGCTGAAGTCACTGATCGACCCCAGTTACTTTCGGATCGAGGAACAGCGCTTGCGCGGGATGGCGTTCGAGTTTGCGAAGCATTTGCTGGACGAGACCGCCGGCTCGCGGGACTTGACGCTCGCCGACCGCGCGGACTATTACAACACCGTCGACAGTCTGTTCTGGGTTCAAGACGGGGAAATTCCGGTTCGGGTCGATCACTCCCTCGCGTATCGGCATCGCGATCGCCATCGCTATCCCTATCGAGAGCTGACCCCGCAAGAACTCACCGGCGTCATTCTATCGATCCACCGGGACTCGTTTGGTCGACCCCCCTTGATCGAGGTGACCTACGACGCATCGCATCAGGTTGCGGACTGGTTCACCATGGTGGGGCGGTGCTTTGGCGGCGACATTCCGGAGATCGATGACCGCGACCTTCTCTACGAGCGTATCGGTGAAGACGTTCCCATCGCGATTTTTCCCGGAGCGTTGACTGAGCACGAACTCGAGGTTTTCGTGCTTCAGACGGCTCGAATCCGCCTTGGCCTCGGCACCCACGAAGAAATACCTGCGAAGTTGCTTCGTCGCGTGGCTGGTCTCGCCCCCATCACGATCATCGAACGGCGCGAAGCGCTGCCCGGTAGTATCTGCGCTGCGTCGCTCGAAAACTATCTGGTCGAGCGGGCGGGCTGGGAACTCACGCTGCTCTGTGACACGGGTGTTTGTCGCGTCGTCGCCAGCGAACAGATGTCGGTGGGCATCGACTTTCGTCAACTCGGTGCAGAGGCCGTTCGCCGACTCGATGAGGTTCGGGCGGCGGGAGGTTTCATGATCGCGCTGTGCAAAGACGCAGCAATGACCACCGATTGCGCGACTCTCGACCGCTTCCACATCGGTCGCGCCACAGATCCGACCACGGCGAACATCCTGGGCGTTGAACTCGGTGCGGGCTACGTGCAATTCTCGCCGGCGGGGCTGCGCTCGACTCTCTCCTATCCCACCCCGGTACAGACCGCCAAGAGTCTCAGCGAGACGTTACACACCCGGCGCTTCGCGCGACTCCGAAAACGTCTCGGAGCTTCGGCGATGAGGAAGATACTCTGCGAGGATGCGATCGATCGCGGATCGCGGATCGAAGACCTGGTCGAAGGACTCGCCACGCCGAAGCGCTCTGCGTCGAGTCGGGTCGAGGCCCGGGCACTGAACGGCCTCTACAGCGATGGCTGTCCGTGGTCCGGGGTGATTGCAAAGGTCCCGCCCTCGGGCAAGTCGCTCCGGTACGAGATTCTCTCTTCGAACCAGGGCAACCAAACCGTGCTCGAGTTTGTGCGCCGCTTCGACAAATCGGGGGGCGGGCGCGCACAGATCGCCTGGAATGGCGGCTATATCCTAAACGCCGAACTCGTGGGGAAGCTCGGTCTCCCGGAGAGTTACATCGGTTCTCCCCTGGGCCTGATCATTTCGCAGCAGCGGATGATGAGTCCGCCGCTCTTCGGCAAGCCCGCGTTTCTGGTCGGGGAAGACGGTGCGCTTTCGATTCGGCGCGTGAGCTGTGAGCTGGGGCTGACTCTGCGAGCCGGCCGGACAACCCTCGAACTCGGTGCAGAGCGGCGCAATCTCAGAAACCCCGGACCGGATCCATGCTTTTACGATCTTTTCTTCGATGCACCGACGTTGCCCGGGGCCGGCCGATGCTTCGTGCGGTTGGTGGGCAACCGAATCATCGAGATCGTGCATACGAAATCGGGCGAGCAGCTGCCGGTGCTGCCCGTCGGACTCGTGATTTCGTTTGCGGCGGGTACGCTTCCGCAACAGTGGAAGGTCGGACGGACCTTCGCGATTGAAGTCGCCGGGCTTGCGGGCATCGCGAATGCCGTGGAGGCTGGACCCCTGTTGATCGACCAGGGCAAATTGGCAATTGATATGGAACGCGAGGGTTGGAAGACCCGTACCTCCATCGAGTCCCAGGCCGCTCGAATCGACTACCTCGACATGCGAGGTCCAAAAATCGCGATCGGGCTCGATGACCAGGGGACCTTGGTCATCCTCGCGGTAAACGGGCGCATTCGCGAGTCGGTTGGCGCAACCCACATCGAAATGGCCGAAGTCTTGCTCGGGCTCGGGATGCAGAGTGCCATGGGATTCGATCCGGGTGGCAGCGCCACCCTGGTCGTCAACGGAGAAACCCTGAACATTTCGCCATACAACCGCCATTACGAGCGCAACGTCTACTCCCTCGCACCGGAACCCCGAAGCGTCGCCAACGCGGTGGTGGGATGCTGAAGCAACAGGCCTCTGGGCCGGGAGACCGCTGTGGGTTCTCAATATCGGTCCACCCTGGAATCATTGAGCTTTTCCGTACCGACATTCGATCAGTCAACGCTGAATGGTAGACCGAATTCGGTCGAAGAATCAGTCTCGCATTGAGCCGCGACCCCGTGCAGAATGCTCCTCGCTACGTGGCATCTGCTCAAGCTCGCGACGACCCTCTTCCGATGCGTTCCGGGGCGGATAGGAAGTTCAAAGGCCCTTTTTACACTTCGACGTGCATGATGTCGACTCCAGAGGGGAAATCAAGGATCTCGATGGCAGGCCGGGGTCCGTAGGCGGCTCACAATGCCTACGCGTCCCGACCGAGGAAGAGCCAGTTCGTCTCGGTTTCTTCGACGAGGACATTTTCGAAGCT
>Ga0209554_1003132_pt1 | contig 10846 bp, 8 predicted proteins | sample MarorgKNORR_S2LV_5_FD_188221 | JGI IMG/M metagenome (GOLD analysis project Ga0209554, IMG submission 188221) | Marine microbial communities from the Southern Atlantic Ocean, analyzing organic carbon cycling - Bottom_A/KNORR_S2/LV (SPAdes) (version 2) | ecosystem: Environmental > Aquatic > Marine... | reverse complement strand
TTTTCCTTGGCATATGCCGCAGCCGATGCTTCAATCATCGGACGAGTTACGTCATACATTGGTTTATACCATTTGGAAGGGTTAATCCAATTGTTGCCGTCCCACTCATGAATAAGCAGGTTATTTTCTCCTTCGTGGTTGGCACATGTAATTTTGAGAGGCTTCATAAATCCACCCAAGCCCAGTTCTTCCAAGCGGGCTGCAGTCAAATTCACATGCTCATAACCCCACGCCAACTGCTTGCCGTTGATGGCAATGTTGCCGTATTTCTTATGAGCGGCACGAATCGCTTCGGTAAAAATTACACCTTGAACGAGCGCACGATTGTAAAGGACTTCACCAACCACGCTTTTCTTGCCAGATCCATTTCCGGCTCCATACACTTTGTCAAGAATACCTCTATGAAGCGGATATTCTTTCCCGATGGTGTGAAAACCCGCAGCCTTGTATCCAACAGCTGCGGAACCTGCCGGTCGAGTATCGTTTTCAGAACCGGACCACCAGTTGCCGATAATTTTGGAAACAGGATAGCCATTGGCTTTTGCTTCCTTGATGGAAGTTTGAGTCATCACTCCCCAGCCAAAAATGATGGTGAAGTCAGGTTTTGTCTGACGACCAATTTTGAGCCAAGTGGACTTCTGCTCCAGACCGGGATGGTTCACCGGATACTTTAGAAACTTGAATCCGTATTTAGCGGAAAGTACTTCCAAAGTTTTGATCGGCTCTTTCCCATAAGCGCTGTTGTGATAGACAAGAGCGATTTTTTTGCCTTTCAGATTATTCATACCACCCAATTGTTCACCAATATATTTAGTAATGGAAGTCACTTGACTCCAATACGTCATCGGCGCAGTGAAAACATGGCTGAAGACACGTCCGTCGGAAGCATCTGTGCGACCGTAGCCCATTGAGTGCAAAACCAAACCATCTGCTTTGGTTCGGGGAATCAAGGCATATGTAACACCGGTCGATAGTGGAAATACTGCAACACCCATCCGGCCGTTTTTACTCTTAATCCGCTCGTAGCACTCCACGCCACGGTCGGTATTGTAACCATACTCGCAGGTTTCCCAATCAAGCATCACCCCATTCACACCACCTGTGGCGTTGGTGTACTTGAAAAAATCCCGAAAACCCTGATCAATTGGAATTCCCCCCGGAGCATAAGGTCCGCTTGTGTATGTCAGCATCGGAACATAAATTTTTTCCGCTGCTTGGGCCAGTCCTGTCAGACTAAACACGACGCCTAAAAACATGACAATCGTGATTTTTTGTATTAGATTCTTCATTTTCTCTCCTTCTTATTATTTTAGAGAAATTAGCTGAATTTAACATTAAATCCAGCAATTAAATTTCCGGAGTTTCTTAACCCACCTACGAGATGAATCCGAAAACAACGGACATGATTAACCTTAAGGATACTAATCCACCTGGTCAACACGGTCAATACGGAAACGGCCAAAGTCTTAATTTTTCTTTGGCAATTCCCCACAAGCGTGCCAAACCGTGCGGTTCCACAATCAGGAAAAACACAATCAACACGCCAAAAACCATAAATTCAATGTGCGTTACCAATGCTCCAGGCAACTGCAATCCCAACATCGCTGGAGCAGAATTGAGAAAAATCGGCAAAACCACGATAAAAGCTGCCCCAATAAATGAACCCAAAATTGAACCCAATCCACCGATGATAATCATGAATAATATTTTAAAAGACTGATTAATTTCAAAGGCCAGTGGTTCCACTGTTCCAGTATATAAAAAAGCCCACAATGCACCGGCAATTCCGCAATAAAACGAACTTACCGCAAATGCAGACAGTTTAGCTTTCAGGGGTGAAATTCCGATGATTTCGGCAGCAATATCCATATCGCGGATGGCCATCCAGGAACGTCCGATGTGTCCCCTGATAATATTTCTTGCAGCCAAAGCCAGCACTACTACAAGCGTCAGTGTAAAAAAATACTGAGTTAGATTAGTAGCTTGAGTACCAGTGATGTAATAGTCTCCAAACAACTTGATTGGAGGTGGAGAAATAACTCCGGAACTGGAATAGTTGGTGAACCAGGGAACACGATTGAAAAGCCACAACAAAAAGAATTGTGCCGCCAAAGTGGAAACTGCCAGATAAAAGCCTTTTATCCGTAAACTTGGAATACCGAAAAACATTCCCACGGCTGCGGTAATTAAACCTGCCAAAATCAGCACGAAGACAATATGCATGTCGGGAAATGAGGTTGCCAGCTTGAACGCGGAAAACGCGCCGCAGGCCATAAAGCCACCGGTACCCAAACTGAGCTGTCCGGCATAACCCGTTAAAATATTAAGCCCCAGCGCGGCCAGGGAAAAGATGAAGAATTGTAAAAATATGGAATTGAGCCAATAATCATTCGCAACCATGGGAATCACAATATAGGCTACAGCTAAAAGACCTATCACGAAAAAACGATCCTGTGCAATGGGCAGCAGCGCCTGATCTGACTTGTAAGATGTTTTAAATTGTCCAGCTTCTCTATAGATCATATCAAAGATATTTTCAGTATTTTTATGTTTTAGACTCGTTCAATGATTTTTTCACCAAACAAACCTTGTGGACGGAACAAGAGAAATACCAGCGCCAACACATAGGCAAACCAGTCTTCAATCGCACCTCCCAATGCTTCGCCCCAGTAAACTTCCGCAATTTTTTCTCCGGAACCAATTATCAGTCCTCCGAGAATTGCTCCTGGAATTGAAGTGAATCCTCCGAGAATCAGCACTGGAAGAGCCTTAAAAGCGATCAGCGCCAATGCAAATTGCACGCCCAATTTTGCACCCCACAGGATTCCTGCAGCCAATCCCACTATTCCGGCTACAGACCAAACTATGGTCCAAATTGTTTTTAATGGAATGCCCACTGAAAGCGCAGCTTGATGATCATCTGCAACCGCACGCAGAGCACGGCCGATTTTCGTTTTGGTAAAAAATCCCGCCAATAGTGCTACCAGCACACTACAAACTGCTGCTGCAAATACATCAAATTTGTTGATATAAAGTCCCGACCAATCTGCGAAATCCATAAAAGGTTCGTTCGGTATTCCAATGTCCAAAGGACGTACTTCGCTGCCCCAAATAGTCTGTCCGAAACCATCCAGAAAATAGGTTATGCCTATTGTTGCCATGAAAAAAATAATTGGATCCTGATTGACTAAAGGCCGGAGAACAATACGCTCAACAGTAAAGGCAACTCCGATCATCACCAGAGAAGAGAGAATCAAGGACAGCCAGGGATTCACTCCAAGTTCCCACAGCCCCACAAAGGTCAGTGCGGCAAACAAAACCATTGCACCCTGGGCAAAGTTAAACACCCCTGACGCTTTATAGATGAGGACAAAACCCAGGGCGACAAGTGCATACATCACTCCTGCCATTAAACCGCTTACGAACACCTCTACAAAAAAAAGAGGCGCATCGTAAATCATAATGAATGGGTCAACAAATATTGCCTGAAACATAAATTTTTATGATAAATTTTTCTAATAAATCAATGTGGTACGCCCAAGTATGCGTCAATCACAGCTTGATTCTCCCGAACTTCATCCGGAGTTCCATCCGCCAGTTTTTTTCCGTAATCCAAAACCACGACACGGTCCGAAATATCCATTACCACACCCATGTCATGTTCAATCAAGGCGATAGTAGTTCCGTATTGATCATTCACGTCGAGTACGAAACGGCACATGTCTTGTTTTTCTTCAATATTCATTCCCGCCATCGGTTCATCCAGCAACAACAAATCCGGTTCCATTGCCAGTGCCCTTCCCAACTCAACGCGCTTTTGCAAACCATAAGGCAAGCGTCCCACAGGTGTACGACGAATGGCTTGAATTTCGAGAAAATCAATAATGTCCTCAACAAATGCCCGATTTTCCATTTCCTCTTTTCGTGCAGGTCCAAGATATAAGGCCTGCCAAAATATGTTGCGTTTCATGCGAATGATGCGGCCTGTCATTATATTGTCGAGGGTTGACATACCCTTGAAAAGAGCGACGTTCTGGAAGGTGCGCGCGATTCCCTGAACTGCGGCATCATGCGATTTCATCTGTTTACGATGAACCCCTTTGTAGGTAATCTCGCCTTCCTGCGGATGATAGAATCCGTTAATTACATTGAGCATGGATGTTTTTCCGGCTCCATTGGGCCCGATGATAGCAAATACTTCTTTTTCACGGATTCCAAAACTAATGTCTGTCAGGGCATTCACACCTCCAAATGACAAACTTATATGGTCGACGCTCAACAGGAATTCACCGTTATTTTTTTCCATGGTCAATAATTAGTTTTTTATGTGGATTTTATGCGGCGAGAGTTTGGACGTTTGATTCGATTCGTGCTGATTCACGAATCTGCAAATCTGCGTGAACCATCCCGGTACGGCCGTCCTCAAAAGTCATTTGTGAATCAATCTCACAGTGAGTCTGCTGAGGATCATACAATGCGGCAATTAGCTCTTCATATTTTTCTGCAACGATACTCCGGCGTACTTTACGGGTGCGGGTGAGTTCACCGTCATCTGCATCCAGCTCTTTATGCATTAACAAGAATCTTTTGATTTGTGAACCGCTGAGTTTTTCATCACGGGCCAAATCCGCGTTAACAGTCTCAACGCATTCCTGCAGCAGATCATAAACTTCTACTCTGGCAGAAAGGTCTGTATAACCGGAGTAGGCCAAATTTTGACGTTCAGCCCAGTTTCCAACTGCCTCTATGTCAATGCAAATGAAGGCAGAGGTATAATCTTTTTCATTTCCGAAAGCAACTGCTTCCTTGATAAAAGGGAAAAACTTGAGTTTATTTTCAATATACTTTGGCGCAAACATGGTTCCATCATTCATCTGTCCAACATCTTTTGCCCTATCGATAATTTTCAAGTGTCCATCGTCATCAAAAAATCCAGCGTCTCCGGTAGCCACCCAGCCTTCTGCATCTTTTGTTTCCGCTGTTGATTCCGGATTTTTATAGTATGAATGAAAGACTCCCGGACTTCTGTAAAAAACTTCATTGTTGTCTGCCAGACGCAGTTCAACCCCCGGATAAGCAGTTCCTACTGTGTCCGCTTTTACTTGACCATCTGGTTGAGCACAGATGAAAACGGAGGCTTCCGTTTGTCCGTAAAGCTGTTTGATATTTATGCCCAGTGAGCGGTAAAACTCAAAAATTTCCGGACCGATTGCTTCACCTGCAGTGTATGCCAAACGGGTACGGCTCAAACCCAAATTATTTTTTAACGGTCCATAAACCAGCAAATGCCCAATTCCGTAAAGGATTCTTTCTGTAAAGGAAACGGATTTTCCGTCAAGAATGCGGATTCCCACAGATTTTGCCAGATCCATAAAATAATTGAACATGGAACGCTTAATTTTGCTTGCGTCTTCCATGCGGATCATCACTTTGGTAAGTACGGTTTCATAAATAGCTGGAGGCGCAAAATAGTAGGTTGGCCCGATTTCCTTTAAATCTGTCATCACGGTTTCCGGATTCTCCGGACAATTCACACAGAAGCCGATTACGTAAGCCTGTGCCAAAGAAAAAATGTTATCACCAACCCAGGCCATTGGTAAATAGGCCAGCACCTCTTCTTCACTGCTAAGGTTGTCAAATTCAATACTGTTGCGTGCCGTAATGATTAGATTATCGGCTGTGAGGACTACGCCTTTTGGTTTGCCGGTAGTTCCGGAAGTATAGAGGAAGATGGAAATGTCACTGCCTTGACCCTGCTCAATTTCATGCAGGTAAAAATCAGGATTTTCACTTTGAAAAGTACGGCCTTTTTCCTGAATATCTTTGTAGTAGTGGATAAAATCTTGTGTGTAGTCACGCATACCTCGGGGTTCCTCGTAGCAAATATGCTCAAGTTGCGGTAAGCGATCTTTTATTTCGAGGAGTTTGTCGGTCTGTTCCTGGTTCTGGACAATGGCATATTTTACGTCAGCGTTTTCCAACACATAAAGCATTTCTTCAGCAACAGAATCCTGATACAGCGGAACCGGAATTCCACCCAGCGCTTGCGCCGCAACCATAGACCAGTAAAGACGAGGACGATTGTTGCCGATCACAGCAAGTTTGTCCCCTCTTTGAAAACCAATTTTTGCCAGCCCACAAGCCAGGTTACGGACCTCTTCTGAAACTTCTGACCATGTCCATGATTGCCAGATGCCAAAATCCTTAAGTCTATTCGCAGTACTTTCACCTCTTTTCTTTGCATGGTCCAACAATAATTTGGGGATCGTATCCAGCGTTTCGTCTGTTTTTTTCGCTACTGTCACTTCAGTCCTTCACTCGTTTAGCAAATATTTTCTTGAATCTAAGTACTTTTATCTTTATTTATGTGACTAACTGTTCCAAACATAGCCGACACATGCAAAGCATGATTCAAACAACACGCTATACTCAGATCTCTCTAAGCATACTAAAGGTTAAAATTAAGATAACTAGGGAATCAACCTGGTAAAATTACGAAGTGCTTTAAGACTACTTCTACTGATTCGATAATATAATAGAAACATTATTTATATATAAATCAAGAACTTTTTATTAAAACTTTAAATGTGTCTTTTGCAATAATAATTATCAAATATCATATTACAAAAATATAAAGTGTTGACTTTTGATTTAGAGAATTATAAATTAGTGCTTTCAATTACGCATTTACAGTAATAATTACTTAAATGCTGTTTTTTTAACTCATAAGAAAAGGGAAAGTAAAATGAAATCATTATTCAAAAAATTTATCCTGAGCACGAGCTTGCTGGGATTACTGGCATTACCGGCTTTGGCAGCAGAATGTCCTCGTGGTGATTTGGACGAGCGCTACTGTGACGTAAACGGCGATTTGGTAGCAGACACGCCGACGGATTCAAGCAAATGGGTGGATCCGGACACCTTGATTTTTGCTTACACTCCGGTTGAAGATCCTGCTGTTTACAGAGGAGTCTGGGCAGATTTTCTGGTTCACATGGAAAGTGTGACTGGGAAGAAAGTAGTATTTTTTCCTGTGCAATCAAACGCCGCGCAAATTGAAGCCATGCGTTCCGGACGCTTACACATTGCCGGATTCAACACCGGTTCCAATCCACTTGCGGTCAATTGTGCGGGGTTTGAGTCCTTCACCATCATGGCCAGTCTTACAGGGCATTTCGGTTATGAGATGGAAATCATTACCTATCCAGGTAGTGGCATCAGCAAAGTAGAAGACATCCGTGGAAAAACTCTGGCCTTCACTTCGCCAACTTCGAATTCCGGCAAAAAAGCCCCGTCAGCGATTTTGAAGAGCAAGTTCGATATGATTGAAGGCCGTGATTTTGAGGCGGTCTACTCCGGTAAGCATGACAACTCAATTCTTGGTGTTGCCCACAAAGATTATGTGGCTGCCTCAATTGCAAACTCTGTTAAATCACGGATGATCAAAAGAGGTGTGATCAAAGCAGAAGACGTGATCACTATTTACAAATCCCAGACTTTCCCGACCACCGGTTTTGGATATGCCCACAACCTGAATCCGGCACTGAAGGCGAAAATCCAAGAAACGTTCTTCAGTTTCCAATGGGACAAGCCAGACTGGGCACAGAAGAAAATGGTGCCGACTTCCCTCAAAGAGGAATTTTCCAAATCCAAAGAAGGGCAGTTCATTCCAATCTCCTATAAAACACATTGGGCTGTTATTCGCACCATCGACGAAGCAAACGGTGTTTCTTACGCTTGCAAATAATTACCTCATCGGTTCCAATAGAATTCCGCTACCGGATTTTCTCTGTTGGAACCGAACACGCTCCTGCGTGATAAAAAAATCTATGCTTGAAATAAAACAACTCGTAAAACAATACAAGACCGGTGACCTTGCCATTAATGGTGTTGATTTGAAAGTCGAAAAGGGTCAGGTAATGGCGCTGATCGGACCATCCGGTGCGGGAAAAAGCACCTTGATCCGTTGCGTCAATCGGCTCGAAACTCCAACTTCTGGAGAAATCTGGCTCAATGGTGAAAACATTGTAAAATTGCGTTCCGGAAAATTACGCAAAGCCCGTAGAAACATGGGCATGATTTTTCAGGAATATGCGCTCGTTGAACGACTGACTGTCATGGAAAATGTACTTTCCGGACGACTCGGTTATGTAGGATTCTGGCGGAGTTATTTGCGCAAATTTCCGCAAACTGATGTTCAAGCAGCGTTCAGACTTTTAGAAAAAGTTGGTCTGGAAAAGATGGTCAACAAACGCGCGGATGAACTTTCCGGAGGTCAACGTCAAAGAGTCGGAATCGCCAGAGCATTAATTCAGAATCCGGATATTTTGCTGGTTGATGAACCAACCGCAAGTCTTGATCCAAAAACCTCACGACAGATTATGCGGCTCATTACAGAATTATGTGAAGAAAAGCAACTGGCGGCAATCATCAATATCCACGATGTTGCATTGGCACAGATGTTTGCCGAACGAATTGTCGGTTTACGTGAAGGACGCATCGTTTATGATGGTTCTCCGGATGATTTAAAACCTGCTGTGCTTACCGAAATTTATGGTGAAGAAGACTGGACTGCTGTTCGTAAACGCAAAGCGAAAAAAGGAACGGATTCCGAAGTTGAAGATGAATCCGTAACTGAAGACCACATGGCTGAAATGATGTAACATGAGTATCGAGCCAACTTTACCAAATTCCGGAGTTTCCGGACTTCAATCCGTAGCACTTCCTGAAACCTGGAACCCTCCGCCCTTTATCAAAAATCCGCTTTTACGCTGGGGTTTGTTGCTGGGTCTTGTGGTGTATTTGTATTTGTCTATCGGTTCACTTGATGTAAACTGGAACCGTATTTATGTAGGACTGGACCGCGGAGCAAAATTTGTTTATGGATTCATGAATCCAAACTTCGCCGGACGCTGGACTGACATCAGTGAAGGCATGATTGAAAGCCTGGTGATGACGGTTACTTCGACTGCAATTGGGATTGTGATTTCAATTCCTATCGGTTTTGGTGCAGCCAGTAATCTTGCGCCTTTACCGGTTTATTTGTTTTGCCGAGGAATCATTGCGCTTTCACGTAGTTTTCAGGAAATCATTGTTGCCATCCTTTTTGTGGCAATTTTCGGCTTTGGCCCCCTCGCAGGAGTGCTGACACTTTCTTTTGCAACTATCGGTTTCCTTTCCAAATTGCTTGCGGAAGACATTGAAAGTATTGATAAAAGACAGGCCGAAGCAGTAAAAGCAACAGGAGCGCCATGGTGGCAATGGGTTAATTTTGGAATCCAGCCGCAGATAATGCCACGTTTGATTGGACTTTCGCTTTACAGACTGGACATCAATTTTCGTGAATCCGCAGTTGTAGGATTAGTTGGTGCAGGAGGAATCGGCGCAACGCTCAACACGGCATTTGACCGTTACGAATATGACACGGCCGCCGCTATTCTCATTTTGATCATCGGTATTGTTATGCTCTCAGAATACATTTCCGGTTACATCCGAGCAAGAGTGCAGTGATGGCTGAAGAACTTAATTCCACACCTAAAGTCTGGCAACTCAGAAACCGCAACCAGCGACTCCTTTCATGGTTCATCTGGCTGCTTGGAACTGCGCTTTTCGTGTACTGCTGGCAATTAGTTTCAGAAAACACAACCTGGTTTTTCGTCTGGGATGCACCAAGAATTGCCGCAGACATCGGCTCACGGATGATGCCGCCGCGTTGGAGTTACATCAACGAATTGTGGGAACCACTCTGGGACACCCTTAACATTGCCACCATCGGTACCATGATGGCGATTGTGATGGCAATTCCGATTGCATTCCTGGCAGCCCGAAACACCACACCCAGCACAAAATTCGTGCGGCCGATTGCTTTGCTGGTCATTGTTTCTTCACGCTCAATCAACTCCTTGATTTGGGCACTTCTGCTCGTTTCTATTATCGGCCCTGGAGTTGTTGCCGGAATTGTTGCGATCAGTTTGCGCTCCATCGGTTTCATTTCCAAACTGCTTTATGAAGCAATTGAAGAAATAGATAAAAAACAAGTTGAAGCAATTTCCGCCACAGGAGCAAGCGGACTTCAGACACTTGTTTTTGGAATTGTCCCGCAGATACTTCCTGCTTTTGCTGGAATCAGCGTTTTCCGTTGGGACATCAATATTCGTGAATCTACCGTGCTTGGCTATGTGGGAGCAGGTGGAATCGGCCTCCAGTTAAATGCCTCCCTCAATGTTCTTGCCTGGCCTCAAGTTACACTGATTCTGATACTAATTTTAATGGCTGTCATCTTCAGCGAATGGATCTCCGCCAAGGTGCGTCACGCCATCATTTGAGTAGCGTTTGACATGCAACCTCTTGCTGATTTCACTCATAATGCCCTCCGAAAAATTCGCTTTGTCCTGACCGACATTGACGATACTTTGACTGAAAACGGTCGTCTTCCTGCAAAAAGTTATCAAGCCCTCGAAAGTCTTCAGCAAGCCGGAATAAAAGTTATTCCCATTACCGGACGTCCTGCAGGCTGGTGTGACCATATTGCGCGTATGTGGCCGGTGGATGGAGTCGTTGGTGAAAACGGTGCATTCTATTTCGTTTATGATTCCGTCAAACGAAAAATGAAAAAACGATTCTGGAAAGACGAAAGCGAAAGAACGGCCGACCGGAAACAGCTCGATCAAGTCCGGAAGCAAATTTTAGCAAAAGTTGAAGGTTGCGCCGTTGCTTCCGATCAAGCTTTTCGGGAAGCGGATTTGGCGATTGATTTTTGCGAGGATGTGCCTGCACTTTCAAAATCTGCAGTTGAGCAAATCGTGAACATCTTTGAACAAGCCGGAGCGGTCTCGAAAGTCAGTTC
>Ga0209554_1003131_pt1 | contig 10858 bp, 7 predicted proteins | sample MarorgKNORR_S2LV_5_FD_188221 | JGI IMG/M metagenome (GOLD analysis project Ga0209554, IMG submission 188221) | Marine microbial communities from the Southern Atlantic Ocean, analyzing organic carbon cycling - Bottom_A/KNORR_S2/LV (SPAdes) (version 2) | ecosystem: Environmental > Aquatic > Marine... | reverse complement strand
TTCGGACGGTTACGCGATTACCGGCATCGACGACCTCTCTTCCGGAAAACTTGAGAACCTGCCGGCCGGGTTCGATTTGCGTAAAATGGACATCCGCGACCCCGAGGTACAGAGCGTCGTCGCTGAAATCCGACCCGACACAGTCTTTCACCTGGCGGCGCAAATGAGCGTTTCCGTTTCGGCAAAAGAGCCGATGCTCGACGCAGACGTAAACATCGGCGGTTCGCTGAACCTGCTCGAGGGAATTCGGGCACTGGGCGACAGCGTGGCGAGGTTCGTTCACTTCTCATCAGGCGGGATGGTCTACGGTGAGCCGTCGGTGCTTCCGGCTGACGAATCGACTTCCCCGCGGCCGCTTTCGCCGTACGGCGCGTCCAAGCTCGCTACGGAGACCTACTTGCCGATCTATGAAAGGCTCTGTGGGCTGCAGTACTCAATCGTCCGCCTGGGCAACGTTTACGGACCACGGCAGGACCCGCATGGAGAAGCCGGGGTGGTAGCGATTTTCGCCACTGCGATGCTGACCGGGGGCCCGCTGACCATTTTTGGCGATGGGAACGACGAACGCGACTATGTGTACGTGGCCGATGTCGTCGATGCCGTCATCAGGGCCGTCGATAGCGACAGCCCTGGCCCGTTCAACATAGCGACCGGCATCGGCACGAGCCCCAACAGAATTTTCCAACTGGTCGCAGGTTTCTGTGGTTACACGGAAGAAGCCGTTTACGGTCCGCCCCGACCGGGCGATGTCGACCGCATATTCCTGGACGTTGGCAAGGCCAAAACTGAACTTGGCTGGACCCCGCAGACTTCGCTGGAAGATGGACTGAAGACCACTGTCGAATGGTTCAAGCGGCAGGTCAACTAGGCGCTTTTTTTCGCGATGATTGTTGCCCACCGCACGCGTTCGATCAGGTCCGCTGCAGCCCACGGTTTCGATATGTAATCGACCGCACCCATCCTGCGCGCTTTTTCGAGATCTTCGTCCTCACTCAATGCCGAAGAAATAATGACCGGAATGTGTGATGTCTCCGGGTTTGATTTGAGTTGCTTGAGAGTGTCCCAACCATCCATGCCAGGCATCATCAAGTCGAGGATTATCAGGTCGGGATGACTATCGTCGACCCACGAACTGACGCTCGTGCCATCCGCCGCCTCAATCACCTCATGACCTGCCCGCTGGAGGACTGCGACCAGCAGAAGGCGAATTTCCGATGTGTCGTCCACCACAAGTATTCGTGCCAACTTTACCTCCAGTTACTCGGGATTACCTATCAATGTTTATGCCGAACGGGTCTGTGATTCCGGAACGCCCAGCGGTAGCGCGATGGTGAATATCGAGCTGGAACCCAGATCACTCCATACACTTAATTTCCCGCCGTGCTCCTCGATTATCGATTTTGCCACGACCAATCCGAGGCCAGTCCCCGGTCGGCGTAGCGCTTCAGGGTTGGTCGAGCGGAAAAACGGCACAAACAGATTATCCTGGTCGGCCCTGGATATTCCGAGGCCATAATCCGTCACGGTAATGACCAGTCGATCGGGAGCCGAGGTCAACGTTATTTCGACCGGTTTATCGTTCGACGAATATTTCAGCGCGTTGGTGATGAGGTTGGTGAATACCTGGGCTAGTCTGACAGAGTCGCCGTCATACATCTGTTGGGCGGAAGGGACCGTGTATTTAATCCGTCCGTGTGAGGTCGTGGTGGAAATGTTCAAATCTTCCACAACCGAACTTAAAACCGCAGATATATCGTGGGGGTTTTTGACAACCGAAAACCTACCGGAGTCAATTTTCGAGACATCGCCGAATTCATCGGCCAACGCCAGCAACAGTCGTGCCGAACGCTCAATATGGCCTGCGAATTCGCGTTGCTCTGCGTCGATCTTCTCCAAGTCGAAGCGCAACAAATCGGCGTATCCGATGATGACCGATAGTGGAATTTTCATTTCGTGCGCCACCGCGGCCATAAACTCGGTCTTCGATTCGCTGAGTTCGGTCAGTTGCTGGTTGCTCGCCTGCAGTTCGGCTTCTGCACGTTCGAGGACATCTTGCACGTAGGCGAACTGCTCGTTCTGGCCAACGAATTGCCTCTGTAGTTCCCGTGTTCGTTCCGATTTTTCGGCATTTGTCAGCGCCACCACAAGATGGTGACCGACCCGTGTGATGTACTCAATCTGATCAGGCGATACCGCTCTACCCATTTCGAGCCCAATCCACAGTTGAGCGACCAGTTCCCCGTCGTGCTGCAGGTTCAGCACGATAAAACTGCCCAGGCCGGTCTTCGCCAGTGCCCGGGCGATTTCAGAGTCGCGGCCCATGGCCTCGCACTCCCCGGTTGAAACGACTTTAGTTTGATAATCGGCCAGGGGGTCGGCAAGAGCTTCTTTCACGGTTCGGTTTCTACGGATCTCCAGCCCTCCCCACCCGAAGCCATCTCCATGCCCGATAGAAACTCGCCGTCCGTCCAAATCGGTAACTGCCAGCGCGACGTTTTCGGTTTTAAGGTAGCGACCGATGTGACGCGATGCAGCGCCCACGACCGCTGCGACATCAAGACTTTTGTAAGTGACGTCCACGAACTCGGCCACCACAGCGCTAACTCCGGAATCTCGTTCAATTTCGGATTGCAACCTGACTCTTGTCAGCGCTGATGTGATCTGAGCGACCACCGAGCGGATGTATTTTTTGTCGCACCACGACAGGCTCCGATCGGCGACCGACCACAGCCGGAGCAACGCCAACGATTCAGCCCCATCGTCGATCCGCCACTGCAAGATCAAAGGGGGTTGAGACCGACGTCCACCAACTGAATCTGCTAGTTCTCCAGCTGGCTGCGGACAGTCGAACGGATCCATCCTCAGGATTTCTTCTAGCGAAAACTCATCGTTTACAGCCGGGTCGTTGCGGCCTGTATCAGTGATGTAGCAAATTTTCGCCATGGCGCGTGCAGCGTCAAGTAAATACAGGGCCATGCAGTCGAATGCCACGATGCCTGCAAGGGCAAGGTTTACCGATGATCCGATGGTTTCGAGGCTTGTCGTCCTGCCCAGTTCAGTAGACAGCCGCGACAGTAGCCGTGATTCGGTTTCGAGGCGGTCGAGACGGACATGCGCAGATACCAGGAGTTGCGAGGCGGCAGCCCGCCTGGTCTCAAGTACTCTCCCGTATCCGACCACTGCAGCGACCGTGACCATTACCCCCACGCCAACGGGGCTCCAACCCTGCAATAGTTGAAACGGATCATCAGCGTCGATCAGGTGAAAAATAGTTATGCCCAGGACGCCGACCATCGAACCCGCAAGTCCGCCCCGCACACCAAGTAACGCCGCTGAAGCGATAACTGGGATCAGCACGAGGATTTCGGCGTAGGTCCTGGCATTTTCGACGAGTACAAAGAACGCCACCGACCACATCAAAAAAAGACCGGCCACCACTGCCAGGCGCTGCAAGATACTAATGTTTGGTAGGTTGATCATCGCCCCGGTTCAAATCGCAGCGTCAGGCGTCGACAAATTACCCCCGCTTCATCGGCATTTTTTCGCGTTCACATATTCATCTCCCACGATAGTTGGCGCAGCCAGTTTCAGCATCGGCCATTCCCTGAGTCGAGTTGTGCGTTACACAAGGTGGTTCCACGGATACCCGCAAAGCACATCCGACCGCTCTGGCCGGTCGTTATGCTTTATCGATCATGTATTCGGCCAAACCGCCACCCCCGCCCACAGCACCCGGTCCGCAGTTCCATTCACGCCTCGGTAAGCGTGCCTTCCCGGCAAACCTGAGGGGTGGCGTTTTAGCACTGATTGCCACGCTGTTGGTCCTGGTCCAGTGTTCAAGCGATGCCTCAGTTACCACTCTGACACCCATCAACCCGACCGTGAGTACCGGTACGCCTGAAAGCCTGGCGACCACACCGATTCCGACGCCGACCGCGACTCCCGGCCCGACCGCGACTCCGTTCGTCACCCCTACCGTAATCCCATCGCCGACATCGCTCGCGCCCCCGGAAAACCTTGAGCGAGGAGGTGTGTTGAGATTCGCTGTGCCGCAGGGACCGCCGCACATGGACCCGCACCTTACGGTTTCGGGAGCGCTGCTGACCTGGGGTGCGGGGCAGTCTTACTCCCGGCTGTTCAAGTTCGATACCGTGGGAGGAGGTGCTGTAGTCGTGTGCGATCTCTGCTCGTCGTGGCAGCAGTTGTTCCCGACCACATTCCGCATCAAGCTCCGTGAAGACGTGAAATGGCAGAACCTGCCTCCACTGAATGGACGGAAACTTACCGCCCAGGATGTCGTTTTCAGCCTGAAGCGACAGGCCACAGCGGGCTTTCCGAACGCTGCGATTCTTTCAAATATCACCGAATTCACAGCTGTGAGTGAGTTTGAAATCATAATCAGGCTCGCTGCGCCAGATTCGGAAATCCTGGAAAAACTTGCCGATTCGCATTCCCGGATTGTCGCTCCCGAGGTGGTCGCGGCGAATGGCGATCTCCGCCGCGGTCCGACAGTCGGGACCGGCCCCTGGATCACATCGGAAGCGCAGTCCGACCGTACCAGCCTGCTGGTGAACCCCGACTACTACGACGGTGAACTGCCGTATCTCGACGCGCTTGAAATACAGGTGATCCCATCGGAACCGAGCCGCGTTGCCGGTATGAGAGTGGGGATCATCGATGTTGCCCAGGCCGGGTTTTCGGCAATCGCTGACGCCACCGACCGCTTCGAGAGCATCGAGTGGGTGGGAATCTCGAACCTCGCCACCGGTGTCGAAGTCGCTCTGAATACAGGCCGCAACCCCATGGGCACGCTGCCGGTCCGGGAAGCGATGATGCTGGCATGGGACCCCGAAGCGTGGAACAACGATTTCTGGGACGGCCAGGCGCGGTTCAGTGTCGGTCTGCCCGACCAGGGGATCGACACGGGACGGTTACTACCGGAGACCGCATTCGCAGATCGATTCAATGACCTGGCGATTGCCAAGGCCATGCTGTCCGCGGCAGGAACCGTGCAATCCGAAAGCGTACTAATCAAGGTTGGCGAATTCGGTCAGAACTACATCGACCAGGCATTCGCAATGGCCGACGGCCTGGCCACGATCGGAATTCGCGCGGATGTCGAGCGGGTGTCTACGCGAACCTTCGGGGACGAAGTCTGGATCGGTGGCGACTTCGATATCTCGGTGGGAGCGCCGCCTCCGGTTTCGAGCACCACGGCGTACCTGTTTGCAGTCCATCACTCGAACGGCCCGTGGAACTCCACAGGGTACGTCGATCCTGAAATCGACCGGCTGATCGAAGCCCAGGCCCGTGAGTACGACATCGCAAAGCGATCGGAAATGCTACTTGACCTGCAGCGGCGCATCCTCGGCGGGTCTCACCGGTTTATCTCAGCGACCCGGACGACGTACTGGATGTGGTGGGACTACGTACACGATTTCGATCCGCGCACCCCGCGCGGCGACAGCGATTTTCTTACCCGGGTATGGCTAACGGAACGACCGCGTTAAGACCAAGTCCCCTCTCACTGCGAGACAGAGGGTGTGGGTGTGGGTGAACGCCCGCCGGGGGAGGCAACTTAAGGCGAATCATGCTTTCGCCCACCCTCTAACTCCCTCCCTCAGATGGGAAGGAGGACAGGACAGGCCACGGCTACTTCGCCAGGTGTTCTTTCAGAGCGTCGTCCAGCCCCACCCAGCTGAGCAGTGCGCACTTGATGCGCACGGGGAACTTACGAACTCCGCTGAGCGCTTCGATATCGCCCAGCGTCTCGCGCTCATCCTCGGAAATTTCCTCGCCCTTCAGCAGACGCCGAAATGCGCTTACTGCAGCCCTGACCTCGCCAGATTTTTTGCCCTCGACCAGCTCCGCGAGTAATGAGGCAGATGCCTGGCTGATGGCGCACCCACGACCGGTGATTCCGATCTCCGAAACCGCGTCATCGGTGACTTTCATCTGTATCTGGAACTCATCGCCACAGAACGGGTTGTTCACTTCGAGGTCGATATCCGGTGAATCCACAGGTGCGGTATTGCGCGGGTTGCGGTAGTGGTCGAGGATTATCGCCTCGTACAGGTCGTCTAAATCACCAAGACTGCCAGCACCGGATGTGTTCCCCATCATTGGACGAAATACCTCTCGGTCTCACTTATCCCACTGACCAGTGCGTCGATTTCTGTCTTCGTGTTGTACACGTAGAAGCTCGCACGGGCCGCTGCCACTACGTCATAGCTGCGGATCAGCGGCATCGCACAGTGATGCCCGGTCCTGATCGCAATCCCCTGTTGGTCGAGCGCAGTGCCCAGATCGTGCGGGTGGATTTTATCGTGGACGAACGAGATCACTCCCCCCCTCAGCGCAGGGTCTTCCGGGCCGAATATCGTGATGCCCTTGAGCGGAGTGATCCGGTCCAGTGCGTAAGACGTCAGCTGTTGTTCGTGTTCCCAGACGTTTTCCATCCCGAGGTCCGTCAGGTAGTCGACAGCCGCGCCGGTCGCGATCGCATCGGCAATGTTCGGGGTGCCGGCCTCGAACTTGTACGGGAGATCGTTCCACCTGGCATCCTCATACGTGACCTCCAGGATCATATCGCCGCCAAACATGTACGGCGGCATTTCGTCGAGCAGGTCGTACTTGCCGTAAAGCACACCGATACCTGTCGGTCCCAGCATCTTGTGTGCGGAGAAGCAGAGGAAATCTGCATCGATGGCCTGGACGTCGACCGGCATGTGCGGAACGCTCTGGGCTGCGTCGATGAGAATCACCGCGCCCACCTCGTGCGCCCGGTTGGCCAGTTCGGCGACCGGGTTTATCGTCCCCAGCACGTTCGATATGTGAGTTACAGACACAATTTTGGTTCGCGAATCGATGATCGATTCGACGTTCGACATGTCGAGCAGGCCGTCTTTGCCCGCAGCAAGGTACCGCAGTTCGGCCTTTTTGCGGGCCGCAAGCTGCTGCCAGGGAACGATGTTCGAGTGGTGCTCCATCGCGGTGATGACGATGTTGTCGCCCTCGTTGACATTCGCATCGGCCCAGGTTGCGGCCACGAGGTTCAGCGATTCGCTGGTATTGCGCGTCCAGATAACCGTCTCGGGCCGGGGGGCGTTTATGAATTTTGCGACTTTGGCCCTGGCGAGCTCATAGGCTTCGGTGGACTCGACCGAGAGGGTGTGGACGCCGCGGTGGACGTTGGAGTTCGTCTGCTCGTAGTAGTTGATGATGGCGTCGATCACCTGCCGCGGCTTCTGCGTGGTGGCCGCGTTGTCGAGATAGACCAGTGGGTGACCGTTGATTTTTCGGGACAGGATCGGAAAATCGGCACGGACCGTAGCGACATCTAATTCCCGGGCGCTGAGTTTCGTGCCCTGGCCAATGATGCTCATATCGTGCCTAAAATGTCCGACTCCGCCAGCAGGGTCGCTATGCGATCGTCGGTGGTCCGCTCGACAAATTCTCTGAGTGCTGCCGGCTCAAATTCGTCGAGCATCTCATCGGCGAACCCACGTATCAGAATTGCCTTCGCGGTCTCTTCATCCACGCCGCGCGATCGCAGGTAGAACAGCGTGTCTCTATCGACGTGACCGGCGGTCGCGCCGTGGGCGCACTTTACGTCGTCGGCGAAAATTTGAAGCGACGGCTTGGCGTCTATCCGTGCCCCACGCGAAAGCATCAGGTTCAGGTCTTTCTGATTGGCCACCGACTTCTGGGCATCCCGTTCGACAACCACCCTGCCGCTGAATACGGCATGTGACTTGCCCGACAAAATACCCTTGTAGAACTGGTGCGATGTGCAGTTCGGTTTGGCGTGCGTCGTACTTATTTCCTGGTCCTGCTGCTGTTGGCCGCTCGTCATGTACAGGCCATGAAGCTTGCACTCGGCGCCCGGCTCATCGAGCTGGGTGTGAATATCGTTCCGGCCTATCGACGCACCGGTTGCAAAACTCGTCGAAGTGAACGACGAATCGGCCTTTTGATGGACACGCGTCGTCCCGATATGGAACGACTTTTCGTTCTCTATCTGGATCCGGTAGTGACGAATGCGGGCAGCGCTGCTGGCGAATATTTCCGTCACGGGAACGGCCAGTTGAGGTGATTCGGAAAGGTTGATGTATGACTCAACAATGATCACCGAACTGTTTTCCCCGGCGTTAATTAGCAGCCGCGGATAAGTCGCCCTGCCCTCTGCGAGGTCCGACGATACGAACACCACATGCACCGGGGTCTCCAGCCGGGCGTCGGCAGCAATTCCGATGTATGCACCGTCTTTTGCAAAGGCCGTGTTTAGCGCGGTAAAGGCGTAGTTCTCACGGCCCGCAAGGGTTGCGAACAGCGATTCGACGTTATCGGTACCCACAGCGAACGCATCGGCAAGGCTCCCGGCAGTTAGTCCGGGCCTAGCCTTCAAGCTGGAAAGCTGAGCGCTGAAATTGCCGTCGACCACCACGACCGTGTCCCAGGCGTTGTCCCAGGGACCTTTCGACGTGATCTGGTCGAGCGACACAAGGCCAATTCGGCCGTACTCGAAATCAGCGTCGGCGAGCGGCCTGAGGTTCGTATATTTCCAGAGTTCGTTTCCGCGGCGCTTGATCGGTATTCCCAGATCTGAGAAATTCGACCACGCCTGCCGGCGGATGGCAAGCAGCCACGCGGGGATGCCCGAATCGTCGAGCGATTCGAACGCGGAGGCATATTTGTCGACTGATGTCGGTGGGGCAGCGAGTGTCATCGTTATGCGCTCGCTCCGACCGATGCGTACTGCTTGTAGCCGTCTTTTTCGACTTCGAGTGCCAGTTCAGGACCGCCGGTTTTTACGATTCTGCCCTTGACCAGAATGTGGACGACATCGGGCTTGATGTAGTTCAACAGGCGCTGGTAATGGGTGACGATGATGAACGACCGGTCGGGTGAACGCATCGAATTCACCCCCTGGGCGACAATTCGAAGCGCATCCACGTCGAGGCCCGAGTCGGTCTCGTCGAGGATCGCAAGCTCGGGCTTCAGCACTTCAAGCTGCAGCATCTCGTTGCGCTTCTTCTCACCACCCGAAAAACCCTCGTTCAATGAACGCTTGACCAGCTGCGGATCTATTCCGACCGCCGCAACCTTCTCGTCGAACAGTTTCGAGAAGTCGCGGACCGACATCTTCTCTTCGCCCCGGGAATCGGCCTTTGCATCGAGCGCGGCTTTCAGGAACTGCCACGGTCGCACGCCCGGAATTTCAGCCGGGTACTGGAACGCAAGGAACATTCCGAGGTGAGCCCGCTTTTCCGGGAGCAGGTTGATGATCGATTCGCCGTCGTACAGGATGTCGCCCTCGTTTATCACGTAATCGGGCCGCCCCATCATCACGTTGGCAAGCGTGCTTTTACCGGAACCGTTCGGTCCCATGATGGCGTGCACTTCGCCGGTCTTCACTGTCAGGTTGATCCCTTTGAGGATCTCCGAGTCGTCGATGTCCAGTACGGACACCCGCAAGTTTTTAATCTCAAGCATTTTGTTTTTTCTGGCTACTGGCCGGAATGTTTGATCTAAGGTTTTATGGCTGGTGCTTATGGGCCAGCGCGCCCGCAAGGAAGCGCGGCAATGCCGCACTATCCGACTGCGCCTTCCAGCGATACCCTCAGCAACTGGTTGGCCTCCAGGGCGAATTCAAACGGCAGTTCCTTGAACACCTCACGGCTCCAGCCGGTGATGATCATGTGGTGCGCCTCTTCTTCAGAAAGCCCGCGTGCTCGCAGGTAGAAAAGCTGCTCGTCGCTCACCTTCGAGGTTGAAGCCTCGTGTTCGAGTCGTGCAGTCGGGTTTCGCACCTCGATATATGGCACCGTGTGGGCCCCGCATTTATCGCCGATCAGCAGCGAATCGCATTGGGTGTGGTTCACCGCATTTTCGGCGCCCGGCATGATCTGCACTTGTCCCCGATAGGTGTTGTTGCCGTGACCGGCAGAAATGCCCTTCGCAACGATGGTCGACTTGGTGTTCTTGCCAATGTGGATCATCTTGGTCCCGGTATCGGCCTGCTGGTAGTTGTTCGTCAGTGCCACCGAGAAAAATTCGCCAACCGAGTTATCGCCCTTCAATATCACGCTCGGGTACTTCCAGGTGATTGCAGAACCGGTCTCGACCTGTGTCCAGGAAATCTTGGCATTCTTGTCGGCCCTGCCACGTTTGGTGACGAAGTTGAATACCCCGCCTTCGCCTTCAGGCGTGCCGGGGAACCAGTTCTGGATGGTCGAGTACTTGATTTCGGAATCGTCGAGGGCAACAAGTTCGACAACGGCGGCATGGAGTTGGTGGGTCTTTCGGAATGGCGCAGTGCAACCTTCGAGATAAGAGACGTATGCACCTTCGTCGGCGATTATCAACGTGCGTTCGAACTGACCGGTATCGGCGGTGTTGATGCGGAAGTAGGTCATCAACTCGATCGGGCAACGAACTCCCGGCGGGATGTACGCAAACGAACCGTCGCTGAAGACGGCCGCATTCAGGCTGGCGAAGAAATTGTCGGTGTAAGGCACAACCGAACCCAGGTACTTCTTTACAAGATCCGGGTGATTTTTGACCGCCTCGCTGAACGAACAGAAGATGATGCCGAGTTCGCCGAGTTGCTTCTCGAATGTGGTCGCAACAGATACCGAATCGAACACTGCATCGACCGCTATCCCGGCCAGCTTCGCCCGTTCCTGGAGCGGAATGCCGAGCTTCTCGAAAGTAGCCAGCATTTCCGGGTCGACATCGTCGAGGCTCTTGGGCGCTTCGGTAACCGACTTCGGCGCGGCGTAGTAGTAGATGTCCTGGTAGTCGATTTTCGGATACTTGACGTTCGCCCACTCGGGCTCGCTTTCGGCGTCGTTCA
>Ga0209554_1003130_pt1 | contig 10859 bp, 8 predicted proteins | sample MarorgKNORR_S2LV_5_FD_188221 | JGI IMG/M metagenome (GOLD analysis project Ga0209554, IMG submission 188221) | Marine microbial communities from the Southern Atlantic Ocean, analyzing organic carbon cycling - Bottom_A/KNORR_S2/LV (SPAdes) (version 2) | ecosystem: Environmental > Aquatic > Marine... | reverse complement strand
TGAAGGCGCTTGGCGCTACATCAATCGATTGTGGCGGATGGTTTCAGAATCCAATATTCCTATCGGTGAATTTGGCGCACCAATGCCGCAAGAAATTTCAGAAGATATTGAGAAAATTAGACGGTTTATTCACCAAACCGTCCACGCGGTGAGTAACGATCTCGATAAATTTCATTTCAATAAGGCCGTTGCCCGCATCCGAGAGCTCACCAATTCGCTCGATAGCATGGACCCAGAAAGCGCCGGCGCCTCTTGGGTATACCGAGATGGTATGGAAACCGTCGTTAAATTAATTGGGCCAATCATTCCGCATATTGCCGAAGAAATGTGGCATGCATTGGGACATAAAAAATATGTTATAGAAACGCCCTGGCCGGAGTATGATGAAACACTTCTTGTCGAAGATATGGTTACTGTCGGTGTTCAAGTAAATGGCAAAATGCGGGGAACCATTGAATTGCCCGTAGATTGTAGCCAGGAAACCGCCGAAGAAGCAGGGATGAATTTGGATACCGTTGTAAAGGCCATTGAGGGGAAAAAGGTGCGTAAAATAATTTATGTGCCCAATCGGATTTTAAATGTTGTTGCTTAAAAAAACAGTTACTGTCTTTTCGTTACTCCTATTATCCGGATGCGGTTTTCAGCCGATATATGGTTCCGGTAACAATTCAGTCTTTCGGGCTGAAATGCGTGAAATTGCAATTGCGCCGATTGAGAACCGTATCGGCCAGCAATTGCGCAATGAATTAGAACGACGCATTACGCCAAAGGGACGGGCGCGCGTCAGCCGATACGTTCTTACCGTTAAATTAACAGAAAGTAAGCAAGGATTGGCGGTCAAAAAATCTGAAATTGCGACTCGGGCGAATTTAATTCTCCGGGCAAGCTACACTGTTACCCGAAAATCCGATGGCGCAAATATCACTTCCGGCAACAGCCGCATGATCACCAGTTACAATATTCTCACCCAAACATTTGCAACTTTAATGGCGGAAAAAGATGCGAGAAAGCGCGGCGTTCGCGAGATCAGCGTAGACATCACCAGTAAAGTTGCAGCCTTCTTTAAGCTTAACCGAAACAAGCTAGCGGAAGCCAAGTGAAATTTAACGCAGGTAAGACAGCAGCTTTTCTAACACAACCCGACCCCTCCATTCGCGCTGTCCTCATCTATGGAACAGATCAAGGCCTCGTCCATGAGCGGGTTCAAACACTTGCTAAATTCATCGTCGAAGATTTGTCCGATCCATTTCGGGTTAGCGAACTAACCGGCACTGAAATCAAAGCTGATCCAGCTCGTTTGATCGATGAAGCTTCGGCTCAGTCGCTCATAGGTGGTGAGCGTGTTGTTCTAATCAAGCTGGGCGGCGAGGATATTTCAAAACCGCTTTTGCAATATTTAGACGAAGAGGTTCAAAGTTCACTTGTGATTCTCGAAGCCAGCGATTTAACACCGCGCTCACCTGTTCGTAAGCTTATGGAGAAAAGCGACAACGCCGGCGCCATCGCATGCTATTCAGATAATCTGTCAGCGCTTGCCTCACTGATCGACACAGTCATGCGGGACCACCAAAAAACGATAAACTCAGAAGCCAAGAATTATCTCATCAATAATCTGGGCTCGGACCGGATGGTCTCCCGAAGAGAATTAGAAAAGCTCGTCACCTATGCCGGCGATCAAACTGACATCCTGTTGGACGATGCCATAGCTGCCGTCGGTGACAATGGCGCTCTGTCCATTGATGAAATTATTTATGCAGTGGCCGATGGCAATCGCGAGTCTTTAGAAACTAATCTCAGCCGCGCCTTTGTGGAAGGGACCTCGCCGATCCAAGTTGTGCGGGCGGCAATACGACATTATCAACGCCTTCATCTGGCTTCAGGATATATGAAAAAAGGCCAGTCATGCGGCCAAGCGGTGAAAGCGTTAAAGCCGCCGATCTTATTTCTGTTTACGGATCGGTTTAAGCGGCAATTAGATCGTTGGCCGGGCGAAAAAATCGGCCGGGCTTTGGCGGTTTTGACTGAGGCTGAAGTAAATTGCAAGTCAACAGGCCTGCCTGCGGAGGCAATATGCGGTCGCGCCTTGATGAGCCTATCCCAGGCCGCCCGTCACTAATTTGTATATTAGAAATATCTAAATTTCTTCGGGTAAATCTTCAATGAGGCTGGTGAGGTCTTCATCTGACAAATTGAAATCTCCCGAGAGATCAATTTCACCTTCGCCGGTATCTTCGCCATCATCCAATTGCCCGCCAGCTTCAAGCTGAGCGATGGCATCATCAACGCTGCCGGGAATTATGCTTTCCTCGCCAGAGACCTCATCAGCCGATGCAAGATCAGCCAGACCGGCAGCTTCTAGGTCTCCCTCGATCGGCATTTCGCTCGGATCATTGGCACCCACCTTACCATGCCGGCCATCGCTGAGCCGGTGAAGAATATCGTCAAGCTGCTCCAAAGATTTATAGATGATGGTGAGCTTGCCGCCGGATACTTTGAAATCAATATCAACGGTCAAGCCAAGCAATGTTGAAAGGTCGCGTTCAAGCGCGACGATGTTGGCATCTTTCGCAAGCTTGGAAGAAGCTTTTTTAGTTGATGCCGTATCTGGCGCTTGGCAAAGCTTCTCAGTTTGGCGAACGTTCAAACCGCGGCTTACAACTTTCTTAGCCAGCCCAACGGGATCCTCTGCGTTTAACAAAGCCCGGGCATGGCCTGCTGTCAGGTCTCCTGATTGCAACATGTCTTTGATCGGATCAGGAAGATTTAAAAGCCGCATCATATTGGCAACATGGCTTCGGCTTTTACCCAAAATTTTAGCAAGGACTTCTTGGGTGTGGGAGAACTCATCGACCAGGCGCTGATAGCCTTCGGCCTCTTCAAGAGCCGATAAATTTTCACGCTGCAGGTTTTCCACCAGGCCAATTTCAAGGGCTTCAACATCAGAAAAATCGCGCAGCAAAATCGGCACTTCATGAAGCTGAGCCAATTGTGCGGCACGCCAGCGGCGCTCGCCAGCAATGATTTCATAGCCTTCTGGATGATCGGGATGAGACCGCACCAATATTGGCTGGAGAATACCGAGCTCGCGAATTGACCCTGCAAGCTCCTCGATCTCGGGATCGCTAAAAATCTGGCGAGGCTGATAGCGGCCGGGATACAATTTTTCGATTGGCGCGGTTTGTTCGCCGGATGAAGCCGCCGCACCAGCAACTGCCTTAGCTGATCCTGCAACACTTGGCGCGTCATCGCCCCCCAACAATGCGGAGAGGCCTTTCCCCAATTTACTTTTGGTGGGTTTTTTGACCATTATGCTGCTAACATTTTTTCACGTTTCAGAACTTCGCTCGCCAGATGAATATAGGCTTGTGATCCGGCGCAAGCGGTATCATAGAGCAATACCGGCTTGCCGTGGGAGGGCGCTTCCGACACTCTGACATTTCTGGGAATGACCGTGTCATAAACAATATCGCCAAAGAACTCCCGAACGTCTGCTGCAACCGCATCGGATAGATTGTTGCGGGAATCAAACATGGTGAGGACAATACCCTGGATTTCAAGGTCTGGATTATAGGCTTTTTTGATACGGTCGATGGTCCTAACCAAATGGCTAACACCTTCCAAGGCAAAGAACTCACATTGCACCGGCACCAAAACAGCATCCGCCGCATTTAAGGCGTTTACAGTTAAAAGTCCCAACGCCGGGGGGCAGTCTATCAAAACATAGTCATATCCATCTAGATGGCTGCCTATAGCAGTCTTTAATCTGAACAAGCGATCTTCAAATTCGATCAACTCAATTTCAGCGCCAGATAAATCCACGCCGGAAGAAACAATGGTAAGGCCAGGAATGGCCGTTTCGAGAATGGCTTCATCCAAGGAGGCCTCACCAATCATCACATGATAGGCGTTAATCTTACGTTCTGACTGTTCAATTCCAAGCCCCGTGCTAGCATTTCCTTGTGGATCAAGATCCAATACCATGACGCGTTTACGCACCGCTGCCAAAGCTGTTGCCAAATTTATCGTGGTGGTGGTTTTGCCAACGCCGCCTTTTTGATTGGCAACCGCAATAATACGCGGGCGCTGGTTGAGCGATTCACTGGGATCGGTGTGTGCATTATTATCCATCACGGCGTGATAGGTTCCTTATTTCAATCAAAACCCCGGGAGAAGCTTCATCCGCACTATTATTGTGAGCTGTAAGAGACGGATGAATTTGAACATTCATATTCCACCTTTTTTGACACTCGGTCAATTCTTGTTCGTAGGTCTCGCCCTTTAAAAACAAGCAGATTCCGTGATCGGCCAAGAGCGGAACGCTCAAGTTAAGCAAGTCATCCAATGGTGCCAGGGCGCGGGCGGTTATAATATCTGCGGATTTGCTATCGGGATAATCTTCAATTCGGCCGTGAAAAACCTCAGCATCGCAGGCTGTACGGCGAATAACCTCTCCCAAAAAGCTACATTTTTTCTGATTGGATTCGAGCAAGGCTATTTCTGCCGCGCCCATAATTGAGAGCACCAATCCTGGGAATCCCGCGCCACTGCCTAAATCCAGCAGACGGCCTTTAGTGTCTTTTATGTGTGAAAACAACTGAGCTGAATCGAGAATATGACGGTGCCAGACATCATCGAGCGTTTTAGCTCCAACAAGATTAATACGTTTCTGCCATTTCTGGAGAAGATCAACATAGATGCCCAAACGGTCGAGTGTTTCACGTGAAACATCGATAGTTTCTGAAAATGTCTCAATAGGGGATAATTTCGAATTAGGCATGGGCATGTTTCACGTGAAACATTCGTACGTTTTTAGGCTGCATTTCTAGCGCGGCGGCGGACAAATCCCAACAATGCCGTTAATGCTGCAGGAGTTACGCCAGATATTCGCGCCGCAGCACCAAGCGTCGTCGGGCGCGCTTCTTCGAGTTTTGAGCGGATTTCATTGGACAAACCGCCAATTGCATTAAAGTCGATGTCCTCTGGAATGAGGAGAGATTCATCATTTCTGAAGGCACGGATATCAGCTTCCTGGCGATCCATATAGCCAGAGTAAAGTCCCATAATTTCAATCTGCTCGGCAATTGCCGGAGAAAGGCCAGATAGCTCTGGCCAAAATTCGGCAATGCGCCTCATGTTCATGTCTTTATAACGAAGAATTTCTATGACATTTCGCCGCACGCCGTCTTGATTTATTTTAAGCCCAAGGCTGGCCAGTTCGTTCGGCGTCTTGTTTAGCGACTGCGCCAATTCAATTGCTCGATTGAGCTCTGCTGACTTTTGGGCAAAAGCTTTTTCGCGCATCACCGAAACGCAGCCAATTTCGACACCTTTTGGTGTCAGACGCTGATCCGCATTGTCGGCCCGAAGTTGCAGGCGATATTCGGCTCGGGACGTAAACATGCGATAGGGCTCACTGGTGCCAAGAGTGACGAGGTCATCGATTAACACACCAATATAAGCATCGGCCCGATCAATGATGATCGGATCTTGATCACCAGCGGCCCGCGCCGCATTGATACCCGCGACCAATCCTTGCGCGCCGGCTTCTTCGTAACCGGTTGTACCGTTTATCTGGCCGGCAAAGTAGAGACCAGGAACACGGTGGGTCTCTAAGGTCGGGTGAAGTTCCCGAGGGTCGACAAAATCATATTCGATTGCATAGCCCGGCTGAATCATTCGAGCATTTTCCAAGCCCGGGATGGTTTTCAACAGGTCCAACTGCACATCTTTCGGCAGGGAGGTTGAAATGCCGTTCGGATAAACCGTATCGTCATCAAGGCCTTCGGGCTCCAGGAAAATCTGATGGCGTTCGCGGTGGGCAAAGCGCACGACCTTATCTTCAATTGACGGACAATAGCGGGGACCGGTGCTGTCAATCTGACCAGAATACATCGGTGCCCGGTGTAAGTTCGCGTTGATTAATTGATGCGATGCAGCAGTGGTCTGCGTAATAAAGCAGGAAATCTGCGGCGTTGTAATCCGATCCGTCAAATAGGAAAACGGCACCGGCGGCGTGTCGCCAGGTTGCTCAGTCAGCTGAGACCAGTCGATGGTTTTGCCGTCAATCCGTGGCGGCGTACCGGTTTTAAGGCGGCCCAAGCGAAAACCCAAACGCTTAAACGTAAAAGACAGGCCAATGGCGGGTTGCTCATGTACCCGGCCAGCTGGAATTTTTACTTCACCAATATGAATGAGGCCGCGCAGAAACGTGCCGGTGGTGATGATAATTTTGGGCGCGTGCAGATCCGCACCATCGCCGGTTTTTAAACCCACCAATTGACCCTTTTCATCGAACAGGAGGTCTTCGGCAGAGCCGGCCTTCATCTCAAGATTATCTTGATGGGACAACAGATCAAATATGGCTTCGCGGTAGAGTTTGCGATCGGCTTGGGCGCGGGGGCCTCGGACGGCCGGGCCTTTACTTTGGTTGAGCATGCGGAACTGAATGCCGCCGCGATCAATCGCCCTGCCCATGATCCCATCGAGCGCATCAATTTCCCGCACCAGCTGACCTTTTGCCAAGCCGCCAATCGCAGGATTGCAAGACATCTCACCGATGGATTCCAACTTATGGGTAAGCAAAAGCGTCCGGGCGCCGATGCGCGCCGCAGCCGCTGCGGCTTCACTACCGGCATGGCCACCGCCAACGACAATGACATCAAATTTATTGTTTATGGAAACGGCTTCGCTCATAACGTTATTGGGTCTCTTTCATTAGGCGCGGGAATGTAGGGGGGCTGGCCTAATAAGTCAATTGAAGACATCGACATATATGCGGGTAATTGAAACTATATAAATACTACCCCGAATCGAAATCAATATGCTGTGTTACTCATTTATATAGACATATATATAGAGAGAGTGTTTCACGTGAAACATTATTGGCGATTTAAGCGATTATTTGCCAATACAGAATTCTTTAAAGATAATATCCAATACATCTTCAACATCAACGCGGCCAGTAATCCGTCCAAGTGCGCGTGCCGCTAAACGCAGATCTTCGGCTTTCAGCTCGGTTTCCGGTGAATTCGGAAAACGTTTTAAATTTAAAAGACTGTCTTCAAGAGCCGAACGATGCCGCGTTCTCGTCAGTGCAGGGGAGGCGGATAAATGGCATCTTTCTCCGACTTCTCTCTTTAAAACTTCGAGCAGCGTATCAAAACCGTCACCTGTTTCAGCCGAAATCAAAAGATGTTCTGAGGTGACATCGCCCATTAAATCAGATTTATTGATAACGGTTACCGTGTCATCATCAATAAGGTCCATTGTTTTTTTGTCTTTATCAGGCCAGGTTGCGCCATCTAACACCGCCAATTTTAGATCGGCCTGATCGGCGCGTTCCTCGGCGCGGCGAACGCCTTCACTTTCAATATCATCCTGAGCCTCACGCAATCCAGCGGTATCGGCTAAAATAACCGGATAACCTTCCAATTCGAGATGAACCTCAATGACATCGCGGGTCGTTCCAGCATGTTCCGATACAATGGCGACATCGCGCCGCGACAATCTGTTGAGTAAACTCGACTTTCCAGCATTTGGCGGACCGATGATCGCGATATAGAGACCATCGCGTAAAATCTGGCCATGGCCTTTGTCGTCGAGATGTTCAGAAATTTCTGCCGTGATATCAGCAATTTGGGTGGCAACCTGCTCATGCAGCCCCGGCGGTAAATCCTCGTCGGAAAAATCTATCTCTGCTTCAAACAGAGCCATCGCTTTTAACAGCCTCTCCCGCCAATCATCGTAAATAAGGCCAAGATCACCTTGCAACTGGCGTTGGGCTTGGCGTCGTTGCGCCGCGGTCTCCGCGTTGATAAGATCGGCCAAACCTTCAGCAGAGGTCAGATCAAATTTACCGTGATCAAATGCCCGGCGGGTAAATTCACCGGCTTCTGCCAGACGCACATCATCAATTGCCGCCAAGGCTTCGGTAATTCCAGCAATGACAGCCCGGCCACCATGGACATGCAGCTCAACAACATCCTCGCCGGTAAAGCTCGCTGGCCCTGGAAAATATAGCGCCAGCCCATCATCCAGCACTTCTTCCGTTTTAGGATCAATGAGCTCCACCCGAGTGGCGCGCCTTGGTTCAGGCAATTGTTTTTTGCAAACTGCCCGAAGCGCATCCGTCGCAGACGGCCCTGATATCCGAAATACCGCAATGCCTGACTTCCCGGCGCCGCTGGCCAAAGCAAATATCGTTTGATTGTCTTGCAGACTATTCATAAAGCTAGGTATAGGCAGATGACTTTCGCCTGTCACGTTGTTTGACTATATTAATCCTTCACAGTTATTTGTTATATCGATTAAAACGATTCCAGAGTATCGCAGGAGATCCAAGTGACATCGAACCGCCTAGGTGAGGAAAGCAGCCCTTATCTCAAACAGCACAAAGACAATCCGGTTCATTGGCAATCGTGGGGTGACGAGGCTTTCCTAATGGCCAAAGAAAGTGGAAAACCTATAATGTTATCAATAGGTTATGCCGCATGCCACTGGTGTCATGTGATGGCGCATGAGAGCTTTGAAGATGACGAGACGGCAGCTTTAATGAACGAGCTCTACGTCAATATCAAAGTGGACAGAGAAGAGCGCCCGGATGTCGATAGCATTTATATGACTTCTCTGGCGATGATGGGCCAGCAGGGCGGCTGGCCATTGACGATGTTCCTGACACCGGAAGGCAAGCCCTATTGGGGCGGCACCTATTTCCCGCCAACTTCACGGTATGGTCATCCGGGCTTCTCCGATGTGTTGCGCGCGGTCTCCAGCCTTTTCCATGATCAGCGTGAAAAAGTAGACGCCAACATCGATGCCATATTAAACGGCCTCGCCAATCAAGCCGATCTTAGCCAAACTCAAGCAGCGGGTACCGGGCTACAATCAATCGCTGAAATTGATGCCGCGGCTGAGCAAGCGCTCTCAATGGTCGATTTTCAAAATGGCGGCATGACCGGCGCGCCTAAATTTCCGCAGCCGTCGTTTCAGGAAATGCTGTGGCGGGCTTATCTTAGAACCGGTAATGATCAATTCCTTGCCGCCGTTACAACCTCGCTTATCCATATGTGCCAAGGTGGAATTTACGATCATCTCGGCGGCGGTTTTGCCCGCTACTCGACCGACGCGATTTGGCTGGCGCCGCATTTTGAGAAGATGTTGTACGATAACGCCCAGCTTCTCTATGTGATGACTTTGGTTTGGCAAAAAACGAAATCGCCCTTATTTGAAATCAGAATTCGGGAAACCATCGATTGGGCGCTCAGGGAACTTCGCCTGGAAGGCGGCGCCTATGCCGGTACACTCGATGCAGACAGTCCGGACGCCGAAGGCATATCCCGGGAAGGGGCGTTCTACGTCTGGTCAGAAACAGATATTGATCAATTGCTCGGCGGCGATGCCCCCGAATTTAAAGACATCTACGATGTCTCGGAGTCTGGCAATTGGGAACACACAAATATCCTCAACCGCCTCAATACGCTCGATCTCGGATCAGACGCCGCCGAAAGTAAATTAAAAACCAGCCGCCAGATTTTATGGCAGGCGCGTGAAGATCGGGTGCGGCCCGGCCTTGATGATAAAATTCTTGCCGATTGGAACGGTTTGATGATCGCCGCTCTAAGTTATGCCGGCGCTGTTTTTGACGAGCCCGATTGGATCAACGCCGCCAAAATCGCTTTCGATTTCATTCTGTCAGACATGAGCAATGGCCCGCGTCTCAAGCATAGCTTTTGTAAAGGTGAGGCCAAAACAGCTGATATGCTCGACGATTATGCCTGCATGATCAAAGCGGCGCTGCAGCTTTATCAGGTCACGGGAAGTCAGGCCTATCTCGATCAGGCGATAATCTGGGCTGACACCTCGAAAGCACATTTTTGGGATGACGCAGGGGCCGGATATTATCTCTCGCCAAATGACGCTCATGACCTAATTGCCCGCACGCGCACTGCGTTTGATAATGCAACGCCGTCCGGCAATGGCGTCATGGCGGAAAATTTGGCGCGATTGTTTTACCTCACGGGCGTGCCACATTACCGCGATCAGGCAGACCAATTGATCAATGGCTTCACCGCAAAAACACCCAACCAAGGCGCAAATATGCCAAGCCTCCTGGCTGGGTTTGAAACACTGGCAACAGGATTACAGGTTGTCATTATTGCAAAAGAAAATGAAGGTGCTGATCTCGCCAGAACAGCGATCAATTGCGGCGATCCCAATCTCATTCTCGCCTGCCTAACGCCTGAGATCGAACTGCCCGCCGATCATCCGGCAAAGGGCAAAACGCAAATCGATAGCCAGCCAACCGCCTATGTTTGCCGAGGTCAAACCTGTGGTCTGCCGCAAATAACTTCGGAAGGTTTACTGGAAGAACTTTCCCAAACTTGATACCTGGTTATCTCAGGTTTAAATTCTTGCCATGCCGTTTATAACTTTACAAAGCCCCACCGGGCCATTGACCATTTTTGAAGAAGCAGGCGAAATTATTGTCGTTGAGTGGGGTCGCGCCTCAGACAGCACTGAAACACCGCTACTTTTAAAAGCAAAACAACAACTTGAAGAATATTTTGCCGGAGAGCGCGAAGTTTTCGATTTGCCGCTTAGACCAGAGGGCACAGATTTTCAACAAGCCGTTTGGCAAAAAATGCTCGCGATACCCTACGGCGAGATTAAAACTTATGGCGATTTGGCAAAATCTTTGGGCAGTCATGCCCGCGCTGTCGGCGGTGCATGCGGCAGGAACCCACCTCGCAAATTATGGAGCATAAGTCTCAAAGCAACCAAAGAATCAAAAGTTTTTTTAACTATGATTCTCTCGTACAACATGAAAGAGGCGCGTCGCGTTTATAGGCGAGCGATAAAGC
>Ga0209554_1003128_pt1 | contig 10865 bp, 10 predicted proteins | sample MarorgKNORR_S2LV_5_FD_188221 | JGI IMG/M metagenome (GOLD analysis project Ga0209554, IMG submission 188221) | Marine microbial communities from the Southern Atlantic Ocean, analyzing organic carbon cycling - Bottom_A/KNORR_S2/LV (SPAdes) (version 2) | ecosystem: Environmental > Aquatic > Marine... | reverse complement strand
GGAGCACTCGGTACTTCCTTCGGTCAGAAAATTCCGGGAACTAGGCGTTACAAGCACACGCAACATCGACGAATTGTCAGAGCTTGACATATTTGCCCGCGAAGTTAGCACCCCAGAACTAACAGATATGGCCGACTCGTCTGATGACAGCGTTGACGGAGAGGAACAAAAACTCGTCTCGGCGGTAGAGACCGATGAAACCGAGGATGCAACCATCTCGTGAGCCTTGGTCGAAACCAACGAGAAACAGGAATGAGCTGCCCGTTTCAGAAATTGCGAACGGGGGTGATAATTTAATCGGGTCACATACGTCTATATCGGAACCGTGATCGCAACCGCCAGCCCTCTCGACCTGCTCCCGTGAAGGGAGAGGGGGGCACATTTGAAACCCCAGGAGAACGAATGAGTAACGTCACGATCAGAGACATCCGGACGATCTTCACCGAGCCGGACGGCATCAGGCTCGTCATCGTGAAGATCGAGTCCTCGGAGCCGGGGCTGTATGGAATTGGTTGTGCGACTTTCACCCAGCGGCCGACTGCCGTGAAATCGGCGCTGGATGACTACCTGAGGCCACTTCTGATTGGTCGTGACGTGGCCGACATCGAGGACATCTGGCAGACCAGCTACATCTCGTCTTACTGGCGTAACGGCCCCGTGCTCAACAACGCCATGTCAGGCGTCGACCAGGCGCTCTGGGACATCAAGGGCAAGATGGCCGGCATGCCCGTTCATGACCTTTTTGGCGGCAAAGCGCGCGAGGCGGCGGCGGTGTACGTCCACGCCAAGGGTGCGGACAATCAAGAGGTCGAGGACGAAGTCCGGTCCTTCATGGAAGAGGGTTACCACCACATCCGGGTCCAGATAGAGACACCGGGTGGGTTCGCCACGTACGGGACCGGCGGGCGCGGCTCGGCAAACATCGAGACGAGCGCCACGACACCGGACGAGGGTCCGAGATGGATCACGCAGCGCATCGGAAAGCGCGACCCAGATCTGAAGTACGCCCACCCGGGAGGCGTGTTTGAACCACGCCCGTACATGCGTTCAACGCTGGGACTGTTCGAGCACCTGCGCTCGAAAATCGGGTTCAACGTCGAGCTGCTTCACGACGTACATGAGCGCATCCCCCCAATCCTCGGCGTGTGGCTGGCGAAGGAGGTTGAGCAGTACCAGCTCTTCTTCCTTGAGGATCTGTTCCCGCCGGAGGATCAGGAGTATTTCCGGATGGTGCGCGAGCAGACTTCGACGCCGATCGCGATGGGCGAGCTTTATAACAACCCCCACGAGATGACGCCGATGGTGAAAGACCGCCTGTTGGATTTCATGCGCGTCCACATCTCGCAGATTGGCGGCCTAACCCCGGCGCGCAAGCTGGCGGCGTTGTGCGAGGCGTTCGGCGTTCGCACCGCATGGCACGGCCCGGGCGACACATCACCTGTTGGGCATGCCGCAAATCTCGCGCTCGATCTGAACACGAGCAACTTCGGGATCCAGGAGTACTCGATCTTTGGCGAGCGAACCCGTGAAGTGTTCCCTGGCAGCCCCGAGGTCCACGACGGCTATATGTGGTCAAACGACAAGCCGGGGTTGGGGATCGATATCGACGAAGACCTGGCGGCGAAGTTCCCGTTCGAGGAGCGAGCCTACGGCGGGGCGTGGTCCGCGCCGCGTCGTGCCGACGGAAGCGTGGTGCGACCCTAGTTCTTGTCAGGAGAAGAGACCCGAGGGGGCATCGCTTACGGCAAAGCCCCGGTAGCGAACTCGCCGGCCTTCGGAGAAAAGCCGAGGAAGATAGATATCCCGTCTTCGTCGGCGATGTGGAATGTCTCTAGAGGCGCCCACTCCTGAGACTTCGTCCAGAGCCGGATCTTCATTGGATCCATTTCGTGCTCAGCTAGCCATGTGTTTGGAAGCTGGAATTGGAATATGTACCGCTCCGCGCCAATATTCGGCACGGCGAAAACGTCCACGCTGAAGCGCTTGAAGTACGGCTCAGGCGGTGGGTCATCATCTGCGCCCGGGTCGTCTATAGCGATCGGGTCCATCGTGATTGCCGTCTCGACGCCGCCGAAATCGGCCCTGAACGAGATGACATCGAATCCCAGCACCGACGCCTCAACCCTGTCCAGGTCTACCCGCGTCTCGCCATTGCCCCTTACGGTCTCGAGCCGTTTCACGATCGGCAGGTCAAGATTCGCGCTTGCCTCGGCCAGGTCTTTATCACCGGCCAACGCCGAATCACCCGTCTCGCCCCACACAAGGATCGACGCCATCCCCAGGGACAAAAAGATGGCGAGGAGTGATAGCAGGGCCACGCGGGTGAACACGGCCTGTTCACGAACGGGATCTTTGCGGCCGATGGCTTTTGCATCCGTATATGTAAACGGATCGGCGAATACGGACGTTCCAGAAACGGTCCACTCTGAAAATCCGCATCGGACGCAGTAGATGCGGTTGGACTGCGCGCCTAGTCCGCAGTTCCGACAGACCTTGTCCGATTCCGGCGTTGTTTCGATTTCCGGTTGAAGCATTGCACGGGCCATTTCGCGTGCCGAGAGTTGCTCTTCCGGAGTTCCGTCCTCCTCGCCGATCTCGTATCGCTGAAGGCCGCCAATCTCAAATTTGCCCGCGGCGTTACCCTTCAGCGCCTGGTAAAGCTCGGCCGCGGTCATGTAACGGTCTGACGGTCGCTTCGCCATGCAGCGCTCGACGATGCGGGAAAGGCCGGGGGCGATGCCTCCAGCGCGCGCCTCAAGCGACGCCGGTTCCGCATCCAGGTGCATCCGCATGACGGCCATCGCTGACTCAGCCTTGAAGGGCGGAGCGCCGGTGAGCATGTGATACATCACACAACCGAGGCTGTAGATGTCTGATCGCTCGTCCGCCGTGCCGCCATCGACCTGTTCTGGCGAGATGTAGTGCGGGGTGCCGAGCCGTGCGCCGGTCCGCGTCAGAGCGGTTTGATCTCGTGCGTGCGCAATGCCGAAGTCGATCAGTTGTGCGACACCCTCGGTGGTCATCAGTATGTTGTGTGGCTTGATGTCACGATGGATGATGCCGGCGCTGTGGGCGGCATTGAGGCCGGCGGCGATATCGGCTGCGATCTGCCCAACGCGTTCCTCGGACAACCGGCCTTCCTTGTCGATCACTTCATCGAGGCTGCGCCACAGGTACTCCATCGCGATGTAAGGGGTGCCATCATCCTCGCCAATATCCAAAATCTTGACGATGTTCGGGTGATCCAGCGACGAGACGAGGCCTGCCTCTCGCTCAAGCCGCTTGCGTTGAGACGAGTCTGACGCCAACCTGGGGTCAAGCACCTTGAGCGCTACGAGCCCCTTGTTACGAGTGTCCGTCGCACGATAGACGGTCGCCTGCGCGCCTGAAGCCACGCGGGTCAACAGCCTGTACGGGCCGATCATCCCATCAACCACGATTTAGACCTCCAGATACGGAAGTCTGGGGGTGAAGCGCCGGTCGCCGGTGTGCGTGAGCGCGCGCGTGCGACACGTCAAGCAAATGCTTTTCGCGTCGTACGATTGCGGGCCGATGGCGTCGAGCGCCTTTTAACCAAAACACGTTCATTGGTAAGACTACGAGCCGTACCGGTCTCGGGCATCCGTACATTCACTGTGCAGGTCTACGCACAGAGACACCTGCGAAAGCGCCGGGTGGGACGAAAATACGATGGTTTGCAGCGGATATCAGAGGGGATTGGGCATCCCCGGAATCATGCTTAACGGGTCTACTCAAGATGTATTTAAATAACGGGACACCGAATTACTGCAACAAGGAGACCGGATGAACCCCGAAACCCTGAGACGCCCGAGACGAGAGACCGGAACAAGCCCGGGAAGGTGTTCATTTTTGCACTTGCAATTCGATTCTGGCTCGATGTTCAGGGGTTCTCTTAGATCGCTTGCCACCATCCTGGTGATCGGTGTGTCGCTGTCGTTGATAACGGCGGCCTGTGGCAGTGATCCGGAATTGCTGGCGATCGAGAATCGCACCGGAGGGCTATTGACCGTAGAGATCACCGAGGTGCCAGACGAGCAGCCGCTTGAAACGGGAGAGTCGCGTACGGCGAATGTGCCGGTGGACACGATGTACCAGACCGAGCTGGTCGAGATTACGGGCGATACAAGCGCTCGGATTCGTGTGTCCGTCCCGGACGGGTCAACGTTGTGCGAGTACGTCGCAACCGAGAGCGAGCCGGCGCCAAGGTTGGTGGTGCTGGCGGACGGGTGCGTGGTTGAGGCGGACGGGCCTTAACCCAGGTAATGGCACGTCTGCGCCGGGCTCCTAATATTGGGACCGATGCCGATGATGACGATTGGTCTGGTGACGACTGATCTGAACGCGGGTCATCAGGAAAATGTAAAAGCAAAAGGGCCGGTCCAAATGGACCGGTCCTCTCACCTAAGCCTGTTATTTCGATTTACCGATTAGCGGAGATCGATGATCGAGTCTAGCCTGCCGGGCAGTGTTCGCTGGATGTTCAGCGTTGCGCCGGATTCTGGCTTGAGCTCAAGGGTGAACTTGTCGTTCGCAGACGGGATCGTCGAAGCGCTGAGGAGACCACCGGTTGAACTCACTTTGATCCCGTTGTTGTCGGTAGCGTTTGTCACGGTGTTGTCCCGATCAAACAGCCAGACGGTAATCTCTGCCTTCTCGCCGTGGTCCAGCATGTCATCGCTGTTGTCGAATCCGGGCCAGGCGACCGTCCACGGAAGATCATTCAGGAACTGATCGTTGTCCGAGTAAGAAATGATTGTCCGGTACTGTGCGCCGGACGATACATCGGGGTCGTCTCCCGCGCTGTTGAAGGTGTACGGCGGCGTGAGGTTGACCGACTCACCCTGAACAGCGTTGGATACGGTGAACACAACCTTGTAGATCGTGTCAAAGCTAGATGACGTGCCGACTCGGCCTTTGTACGCGATGACGCTGCCACGCGGCTCCAGCGAGCTACGGACCTCGTCCAGACCTGCAAATACGGTCTCTTTGCTTCTCTCTGAAGAGAAGATACCTGTTGATAACACGGTGAACGCGAACACAGACGCTACGACCACGAACGCGATCAAAATGATCGCCGTTTCGAGACCAGTAATCCCTCGCTGTGAATCAGCACGACCGCTAAGTAGCTTGAACATCCGCATCTTCACCCTTTAATACGGGCCGCCGGGCGACCTCAACAAAATCCGGCACAAAACCACGTATTAGGTGGCACCACCGGTTACTGCGGCATTGCAGCAATACCCACTTTCACGGATTCATCCCGGTGCTACTACCGAGAGTGCTCCAATGCAGGTTGGGCGGGGGCGCGCGTGGTCAGCACGCATATCAGGTCCGTGCGATTGCGGACAGTAAGGGCCAAACCTTCGTCCGGCAAACTGACGGGAGGGTCTAATCGTTGCAACTAGAATCCTGTTCGTCCATCTTCGTCCACCGGGGACCACGGAAGGCCATCGAGCTACATGACGAGGCGCCTGGCCATCACCCATAATTTGGGAATTCGGCCGCTCAACGAGCGCATTCTGGCCCCGAGGGCGTATTAAGAGCGCGATCCTGCACTATCGGCTCATAGATGTGCGATCACGCGATCTTTAATACGAGGCTCGATAGGTGCAACGGACAATTTCGAAATGAGCGATGACCTCAAGTTGATTGTGACGACCAGTCGCCTTGCGAATTCAACGACTCGCGCCCTCGCGAGACGTAAGGCCACGGACTGGGGCTTTCCTTATATCGAGCGATCTGACAGGTCTATCGAACTGACCTTGAAAAATGCTGGAGACCACCCGGGGGAGGATGCAGGCGCTGCTTTCGTATTCAGAAACGACGGGCTGCTCCTCTCAACGGCTGAAACGCAATTACGATTCGATCTGGGAACGGCCGCTCTTCGCCTCCTCTCGATGGCCCGTGGCGACCGTGATCTGCTCATCAGTGCCGGAGAGATAATCGCAGGTGACCGGGTTTTTGACGCTACGCTTGGCCTGGGCCGCGACGCGCTCGTCGCGGCTCAAGCTGTCGGGCCCGGTGGGGAGGTCGTCGGCGTAGAGTCGAATCTGGCTTTATTCACCCTTGTCAGCGAAGGTCTCGTTTCGCACGACGCGGGCGCGGGAAGCGCCGCGATTCAGCCAGTACTCGGGGACTCCCGGAAGATCCTATCCAGTGCCGCCGATGCCAGCTTCGATGTCGTTGTTATTGACCCGATGTTCTCCCTGCCAGGAAAATCGGACGGCAACTTCGAGGCGTTACGTGAATTCGCAGACCCTACACGGCTTGATCCTGAATGGATTCGACTGGCCAGGCGGGTCGCCAAACGGTGGGTCGTCGTGAAGGCGAGATATGAAGAATCCTGGTTCAGCTCCGAAGGCCTGCAGCCTGCGCCCGGGATGGGGTCAACTCGATGGTGGAGAGCTTCCACATCTTACGGACCATATTGGGGACAGTTGCACCGTCCGATCAAGAGTTCAGGCTAATGCAGGCTCATTGATCTTGCTGTAGATCTGGACGCGGTGGCGGCAGGCGTCGGCGATGAGAACGAGACCATCTGAGTTGGTCTCGATCGCCGATGGACGCCAGAAACGCTTCTCTTCCTCGAACAGCCCTGCGTTTTCCCGCCATCCGGCTTGCTCAGGGTTCACGTCTATGAACTCCTGACACCACTTCGACAACGTTGCATCTCCAACGAGCGTTTCAGTGTGCCCTCCATCGTTGTCGAACACCTGTACCCGGTCGTTACGCCAGTCGGCCACATAGACTTGCCCGCGATCATCAACATGCACGCCCGACGGGCGGTCGAATTTTCCGTCAGCGGTACCACTCGAGCCAAACATAGAGACGAACTCGCCATCGGCTGTGAATCGTTGAATGCGGTCGTTTCGCCAGTCAGCCACCCAGATATCGCCGCCGGAATCCACGGAAATGCCCCAGGCAAAGTTGAACTCGCCTGGCTCGTCACCAGCAGACCCGAACGAAGATATGTATCGACCATCCGGTGTCATCTTCTGAATCCTGGAATTCAGGTGGTCCATCACCAGAACGTTGTCGTCCGAATCGACGGCTAGTCCCGATGGACGGTTGAATTGACCGGGCTCGGAACCAAATTCACCCCATCGTTCAACAAAGTTCCCCTCGCGATCGAATATGGAGACGTTGTGCATGTGCTCGTCTGACACGTACAAGCGGTCCCGACTGTCAAATGCCAGAGCGGTTGGCATAGTTGTCTGTCCCGGGTCTGTGCCCCAGTTGGCGAACTCGTACAGAAACTCTGAGTCCAGAGTCTGTGCGCTCACACGAACATTCTTGTTACTGGCGTTAGATCTGCTCAGTACGAACAACCGGCCGGTGCTGTCGAACCGCAGATCGATCGGGTTCATGAACCCGCGGCCCAGAAAAGATGCTATTCCGATGGTGTCGTGGTATGAGAAGTTCTGAAGTGACATCGGGATGCCCACCTACACTGCTGCCAGATCAAGCTGGCCAAACCGGCTGTTCAATATGGGCTCTGACTCCAACTCCAAGAAACTTTCAAGGATCGTCGCGTAGACATCTCGGTAGTCAGTGTTGAATCGAACATCACCGTCCAGTTGAGCATTCGGGTCAAGGTTTGGATATTCACCGTACAGACCGCCCTTCACCGAAGGTCCGATCAAGAAAGCACAACCACCTGAGCCATGGTCGGTGCCAGTTCCGTTGTCCGCCACCCGGCGGCCGAACTCGCTGAAAATCCACATCACCGTGTCATCTGCAGCGCCCTGTTCTTCCATGTCCGACCAGAAGCAATCGATCGCCTCGGAAAGCTGATCCCACAGTAAGGTGTGGTTCACAAGCTCGTTCGTATGCGTATCGAAACTGCCATGTGCTGTGTAGAAGATACGCGTGCCGAGATGCGCCGATGTAACCTGTGCAACGCCCTTCAGGCTCTGGGCGATCGGGTTGGCTTCAGGGTATTCGACGTTCGAACTGTGGTGACTCGGTGCCTGGCGCAACAGGTCAGCGCCATCAAGAGCACCTCTCCCGGTCTGGAGGATGCGCAGGGAAGGAATCCCATCCTCAGACATCGGCTGGTAGATGCGGCTTACTGTATCGAGCAGGGCGTCCGTGTTTTGTGCCCCGGCAATCCCCGTGTACAGGCCATACGACTCCAGCGCTCCAACCGAGGCTACTGATACACCGGGGTAAGCGAGCGCTCTGGGAAGTCCACGTCCGAAATTGACCGCTGTAACCGGGTTCTTGCCCTGGGGATCCAGAGCCCTTGTGACTTTGCCCAGCCAGCCCTCGGATGAACTGGTGAACGGCTCAGCCGTATGCCAGATGTCCATCGACCGGAAGTGCGAACGATTGGGTTCCGGGTAACCGATGCCCATGAAGACTGCGACCATTCCGCGGTCATACATCCTCTTAATCGGTGCCATATGCGAGTTGAAGCCGATGCGATCGTCCACTGAAATAACTGACTCACCCTGTAGCCCCATGTTGGGGCGATAGTCGTAGTACAGGCCGTCCTGGTACGGCACGATGGTGTTGAGGTAGTCATTGCCGCCCGAGAGTTGGACTACAACCAGATTTTTGCCCCCGGGGCCGTTACTCGCCAAGTGAATTTCCTCCGTAGTTAGCAGTACTGGTAATCCGGTGTTGAGACGATCAGCTGGAACATCTCGATTGTGCGATCGGTGGAATCAGAGGCATCAGCCTCCCAGGGAATTCCATAACCGTCTGCATGGTCGACAAGTATCGACCTGGTTCGGGGTGATAACTCGATAGCCCCCATAGCATCGAGGCAGGCTTCGACGAACTCAGCGCCATCGAGTTCGTTACCAGAGTTACGTACTCGGGTGAGCATCCGTTGAACGCCGCGTCCGTCAACACGAGAAATCTCGCTAGACGCAAAATTAATCCGTTCAATAAGTGCGCCGCTATCCACCCATTCTTCACCCTCATGCCAGCCCTCAACACTTGGTGGATTGAGGAGATGCTGGCCCATGAACATCGTGTTGTTCGCAAGCATCCCCGAATCAAGTTCCGGCACATCAAACCGGTCGACCAGTCGTGTGGTCCCGAATACCAGGTCTGATGGACTTTTCATCTTCCGATAACGAACCTCTTCGGATTTGAAATGGTCCGAGTTGAAGATGGCGCTGAGTACCGCACGGATCTCACCGTCATTCTCCTCGAACACGTCGGCTAAACGCTCAATCTCCTTCTCATTCGGGGTGTCCGATACGAAGAAGTCGTAGAGACGCATCGCCACGAACCTCGCAGTTGCTCTCTGCTCGCAGATTATGCGGACTATGTCATCGCCATTCCAGTTTCCAGTCTGTCCCAAGAACGTCTTCTCTGAATCGTCATGATCGCTGGAGTCGAACCGGAATTCCATCGGGAACGGGCCGAGAAAAAATGGGGGTGGAGTTACAGCCGAGGCCCACCCGGTGAAGGCCCGGGCAGCCGCCTTCACGTCATCTTCGGAGTAGGCGCCTTCGCCCTGCTCATCGATGCCCATTGAGAACAATTCCAGCAATTCACGACCGTAGTTCTCGTTCGGTGCCCCTATGTGACTGTTCTGGTTATCCAACCAGTACATCATTCCTGGGTTTCGTGAAATCTCAAGAAGAAGATCTTCAAACCGACCGAGACCAAAACGACGGAACAGATCTATCTCGGCGAGCATCTCCATGCCATGGTCAAGCTTCACGCCTCCAACCGCCATGAGTCCGTGCCAGAACAGTGCGATCTTTTCTTCCAGTGGATTTGGGTTCGTCGCCAGTCTCCACGCCCATTGCGGATCAGCGTGGTTGGCCGTTCTCGCTTCCACTGATGCCACGAAGTACCGGTCCATTAGGTCCTGGTCTTCATGTTCCCGGTGAACCGGGTTCAACAATTCTTGAATCGTCGCTTCGTATCCCTGTTTCAAGTACCCGTCGATTTGATCGCGGGTCGCCCCGAACCCTGCTCTTCTGAGTAGTTGAGCCATCAGTTCGATATCAGTTGATCGTTGAGTCGACACAGTAGTCACCGAAAAACCTCCGATACCCGGTGCCGTTGAGCGTTCCAACACTATTGATGCGGTCCAAAGATATTAGCCGGATTGTATACGAATGCTGTTCTCTCCCAAACTACGATCCGCTTTCCCTCCAACAACGCAGACACCATCCTGTACGGCCAGCAACCGAATTAGTCATCCCCTCCCATACCGCCGCGCCAACTTAGCAGCCGTCTTGCCCATTCCGTCTATTGCTTTCTCAAAATCCCGATTAGACCGCTCAATTTCTTGGTTCGTAACGGGTGTCGGTTCGCCATTACGAAACGCCTGTGCCGATTGCCCGAACATAGACAGTTGCACCATCTGGTGCCTGTGACAGAGATCAAGCTCCTGAGACAACTGAAATGCCAGGGACGCTCCGGAGGCGTCAGTGAGCGAAGGCCAGAACCCGATGGTAGAGGTTTCCTTGATCACCTGTTCCAGCACATTTAGGGCGTGTTGCCGTGCAGATTCAAACTCATCAGACGCCATCCCAGACGGGTTGCGCGCCACGGTTAGCCTCATAGCATCGGGGGCTTCATCGACACGTTCTAAGGCCGTCCCCCACCGTTTCAGTAGGTCAATGACGATCCGGCGCCCTTCAGGATCATCAAGCCGATTTGAGAACAAGTTCAGGAATCGCATGGTCTACACCTCACCAATTTGACTTCATTGCGCTAAGTGGACACTAGTCGCGCATCCAAGTCGTCCCAATCATTCCACGAGAACATATACCTGACCTGACCCCCTGAGACGGTACCAGTCAATAACTTAGAGACTGGACGTTTCCAGAAGGGGGAAGACATGCCAAGACGAGGACATTCACCAGAACAGA
>Ga0209554_1003126_pt1 | contig 10880 bp, 9 predicted proteins | sample MarorgKNORR_S2LV_5_FD_188221 | JGI IMG/M metagenome (GOLD analysis project Ga0209554, IMG submission 188221) | Marine microbial communities from the Southern Atlantic Ocean, analyzing organic carbon cycling - Bottom_A/KNORR_S2/LV (SPAdes) (version 2) | ecosystem: Environmental > Aquatic > Marine... | reverse complement strand
TTTTTTAGTTTGTCGAATAACTTTTTTTGGAATTTTTTTATTATTTTTATAAAAATATTCACATACTTTGGTTGATATTGTAAAACCTGGGGGAACCGGCAATTTTAGTTTAGCCATTTGTGCCAGATTTGCGCCCTTTCCACCAAGAATATTTTTAGCATTAAAACCACTTGGGAAACTTTGATTATTAAATCTAAAAATCAATTTTTTCAACTAAGCACCTTCTACTTTCGAAAAATCCATAAAATTATTGTAGGTCTTACAAAACATTTGTAATAATTCTAAACGATTTTTTTTTATGTCTGAATTTTCGTCATTTACAATTACATTATCAAAAAAATTATCCGTAGTGGATTTTGCTTCTGCTAATATTTTTAATGTTTCCTCATAACTTTCACGTTTTCTTGTACTTGAAAAATACTGTCGGATCTCATTTATTTTGTTGTATAAATGCTTTTCTTCATCTTTTTTAAACAAAAACGACTCTGGTTGACCCGAAATCTCTTCTTTTTTACTTTTCAATTCTTGTTCAATGATGTTTGAAGCTCTTTTGTAAGTACCAATAATATTTTTACATATATCTTTAGAAATATTTTTATTAATTATTGAACATTTTTTATAAAGTACTAAGAAATCGTTATCAGTATGTGAAGAGTCTACGGCTTCTATAATATCATTTCTTATTTTTTTATCTTTTAAAAGATTTTTAAATCTTTCTCTTAAAAAGATTAATACTTCTTTAGTAACTAAATTGTTTATAAATTTTGTGTTCTGCTCTTCATAAATAACTATGGAGTAGTTAATTATGTCCTTTAGTTGAACACTTAATTTATTTTCAATTATTGTTCTTAATAATCCAATAGCAGTTCTTCTCAACGCAAAAGGATCTTTAGAACTTGTTGGTTTTTCATTAATCCCAAAAAAACCTACTAAAATATCTATTTTATCAATCAGAGATACAGCTACACTAATCGGTTTTTTTGGAACTTCACTATTAACACCGGTTGGTAAATAATGATCACTAATTGCCAACGAAACATCTGCTTCAAATCCCTGTTCAATTGCAAAATATCTTCCCATAACACCTTGCAATTCAGGATATTCTCTAACCAAATCTGACACTAAATCAGCTTTACAAATTGATGAGGCTATTTCTATTTTCTCCTTACTTAAATTTAATTGATCAGAAATTGGACTGGCAAGTTTTCTTAATCTTTGTGTTCTGTCATAAAATGTTCCTAGCCGGTTAAAAAAATACAAATTTTTTAACTTTGCTACCTGTTTAACTAGGCTCTGAGTTTTATTCTTATCCCAAAAAAATTTAGCATCGGACAATCTTGCTTCAATAACTCTTTGGTTCCCGGTTTTAATATAACCCTTTTTGTCAGCCAAATTAGAAACTAATAAAAATAAATTTGTTAATTTATTATTATTATCAAAAAGAGGAAAATATTTTTGATGTTGCTGCATTGTGACAATTAAAATTTCTTGGGGTACCTTTAAGTAAATTTCGTCAAATCTTCCTACGATAACATTAGGTTTTTCAACCAAATTAACTACTTCTTCAATCAATTTTTCATTGAAATTGTTTTTTAAATTTTTAGCGTTACAAATATTATACATTTTTCTTACTATTATGTTTTTTCTTTTTTCCTGATCTAAAATGATATTTTTGGATTCAAGAACACTTAAGTAAGATTTAAAACTATTTATTTTTTTTATTTTGTCCTCATTTGTTCCGTCTATTAAAGTTAGATCGCCGCTTTGAAGATGAAAAAAATTAAAATTAATTACTTCATTGTTAAATAGTGCAATAATTGATTTTAATGGCCTGCCCCAACTTAAATCGTACACCGACCATTTCATTGATTTTTTCCATGAATAACTTTTAAGAGCTTCAGGAATAATCGATTGGAGTTCCTTTAAGATATCGATTACTTTTGGTTTTATTTCTGCAAAATAAAACTCTCCTTTTTCAATATTTTTCTTATATATGTCTAGCTTACTTAAGTTATTTGATTTAACAAAACCCTCTAGTGCTGTTTGAGGAGCATCTACGTTTGGTCCTTTTATAATTTTTTTTTTTTGTTCTATTTTTTCAGGAATTCCCTCTATAAAAAAAACAAGTCTTTTAGGAGTTGAAAAAGTTTTGCTTGATTTAAAATTAATTTCCTTTTTTTGCAATTTTTCATCAATCATCTGCTTAATTTTTTGCCTAGCATCAATTTGAAGTTTTGCAGGAATTTCTTCACTAAATAGTTCTATAAACAACTCAGCCATTGCTTATTTTTGACTTTCTAACCAACTTTGCCCTGAACCTTTGGCTAACTCTCTTATTCTAGAAATATATTCAGTTCTTTGAGCAACTCCTATGACTCCCCGCGCATCTAAAAGATTAAAAATATGGCTAGCCTTTAAACATTGATCATAGGCTGGTAATGGAAGTCTTTTTTCTAATAAAGATTTACATTCGGACTCGGCAATTTCAAAATTTTTTAGCAAATGTTTTATGTTAGCAAATTCAAAATTATAAGCCGAGTATTCCTTTTCTGCTTGGTAAAAAAGATCTCTATATTTTATTCCAGCATTATTCCAAATAAGTTCAAATACATTATTTTTTCCTTGAGTAAACATACATATTCTTTCTAATCCATATGTAAGCTCAACTGAAACAGGCTTACATTCAATTCCGGTCATTTGTTGAAAATAAGTAAATTGAGTAATTTCCATACCATCACACCACACTTCCCAACCGCGTCCCGCAGCTCCAAGTGTTGGACTTTCCCAGTCATCTTCGACAAATCTTATATCGTGTTCTTTATGATTTATTCCTATTGTTGACAAACTTTTTAAAAAAACTTTTTTTATATCGTCCGGAGAAGGTTTAATTATAACTTGAAATTGATAGTGTTGTTGTAAGCGATTTGGATTTTTTCCATATCTTCCATCTGTGGGTCGTCTTGAAGGTTGGACATAGGCAGCTTTCCAGGAATTGGGTCCCAATGAACGCAATGTCGTAGCAGGATGAAATGTTCCTGCACCTACTTCCATATCATATGGCTGTAGTATTACACATCCATAATTGCCCCAAAACTTTTGTAAATTTAAAATTGTGTCTTGAAAATTTACTGGGGTAGGTTTTCCTTTTTTTTTCTTTAATTTATTTTTTTTGGGCATTTAGAAACCATATCTTTGCCAAATCGATTTTTCTTCTAAAATATCTATTAGACTTTCAATTTCACTAACGCGAGCACCTGATAGTTTTTTATTTAACCAGCTCTTTGGTTTCTCAAATTTTTTAATGACAACGTCCTCACCAAATTTTTCTTTTAATATTTCATCTGCATTACCTAAACCATCAATTAAGCCTAGATCTTTTGCTTTAGATCCTGACCAAAATTCACCCGTGAATAAGTCGGGGTTCTTATCTTTTTTTAGCTTGGTAGATCTGCTGTCCTCTACAACTTTTATAAAATCTGAATGTAAATCTAATTGTATTTTTTTTAATCTTTCAATGTCTTCTTGTTTTTCCTCAACAAAAGGGTCTAAAGTGCTTTTATTTTTTCCAGCTGTATAAATTCTTCTTTGTATACCAGCTTTTTTTATTAAATCTTGAAGTCCAAAGGATGAGTAAATTACTCCTATAGATCCTACTATGGAGCTCGAGTTGGCATAGATTTCATCACCAGCACACGCAATTAAATATCCACCAGAAGCAGCAACATCTTCTGCAAATACTAAAACTTTTTTTTTATTTTTTTTAGCCTGTTTCCTAATATAGCTATAAATTAGATGCGACTGAACTGGTGATCCGCCTGGAGAATTTATAGAAATTGCTACTGCTAAAGCTTTTTTAATAGAAAAAGCTTTTTCAATAATTTCTTGTTGACTAGTAAAATTTAATCCTTGTTTAAATCTTCCAACAGATCCGATAACTCCTGATAATCTAATATGAGGAACTATTTTTTTCTTTTTAAAAATTTTAAAAATTGAAAACATGTGATGGTATATATTCTAATTATCATAGTTTTTAGTTTCTTTTAAAGTCTAAGTAAAGTTATAAAGCTACCATAGGTTGCAATTTTTTAGATGCGTCAATAGTGACTAAAAGAATTTTTTTTAATACAAAATAAAAGCTATAATTGTTTAGATGGGATCAGTAATACCGCTAAAAAAGGAAATAGATAATTCTTATATAGAACTAAAAAATCTTGTTGGAAATAAGCTAGACAGAGTCAGCCAGCAAATAAAATACAAGCTTGCTAGTGAAATAAACCTTATACAAAAAATGACAAGTTATCACTTGGAATCAGGTGGAAAAAGAATCAGACCTTTGCTGACTTTAGGTTCGGCAAAATTATGTGGGTATATAAATGGAAGTAGAGATATAAATTTAGCTGCTTGCACTGAATTAATTCATAACGCAACACTATTACATGATGATGTAATTGATAATAGCGATCTTCGCAGAGGTATTAAAACATCAAATACTATTTGGGGAAATCAATCTACTATTTTGGTTGGAGATTATTTACTTAGTCGCTGTTTTGAAATGATGGTAGAGGATGGATCGCAAGAAATATTAAAATTATTATCTTCTACGTCCTCAAAAATAGCTCAGGGTGAAATTTTACAATTAGAATATAAAGGGGAAATAGATATATTGGAAGAAACATACTTTGATATTATAAATGCAAAAACTGCGGCTTTATTCGCCGCTGCTACTAGAATAGGAGCATGTATAGCAAACAAGAATAAAAAAGAAAAAGATGCTCTAGAATCTTATGGAAGAAATATTGGACTTGCCTTTCAAATAGCAGATGATGCACTAGATTATTATTCTACAAAAACAATCTTCGGCAAAGAAATAGGCAAAGACTTTTATGAAGGAAAAGTTACGTTACCATTAATATTCTTGTGTCAAAAAGCTAATTCGAGTGAAAAAATATTTTTAGAAAAAGTATTTAAAAAAAAAAATCGCTCTAAACTAGAATTAATTGAAACACAAAATCTAATAAAAAAATATGATTCCATTGATTCTTGCTTCAAACGTGCCGAGCATTTCGTAAATATTTCATATAACGCTTTAAATATTTTTAGTCCTTCAAAGGAAAAAACAATTTTACAAAATCTAACTTCTTTTAGCTTAGAGAGATCCTTTTAAGGATACAAAATTTCTTTTTTCCAATCATTAGCTATTTTGTTATATCTAAGCCTCTCGTGAATTCTATTATCTTTGTGTGACCAAAACTCAATAGATGAAGGTTTTAAACACCATCCAGACCAATGAGGTGGCCTAGGTACATTTTTTTCATCCTTATACTTTTCGTTAAGATCTTCTATTTTTTTTAAAAGCTCAGACCTTTGCTTCATAGGTTTTGATTGATCTGAAGCCCATGCGGAAATTTTACTTTCATAAGATCTACTATTAAAATAAAGATCTGCCTCTCTGACATCAACTTGAGTTACGCTTCCTAAAATTCTTATTTGTCTATTAAAACTTTTCCAATGAAAGCACATTGCTGCTTTTGAATTTTCCTTAAGTTCATTACTTTTTGAACTATTTAAATTTGTATAAAAAACGAATCCCTTAGAGCTTAGTCCTTTTAACAGCACCATTCTTACATTTGGTTGACCTGCGTTATTCGTGGTCGCTAAAGATAAGGCTGTTGGATCTCTAATTTCCTTTTTTTCAGCTTTAGCCATCCATATTTTAAATAATTCCAAAGGATCGTCTAAATCCATAAAACAAGAATCTAAGCCTAATGAGTTTTTTTGATTCATAAAATAGTCAAAATATTCTATATAATACAATCTAATGTCATTTAATACTTTTGGAAAGATGTTTCGTTTTACTACATGGGGAGAATCTCATGGTCCTGCTATTGGCTGTGTGGTGGATGGTTGCCCTCCTAATATTGCTTTATCTGAAAAAAATATACAGGTAGATATGGATCGAAGACGTCCAGGAAAATCAAAATTTACATCTCAAAGAAAAGAGTCTGACAAAGTAGAAATTTTATCTGGAGTCTTTCAAGGAAAAACCACGGGCACACCTATTTCGATGATTATTTACAATGAAGATGCAAGATCTAGAGACTATGAAACTATTAAAAATAAATTTAGACCAGGTCATGCTGATTATACTTATCTTGTAAAATATGGAATAAGAAATTACCGCGGTGGTGGAAGACAGTCTGCTAGAGAAACAGCTGCTCGAGTAGCAGCAGGTGCGGTTGCAAGAATTGTATTAAATGAACTAATAGGCAAAAAATTTAAAATTACCGGCGGGGTTGTTCAGTTAGGTCTTCTTGGTTGTAACAAAAATAATTGGAATGAAAAAGAAATAAGAAAAAATCCATTTTTTTGCCCTGACAAAAAATCAATTAAACTTTGGGAAAAATATTTACTTGCAATAAGAAAAGCTGGTTCTTCATGTGGCGCTGTAATCGAATTAAGGGCATCTGGTGTTCCTGCTGGTTTGGGAGCTCCCATTTATTCAAAGTTAGACTCAGATCTAACAAGTGCATTAATGAGTATTAATGCTGTTAAAGGTGTAAACATCGGAGCAGGTATGAGCGCAGCATTTTTAAGTGGTGAAGAAAATTCAGATGAAATGAGGAACATAAAGGGTAAAACAAAATTTAAATCCAATAATGCTGGAGGAATATTAGGTGGCATATCTTCTGGTCAAGAAATTATTGTTTCATTTGCGGTAAAACCCACGTCATCAATTTTAAGCAAAAGGGAAACTATAGATAAAAAAGGCAAAAATACAAAAATTTCAGTTAAAGGTAGACATGATCCTTGCGTAGGAATTAGAGCTGTACCAATTGGCGAGGCTATGATGTCTTGTGTACTATTAGATCATTATCTACTGAACCGGGCACAATGTGGTTAACAGGAGTTATTTAAATTGTTTAATTTTGGAAATAACTATATTCGATTTTAATGCATCTAGAACTTTTTGCTCAATTGCTTCAGCAGTAAGACCTGCGGTTTTATACATATTTTCTAGAGTATCTTGATCGATAAATTGATCAGGCAAAATCATAGATCTTATTTTCAAGCCTTTGTCAAAAAAGCCTCTTTCTGAAAGCATTTGAAAAACATGAGAACCGAATCCACCAATTGAACCTTCTTCTATAGTTATTAAAACTTCGTGATTTAAACAAAGATCCATAATTAATTTTTGATCAATTGGTTTTGCAAATCTTGCATCAGCAACTGTTGTGGAAACTCCTTTGGCATCTAGTTTATCAGCAGCTTTCAAACTTTCTTGCAATCTCCCTCCAAAACTTAGTATTGCAACTTTTTTTCCTTCTTTAACGATTTTGCCTTTGCCTATTTCTAAAATTTCATTAATGCCTGGAAGTTCAACACCCAAACCGCTGCCTCTCGGATATCTAAAAGCAGATGGCCTGTCATTAATACTCACTGCGGTATTAATCATCCTAACTAGTTCTGCTTCATCACTGGCGCCCATCACTACAAAATTGGGCAAGGTTGATAAGTAGGTAATATCAAAAGCACCCGCATGTGTAGGTCCATCTGCGCCGACCAGCCCCGCTCTATCGATCGCAAATCGAACAGGAAGATTTTGGATAGCTACGTCATGAACAACTTGATCGTAAGCTCTTTGAAGAAAAGTAGAGTAAATTGCCGCAAAAGGCTTATAACCTTCCGTTGCTAAACCAGCAGCAAATGTTACAGCATGTTGTTCAGCAATCCCAACATCAAACATTCGATCTGGAAATTTTTTTCCAAAAATATCCATACCAGTACCTGATGGCATCGCACCTGTAATTCCTATAATTTTGGTATCATTCTCAGCATGTTTAACTAAAGTGCTGGCAAACACTTTCGTGTAAGATGGTATATTAGTTTTAGATTTAGACTGTTCTCCGGTTACAACATTAAATTTACTCACACCATGGTATTTATCTCTGGAATCTTCTGCTGGCTTGTATCCTTTGCCTTTTTTTGTAACAGCATGAATTAAAATTGGTCCATCATATTTTGAATTTTTAACATTATTTAAAATTGTAATTAAGCTATCTAAATTATGACCATCTATTGGTCCAACATAATAAAAACCTAATTCATTGAAAAGCGTTCCTCCCGAAACTATATCTCTTATAAATTCTTCGGCTTTACCTGCTTTATCTTTAAATCTTTTTGAGAATACAGAGGTTATAGATTTGACTGTTTCTCTAAAACCAAAATAAGTTCTTCCAGATAATAGTCTTGCTAAATACGAACTCATGGCCCCAACGGGTGGTGCTATGGACATATCGTTATCATTAAGTATTACAATTAATTTTGATTTCATTGCGCCAGCATTATTCATTGCCTCGTAAGCCATGCCAGCGCTCATAGCTCCATCACCTATTACCGCAATAGCGTGGTTAGAATTATTTGATAGACTTTTTGCAACAGCTATTCCTAAAGTAGAGGAAATAGAAGTTGAACTGTGTGCTGCCCCAAAAGTATCATACTCACTTTCTGATCTTTTTGTAAAACCTGATAGGCCACCACCTTTTCTTAAGGTTCTAATATTATCTCTTCTACCAGTTATTATTTTATGAGGATAAGCTTGGTGCCCAACATCCCAAACCAGCTTGTCTTTTGGTGTATCAAATACGTAGTGCAGTGCGATAGTTAATTCCACTACACCTAAGCCAGCCCCCAAGTGTCCACCGGTTGTTGAAACAACATCGATTAATTCTTCTCTCAGCTCTTTTGCTAATTGTTTAAGTTCTTCTTTTCTTAATTTTCTTAGATCTGCGGGATAATTGATTTTATCTAATAAACTAGTTTTTGACATTTAAAATTTTCTTTTTAATATAAATTCAACAGAATCTAATAAATCGTTAGCTTTAGTACCATACTTTTTTATTTGTTGATTTATTTTTTTTTTAAGATTTTTGGCAAAATTTATTGTTTCTTCATATCCTAATAAATTAACCAATGTCGCTTTGCCTTTTTTTTCATCACTTCTAGTTGGTTTCCCAACTATCATACTGTCTCCTTTATAATCGATCAAATCATCAACAATTTGAAATAATAAACCAATATTTATACCAATTTCTTTTAGTTTTTTTCTTTTTATAGAGTTTACCCCTTTAATAATAGCAATACTTTCACAACAAAAACCGAATAGTTCACCCGTTTTTTTCTTTTGCATATTAATAATATTCTTTTTTAAGATACTTTTGTTTTCAAAAGTCAAATCAGAATATTGTCCACCAGCCAAACCGGAATGGCCTGCGCACATTGATAAAGTTTTTATTAGTTCATTTTTATAATTTTGAGATAGTTGCAAATTGTTTCCAGATAAAATTTCGAATGCTAGAGTCAGTAAAGAATTTCCTGCTAATATTGCGGTAAACTCGTTAAATTTTTTGTGCACCGTTAACTTTCCTCTTCTTAATTCATCATTATCCATTGAGGGTAGATCATCATGTATTAACGAATATGAATGTATACATTCAATTGCTGAACCAATAATTATCAATTTTTTATAGTCTATATTAAAAATTCTTCCAGTATTAACTACAATAGTTGATCTAAATCTTTTTCCACCGGAAAAAACACCATACTTCATAGGTTGTAATAAATATGAATTACTTTTTTGCTTTAAAAAAAAACTCTTCAAATAAGAGTTTGTGTTACTTGCGATAGTATTTAATTTGTCTGAAAAAATTGACATAAAGCTATTCCAGATCTTTTAATAAATTTTTTTTGTTTTTATGTAAAGTGGATTGCTTAATTTCGTTAGCTTTTTGCCTAAATTGATCTTGAATATGATGATTTAATTGTATCATTCTATTATATTGTTCTATCGAATCTTCCAAGTTTATCTTTGTATTTTCTAGTGTTTCAATGATCTGTTTAATTTCGTCTTGTGCTTCTTTTATTGATTTTGTTCTTATATCAACTGGAATATTTTTCGATTTCATACTATATCCATATATTAATTAATTTATGAAAAATATCTATTTAAATATATATAAACCTAATTTAGTTAATTTAAAAAAAGCAAAAAAAAATATAGAAAGTAATAATGTTATAGGAATACCAACTGAAACTGTGTATGGACTTGCAGGAAATGCTTATTCTAATAGATCAGTTAAAAAAATTTTTAAATTAAAAAAAAGACCAGTTTTTAATCCTCTTATAATTCATTTTAAAAACTTAAATGATTTAAAAAATGATGTAATATTAAATACCAATTTTAAGAAGCTTTATAGTGCTTTTTGTCCTGGTCCAATTACTTTTATCTTAAAAAAAAAGAAAAAATCAAGAATTTCAAAAATAGCTACTTCTAGAAAAAAAACTGTAGCTGTTAGAATTCCAAAACATAAAGTTGCGAGAAATTTGCTTAGTATATTAAAATTTCCACTTGCGGCTCCAAGCGCCAACATTTCATCAAAACTAAGCCCAACCTCTGCAAAAGATGTATTTGATGAATTTGGAAATAAAATTAAATTTATACTAGATGGTGGTCAATGTAAAATTGGACTCGAATCTACTATAGTAGACTTGACTGGTAAGCCATTTATTTTAAGGCCGGGTAGTATAACCGTTGAAAAAATTCAAAAAATTTTAAAAAAAAAAATTAAAATTAAGAAAAATTTAAAAAGAGTTAAAGCTCCAGGACAATTGAAATTACACTACTCACCTGGAATACCAGTAAAAATGAATAGAAAAAATGCCGAAAAAAACCAAGCGCTGATTGGCTTCGGCAAAAAATTTAAGGTTGGAAAAAACTATTTTAATCTAAGCAAAAAAGGCAACTTGAAAGAGGCAGCAAATAACTTATACAAAACTATGAGAGAAATAAGAAAAAGAAAGTTTAAATCAATAGCGGTAGTAAA
>Ga0209554_1003124_pt1 | contig 10880 bp, 11 predicted proteins | sample MarorgKNORR_S2LV_5_FD_188221 | JGI IMG/M metagenome (GOLD analysis project Ga0209554, IMG submission 188221) | Marine microbial communities from the Southern Atlantic Ocean, analyzing organic carbon cycling - Bottom_A/KNORR_S2/LV (SPAdes) (version 2) | ecosystem: Environmental > Aquatic > Marine... | reverse complement strand
AGGGTGACTAAGTGCGCCACCACCATTCCATGCGTGTTTAAGTTGTGGCACGCCTCTTCGTTCAACTTCAGTGCCGGTGGCGCCATCGATCAGAATGCACTCTCCATTCCTAACTCTTTTCATTAAACTACTGTATCTGTTCATAAATTCACCTCATGTCAATATTCTACTATAACTACTATCATAGGATCCTTGAGGTGTAACTTCTACTGGAATCATTTCTCCATCTTGTTCAAGAGTTACTTGACCATCAGAGACGCTACCCATAACTCGATCACTCACGTATTGCCAGTATTTTCCACTATCAGCGGTAAATGGGAAGTTCAGGTCTTCCTCAGCAGCAATTACTTTTGAATTTATTCCAAGAAAAAGCATAAAAGTAATTAGTAAGAACAAAAAAGTACCTACTTTTGAAAGTATTAATGGTTTCATAAATATAAAATATTAGAGGGCGTCGTGATCCGTTTCTCCTGTGCGAATCCGAACTACTTTTTCTATGTCTGTGACAAAGATTTTACCGTCACCTTTTTTACCGGAACGAGCGATTTTACTAATTGTATTAATTAGCAGATCCAAATTTTTATTAGAAATAGCGATTTCAAGTTTAACTTTACGAACAAACTCAACCGTAAACTCGGTACCACGATAAAGTTCTGTGTGTCCTTTTTATTTGCCAAAGCCTTTAACTTCTGTCACAGTCATTCCAGGTATATCAACATCACAAAGTGCTTCTCTGACTTTGTTTAAAGCTTCAGGTTGTAATATTGCAGTAACTAGTTTCATAAAATTACCTATGAGTTGATTATGAATTTATATATTACATAATTTTTCTTAATATGACAATCCTATCTGCCATATGAATTAGAATTGAAAATGAGAGCTTTAAGAAGAAAGATTGAGTGGCAAGATTAGCAATGTTTGTTGATAAAAACATAACAAATAAAAAATCAATCATTAAAGAAATTAAGGTCCATCAATCTTTTCATGCAGATAATGATAAAGTTGATTCTTTACAAAAGAGGTATGATAATTGGAGAAATATATATTCTAGTAATAAAAAAAATAGTACTAATTTTTTATAATACTCATTCGAATAACTTCAAATAAATCCTCCTTGGCGCAATGAAATACAATGACTTACCTAAACGGTTATTTGATTAATCATTGCCTGTGATTGCTGGTTGTGTTGTTTATAATCGCTTAATGACTGACAACAAGGTAGTTGAAATATAGGAATAACTATGAGAGTTTGGCAATTTAAAGGTATATATTTAAAGCAAGGTTGGTTGTCTCCTGCCTATGTAACTACTGATGAGAGTGGAAAGATTACAAATATTTCAGATCAACACTCTGCAGTAGTTAATGAAAAAATCAATGGATTTGCAATCCCACCGGTAACAAATGCCCATTCTCACGCATTTCAGTATGGAATGGCTGGACTTACTGAAAATATTCCTCAAGGGCAAGGCCATGACAATTTCTGGTCATGGAGAGATAGAATGTATTGCTTGGCAGATCAAATTACTCCAGACCAAATGGAGTCTATTGCAAAAATGCTCTATGCCGAAATGCTGCGCGTTGGATACAATCATGTGGTGGAGTTTCATTATTTACGCAATGATGAAAAGGGTAACAATTACTCCAACCCAAATGAAATGGCTGATAGATTGATTTCTGCGGCCCTAAAGGTGGGAATAAAAATTACTCTTGTTCCTGTTTATTACCGTTGTTCAAATTTTGGTAGAGGTCCTTCTGAAGCCCAAAGACGTTTTCAGTTCTCATCAATAGATAGCTATTTCAAGCATATTGAGTCATTGAGTTCTACATACGCCAGCAACAGTGAGGTAACAATTGGTTATGGACTTCACTCTATGAGGGCAGCTACAGCTAAAGAAATAAAAGAAATCATTTCTTACAATATACATCTCCCCTGTCATTTGCATATCTCTGAGCAGATGAGAGAGGTCGACGCTTGTGTTAAATATTTGGGAGCAAGGCCAGTTGAGTGGCTTACAAATGAAACCGAGGTTGGGTCTAATTGCCATTTAGTTCATAGTACTCATATTACAAATGATGAAATGAATGCTATTATCAGAGCAAACGCCAATGTTGTTATTTGTCCATCAACCGAAGGCAATTTAGGGGATGGCTTTTTCCCTATATCAGAGTATATAAAGGCAGGTGGCAGGTGGTGTATTGGATCTGATTCACATATTACTCTCAACCCTTTCGAAGAAGTTCGGTTGTTGGACTATGGTCAGCGCTTAATCAAGCAAGAACGCAATGTTTTACTAAATGGTCAGCCAGGTGACAGTGCAGAGCTCGCTTTTCAAACCATAGTTGATAACGGTAGACAAGCCACAGGAAAAGATGCTTGTAATTTTTTTGAGGTAGGAGATGATTTTGATGCTCTCATTGTTGATGGTAGATCACCACTAATGAATAGAGTGAGCGATGAGGGCAGACTTGCGACCATTATTTACGCCTTAGATAGTAGATCAATTAATGGTCACATCAAACGTGGCGAATGGTTAGTGAAATCTGGTATCCACATCAATTATGATGAGTTGTTAGAGGAATTTTCAAATATCTCGTTATTTCATAATTAAAAACAAGTTTAATAAACCTTAGATTTTCCTCTATTGTTTTTATTTAGTAATTACCCACAGAAATATCTTTTACAAAATTTGACTTAAGAATTCTTTAGTTCGAGGATCTTTGGCTTTATTAAAAAATTCATTTGGTGGTCCATGTTCAACGATTACTCCATTATCAGTAAAATAGATATGATCAGCTAATTCTTTTGCAAAACCCATTTCATGGGTAACCAGGATACAAGTCATGCCTTCCGCAGCTAGCTCTTTGATTGTAACCAAAACTTCTTTAACGGTTTCAGGATCGAGTGCTGCGGTGATTTCGTCAAAGAGCATTATATGGGGGCTCATTGCAAGAGATCGGGCAATAGCTACTCGCTGTTGTTGTCCTCCAGACAATTCCCCAGGATAGCTATCTTCTTTACCCACTAGTCTAACTTTTCTAATTAATGCTCGTGCCATCTTTTCAGCTTCCTCTTGATTCTGTTTTAGCACTTTGATTGGTGCCATCATGACATTTTCCAGAGCAGTCTTGTGAGGGAAGAGATTATATTGCTGAAAAACCATACCAACCTTTTTGCGCAACTCTAGTTTGTCGAGTTCAGGGTCGTGTACCTCCTGTCCTTGAAATTTTATCGACCCTGACTGAATATCATTAAGAGCATTAATGCAGCGAATAAGTGTAGATTTTCCTGATCCAGATGGTCCAATAATACAAATAACTTCTCCTTTCATTACATCAAAAGTGATGCCCTTTAATACTTCTAAATCACCAAAAGATTTATGTACGTCTTTTAGCGATACGATTGGTTGTGCTGAATCCCAAGTGGATGTGTTCATATTATTAAGTGTCAGGTAGTTATCGTGAAGCGTCTTTCAAAACGCTGAGTATATAGTGCAATCGGATAGCTGTAAATGAAAAACCAAGTCATCAGCCAAAGATACATTGGAATCAAAAACTCGCTACGGGCTTCCGCTGCCAGTGCATGTTGGGTAAGGGTCATACCGTCATTAACACCAAGAATCGATATCAATGGCGTAGCCATTGTGAGAATACAATACCAGTTCATCCAAGGCGGAATCATACGCTTAATGCACTGGGGCAAGATAATTTGCCACAGTATCTGTCTACGGGTGAAACCAAGGCTTTGTGCAGATTCCCATTGTCCAGTAGGTATAGAATTTATTGCACCTCTCACTATTTCCGATAGATTGGCCATAATTGGCAGAGAGAGTGCGAAAGTAGCTTTAATCCAGCCAGGTATATCGTATCTTATACCCCCGATTTCCACTGTGTATGGAAGTAAAAACATGAAATAAAATAAGAGCACTAGCCATGGAGAATTTCTAAAAAGCTGAGTGGTTAGCCAAGAAGCTCTCCTTATGATTTTGTTTGGCGAAACTTGGCCAATACCTACCCATAACCCCATGAAAGTTCCCATTGCCATGGCGATAAAGCTAACTGTGATGTTCAAGACAAAACCTCCAAATTCGTTAGGTGGCCCAAAAAACATCAAAGGTGTCCACTTTATAAGCGTTTGAAGGATTGTCTGATTGGGATCGCCTTGAACTTGTGCATAAGCTGCGTCAATACCAAGCCAAGCTGTTAGTACCAAAATCAATACTAAAGCAGTTCGTTTGTTTAAAGAAAATTTCACTATGTCGCGTGCTTGCAAGGCTGCGCTGACCGTATAATTGAATGGTTTCATGACAGGTAGGTCGGTTGAATTTATTATATGAGATAACGGGTTCATTAGTCTATCCTCACTGACCAAAGCCTGGAATTCTCGTAGAACGTTCCCAACGGTGCATAAGCCAAACCAAGAAACCAACAATAATAATATAAATCACCCAGACAACATTCATCATCTCAAGAACATTGTATTCGTCTGACCAAATTTGATTTGCTACATAGAGTGTTTCAGGTACAGCTATAGCATAGGCTACAGTCGTGGTTTTTATGAGATTGATGAGATTGTTGTTTAACGCAGGAAGACAAACCCGAAATGCTAACGGAAGAGTGACATATTGATAAATTTGTCTACGTGAATAACCAAGTGAAATAGCAGATTCAACTGTAGATTCAGGTACAGCTTCAACACCTGCGCGGAAAATCTCAACGTTAAATGCACCTGCAAAAAATGACAAGGATACAACAGCCCAGCCATAGCTGCCAAGGATACCTCCGTGAATGTTAAATATGCCTGAAAGAAAAGTGTCCATGGCAAAATAGAAGAAATAAAGTTGGATTAGTGGCGGGGTATTACGGAAAAATTGGATATAACCCTGAACGATAGTTCTAATCCAAATGAAACGAGATTTTTGAAACCAAGCGCCGATAATTCCAATAACAATACTGAGAACAATAGTAACAAAGGAAAGGTGAATTGTGGTCCAAATACCCTTTATAAATCTTCCACGATCCCAGTGATCATAGAAAATTGTTAACTTTATGCCATGCTCAGCGTGGAGCCAAAGAAACCAGTCCACAAAAAAATTTTCCAATTTCAGCCCTTATATTAACGTAAAAAAAATTGAAATGTCCGCCACCACATGAAGTGGCGGCGGTGAACTTACCTAGCTAATTATGGTTCGCCAGCTTCTCCTGACTCTAGGATATCGTTACAAACAGGGTCGCCAGTTAGGCATTTCATTTGCATATCTACAAGCCAAGCTGTCGGTGGGATGCCCCACTTGGATTCTAGCTCAATCAACAAGCCTGAAGTATGCCAATCAATAATAGCTGCTGAAAGCAACTTACCAAGACGGCCATCAACCTCATCTAAGCTTACTGCAGCACCCCATGGAACATCATCAACAGTAGGCGCAGCTAAGTCAAAGTCAGCCCATTTTTCTGGCTCGTTGACTTTTCTAGGAATAAACGCACTATCGTCATAGATCCAACCGGCGCAACGACCGTCAAGTAATGCTTTCTCAACTTCTGGAACACCTTTAAAGGCCATAACGTTTGCACCATTTTTTAAACCATGCTCTTTATTGTACCAAGCACCTTGAATACCACAAACATCTTTACCTTCAAGACTTGCCCAACCATCAATTCCGGAATCTTTGTGTGCCAGAATTGAAACGCCTGACGAGTAATAATCAGGTTGTACAATTCCAACGACCTCGCGACGTCCAGGTTTGTCTGACATGGTTGCAATAAACATGTCAATCTTACCTTGCTCAAGGAACTGCATACGGTTCGATGCAACAACCACAACTTTTTCTAGTTCAATTGTCTTTCCTGTCGCTGCGCTAACACGTTTGACAAATTCGGCAAGCATATCATGCTCCATACCTACAACGTTACCTTCAGCGTCACGCATACCCCATGGCGCATAGTCTGCTTTTACTCCAACAACAATCTTACCTCTGTCAGTTATATTATCAAGTGCATCTGCCATTGCAGGAAGCACCATACTAAATGATAACGCCAAGGATAATCCTGTCACTGTCATTAGTCTTTTTATTTGTTTTTTCATTACTTCTCTCCTTTTAATCATCTAAAAAAATAAATTTACATCAAAAGAAATACAGTGAACAAAGCTTATTGTGAGCTTTCTATATTTCAAACTTCATATTAGCATATACAGAAATATATATATATATATGAATTGTTGCAATATATTATTACAAAGTTTCTAATATTAGAAAAAATTTCAACAAATATTAAATAAGATGTAAAGTTAAAACCATGCCTTTTAAGGCATGTAAATACAATATACATGAAAGTAACATTCGTTGCAAGTAAAAATTATTTTGTAACAAATGTTACATTTTTTTTCATTTAATTATATAATTTAACGAATAGTGTATGACGAGATATGTTCATTTACTTTAGAGTTAGAAGAAAAAAAGTTCTACTGAGGCTTTATGAAGAAAAATCAACAATTTAATGATAGATTGAAGGAGCACTTTGAGGAATTGAGCCCTCAGTTACTTAAGGCTGCCCAATATATTTCGGCGCATCCTTATGAAGTAGCAACAAGATCGCTTCGATATATAGCTAAATCAGCTAATCTGCCACCGCCAACCTTTTCTAGACTAGCTGTAGCCATGGAGTATAAAGGTTTTGAAGATTTGCGTGAAACTTGCAGAATTGAAATTAAATCCCATAGATTAAATACAAGATATGCAAGGAGCACGATTTCAGCAGCAACTAATGTTGTATTGGATTCTAAAAAAGGCCCATTTATATTCCATCAGAGTACTGCTGCAATTAGTAATATATCCTCACTTTCGAGTGCAATAGATAATAAGAAAATGAAAATAGTGGTCAACAGGCTTGTTAAAGCGAATCGGGTTATTCTAATCGCTGGAATGAGTTCAAGACCCTTTATGGATTATATGGCTTACATGGCTTCTATGGCTTTTGATAACTGGCAAGTGTTTCTAGGTGAGACTGCTTCAACAACCAGTCTCCTTTTAGGAATGAATAATAATGATGTGGCGATTGTATTATCTAAATCCCCGTATGCTAGTCACTCAATTAATACGGCTAAAGCTCTCAGTGAAAAAGGGGTTTACATTGTTGGAATTACAGATGAGTATGTATCGCCACTTATACCATTTTGCTCTGAATCCTTTGTTGTTTCAACTGAAACACCACTATTTTTTACATCTCACGCAGCAACACTTGTGCTGATTGAATCAATAATTGGCTCTGTTGTAGCAAGTGGAGGTGAAGTTGTAAGACAGAGAATTGCCTCAATAGAAGCAATCAATCAACAAACTGATGAATATTATTAAACAAGCAAAATAATTAAATCTGACTCTTAGATTCTAATAAAACAAAGAAGGCATTGTATGAAAAATTATTCTAGAATTATCGTGATTGGAGGAGGAATAGTTGGAGTTTCAACTCTTTATCATTTAGCGCGTGCAGGTGAAAAGGAAGCCTTATTGCTAGAACGACGTTCTTTAACCTCTGGTGCGACATGGCATGCAGCTGGTAATGTGCATACACAGTCAGCCTATAAAAGTCTATCCGAACTCCAGGCATATTCCTTAAGACTCTATGATGGTCTGGATGAAGAAATTGGTCAAAAGGTTGGTTCTCACATTGTTGGTGGTTTTTTTCTAGCTCAAACTAAAAAACGTATGGAGGAATTCAAGTATCTCGCAGGTAAGTTTCGGAGTATGGGGTTAGAATATGATTTAGTTAGTCCTTCAGAAATAAAATCAAAGTTTCCACTCTTGAATGTCACAGATCTTGAGGGAGGAGCATGGGATCCTGAGGAGGGCTATGTAGATCCTTACTCAGTCACGATGGGTCTAGCAACTGCTGCAAAGAAAAATGGCGCTAAGATTAGAGAAAACACACAAATCGACGCTATAAGTCGCTTACCATCTGGACATTGGGAGCTCACCTCTGGTAATCAAATTTTTGAATGTGAAATTATTGTCAATTGTGCAGGTTTTTGGGCGCGTGAGGTGGCAGAAATGATTAATACTACTGTTCCAATTACAAATATGGAGCACCATTACTTGGTTACTGAAAATATTCCAACAGTAGAGGCACTTCACGATGAGTTGCCAGTTATTCGAGATACTGACAGCCATTTTTATTTACGGCAAGAAAGCAATGGGCTTCTGTTTGGATCTTGGGAAAAGGATTGCAGAGCAGCCTGGAACGGAAAGTCTACACCTTGGTCATTTGGTCAAGAGCTGTTTAATAATGACCTAGCGCGGTTAGAAGAAAATTTGGCAATGATTTTCCACCGCTTACCAGAATTGCAATCAACTGGCATTAAACAAATCACAAACGGTGCAATCAGCTTTTCACCGGACGGCAGACCAATAGTTGGACCAATGCCAGGCGTTCCTGGGTTTTTTGTGGCGTGTGGATTTGTTGGAGGTATAGCACAAGCTGGTGGAGTTGGACTAGCAATGTCACAGTGGATATTAAATGGGGAACCAGAACTTAATCTTGATTTTATGGACGTGGCACGGTTCGGTGATTGGACTACTAAGGAATTTGCTCGAGAAAGAACATATGAAATTTTTCCAAAACGCTATGAAATAATTTATCCTGCTATGGAGCGCCAGTCTGGTCGATCTCTGAAACTCACACCTATTAACAACGATCTAATAAAGCTCGGGGCAATCATGGGCCAGTCTAATGGTTGGGAGCGTCCACTTTGGTATGCGCCAGATGGTGTTGAAGCGCAGGATGAGCCGAGCTTTCAACGACCAAACTGGTGGGAGCATGTTGGCAATGAAGCCAAAGGAATGGCTTCAGGATGTGGACTTACAGAGATGAGTACCTATGGAAAATTTCTTATCATTGGTTCCGATGCACTGGAATTTCTGAACTATGTTGGTTCTGCTAAGGTACCAGAATGGTCTGGGAAAATTGCACTATCCCTGTTGCTAAATGAACGAGGAGGTATTGTAGGTGACGTCATAATTGACTGTCGAAATGGCAATGAATTCTACCTAGTGGGGGCTACCTTAGGTGTTTTATTTTACCAGCGATGGCTGGAAGCTCATACTGGTGGTTTCAACGTCAAAATTAAAAACGCAACCAGCGACTACGCAGCGATTGGAATATCAGGTCCAAATTCCAGAGCTTTACTCAATTCTCTTTCTAATAATTGTTTCGATGAATTCCCTTACATGACTTCCAAAGACTTAGAGATTAACGGTATAGCATGTAGAGCTCTACGGGTGTCATATTCTGGAGAGCTTGGATGGGAACTGCACTGCCCAATATCAAACCAAAAGGCGCTATTTGATGCATTGATGAATTGTGGTAAAAACTATGGTTTAGTGCTCATAGGTAGTCGTGCTATGGGGATGCTAAGATTAGAAAAAGGTTATCGTAGTTGGGGTGCAGAGATAACAACAGAAATCACACCTCATGCGGCTGGTTTACAACGATTCTGTTCAAGCAAAAAGAATTATATTGGTCGTAAAAAAATTGACAGTGAAAAGAAAACACCACCAAAAAAACGTTTTGTAACTCTAGATGTAGATCTGTTGGCACCACCATGTTGGGGAGATGAGCCTATTTTTAGTAATGGAGAGTTAATCGGATATGTCACATCTGGTGGAATGGGTTGGCGTTGCAACAAAATGCTAGCTGTGGGTTGGATAGATGCTAGTAAGATTGGAATTGGTGATATGCTAGAGGTTCAGATACTACTTCAATTCTACAATGCGAAAGTTATTTCAGATCCAATTTATGACCCAGAAAATCAATTACTTTTAAACTAAATTATGAAAATTGCTTTTTTGTACGAGCACCCGACATGGTCTGAAAAACTAATTGATTGTTTTCACAATAACGATATTAACCTGCAATTAATAAATATTGATGAATTAACATTCGATACAGATAGTTTCGATATAGATTTTGATCTGTTGATTAACAGGGTTAATGTTATGCCATATGGAAGAAGAGATTCTGCTATTGTTTTTCATACGCTGCATTTTTTGAATTGGTTAGAGCTTTCAGGCGTTAGAATTATTAATGGTGCTAGAACACACTATATTGGTTCTTCAAAGGCAGTTCAAAACGGAATTTTTTCAATGCTAAATCTGGATACTCCACGAGCAATTGCAATCTACAAAAATAAAGATGCATTAAAGGCAGCTGAAAAGATTGGCTTTCCAGTTATTATTAAGCCGAATATTGGAGGCTCGGGGAGTAATATTGCTCGCTTCAATTCCTCAGTTGAGTTGAAATTGGCAATAGATCAGAAAATTATTAATCTTGGTGTCGACGGGAGTGGGTTAGTTCAAAAGTATATCTATTCTGATGGATATGTATATAGGGTTGAAATACTTGGAGATGAATTGTTTTATAGTGTCAAACAGAAAATTGTTGAAAACAAGTTTAATTATTGTGCTACAGAGGGATGCAATATTGATACAAGGAATACTGAACAAGAGGAAGAATTTGATTTTTGTGTTTTCGAGTCGTCACATCAAATAGAATTACATGACGTTCCACAAGAAATTCTTCAACAAGTCATTAAAATAATTAAAAAAACTAGGGCAGATTTTGGAGGTATTGAATATATTATCAATCGTGAAACCGGCAAACCTTGTTATTTCGATTTTAATCCTTATTCAAATTTTGTAAGTCATGGTGAGACTTTTCTTGGATTCTCTCCTGAGCAGCGTTTTGTCGATTTTATAAAGAACCTGTGTTAATGCTTTAATAATTAATATCTAGCTTGGTGGAGGGACAGGGATTCGAACCCTGGAAGGGTATTAGCCCTTGTCGGTTTTCAAGACCGGTGCATTCAGCCGCTCTGCCATCCCTCCAGCAGGGGG
>Ga0209554_1003121_pt1 | contig 10892 bp, 7 predicted proteins | sample MarorgKNORR_S2LV_5_FD_188221 | JGI IMG/M metagenome (GOLD analysis project Ga0209554, IMG submission 188221) | Marine microbial communities from the Southern Atlantic Ocean, analyzing organic carbon cycling - Bottom_A/KNORR_S2/LV (SPAdes) (version 2) | ecosystem: Environmental > Aquatic > Marine... | reverse complement strand
CCGGAATTACATAAAATTTTTGCAGTGGAAAATCCAATTCCAGTACTCACTCCGGTTATGACTATTTTTTTCATCATGATATATTTAACCTGTTTTTAATATAAAATTTATAGATAATGCCAACAACTGGCTTTTATTGAGTGGTGAAATTTTCGTAACTTGAGTTACGTTAAGCAACTATTTTTAATATGGAACAACTTCAGGAAATTGGCATTAGTAAATGATCAAATTAAGAAAGGATAAATATTCAAATATGAAACAAATCTTACCCCTGATATGGATTACTGTACTCTTTGCATTTCCATCCAAAAAGGAATTCAGTGAAGCATTTATTGAAGTAGCCTCCAATGGAAATCCAGCCGTTGTTTCCATTATTTCGGAAAAAGTTATTGAACAGAGATATCATCAATTTTTTTCACCATTTGGTGATCAATTTCCACATGGTGAATCCAGGGGGCATACTCTGGGTTCGGGTGTAATTATTGATGCTGAGGAGGGATATATAATTACCAATAATCATGTGATTGAAGATGCAGAGGAAATTAAGGTAATCATGTTTGATAAACGGGAAGTTAGGGCTACTATTGTTGCAACGGATCCTCCGTCTGATTTAGCGGTTATTAAAGTAGAACCAGGTGGATTATCTACTGTTAAATTGGGAAATTCTGATAAGTTAAATGTAGGGGAATGGGTTGTGGCAATTGGCTCTCCATTTGGACTTCACCTCAATCATACCGTAACAGCAGGAATCGTCAGTGCTGTTGGAAGGAGTTCGGTAATATCCCGTAATAATTTTGAGGATTTCATTCAGCATGATGCCGCCATCAATCCCGGGAATTCAGGTGGTGCCTTATTTAATTTGGATGGTGAATTGGTGGGTATAAATACTGCAATTGCTACTGATGGATATTCCAGAGCCAATGCAGGAGTGGGATTTGCAATACCCATTAATATGGTCAAACGAGTAATGGAAGACCTTATTTCTGATGGAAAGGTTACAAGGGGTTGGCTGGGTGTACAAATTCAGGATGTAGATGAAGGTATGGCAAAGGCTTTACGGCTAAAGGAACGGAATGGCGCTATTATTAGCCAAGTGATTAAAAACAGTCCTGCTGAAGATGCGGGAGTTGAAGAGCAAGATGTCATCATTGCAGTGGATGGGGTTAAAGTTGGTGATTCATCAAACTTAAAAAATCTTATTTCCTCTGGCCGTCCTGATGATAAAACAAAACTGACGATTATTAGAGATGGGCATGAAAGAAACCTCATAGTTATATTAGGAACTCGCCCCGGTGAAAAGGAACTTGCAGAGACATTTCGATATGGTGAAAAACTTTTTGATGTATTGGGGCTACGAGTTGAAACTTTAGAAAATGCAGATGGAAAAGAAATGGGTGTTGATTCCCTAGATGGCATAAAAGTAGTTGATATAAAAAGGGGATCATCCGCTTATGATAATAATATCAAACGTGGGGATATAATTACTGAAGTGGGTAAATCCATTATTAAAAATAAAAATGATTATAAAACAGAGTTAGATGCTTATTCTGAAGGTGATACTATAATGCTGAGGATCTTAAGGAACGGGAGTCCATTGTACGTTGCATTTGAGATTGAATAAAAATTAAAATCAGATAGAAGCTGATGGTGGTGTTTTAAGGCTTAATTACTATCAAAGAAGTATGGTTTTATCAAAACCCTGCAGAATTTATCATTATTGATTTAAATTCCCTGGATTCATTTTTAATTCGGGTTGAACAGGAGAAACGAGGATACCGCTGCTTTTTTATAAAATTATTTTGAATTAATCATTCTGTAAATCTGGAAAAAGCCTATATCGAAGTTCAGATAAATATCCTAAAATTGCCACAAGGAATCCTAACATCAATGCTGAATTTCTTACGTTTTCCACAACACGATTATAATCTATAATTAAATCAATAATAGTAACTGAAAAAAACCCCCATGCTCCAATAAACATTATTTTGCTCTCCCTTTTGGATTCTCCCCAAATAGATTTCTTTGTTTCGTTTGTTTGATTGTTATCCATTTTAGCACTCATTTTAATTATAGGTTGATGTAGAATTATCCTCTTCCTCAACAGTATTATTTGGAAATGGTTAATAACAGGAGAAAACAATATTTGTGAGTAATAATAAAGTAATTTTCATATTGTAAATTAATTGATTAATGTGTTTAGGGACAATTTTTGAAATTTATTTGATCTACATCAACTATTGGGTTGTAGAAACCCCCATAAGTTATGGGTGTAAGGCAAACGATGTTAACTCATCACCGTCTTACTTGAAAAATCTCCTTATTGAAAAAAGGCTCTCTCCGGAGGAGGGGAGAGCTTTTTTATTTGTTGGAGAAAAATTCTGATTTCCATCACCACTTATTATTTCTTTTAGACGAACCCTTATTGGTGAATAACTTAATAAAACCTTAATTTTATAATCAATTAATTAATGGATTAAATGTTAAGTATCGATTCAATTTGGAAGGAATTCCCCAATAAAATTTTATTTAAGGATTTATCTTTCCGATTAAAAAAGGGAATGCGTGTGGGTTTGGTAGGACCCAACGGTGCTGGAAAAACTACTTTATTAAAAATATTATTGGGGATGGAAACACCTGATAGGGGAACTGTTGAAATAGGGAAGTCTGTGTCTATTGGTTATTTACCCCAAGAAATTATTGCCGGTTCGGAGCGTAATATTATAGAGGAAGCTCTTGCCGCCTTCCCAGAAGTGGCAGATCTTGAGCACAAAATTTTTTTAATCACCGAACAACTTGCCAAAGATTCCGAAAGCAATAAATTACTTATAAAATTATCCCAGCTTCAGGAAAAGCTTGAACAAATTGGTGGTTGGGATATTGAGAAAAAAGCCAAAATAATTTTGGGAGGTTTGGGCTTTAGCGAGGAACAATTATTTGAACCCTTCAATTCATTCAGTGGTGGATGGAGAATGCGTTGTTATTTAGCCGGCATGTTATTGAAACAGCCCAATTATTTATTCTTAGATGAACCCACCAATCATCTGGACTTAAACGCATTAATTTGGATGGAAAACTTTTTATCCAAATGGCGGGGCGGACTTATTATGATAAGCCATGATCGCAATTTTTTAGATAAATCCATTAATAATATCCTTGAATTAGACCGTGGGCAGGCAATTTTATATTCAGGTAATTATAGCTTTTATATTAATAAACGGGAAGAGTTACAGCAGCAGGCAGAGAAGTCCTATAATAATCAGCAAAAAACAATTGCCCAGACTGAGAGATTTATTGAGCGATTCCGATCGAAAAACACCAAAGCCAAACAAGTACAGAGCCGCATCAAGCAATTGGATAAAATGGAGATTCTTCAAGCAGTAAAAACCACTAAAAACTTTTCCATTCTAATTCCCCAACCAGAAAGGGGACCCTTAAAAGTAGTGGATTTGAAAAGTGTAAGTAAATCATTTGGGGATAATATTGTTTATACCGATCTAAACCTTATAATAGAACGAGGGGAGAAAATTGGACTAGTAGGGGAAAATGGTGCAGGAAAGTCCACCCTGTTAAAATTATTAGCAAAAGTTGAACTACCCAGCAGTGGAGATATAATTTTTGGTCCTGGAATAAAAGCCCATTATTTTGGTCAGCATCAGGTAGAAGCATTGGACTTAGCGTCCACCATTTATGACACTATATTTTCTATTTCGGGAGGTTGGACGGAGACTCAAATCCGTTCGTATTTGGGATCATTTTTCTTCCAAGCGGATATGGTTAAAAATAAAGTAAAGGTACTATCTGGAGGTGAAAAGTCGCGATTGGCATTGGCGCGGTTATTGGTTGATCCGGCAAACTTGATTTTACTGGATGAACCCACCAATCACCTGGATATTCACTCCAGAGATATTGTTGAAGTAGCCTTTAAAAAATACTCGGGAACTATTATTTGTATTTCTCATGACCGTCATTTTCTAAATGCGGTTACCAATACGATTATAGAGGTGAATAAAAATGGCATCAAATCTTTTTCAGGTAATTATGACTATTATTTATGGAAAAAAGGAGAAAATAATAAAACTGAGATAAAAGAGGTGAAGTCAAAAAAGCCATTAAAAAATAAGAATTCATATAAAGAATTAAAAAGTCTAAGGAATAAAAAACGAAAAATTGAAAAACGAATGGCTGTTATAGATAATGAACTAAATAAGATAACTATGGAACTAAAAAATAATAATTTAGGCTCAGACTTTGAGAAATTACAATTACTGCAGGATTCTCAAAATAAAATGGAAAGTGAATATTTAGAGTTGATGGAGAAATTAGAAGGGTTGGGTATAAAGTTATAGGTCTATTCTATTTTTCTATTCCATCTTTTGTTTCTTCAATAAATCAGTACTTCTATTCGGTATACACATATCCAAAAATTATCATCATTTCATCTTCACTTAACAAACCAAACTTTAAAGAATCATCAGTCCAATTATCATAGGTTACTACCATTTTTAAACCCTGATTTGGCAATAATGTCAAAGGCGGATTTATTTCTAAAATAGGAGGATGCTCCCAATCCCGGGCAGTATAAATCAATTCATTGTTGTCTGAATTATCAAACAGCTCTATATCAAATTGAATCAAATGTTTATGGGAATGGGAAAATAATTGAAATATATGCAATTTTTCTGCATTTGTTGAAAGATTGCTATATTCTATTATTTCATCAAATAAATAAGTTTGTTCCACGGTAGTGACTTCACCAGGAGGTATAGAAAATGTAACATTATTTAAAAATAGTATTTCTGCAACATGATCAAGGTTTGATTCTTGAGTTGTATGGATATTCATAAAAACTTCTCCAATAATTGGTTCATCGGTATAATTGATATAATGAGCATTTAAATCAAATCCAAAATTGGGCGGGACACGCAGGGCGATTCCCTCTGGAAAATGATAATCCAAGGCAGGCCACTGGGTTCCGGTAATAAATTTATGAAATAGCATGGGGAGGATATTATTCATTTTATAATTTCCGAATCCATCATGGATATCTCGTATAATTTCAGGTTCAGGTAAGTATATAGATATTTCATCAGTAAAAGTGTAAATAATAAAATGGTGGCTGCCTGGACGCATACTGATCTGAACTCGTTCAATAAAAATATCTTCGGTTGATTGAGGTGGGACATAATATAAAATTTCCCTTTCCCTCTGAGGTAAAATATTAAACGGTCCTAAATGGTACTGATATCCTGATTCAGGTGGCTCCAAAACTACAAATTCTGGTGATGAATAGATGGTTGTATCGCTAAGGAGGTTTGGATTAGCAACAACACTATGCTCAGGCGCTCCTTCCTTTATCCATTTTTCAATTATTGCCAGTTGACCGTTGGTTAAATAATATGCTCCCAAGGGCATAATTTCGCCATAATAGGGGTGGTCAGAATGAAAATGGTCTTCATTGAGTGCATTTATTTTTTCCCATAAAAAACTGGAATTCAATCCAGAAATTCCTCCACTACTGCTCACCCGTACATAGCCTTCATTATTGGCATATATATTTGTATTGGGAACATCAATCAATTGTAAATAAGCTGAATCAGCGGTTAGAACCAAACCGGATAACTGTGCAAAATATGTACCAGATTTATGGCAGCTTACACATTGAGGGGTAAATATATCATTTTGGATAAGTTCCCAAGTCTCTTTACATTCATCATACACTGCATCACCATCGCAGACCCCATTACAATCTTTAATTGCAGTACCACCGAAAACTCCAGCACAATCTTCAGGATCTGTAGAACACCCCAAAATGAATAATACTAATATTATTAATTTCTTCTTCATAATTATTTCTATTGTCTTTGGCTAAACATAGATATATTACTATAAAATTAAATAATATTTCACCGAATATTATTATATAGATATTTTGATAATCCTGTAAATTTAACTACCGCATTTATGGCGGTTTTTCGTTCTTTCATATTTAAAACAATTTGGAGAGTATAAATCATGTATAAAACTGTTGATTCATTTATGGAAACAGTCATCAGTAAAAACCCCGGCCAAGATGAATTTCACCAGGCTGTCCGTGAAGTTGTGGAGTCCATTTGGGATCATCTGCAGGATAATCCACACTATCTTCACACCAAAATTTTAGACCGATTAATTGAGCCTGAACGAGTAATTATGTTTCGTGTTCCATGGCGGGATGACCAGGGGATGGTGCAGGTAAATCGTGGTTACAGGGTAGAGTTTAATTCTGCTATCGGTCCCTATAAAGGAGGACTACGGTTTCACCCCTCCGTTAGTTTAAGCATCCTTAAGTTTTTAGGATTCGAACAAATATTTAAAAATAGCCTTACTACTTTGCCAATGGGTGGCGGTAAAGGAGGATCTGATTTTGACCCTAAGGGGAAATCAGAAAATGAGGTTATGAGTTTTTGCCAGTCCTTTATGACGGAGCTTAACCGCCATATTGGTCCTGTAACAGATGTACCAGCAGGAGATATCGGAGTTGGAGGTCGTGAAATAGGGTATATGTTTGGGCAATATAAACGAATCAGAAATGAATTTACAGGTGTTTTAACGGGTAAAGGATTAAATTGGGGCGGCAGCTTGATACGCCCGGAAGCAACGGGTTATGGCTGTGTATATTTTGCAGAAAAAATGTTGAATACCAGAGGTGATTCTTTCAATGGGAAAATAGTTACTGTATCCGGTTCTGGGAATGTGGCTCAATATGCCTCAGAAAAAGTCATTGAGTTAGGTGGAAAAGTGGTAACTCTCAGTGATTCATCCGGCAGTATTTATGACCCTGAAGGAATAGACTCAGAAAAATTGAAATGGGTTATGGATCTGAAAAATGTTCGTCGCGGCAGAATAAATGAATATACAGAAAAGTTTGGCGGTGAATATTGGGATGGAAAACGGCCATGGAGCGCTAAATGTGATGTTGCCCTGCCCAGTGCTACACAGAATGAGATCAATAAACAAGATGCGGAAACATTGGTGAAAAATGGCTGTATCTGTGTTGCTGAAGGTGCCAATATGCCTTCCGATCCAGAGGCTATTGAGGTGTACCTAGAAAATAAAATATTATTCGGCCCCGGTAAAGCAGCCAATGCCGGCGGTGTAGCGGTATCGGGACTTGAAATGAGTCAAAATAGTGCCCTAATGTCATGGAGCCGGGAAGAGGTAGATGAAAAACTTAAAACTATTATGAGTAGTATTCATGATGCCTGTGAAAAACATGGAAAGGATGGCGATTTTATCAATTATGTTAAAGGTGCTAATATTGCTGGATTTATTAAAATTGCAGATGCCATGATGGACCAAGGGGTTGTTTGATAATCGTTAATTGTCAATAATAAATTGTAAACGGTGTTTAATTTATCATTAACCATTGATAAATAATCATTCCATCCTTCTCCTTTTTATTTTCCTGTAATTCAAATCGGCTGTAATTTTGGGGGATGTCTTCCACCCCTCTCTTATCTAAAAACTTACCACCACTGGCAGAAAGAATCCGCCCCCAGGTACTTTCTGAATTTATTGGACAGGCAAATTTAATACACGAAAATAGTCTGCTAACTAAAGCCGTTGTATCAAAGCAACCGTTTTCGCTCATATTCTGGGGTCCACCCGGCACAGGAAAAACCACATTAGCACGCATATTATCACGTGAGTTTGGAGTAGAATATTTTGAACTTTCTGCCATTTCAAGTGGAGTAAAACAGGTTCGGGAGATATTAGAAAAGGGTAAAGCATCCTTTGAATCTGGCAAGCGTTCCATTCTGTTCATTGATGAAATTCATCGATTTACAAAATCTCAGCAAGATGCTCTCCTCCATGCTGTGGAAGATGGCAGCATAACCCTTATGGGGGCAACCACTGAAAATCCTTCCTTTGAAGTTATATCGCCCCTGCTTTCCAGATGCCGTGTATTGCGCCTTTACCCTTTAAACGATTTAGATTTAGAATCTGTAATTAAACGGGCAATGGAACATGACATTCTACTATCTCAAAAAAATATCCAAATTGACAATGAAACTAAAACATATCTAATTGAATCCTGCGGTGGAGATGCCCGGAAAATGTTGAACACTTTGGAATTAGCTATATCTCTTCATTCTGAAGAAAGTGCGAAGTTGATCCAGGAAGATATTCAGGAAGCACTGCAGCAAAAAAATGTCATTTACGATAAAGTGGGGGATTACCATTACGATGTTATTTCAGCATTTATTAAATCTGTAAGAGGCTCAGATCCTGATGCTGCAGTCTATTGGTTAGCAGTGATGTTAGAGGGAGGAGAAAAACCAGAATTTATTGCCCGGCGGCTGATCATTTTAGCTGCTGAAGATATTGGAAATGCTGAACCCTATGCCCTGCAATTAGCTACCGCAGCATTTGATGCAGTCCATAAAATTGGTATGCCCGAAAGCCGAATAATCCTTTCGCAAATAACCACCTATTTGGCTGGAGTTCCTAAAAGCAATGCAGCCTATAAAGCAATCGATTCTGCCTTAGAAAATATTCGGGAAAAGGGTGCAGGATTGGTACCCCTCCATTTGCGGAATGCTCCTACAAAACTTATGCAATCTGAAGACTATGGGAAAGATTATAAATATGCCCATTCTTACGATAAGCATTTTGTAGATCAGAATTATTTTCCAGAATCCTTTAAAACCGCACCCCAATTTTATATTCTACAAAATGAGGGCAGGGAAAAGTTTCTCAAAGAACGATTAGGCAATTTATGGAAAAACCGCTACAAATAATATATTTCATTTTCAGTCTTGTCTTGATATTTGGATTAACTTCGGCACAGGAAAGATGGAATTACTCGGCTGAGGTAATGGAAAGTACCAAAATAAATGGTCAGGAAGTTCGTCGTTTAAATGAAAATGTCCGCTTTGTTAAAACCGATAAAGTGATTCTCACCGATAATGCAACCCAATATATTAAAAATGACGTTCTACATCTTAATGGTAATACCATGATGATAAATGGGTTGGATACCCTCACCTGTGATTCTATGGTGTATTGGTCAAAATTAGATTCGGGGTATGCTATGGGAAATGTTCGGTACATACAGCCTGAGAAAGACCGCCTGCTCACCACAGAAATTTTTCATTATTGGCAAACCGATGGGTATCGCGGGTCATCCTTTATTGCCAATGGCTATACACGAATTATAGAGACGAACAGGTTAATTGCTGCAAACGAAATTAATTATGATGATGAATTACAGCTAATGACATTATCCATAAATGCATCTGTTGAGGATCCAACCCGGGGGATTTTTGGTGATGAGATGACAATCCAATATGCAGACTCATTACTTGAAATGATTCATGTGGATAAGAATGCATTTGCCTATAATGACCTTAACCTGAAGATTGAAAAGAATGGACCCTATCAAAAATTCAGGGATGAAATGACAAGCAAGGAATTGATTGCTCATTTTCAGGAAGAAAATATTTCACAACTTAAACTAATAAAAATGGCAACAACCTTATACCATGTTGTTGTTGATAGCCTGCTTGCCGGAGAGAATATAGTTTCCGGTGATACCATTACAATATCTTTTCAAGAAGGCGATATAAAGCGATTACAGGTTCAGGGTGGGGCTCTTGGGGAATTTAATCCTGAACGTAATAATACACGCATTGACACCACCGTTTTCTATGGTGGAGAATATATTGATTACCATATAGATGAGCAGCTTTCGTTCCTATCTGAGGGAGCATTTATGGAGTACGAAGGTACTAAACTAAGTTCCGGTGAAATTCTTGTAAATTGGGAAACAAATATTTTGGATGCGGTATTGGCAAATGATGAATATCCAACCATTCAAACCAAGGGCGAATCACCCATGAAAGGTGAAAGTATGGTCTTTGATTTGGTTGCAAAACATGGCCGTATAGTTAAGGGGAAAACAGCATTAAATCAGAGCTTTTACCATGGGAAAGAAGTATTTCGGGATGACCCCAATGTATTTCATGTTCAAAGTAGTAAATACACATCCTGTGATTTAGATAATCCCCACTTTTATTTGGGCAGCCGAAAAATGAAAATGCTTCCGGGCGACAGAGTAATCGCAAAACCTCTCTGGCTTCATATTTATGATGTGCCCATTATTGGGCTGCCGCTAGCAGTATTCCCCAATAAAGGCGGACGACGCCAAAGCGGCTGGATTATGCCATCATTCGATTCCTATAAAAGTATTGGAACCGGTTTTAGAAATTTTGGTTATTATTGGGCTCCAAACGATTATATGGATGAAAAAATATTAGTCAATTTTTTTGATAAACAGGGTATTCATCTCAGCTCAAATTTCAAGTATAAAAAAAGGAGCGGTTCCCAATGGTACAATTTTCAGTATAAAGGGAGAATTTCTGGTACCATAAAACGGCGAATTATAACTGATGAAATAATAGATTTGGCAGATGAAGAACATGTGAGGGAGGACCAACGCCTAAGTTGGAGCCATAATCAGAAATTTGATCCTACACAGCGATTAGCCATTAAATATGAATATGTTTCAAACAAGGATGCATACCAGAATGACCAGGAGGTAAATCTACAAAATCGATTAAAACAGAATTTATCATCCTCTTTTAATTACAGCAAAAACTGGAAAACGAGTTCTGCTTCTTTGGGGTTCAATCAATTTAGGGATCTTTCAATTGAAAACAGAACACCTGAATCTTTCAGCTATTTAAATGAGGGGATATATAAATCATATAAATATGAAGATGGTCCCAAAATTAATTTTAATATCGGAAGCAGAAAAATATTTGGAGTTGGAGATAGTTGGTACAATAGCGTAACATCTTCCTATACTATGAAAACCAGTATAGGCCGCCGGGATCATTCTCTCATCAGGG
>Ga0209554_1003118_pt1 | contig 10901 bp, 9 predicted proteins | sample MarorgKNORR_S2LV_5_FD_188221 | JGI IMG/M metagenome (GOLD analysis project Ga0209554, IMG submission 188221) | Marine microbial communities from the Southern Atlantic Ocean, analyzing organic carbon cycling - Bottom_A/KNORR_S2/LV (SPAdes) (version 2) | ecosystem: Environmental > Aquatic > Marine... | reverse complement strand
GATAAATATTATGGGGAGCAATTAGAAAAATTTCAAAAATCACAGATTCCAGCTTAATCAGAATTCCACAGTGTAAAAAAGCATCTGCCGTCCGGCAGATGCTTTTTTATTTATTGATCAAATAAACCGCAAAAATACTTAAAGTGCTACCGATCATTAGGGTAAGATTCAATGGTTCATTCAAGTAATACATGGCAAATCCCATAGCAGTTAATGGGACGGTGAAAATATAAGCACTGGCTTTTTTGGCTCCCAATTCCACAGAAGCCTGAAAATAAATGGATGTGCCAAATGCCATGGCGGCTATAGCCAAACACATCATATTTAGCCAAAAGATCCAATCAAATCGGAAAACATCCAACAAGGGTTCATTCGCTGCTATGGATAAACTGAAAATTGCTGATAGCGCGAAACACCAAAAACTATAGGGAATAAAAGGGATGACTGCTTTTGATCTCGATGTTAAGATCGTTACTGACACCCAAGAAAAGGATGCCATGATATAATGGAAATTTCCCGATTGGAATAGTAGATCAAGGTTTAGATCCCATATTTTGAGAATACATGCTCCGCCAAAAAATCCTAGCATGAGTCCAACAATATCTTTCCTCAATAAAATACCACCGAAGAAAAGCGCAGAAAAAAGTGTCGTGAGAATGGGATTCAACGTTGTGACCAAGACGCCACCAGCCCCAGCCAATCCAACTTGGGTTCCTTTAAAATAAAAAAAGTTATAGGATGTCATAAAGAGGGAATTAAGGATAATAAATCGTAGGCCTTCCCGTGTGATTTTAAATGATTGGCCTTTCCACCAAACTATTGGAGCAAAAGACAGGGAGGCAATAAAAAAACGCCAAAACATCATAAGGGGCGCACTACCATAATTCCCCACAATCTTTGCATTGGTCCACGACAATCCCCACGTGATCATAGCCAGGATCATGAGGATGGTTAACCGCAGTTCTTTAGATTTTAATTTTCCCATATTGTCGTGCCGGACTTGATCTCGCATCCAGAAAGCCTAACTAAACCATTCACCAGCCAAGTCAATCCAATTAGGGTTTGATTCTTCAATCAAAGCGATCTTCCAGGCCCGTTTCCATTTCTTTAATTGTTTCTCCCGGTGGATTGCTACACCAATATCATCCGTTTCTTCATAATACAAAAGATTAGTCACTTTGTATTTTTTAGTAAAAATGATTTCCGTTCCAATTTTATGATCGAACATGCGTTGTTCAAGATTATTCGTAACACCAGTAAAAAGGGTTCCGTTATGTTTATTTGCGAGAATTTAGAGATAATAGATCATTTCAACTGTGTAATTCTATAATGTGAAAAAGTATTTATTCTAGATAATTGAACTCAGAATCAAATGGATACTGGCTCTCAGGCCGGTATGACAATCATCTACATCCGAAAGACTGGGAAATTGTGATCGGGAGATGGATTATTTTTCACTGCTTTCAGCGCTTGGATCAGGATTTGTCTTGTATCTGTGGGCTGAATGACACCATCATCCCAAAGTCGGGCACTTGCATAATAAGGATGGCCTTCTTCCTCATATTTATCAAGGATAGGTCTCCGTAATGCTTCCAGGTCTTCCGTCGATAATTCTTTGCCTTCAGCTTTAAGCTGGTCACTTTTAACAGTTGCCAGAACATCGGCTGCTTGACCGCCTCCCATAACAGAGATGCGAGCATTGGGCCACATCCAAAGGAATCGTGGTTGGTAAGCTCTTCCAGACATGGCATAATTTCCCGCACCGAAACTGCCGCCAATGATGATGGTTAATTTGGGAACATTAGCTGTTGCAACTGCCTGAACCATCTTTGCACCGTCTTTTGCTATGCCACCTGCTTCCGCTTTTTTCCCCACCATGAATCCCGTAATGTTTTGAAGAAAGAGCAGGGGGATCTTTCGCTGACAGCATAGCTCAACAAAGTGGGCGCCTTTTAAAGCTGTTTCACTGAACAGCACGCCATTATTCGCTACAATGCCAACAGATTCTCCACCAATCTTACAAAAGCCAGTCACGAGTGTTTTTCCATAATCGGCTTTGAATTCTTCAAAATTGGAATCATCCACGATTCGGGCGATCACTTCATGGACATCAAAGGGTGTGCGGTGGCTTTTAGTTAAAATACCATATAATTCATCTGCATCATAAACCGGTTCATCATAGTCTGAATCTTTTGGATCTGGATCCGGAAAATGATTCACAATACCACGAATCTTTTCGATGGCTTCATCATCATTTTCTGCAAAATGATCCGCAACACCACTGAATCGCGTATGAAGCCTTGCTCCACCCAGTTCTTCCGGTGTGGCTATTTCGCCAATAGCTGCTTTTACCAAAGGGGGACCACCGAGAAAAATGGTTCCAGTTTTATTAACAATAATTGCTTCATCACTCATGGCCGGAACGTAGGCACCCCCAGCGGTGCAGGATCCCATCACAGCTGCGATCTGCGGAATTCCATCAGCACTCATTCGTGCCTGGTTATAAAATATTCGACCGAAATGATCTCTGTCTGGAAAAACTTCATCTTGTTTTGGCAGGAATGCACCACCGCTATCCACGAGATAAATGCAGGGCAGTCGGTTCTCTAAAGCAATCTCCTGAGCGCGGAGATGTTTTTTGACTGTCAGCGGATAATACGTACCGCCTTTTACGGTTGCATCATTGGCGACAACAACACAGAAATGCCCATGGATGGTAATAATTCCGGTAATAATTCCAGCAGCAGGAACGGTGTCATCATATACCTCAAAAGCAGCCAATTCAGAAAATTCGAGAATATCTGTATTTGGGTCTTTCAGTTTTTCGATTCTTTCCCGAGCAGTGAGTTTTCCCCGATCGTGTTGTTTTTCAATACGGTGGGGAGGACCCATTTCTCTGATTTTTTCCAATACTGCATTCAGATCATCGGACAATGCCTTATGATGTGCATAATTTGATTGAAATTTTTCTGAAGATAGATCGATTCTTGTTTCAATCTTCGGCATGAATGAGTGACTCCTTTTTTAAAATTGATCGGATGAATTTTGCTGCTTCATCCAATTTATCTTTTTGAATTCCTGTTTCTATTCCCATGGAATCGCAGAGAGAAAATACTTTTTCTGTAGCAATATTTCCTGAGGCTCCTTCTGCATACGGACAACCGCCTATGCCACCGGCAGAACTGTCAAAGGTGTTGATTCCAAACTCCAGTCCAGCTATGATATTGCTTTCCGCCATCCCGAAGGTATCATGAAAATGCAAGGCAAAGGAGGCCGGATCCCATCGATTCAAAATGGTATCCAATGTATGGCGGACTTCATTGGGATTTGCTTTTCCGATCGTATCTCCCAGTGATATTTCATTGATGCCGAGATCGAACAGTTTTGTAATCACATCAATGACGGGCTCAATGTTAATTGGTCCTTCATACGGACAATGCCACATAGTGGAAATATAGCCCCGAACACGCAGATCATTTTCTTCCCAAAGTTTTCTCATGTCTTGAAACTGGGTCATGCTATCATCAATGGAACAATTGGTGTTTTTTTGTGAAAAAGATTCACTTGCGGCAGTGAAAACAGCAACAGACCTGAATTGACACTTTATCGCATTTTGAAGACCTTGAAAATTTGGAACGAGTGCGGTATAAATTATTTCCGGGTGCCTATTGATGGATCTGGAAACTTCTGCTGCATCTGCGAGTTGTGGGATCCACTTTGGAGAGACAAAACTGGTCACTTCAATTTCCTGCAACCCCGTTTCAGATAACAAATCGATATAATTTATTTTATCTTCGGAAGAAATGACCTGGGATTGGCTTTGTAATCCATCTCTTGGACCGACTTCAACGATCTTAACTGACTTGGGTAGAGTCTGCATGTTAATCTTTCAACCAATTTGGTTTTCTTTTTTCAATAAATGCAGCCAATCCTTCCTGCCCTTCAGCACTTGCGCGAATTTTAGAAATGACATCCGTTGCCTCCAGGGAATCCATATTCTTAAGATATTCCTTGAATTTCGCTTGGGCATTTGGGCTGCCTTTTTTTAATTGGGAAACGATTGTTTCCAATAAATTGTCCATTTCATCCGCAGGCACAGCATACTGAACCAAGCCGATCTTTTCTGCATATTTGCCATCGAATCGTTCACCGGATATTCCCAATGATCGATAAGCTGATAATCCTATCTTTTTAATAGTATATGGTCCAATGATCGCAGGAATAATACCGATCAACACTTCGCTCAAAGCGAAAATAGTCTTCTCTTCTGCGATGGTGATATCGCATACATTACATAATCCAAAACCACCCCCGAACGCATGGCCATGTACAACGCCTATAACGGGTTTTGGGCAATGATCTACTGCGTAATACAGATCGGCTAATAATTGTGAATCGGATCTATTACTGCTAGCGCTATGACTACCAGAATCTTTCATATGTTGAATATCTGCTCCGGCGCAAAATGATTCACCGTTCCCGCGTAAAATGATGATGCGAACATCAGACTGTTCTGATAAATAGGTAAAACAATCGGCAATTTCTTTCATCATGGGGAGATTCATGGCATTACGAATCTTTGGCCGATTGAGAGAAACGGTAGCGACTGTATCGCTTATTTTGAGAATTATATTCTTGAAATCAATAAGTTTATTCAAAATCTTATCCTGATTTAATGTGAGAAGTTACTTTTGAATCTTTTAAAAAAATTTGAAATAAAAAAGGCTCGGAAATCGAGCCTTTTTTAAAAGATGCAGTATTTCAAAGTATTCTAAAAATAAAATTTTCTGTTATCTACGATTTCTGCGTTGTTTTTCAGATTGTCTAACCATGCTTGGAAATACTGTTTTTGTTTTCGATTGAATATGGTAGTCTGGAGAGATTCTTTTTGGGTTTCATATTCAGTTGAATCAAATTGACTGATATCCATGATTTCGATAATTGCATGACCCCGACCTGTTTCCAATGGTCCAAGAATTTCACCCGGTTCAGCAGCAAGAAGTGCTCCAGTAACGTAATTACTTCGCCCAATGGAGGTAAAACCCTGAACCAGTGTTTTGCTTTCATCTTTAATTCCGTCTAATTCACTATCAGTATCAATCAATTGGTTTAGGTTAACTGCGTCACCTGCAATTTTGACTAATAAATTATTTGCCCGTTCCAGAGTTGCATCCATTACTTTTTCTTTTTTCAATTTCCCCTTGAGTTGAGCTTCAACTTCTTCGTAGGGTTTTATGCCGGGAGGTGTGATCGCATCCAAGGTGAAAACTGAAAAATACTTGTCATTTTCCATAACATCTGATGATTGGCTGATTTCAGCATTAAAAGCAAACCTGATTGCTGCTCTGAATCCACCTAGACCCCGAATTGAGAATCCTGTTCCCGTTAATTTATTTTGGGTGCCCGTGGTGACCTGGTTGGATTGGACAGCGGAGGTAAATCCGTCGTCCTGGGCATCATAACTGAATAAAGTTGCTTCACGTTTCAGGTTGGCCAAGGTTGTTGGACTCATTTCCACTTGCAATAAAATATGAGATGCCAAAACCTGCTCTAGGCCATTTTCAGATTTCTTATCTCTTACGTGAATAATATGGTATCCAAAATTTGATTGAACCGGACCCACAATTTCATCCTTCGTTGCAGCAAATGCTGCTATGCTAAATGGCTTCACCATTCTATCTTTTTCGAACCATCCAAGGTCACCGCCTTTGGTTCCCTGATTACCAGGGTCCACAGAATACTCATTAGCAAGTGCAGCGAAATCTTCACCTGTTGTTGCCCGTTTATATAGATCACGTGCTGATTCCTCAACAGCGATTGAATCGTTCCTGGAAGGAATTTTTTCCCATGAAACAAAAGATAGTGTTCGTAACTCGTCATGCGAAAATTCAGATTTAGTTCTTTCATATTCTGTTCTCAACTCATCATCTGATGGATCCGACTCTTCAGTTGGAACCTTAGCGGAGGTAACATGAATTCCGGAAATAGTGTAGTTCACATTTCTTTTAATAAATTCATTTTTTACATCTCTCTTAGTTACAATAATACTTTCATCAAGCAGTTGCTGAAGTTTGTAGTTTGGGATGAATGTGTTTTTCATGAAGGATTCAATCGGTGTCCATTCATTACCTTGTGGATTCGCAAGTGCACCCCGGTATTTATTCCAATCAAAATTCCCATCCGTCATAAAACTTGGATTCTGTTGCAGAAATGGCGGCGGATTGTTTTCTAAATGGTACAACACTTCTTCATCCGTTGCTGTAATATTCAGCCGTTCAACTTCCTGTGAAACCAGGACATCCTGGAGAAGATTATCCCAAGCTGTATTTCGCGCGCGCTGTAATTGAAAATCGGTGATCTTTTGTCCACTGGACCGGGCTTGTTCAACCTCACGATTCACTAATTGATTAAAATAATCCGGAGAAATGTCCTGCCCGTTGATCTGTGCGATTGTTGTCAGTGGATTTACCCTGCCAATCAACTGATCGATAATATTTGCACCACCAACGAGACCTCCTATTGTCATACTCAGAATGAACATTGCAAGCAATGCCCATAACACAACATGCATCTTTTCGCGCATGGATGTCATTAAAGCCATAAAAAACCTTTTATAATATGTAAATGATTTATTTGGATAAATAACCGTGGAAAACGGCGGGCGAATTTATAATGTGGTAATTGATGAAACAATGAACAAGACTGATGTATCTTTCATACTTGATCATGACTGATTGCCAATCCATATTTGTAACAAAACACGGTGTGCCGGAAGTTTTGAAATTGAAACCGGATACTTTGGAAGAGCCCAAAGCCGGCGAAGTTTGTGTTAAAATAATGTATTCAGGGATCAATTTCGCTGATATTATGGGCCGAATGGGATTGTATCCTACAGCACCGGATCCGCCTTACGTGCCGGGATTTGAGATTGCAGGAATCATCGAAAAAGGGAGCGATGATGCTACAGCAGAATATATCGGTAAAGCTGTGGTTGGACTCTCACGTACTCACGGATATTCAACCCATGTGAATGTGCCTGTGGAACAACTTTTCTTTATTGATAAAAAATGGCTGGATGTTGCTGCGGCTGTTCCTGTGAATTATCTCACAGCCTATTTCATGATGGTGCACCAGGCAGCCATCCGGGAAAATGAATGGTTCCTTATTCATGGGATTGGCGGTGGTGTTGGCATTGCGGCATTGCAGATCGCACAGCATCTTGGTGTGAAGATCATTGGAACCTGTTCCGGATGGAAACATGACCAGATCCGTGAAATGGGCGTGGAACAATTGATCGATTACCGAACAGAAAATTTCAAGGATCGTGTGTTAGAGATCACCGATGGAAAGGGTGCCGATGTGATCATTGATTCCTTGGGTGGAAAAGCATTGAAAGACAGTTATGGTTGTTTGGCAGAATTTGGCCGATTGATCTCTTATGGTTTCAGTCGTGCAGCACCTGGAACTAAAAAGAATTATTTTAAAATATTACCTGAATACTTCGGTATGCCCAAATTCAATCCAATGAAATTGATGATGAAAAACAAGGGTGTGTTCGGGTTTCATCTTGGGTTGATCCGAAAACGGCAAGATCTTGTAAAAAAATATGGGACCCATTTATTAAAATGGTTGGATGAGGGACTAATTTCACCAAAAGTGGATGCAGTCTTCCCCTTGGAAAAAGCTTCAGAAGCACATCAATATATCGCCGACAGGAAAAATTTCGGGAAAGTGCTTCTTATGACCGAAAAATGACCCTGGTTCATTTAGAAAAAGAGATCACGGCTTGTCGTAAATGTGACAGGTTAGTGGCATTCCGTGAGAAGATCGCGAAAGAAAAACGAAAATCTTATATGGAATGGGATTATTGGGGAAAACCCGTTCCAGGGTATGGTAAACCAAATGCGAAACTTATGATCCTGGGGCTTGCGCCGGCAGCCCATGGTGGTAATCGCACAGGTCGGGTATTCACAGGAGATAAATCAGCGGATTTCCTGTTTAAATGTCTGCACCATGTTGGTTTAGCCAATCAGCCCAATTCGGATCATCGGAATGACGGCCTGCAATTGAATGGCTATATCACACCGGCTGTGAAATGTGTGCCACCCGGAGACAAGCCCACTCCGGAAGAAAAAGAAAATTGCGAGCCATATTTAGCAAAAGAATTTGAGCTGTTGAAAAACCTAAAAGTCGTTATGGGATTGGGTAAAATAGGATTTGAATCCTGCTTAAAATTTGTCCGAAAAACACATCCGTTAAAAATGAAAGATTTCAAATTTGGGCATGATGTCCGTTATGTGTTACCAAATGGGTTGATTTTGTTTGGTGCATTCCATCCCAGCCCGAGAAATGTAAATACGAGAAGGCTAACTTTTAATATGATGGTTGACTTCCTTGAGAGAGTTAAAGGGGAACTTTAATAGTGAATTTAATTAAGATCAGTCTTTTAATTGTAATGATCAAACCCGTTTTAGGTATATGGCTGAGTTATGAAGAAGCGGTCTTAAACTCGCCCTTCGAGATCGCGTCGTTGGGTTTGACAATACCGATTCCCAATGAAGATGCGTATGTGTTTCGAGGAGATGGGGACAATTGGAAATCATGGTATAAGGTGTCCTTACCTCAACAGGATACCATTCTTTTTCTGGATAGCACTGCATTTAACTGGAAAGATGATGAAATGAATGTGAGCAGTTTATCCTTTGCCAAATCTGGGGATAAACTTCTTATCAAGACCCATTCCAGGAAGATCTGGCGTCATTCAAATTCTGGGACCTATTTTGTCTATGATCTTCAGGAGAAAATACTATTACCAGTCAGTGATAATAATAGTAACCTGAGAAATGTAAAAATTTCCCCCGATGGCAAATTGGTAGCTTATGTACGGGAAGACAATAATCTTTACATTTATGAATTTAAAAGAAAGCGGGAGCGACGTCTCACCGCAACAGGATCCGAAACGGTTTCCAATGGGCATTTTGGATGGCTTTACGAGGAAGAATTAACCGGATATGACGGTTATCGATGGTCGCCGGATAGTGAATCCATTGCCTTTTGGGAAGAGGATGAATCGATGGTGCCTGAGTTTACCCTATTCGACGAAATGGGATTATATCCCACAATTAAAAAAATACGATATCCCAAAGCAGGCGAGGCCAATCCTTCCTTGAGAATTGGCATTCTCCGGATCAAGGGCGGCGGGCGAAAATGGATCCAATACGCGCAAGTAGATAATGACTATCTCCCCTGGATGGAATGGGTGAATGATGATAAGGTAGCCTTTTTGAAGATGGAACGGAAACAGAAAAATTGGGACCTTTTCATTGCAGATCGTCAAACGGGAAGATCCTTAAAAGTTCTATCCGAATCGGATCCGGAGGGTTGGCTGGAAAACCATGGTCAGATCAAATTTATGAAGGATAAGAGGATCATCTGGATCTCTGAGAATTCCGGGTATAAACATATTTGGATGGCGAAACATTCAGGTTCGAATTATTGGCCAATTACTAAAGGAGATTGGGAAGTATCATCTATAAAGCATATTGATGAAGTATCAAAAAGGATCTATTTCACAGCAAATAAAGAATCTGTATTCGAGAAACGATTTTATTCCGTTCGGTTTGATGGTACGGATATGAAACTCCTTACCCCGGAAGATGGGTCTCACAGCATCAATGTTTCCGGGTCAAAAAAATATTTTGTGGATACATTCTCAAGTCTAACAATGCCAAGAAAGATCCTATATCGAGATATGGAATCCGGGGAAATTGTAAAAGTGCTGGGCGAGACAGATTCTGCGCAATTCGAAGAATATGAATGGTCCACCCCTAAGGTAGTTCATTTTTCCACAGCGGATGAGACAGAGGTATTGGATGGGCTCATCACACTTCCGCCAGATTATTCGAAAAACAAGAAATATCCCGTCATCATGTACGGCTATGGTATGCCCGGCACCCAGATCGTCTGGAATCGCTGGGGGCGTTCCTGGAACCAGTATTTGGCACAGCAGGGTTATATTGTATTTTCCATGGATACCCGGGGCATGAGCGGCCGGGGAGAACCATTCAAGAACCTGAGCTATGGCGATATGGCCCATTATTTAGCCAAGGATCATTTAGCTGGATTAGACTACCTTGTGAATGAAGGGTACGCAGATCCAAAAAGGATCGGTGCCTGGGGCTGGAGCGGAGGTGGGTACTTCACTTGTTTGATGTTGACAAAAAATGGGAAATATTTCAAAGCCGGTGTCTCCGTGGCTCCTGTGACAGATTATCACCTCTATGACACAGCCTATACGGAGCGATCCATGGGACTACCGCAAGAGAACAGTGCAGGGTATGATTCCACAAATGTTACGTCTTGGATGAATCGGATGGAAGGCAGCATCTTATTGATGCACGGAACGGGAGATGATAACGTCCATTCCCAAAATACGACCCACTTTGTCCAGGCAGCGCTCAAAGCAGGGAAGGATGTGGAATGGTTTCAATATCCATCCCGGAACCATGGTATTTATGGCGGCGGTTCACGGGAACATCTCTACAAAAAAATGATCGATTTCTTTAATGAAAAACTTTGATGAAATTTGAAAAAAGAAAGTTGAGACAAGAAACTAAATGAACATTTTCACTATAAGTCCTTAAGTTTTATTTTTAATTTTCTGTCAGGATTTGGAAAGGTATTTTCAATATTTCCTTTTTCAAATTTCATCTTTTAAAAAATTGGGGCTGTAGCTCAGTTGGGAGAGCGCTTGAATGGCATTCAAGAGGTCAGCGGTTCGATTCCGCTCAGCTCCACATAGTTTCATTGTCTAAAAACCCTGCATAAGCGGGGTTTTTTGCTTATAGCCTTCATCCAACCGATTTGTCAAAAATATGTGCATTTATGGGCTCATATGCTAC
>Ga0209554_1003117_pt1 | contig 10902 bp, 4 predicted proteins | sample MarorgKNORR_S2LV_5_FD_188221 | JGI IMG/M metagenome (GOLD analysis project Ga0209554, IMG submission 188221) | Marine microbial communities from the Southern Atlantic Ocean, analyzing organic carbon cycling - Bottom_A/KNORR_S2/LV (SPAdes) (version 2) | ecosystem: Environmental > Aquatic > Marine... | reverse complement strand
CTCTTCCTGGGGTTAATATTATTGTAAAAGGTACAACTACTGGTACCCAAACAGATTTTGATGGTAATTATAACATCAATGCAAGTGTAGGAGATGTTTTAACCTTTTCTTATGTAGGACTTATAACCGTTGAACAAACTGTTGGAACTGCAAACACTATTAATGTTACGATGCAAGAAGATGCTCAAGAACTTGAAGAAGTAGTTGTAACTGCACAAGGTATTAAAAGAGAAAAGCAAGCTCTTGGTTATGCTGTAAGTGAAGTTAAAGAAGAAGAAATTGAGCAACGTGCCGTAGGTGATATTGCTAGAATTTTATCAGGTAAAGCTTCTGGTGTACAAATTACTAATCAAAGTGGTACATCAGGATCTGCAACAAATGTAATAATACGTGGTTACTCTTCTATTAACGGTAGTAACCAAGCGTTATTTATTGTAGATGGTGTTCCTTTTAGTAGCGAAACTAATGCTCAAGGTAACTTTATGAATGGTAATGTTGGTTCTAGTCGTTTTTTAGATTTGGATCCTAATAACATTGAAAGCGTAAACATTCTTAAAGGACTTGCTGCTGCAAACTTGTACGGTTCTGCAGGTAGAAATGGTGTAATTGTAATTACTACAAAAGCCGGGGCAGGTGGTAAAGCTGGACCTAAGAAGACCGAAATTACTGTTAGTACATCTCATTTTGTAAATGAAATTGCTTCGCTGCCTGATTATCAAGATATATATGGTGGTGGTTTTGATCAATCATTTGGTTGGTTCTTTAGTAATTGGGGGCCTGCTTTTGAAGCTGACGGTGTAGATGGTTATTTAAATGAGCCTTCAGGTCAAATTGATTCTGATGGTACCGTTGAACATCCTTATGGCTCTGGTGCTTTTTTAAATAACTTTTTAGGAGGTAATAATGTATTGAATGATCAATTTACTGGAGAACGTTACGAATGGAGACCTTATAATAGTGTTGAAGACTTTTTTAGATCAGGTAGTATAAGCAACACTTCATTAAACATAAGAGGTGCATCTACTGATGGAAAAATAAGCTATAATGTAAATTATGGACATTTAGATGAAACTGGGTTTACTCCAGGAAACAAAGTATTAAGAAACACACTATCTGTTGGTGGACGTGCTGAATTAAGCAACAATTTCACCATTAATGCTTCGTTAAATTATTCTAGAAACGTGGTAACTTCTCCTCCAATTGCCGGGAGTAGAGGTAACGGGACTTTAGGTTGGTCTACTTTTGGTAATGTGTTTTTTACACCAAGAAATGTAGATTTAATGGGTTTACCTTTTGAAATACCTGAAACTGGCGGTAGTATTTATTATCGTAACGGTAACGATATTATCAATCCAAGATGGTCGGTTAAAAATGCTGGAAATAACCAATTAACAAATAGATTATTTGGTACAGCTGCTTTAACATATAATATTAACGATAACTTAAGTATAACCTATCGTGCTGGTTTAGATTCTTATAATGAGAGAAATACGGCGTACTCAAACAAAAATGGTGTTAATTTTAATAACGCAATATTTGGATTTTTAAACACTTGGGATAACAATGTTACTATCTGGGATCATTTTGCTTCTATAAATGGAAGTTACGATTTATCCGAAAAAATTGGTTTAACATTTATTTTAGGCGCGTCTTCTAACCAAAGAATTTATGATAGACAAGGTGTTGCCAGTAGTGGTCAAATAGCATTTGGTGTATTAAGACATTTTAATTACTCTGTACAACTACCTATTCATTATCTTTCAAAAAGAAATCTTGTTGGTGTATTTGGTGAAGCTTCTTTTGATTATTCTAATTTTATGTTTCTTACACTTTCAGGAAGAAATGACTGGGTATCTAATTTACCAATTGAAAACAACACTCAGTTTTATCCTAGTGTAAGTATATCGTTTTTACCAACTACCGCTTTTGACGGGTTTAAATCTGACGGTATTAATTACTTAAAAATTAGAGCTGGTATAGGACAATCTGCTAATTTTCCAACGGGATATCCAACAATTAATACCGTAGATCAATCTACACTTAATAATGGTGGTGCCGCTGGAGGTTTAACTATAAATACAGTAAACAATTTTCAAGCCAATCCAGATTTACAGCCAGAGTTATTGACCGAATTTGAAGTTGGTATTGATGCCAGGTTATGGAATAACAGGATAGATCTTAGTGTATCTTACTATGAAAGAACTACTAAAGATTTAATAGTATATCAACCTTTACCTCCATCAACTGGATTCACATCAACCCAAAGTAATATTGGTAAAGTTCAAGGTGATGGTTGGGAAATAGATTTAGGTTTAGACCTCTTTCAAAACGATGGTGACGGGTTTAATTGGAATTCTCGTGTAAACTTTACTAAAAGCGAACAAATTGTTACAGAACAAGATGATGATCAAATTATATTCGCAGGGTCTTCTTCTCCGTGGTTAGGAGGTAATGCAGCAATTGAGGGTGAGCAATTAGGTGTAATTGTGGGTAGAAGAATAAAAAGAGATGCCAATGGTAATTTCTTAGTTGCAGCTTCAGGTAGTTATCAAAGTGAAGATAATATTATATTACCAGATGGTAGATCAATTACTCCAATAATTGGTAATCCAAATCCTGATTATGTCATGAACTTTATAAACAGTTTAACGTATAAAAACTTTAATTTAGGGTTCCAAATAAGTCATGTAAAAGGTGGTGATATTTCTTCAGCAACAATTGCAGTTTTATTAGGTCGTGGTTTAATTGTAACAGAAAGAAAGAATACATTTATTCTTCCTGGAGTTCTAGCATCGACTGGAGAACCGAATAACTTACAAATTAATAACTCGACGTATTATTTTAGTAATGTATTATTTGGCCCTAAGGAATTACAAGTTTACGACGGATCAGTAATACGTTTACAAGAAGTTTCTTTTGGATATAGATTTCCTGAAAAACTACTAGAAAAAACACCTTTTGGATCGCTTACCCTTACAGCTAGTGGTTTCAATTTATGGTATGATGCGTATAATACTCCTGACCGTGCTAACTTCGACCCTAATGTAGCTGGTGTAGGTGTGGGTAATGGTAGAGGTTTTGATTACATAAATGGACCTAGTTCTAAAAGATTTGGTTTAAGTGTTAAAGCATCATTTTAATTTTTAAAAAAATTAAATAAGACGACGCAACCTTTTATTAAGTTTTGCATCTTATTTATAACAAACAAATATTATGAAAAAAATATATAAATATTTATTAATGACTATCATTGCATCTAGTACATTGTTTTACTCTTGTGAAACTATAGAACTAGAAGACCTTGCTAGTCCAAATTCCTTAGACGCAAGTAAAGCTGATCCGGATTTATTATTAAACTCCATACAATTAGCCTATAGAGTAAATCAAATAACATTTAACGATCGTAGTGCTGAATTGAGTAGAATTGATTACTTCTTTGGTAGAGATTATTTTGAAGCTTTGGATGGTGGCACATTGAATGGTGTTTGGACTCGGTTTTATAGTAACGATGGATCTAGAGGTATCGTTCAAAATTTAAGAGCTATAGAAGCTATTAACGATGCAAATCCTGATGTTGACCTTTCTTTTCATATAGGTATAAGTAAAATTATGGAGGCACATAATTTAATGCAACTTGTAGATTTTATTGGAGACATTCCGTGGTCGGAAGCAGGTAATCCAGCTGAGTTTCCTAAACCAAGTGTAGATAATAGTCAAGATGTATATACTGCGGCAATTGCTATATTAAATGAAGCAAAAGCTATGTTAAATGGTGCATCTAGTGGTAGTGCAGACGATTTATATTATGGAGGAGATACTGATAAATGGATAAAACTGGCAAATACAATTTTAATGCGTGCTAATTTAACCGTTGGAAATTATTCTGCAGTGGTATCTGCTTCAGGTGTTATTGATGCTACAGCCGATGATTTTGAATTTGCTTATGGTACACAAGTACTTTCTCCAGATACTCGTCATCCAGATTATGCAGCAGATTACAGAAGTGATGGTGCAAATATTTACCAAAGCCATTGGTTAATTGATGTCATGATTGGAACATATGGTGATTATTCTGCCGATACTGACCCTAGAAGACGTTATTATTTTTACAGACAGAATTGGAGAAGTCCATTAAACTATGCCTTATATGAAGATGTATTAGGTTTATTTGGTCCAGCAGGGTCTGTATATATATCTAATGGAGGTGATAATGGTGAAACTTTACAATGTTCTTTACAAGACGTGCCGTTACACTTACAATTTACTCCTGATGAAGCCATTTGGTGTTCACTTCCACTAGGTTATTGGGGTAGAATGCATGGTAACGATGAAGGAATTCCACCAGATAACTTTACAAGAACTGCTGTTGGTGTATATCCTGCAGGTGGTAGCTTTGACTGGAGAGCAGATGCATTCCCTTATGTTGGAGTATCTATTGGTGCAACTTGGGGACAGCAAGTTGGCTTAGGAAATGGTGGCGGAGGTGCTGGAATAGAACCTATTATGCTTGCATCTTATGCTCATTTTATGAAAGCAGAAGCGAATTTAAAACTAGGAAATACAGCAGCAGCTGCAACTTATATGGAAGCTGGTATGCGAGCGTCAATAGCTAAAGTAATGTCTTTTGGTTCTTTAGATGGAAGTGCACCTATGGATGAAGCACCAGATCAAAATTACGTTGATGCCTTTGTTGCTTTAATAATGCAACAATTTAATGCGGCACCTATGAGTACAGGATTACTAGGTAATGGATTCCCAGATGGAAAAGATAAAATGGATATTTTAGGAGAACAATATTTCGTAGCTCTTTTTGGAGGTTCAGCTGACGCTTTTAACTTTATTAGAAGAACAGGTTACCCAAGAACTTTAACTAGAAATATTGAACCAGATCCAGGACTATTCCCTAGAACTTTTTTATATCCTAGTAACGAGGTTAGTACCAACCCTAGTATAATACAAAGATCAGATCTTAGTACCAAAACATTTTGGGATCAAGGAGTAACTAATCCATCAAACTAAATAATGCTAAAATTAAAAATTATGAAAAATATAATTAAATTTATTCTATCCTTATTCTTAGTTGTTTCTTTCAACTCTTGTGAAGATAGTAATAACACAATTGATGAGGTATCCCAATTTGAAACAGGTGCAATTTTAAGAACTCTTGAGATTATAAGTAATACTCTAAACTCTAGTGATCCTAATTCCTTTTTCTCTGTAAGGGTTGAAGAGCAAGACGAAGAAGATGGTGCCTTATTTCAAAGTGTAGATGTATATGTATCAATTAGGGATTTAACTCCTGATAATGGTTTAACCGTTGCAAACGATCACTTAATTAAAACTATTGATGCGTCAGCTTTTTCAACTGACACACCACATGGATTACCAAGAGGTACTATTTCGGCAACTTTTGCTGAAGCAGAAAGTGCAATGGGATTAAATTCTAGTTCACACGCACCAGGTGATATTTTTGTTTTTGAATTAAGACTTAATTTAACCGATGGTAGAACATTTGGTGCAAGTAGTGCAGCAAGTATTATTACTGGTGGTTTCTTTTCCTCTCCTTTTGCTTACAATGCAATAATTTTGTGTTCTCCTGAGCCAGGAGATTACACAGTAGACATGCAAGATTCTTATGGAGATGGGTGGCAAAGTGCAAAAGGTATTCTACTGACTATTGATGGTGTTGAAATTAGTATTACCATGCAAAGTTCTTATGCTGGTGGACCTCCATGTTGTGGTTGGACTAGTACTTCTGAAACAGTAAATATTCCTGTCGGTACTGAAATAGCTATTTGGGATTATACTGGAGATAGCTATGGTGGTGAGGTAACCTTCCAAATTACAGGCCCTAATGGTGAGGATCTTGGATCTTACGGACCTTCTCCGCCAGTTGGATTACTTCCTGTAGTATTATGTGCTAATTAACAAAAAGAGTTATTTTATATAACTTAAATAAAAAAGAGCTTTATAAAAATAAAGCTCTTTTTTTATTGATTAAACAAATACATTATAGGCAAAATTGACTATTTTTATATAAAACATTGTTATAATCTTTAAAGCCCAATAGAGATTTAAATAAAAACCATCGAAATTAATCAGATGGTTTTTTATATTTATACAAATTTTAAAAAAGCCTTAATTTTAATGTCGAATTCCAAAGTAATATTTGTCTCATTTCTAATTATATTTCTTTTTAATTCCTGTAAAAAAAAATCTAAAATTACGAATGATAATGCTCAAATAAGCTTAAATATTACTCCTACTTCTAATTTTATAAAAATAGATTCAGATAAAAGTGGTTTAAACTTTAATAATAAAATTACTCATGATCTGGCTTCAAAAGCAAACCTTTTTGATTACGACTACTTTTATAATGGTGCTGGTGTTGGTGTCGCAGACATAAATAATGATGGTTTAAAAGATCTCTTTTTTTGTGGTAATCAAGTACCTAATAAACTATACTTAAATAAAGGTAATTTAATATTTGAAGACATTTCGGTATCTGCAAATATTAACGTAAACAAAAACTGGTCAAATGGTGTAACTTTTGCTGATGTTAATAATGATGGTTGGTTAGATATCTATATCTCACAAGGTGGCCCAAACCCTAAACATCTTCGAAAAAATATTTTATTGATCAATCAAAAAGATTTAACTTTTAAAGAGGAAGCCGGCTATTATGGATTAGACGACCATGGTATCAGCACGCAATCAGTTTTTTTTGATTTTGATAAAGATGGTGATTTAGATTGCATTGTTATGAATGAAAATGACTATTATGGAATAGATCCTTTAACATTTTATAAAATCCTAAGCGATACACAGAAACTAAAAGAAAATTCAAGTCATCTATATAAAAATATCAATGGAAAGTTTATAGATATAACAGAACAAGCAGGTTTGTTAAAACCGACTTTTGGTTTAGGGCTTTGTGTGAGTGATATAAACAATGATAGTTGGCTGGATATTTATATTTCAAACGATTATTATGTTCCAGATGCTTTATATATCAATAATAAGAATGGCACGTTTACAGATCAAATTAAAGAATATACCAATCAAGTTTCTTTTTATGGAATGGGATTAGACATAGCCGATATCAACAACGATAATTTACAAGATATTTTTGTGTTAGATATGGCATCGAGCGATCATATTCGATCTAAAACATTAATGGCTTCCATGAATGTTCCAAAAATGAACTTGTTAATAACCACTTTGGATCTTCAATATCAATACATGTTTAACTCTCTACAATTAAATATGGGGAATAACACCTTTCATAATGTTGCTCAATTATCTGGACTATCGAAAACCGATTGGAGTTGGGCTGGACTTATTTTTGATACAGATAATGATGGAAATGACGACATTTATGTTACTAATGGTTACAGACGCTATGCATCTGATAATGATTCAAGAATGAAAATAGTTAGAGCCAAACAACAATATAGAGGAAATGTGCCTCTTAACATTAAAGAAGATCTATATAACAATTTACCTTCTGAAAAATTAGCAAATATCTTGTTTAAAAATAAAGGGGATTTGAATTTTGAAGATGTCACTTCTTTATCCGATTTAAATACGCCTTCATTCTCAAATGGCGCTGCATATTCCGATTTAGATAATGATGGAGATTTAGATATCGTAGTTAATAATATGGACGACGAAGCCTTTTTATTCAAAAACATGACGGTAGAAAATGGTGTTGGGAACTATATAAAAATTATTACCAAAGGCATCACTTCAGAAGATTTTTCCAAAGTATCTATTACATACAATGGAAATACTCGAACCAAAGAATCCAAAAGAGTTAGAGGCTATCTGTCTGCTGTAGATAAAACAATACACTTTGGTTTAGGCAATACATTAATAATCGATACAGTTAGAGTTTTTTGGCTTTCTGGCAAGTATCAGGAACACTATAATGTGAAAGTAAATACAACGCTTACTTTTTATGAAAAAGATGCTCAAAAGCAAATTTTGAATAATTCATCTGAAAATAAAATTTGGTTTACAAAAACAAGCAACACTTTAAACTTTACTCATAAAGAAAATAAGTTTAACGATTTTAATAAAGAAATACTATTACCATATAAACAATCTACTTTGGGTCCTTATATTACAAAGGGAGATGCAAACGGTGATGGCAAAGATGATATTTATATTGGAGGTGCCTTTGGACAAGCTGGGCAATTATTTATTCAGAATAATAATGGAAGCTTTTCAAAAACTAAAAATCCTGTTTTTGAAACAGATGCCAATTATGAAGATATGGAAGCCTTATTTATTGATATTGATAATGATGGCGATAATGATTTGTATGTAGTAAGTGGTGGAAGTGAATTTAATGAGCGTTCAGAAAATTTAAAAGACAGAATTTACTTAAATGATGGGAATGGCAACTTTTCTCGAGTAAGCGGAACAGAAATTGACCTTTATACAATTAGTGGTAAAACCGTAACGAAAATAGATTATGATAATGATGGAGACTACGACCTTATAGTAGGAAACAGAATAAAACCTCAAAAATATCCTTTACACGAAATCTCAATTATTTATGAAAACATAAATGGCACTTTCAATAATGTAACTGGCAAAATAGCTCCAGATTTTGAAGATTTTGGAATTGTAAACAAGGTAATTGCAACAGATTTTAATAATGATGGATGGATGGATTTTATTGTTGTTGGAGAATGGACTCATATTGGAATTTTTTTGAATGAAAACGGAACATTTACAGACATTTCAAGTAACAGCAAATTAGATAATGAAAAAGGTTGGTGGTTTAATATCATAGAAACAGATATCAACAATGATGGTTTTAAAGATTATCTTATTGGAAATATAGGATTAAATATTAAGTTTAAAGTTAGTGCAGAAAAACCTTTACGTATTTATGCAGCCGATTTTGATGCTAACGGAACTCATGATGTGGTTTTAAGTAACAAATACAATGGCATTTTTGTACCTTTACGAGGAAAAGAATGTTCTACTCAACAAATGCCTTTTATAGCTGAAAAAATTCCAACTTTCAGTGAATTTGCCAATTCTAGTTTAGAAGATATTTATGGCGATAAAATATCTACGGCTTATCAACGGGAAGTCAATCAATTTAAATCCATTTTAATTTTAAATGAAGGTAATGGCAAGTTTAAAAAAATTGAACTTCCAAATATGGCGCAAACCATGCCAATACTTGATAGCGATACTTACGATTTTAATGGCGATGGTTTTGAAGACGTTATTGTTGTAGGTAATATCTATAATACTGAAGTGGAAACTCCACGTTTAGATAATCCATATGCCCTGATACTACTTTCTAATAAGAAAGATAGTTATACAGTTTTAGGACCAGATAAAACAGGGCTTTATATTAATGGCAATGCTAAATCTGTTAAGGTAGTAAAAGAAGGAAATAAAACTATTGTAATTATTGGTAATAATAACAGCTCCATTGAAGTTTTTGAATTTAACCCAAATCATTAATGGTAATTAAATAATTGTAATGGAAAAAGAAACCCGAATATTCGGAATAAGATCGGTAATTGAAGCCATTAACTCAAATAAAACGATTGACAAAGTATTTATACTAAAAGGACTTAAAGGCGAATTATTTCATGAATTGGATTATTTATTGAGAAAAGAATCCATAAACACATCGTATGTTCCTGTCGAAAAGTTAAATAGACTTACAAATAAAAACCATCAAGGTGTTGTTGCGCAAATTTCTCCCATAGAATTTTATAACCTCGAAGATTTGGTAATAAACGTTATTGAGTCTGGGAAAACCCCTTTATTCCTGCTTTTAGACCAAATAAGCGATGTCAGAAATTTTGGAGCTATTATTCGAACTGCAGAATGTACGGGAGTTGATGGTATTATTATTCAGAAAAAAGGTGGTGCGCCAATAAATGGAGATACTGTAAAAACCAGTGCTGGAGCTGTTTTTAAAGTTCCCATTTGTAAAGTGGACCATATTAAAGATGCTATGTTTCATCTGCAAGCATCGGGAATAAAAGTTATTGCTGCTATCGAAAAAACTGATGATACTATTTATGATATTTCATTTAAAGAGCCTTGCGCCATAATTATGGGATCAGAGGGCAAAGGAATTTCACCTTCTATTATTAAATTGGCAGATGAGAGAGCTAAATTACCAATGTATGGTAACATAGGTTCGCTTAATGTTTCGGTAGCCTGTGGTGCATTTTTATACGAAGCTGTTAGGCAAAGACTTTAGTCTTCCTTGTCTCGCTTAAAATAATACTTGATTTTAGGAGGTTCCTCTTTCTCTTCTACCTCATTGTCTCCTCTAGTTTCAATAAAGTTTCCGTCTTTATCAAAATGTTTTAAAAAAGGGTCATCGTCTTCATTATAATCATCGTGCTCCCATGCATATTTTTTAGGTTTTGATATAGTTTTTCTGAATATAATTGCAAAAAACAAACCTACTATAAGTCCAGATAAGTGTCCTTCCCAAGACATATTCTCTTTTATTGGAAACACATACCAAATCATACTTCCATAAAGAAAAATAATTAAAAGCGATAATGCTAACAATCTATAATGTTTGGAGAAAATGCCTTTGAATAACGTAAAACTCATTAATACATAAATTAAACCACTAACTCCTATATGATTTGCTGGACGACCAATACACCATGTTAAAAATCCAGAAAGTAAGATGCCATAAAAAATAACTTTCCATGAAATAGTTCTGTAGAAATAAAACAATGCGGCTGAAAGCACAAATAATGGAATAGTATTATGATACAAATGCTCAATATCACTATGTATAAACGGACTAAAAATAACACCTCTTAATCCTGTTAGAGTTCTTGGATAGACTCCAAAAGAGTTAAACCTATACCCGAATTTTACTTCAAACCAAAAGAC
>Ga0209554_1003115_pt1 | contig 10911 bp, 9 predicted proteins | sample MarorgKNORR_S2LV_5_FD_188221 | JGI IMG/M metagenome (GOLD analysis project Ga0209554, IMG submission 188221) | Marine microbial communities from the Southern Atlantic Ocean, analyzing organic carbon cycling - Bottom_A/KNORR_S2/LV (SPAdes) (version 2) | ecosystem: Environmental > Aquatic > Marine... | reverse complement strand
GGTCTCAACATCGGACGGAGCTTCCTCTTCCAAGCTCTCGTCGGTGGGCTGTTCGGTCCGGTCTATTTCAGCTTCCCGCAGCTCCTCTTCGATCGTCCGTAACCTCTGTGTGCGTTCATCCTCCCCCCCGGCAGTGCGCGAACTATCCCCGGCCGCGTTCTCCTGAGCCGCCGATTGATCTTCCGCCTGATCGATTTCGGGACTTATCAGTCTTTTTATGAACCGGCCTACACCCATCAACCCAACCTGAACTTTAGAATCTGGCGCTCCGGTACCTCGGGAGACATTCTCACTCTAAACAGCCAACCGTGGGCCGTGCAATTTTGCAGTATGCACTAATTGCGGATTTTCTAGCCGGTAGATTCCGAAACGGGCTCGAAGACCCTGAACGACCAGGCGTCGTGGACCGCTGAGTCGAGGGCCGCGCGCCCCGGCCGGTTGACTGACAGCCGGTTCGGCAGCACCCGGTCCGACAGGTCGTCGGGCAACCTCACTCGCTTCAAAAACTGCCCGAGCACCAGACGATCGCCACCCATCACGATATGGTCGATCCGGCCCTGGTATTCGCGGAACCGGGAACTCGCGACCTCACCGGCCTGATCGAACAACTCGCGAATCCATTTCTCACGATTACGCCTGAACCTGTTCGACGACTGGCCACCCTTCCGGTGCTGGCCTTTTACGTATCGGCTTCCGGTCTTCGTTGTAATCAGCTTGCCGTCTTCGGCAATCCCGACCGCGAAATGACCCAGGCGCAGCAGGATAATTCCCAGGGTCCTCGGGTTGGATACGAAACCTCTGAGGTCATCAAACGTGTTGGTCTCGCTGTTTGTGTCGATGGGAAATGGCGGCAGAAGTGCCATACGGGGCTGCGGTGTGGCCGGCCTGATTTCGGCACTGATTAGCACGATTCCGTTTTCTGATTCGACCGCCGATTTTGGCAGCCACTCCCATTCTTCGGATAGCGCGTAGCCCGCCGGGTGCATTTCTACGACAAACTCCGCACCTGCCTCGATCTCGAAGTCGATCAGACGTTCCAGCAACTGGGAACGATGAGTCAGCCGGGGGCCGTTGGATACGGAGTCGGTAGGCACGCCCGAGCACTCCTTTCGCAGTTCTTTCACCGGGTATCAGACCCGAACCGGGTGACAATCGCGCGAACCGAATACATCACACCATATCGAGTTTCGGATACGAAACCCACTTACCGACTGAAAAAAACCCCACGCCTCGCGTGTTATTCGGTCCAGGCGCGGCCTCGCACTGCGATCGCGACAGGGTCTACGCGCCCGCCGAGTCCGTAGCCCTCCGGCAACAGCAAGAAGCCGTTCTCGACCCGCTCCAACGGCTCCATCACCTCGTGCCGCCAATCGATTTCATATACCGCGTGTTCGAGGGGAATTTTGTTTCCAAAAGCAGCGGTCGCGTGCGCTGAAGCGAGCAGCGAAAGCGGGCCTGACGGGCAGTGCATCGAAACCGAACGTTCCCAGCGCGCTTCGAGATCGCGGCCGATCAGGTAGGCCTCCACCGGGCCACCGCAGAACTTCACGTCTGGCATCACGATATCCAGCGCATCTTCTTCCATCAGCTTCGTGAAAATCGCCACGCCGTACCCGTGCTCGGCGCCCGCTATCGGCAACTCGGCCTTATCGCGAATCTTGCGGATATCGTCGGTATCGGTGATCGGGTTGACCGGTTCTTCGTACCAGCCGGCACCGGCCTCACGAAGCTCGGGCTCAAGCGCGATGGCCGAATCGAGATCGAACCGTGAATGACAGTCGACCAGCAGCGTGCGGTCGGGGCCGATAATTGCCTTGGCGGCGCGAATACGGTCGAGCCCGTTTTCCGCATCGCGCGGCAACCCGGAAGATTTGAACGGCGCTCGCGCCTCGTCGAACGGTGCGCACTTTGCGGTTGTGAAGCCGGCCTCCATCGCCCGCTGGGCCATCTCCGCGAATGCGTCTGGAGATCGATCGACTGGACCGCTGTCGTCGGGCAGCATCGACCGGTTGATATTCGAGTAGAGCTGAACGCTGCGCTCGGGAGTTCCCTCGTGATCGTGCAACGCCCGCAGGTAGTCGGCAAGTGGCAGCTGGGCCCGCTGTGCCAGCGCATCGGCCACCGCGCAGCGCAGCCCGCTTACTGCGGTCGCTAGGTTCTGGTCTTCTTCGAGTTGTTCGCTGCTCAGATTGTTCAACCTGAGAACGTCGGAGTCGTCGGTCAGGCGTTGACCTCGCAATCGGTTGGCGAGTCTTGCAACGACTGGCGAAACCTCGCGGTCCAACTGCGTGGAAGTGATCTCACCCTGCCCAAAAGTCCCCGAGCCATCACCAAGCGAAAGGTGCACCCAGTCGGTCCTGGCACGCACATGAATCGAACTGAAATTGAGTTCAGTCGGGCTGAACCACTCACCTGCTACTGGCAATTATTTGTTCTCCGGTCTACCTTTTGATTTTCGATCTGTACGACGCCGGTACGACCCGCTTCGAATCCCATCCTGAGCCTGTCTGCCCTGAGCTTGTCGAACGGGTCGACAGGTCACCGGTGCCATCAACAGGCTCAACTATCGGATGTTTCTACAACAAGCGGAAGTGTTTCCTTTTTTGAGCCTTCGACAGGCTCAGGATGAAGATCTGCCAGCAGGGTCGTGTCGATCAGGCCGATTATAAAAACTACCTGTTGGGGTTCTTGCGGTACCGGGCGTACTTATCGTCGTTAATGAACTCGTCGATGACTATCTTCTCGCCATCGAGGTCGTTCGATATGTTGGCTGCCAGCACTGAAGCCAGGGAGTTGATCGACGAGTTGAACGAGTTCAGGCGAATTTCAGGCTTGTCTTCAATGATAGAAGTCGCAAATACCTCGGCAATTCCCTTTGTGCTCTCTGCGCCCATCGCGGTGTTGTGCGGGCCCGCCGAAATCACGTGGCGAACTTCGTCGACTGTCGGCTTTTCTTCCGGCGGCCATTCGCCGTCAAACCTGTAGTCGACAAAGTCGTCTTCGAGCTTGATAGTGCCGTGGGTGTGGATGATGTAGTCGAAACGGCCGTTGTAGTACGAGCGCGCAGGTTTTGTGAACAGAAGGTTGCCGACTCCGCCTTTTTTCATGCCGTAAGTCACGGTATAGGCGATCGGGTTATCGCCCTCGGTATCGTGCAGTTCGGCAGGGCGGTCCGTGTAGGTCGCCCGGACCCATTCAACCTCATCGTCCGACCAGTAGCGCATGATGTCGGTCTGGTGAATCCCGGCTTCAACTATGGAAGTTCCCGACCATGCCCGGTTGGCGGTCCAGACCCGGTTTGCGGGGCCGCCCTGCTCTTCCGTGTGGGTGTGCTTTACTCCGTGACCTTCGACGCCGGTTTCGGCGATCATGGTCATCGCTGCCACCCACTTGTCCTGGAGATAGTTGTGGATGTCGGTATAGCCGCGGTCGTGGCGCATCTGGAAGCCGACTGTGCTCGCGATTCCGGCCTTCGTGATGGCGGCGTCCTGGCTGATGATGTCGTCAAGGAACAACGATTGCGGCTTCTCGGCAAATATGGCGATTTCGCGCATCGCGGCCCGTTCGATCTCGCCCCTGTGCTGGTTCGGCGGAATGACGAACCATATGGCGTCGACAAGGCCCGACTCGATCAGCCCGTCGGCGCTGTCGAACATCGCGATGCCGCTCGACGAATAGGCGGGAACGGCACCGTTGATCTTGCTGTCGGCCAGGTTCTCCGGGTAAGGGTCCGCAAGTGCCGTGATCTGGACGATCTCGTCCTGCTGGAGTTGCACCAGCGATCTGACGTGCTGGAGCCCACGCTGGCCGACGCCAATCAGTCCAATCCGCAGGGGTCCTGCCATGAGTGTTTGTTCCTTTTTGGCCTTCGAGCCAGTAAACGGAGTGAGAAAGTAGTCGCCAATGACCGCGGGGTCGTCACCAGCAAGAAAATGCACGGCGAGTTTAACACCCGGGCCGTCAATTCGGGTCGGGTAGTTTGCGTATGTTGTAGAGTGCCGCATTACGAGTGAAATAGCTGCTCAAGCCAACAGCATCTTTGATTTAGGATTGACTCAATGAACGACAGGTCGAAAAACTGCTGGCCGGGGTGAGCGACGACACGTTCACGACTATCGCTCGTGGCGTCGTGGGCGACGATTCGGCGACTCTCGTCGGCACTCCGATATTCGACGAGATCACCACCAGCCACAACGATCAACGCACGATCGGGATTGTGAAGGTTTCCGGCACCGCTGTGTCAGTTCGACATGGCAGCCACCATAACTGGTCGTCGGTGGTGAAAATCATCGACCAATCGATACCGGCCAACGTTGCTGCCACCTGGGGATTCCCTGAAAACGAGCAAAAAATCTACGAAATGGCCCTGTTTACCGATGACGGGCTGCCATTGCGCCCTGCCCGGTGCTATCTGAGTCAGACAATTGAAGAGAATATCGTACTTCTGTGGCTCGAAGATCTCACTAACACTCCACAACCGCCCTGGACCCTGCAGCATTTCATCAATGCTGCAAATCACCTGGGTCAGTTCAACGGGTATCACTCTGTCAACGACACCGAACTCCCCATCGAAATCACGCGCAATGCGTTCCATCTCAGGGCATCAGCAAGTCCGTTCAAATCCAACTTCGCGGAAGTCGTCGAAAAAATTGATTCGACGGCAGTTCGAGAAGCGTACGTGGAAACTCCTGTCGAGTCTGGCATGGAGCTGGCGTCTGTTTTTGAAAAAGCGCTTGAAGCCGCTAAATTACTCCCGCACAGCCTGGCATTCGGCGACAGCCATTCAAGAAACCTGTTCCCTGTTGAATCAGAGACCGTCGGTATTGACTGGGCGAGCGTGGCGTTTGACCCGATCGGGGTCGATGTCGGTGTTCTGATCGGCTCGGCACTGACCTATGGCCTCGAAGAGGCTCAACTTATCTCTCGGAACGAGCGGCCTGTTTTCGATTCCTACGTATCCGGGCTGCAATCGTCAGGCTGGGTCGGCGACCTGAAAAACGTGCGCCTGGGGTTTTTCGCTCAATTTGCCGGTTATCTGTCGATTGTAGGCACTATCCCGGTGAAACTTGAGCAGTACAAACAACGCCGCGCCTTCCTCGAAAAACGGCTCGGAGTTGCTCTGGAGGACGTTCCAAAACACGTCGCACCGGTGATTGCCCTGATTCCGGGCTACGTCGCAGAGTTGCGGCAACTACTCGACTGAGTTCGCCCGTGCGCTGTTCAAAACCTATTGCTCGATCGCCGCTTCGGGTGTTCAATGCGGCCTGACACGCGGTGCGTTGGGCACAATGCGATCCTTCGACGGGCTCAGTGCAAGCAAGTCTCAGGCAGGCGATGCCCGTCCTCTCTCTGAAAAATCTCTCGGAAAGAAATATGAAAGTCACAGCAGTAACAACGCTTTCCGCCGCCCGGTTTAACTACGTGAAGGTCGAGACCGACGAAGGTCTCACCGGGGTCGGCGAGCTTCACCCGGCTTCAGGTACCGGTGGCACACCGTTTGTGCCGCGGGCAGCGGTCGAGTACTGCGCCGAGTATCTCGTGGGCAAAGACCCGCTTCACATCGAGCGGCATTGGCAGCACATGTTCCGCCGCCAGCTTTTCAGGGGCGGCTCCGACATGATGGCGGCGATTGGCGCGATCGACATTGCATTGTGGGACATCAAGGGCAAGTCGCTCGGAAAACCCGTTTACGAACTGCTGGGCGGGCCGGTTCGCGAGAAGATCAGGCTCTACACCCATCTTGGTGGCAACACGCCCGAGGCGTTGGCAGAACAGGCGGCAGCGCGGGTCGAAGAGGGTTTTACGGCACTCCGTATCTACCCGTTCGGGGATTTTGGCAATTCCGATTTTGAAGAGGGTCGCGGGCTCGAAAACATGAGTTTTACGGGCATGCAGCGCAATGCTGTCGCGCGAATCGCAGCGGTGCGGGAAGCTGCCGGGCCCGATACCGACATCATGATCGACGTGGTGAACCGGCTCACACCCGCTGAGGCGATTGGGCTTGGAAGGGCGCTCGAACCTTTCAATCTCTACTTCTTTGAAGACCCGATCGAACCAGAAAACATGGACCAATGGGGCTGGGTGGCCCAGCAGCAGCCGATTCCGCTGGCGATGGGCGAGCGGTTGTACACGATCTACCAGTTCAGGGATTTGCTGAACCACCAGGGCGCGGCGTTCATCAGGCCCGATCTGTCGCTTGCTGGCGGAATCACGAACGTGAAGAAAATTGCCGCTCTTGCCGAATCGGCTTACGTAGGCGTGGTTCCGCACAACCCGCTCAGCTGTGTGCTCACGGCTGCGTGCGTCCAGATCGACGCCGCGACACACAACATCCCGGTGCAGGAATACCCGTACGACGACGACAAGGGCGTCAAGGCCGAACTGGTAAAGGAGCCGCTCAAACGAGTTGGTGGCTATCTCGAAATACCGACCACGCCGGGCATCGGAATCGAACTAAACGAAGAAGCCTTTAAGCACCACCCGCCGATGCCCTACGACCGGCCGGCGCTGATCAACCCAGACGGGTCGCTGCGGGAGTATTAGCGTGCCGATGGCACGATTTGTTGGAACAAAATCACTATGACACCGACACATCCACCAATCCCGGTCACACCGGACGATCTTTCACTTGGTTGGCTCATCGCCGCGTTGGAATTCTCCGGTTCCGACTCCATGATTCAACCAATCGGGATGACCAAAACCTCGATCGGAGAGGGATTGTCGGCATCGGGGGTGTTGACCCGGTTGAATCTCAAGTACGAGTCGCCACAGCCGGATGCCGTTTCGACTTTGATCGTCAAAATGCCGATGCACCCTTCGAATCCGAACGGTGCATCAGTTCGGAAGCAAGGCACCTATCCGAGAGAAATCAGGTTCTACCGCGAGCTTGCCGCAGAGTGCCCACTCGTCACTCCCGAGTTTTACTACGGGCGGCATGACCCCGATTCGGATGATGAGGCACTCGAAATCATCGGTGAACTGGGTAAGTTGCATGCTCACTTCTGGGAGGCAAACGATCGCGCTGATCTGCATTGGCTCCGGGGTGACGGAATCTCAGATCGGATAGCGAATGTTTTCGAACAAAGATGGACTGATGGACGATCAGCGATGGCTGACAAGGTTCCAGAGGAGCTGTTTGCCCTGGGTGATCGGTATTTTGAAGATAGTGGCCTGCTGATATGGATTGATGAACCTCCTGTGACTCTGTTCCACGGAGATTTCCGACTCGACAACATGTACTTTTCTGACGGTGACTCTCTCCCGATCACGTTTGCGGACTTCCAGAGGATCGGAGTTGGCCGGGGGGTCATAGATTTCGCGGTCTTCGCTTTATCGGCTCTTTCCGTGGACCAACGGAGGGCCATCGAAAACGACCTGCTCGCCACTTACCATCGGCGTTTAGTTGATGGTGGAGTTGAGCATTACAGCAAAGACGATCTTTGGTTCGACTATCGCAGGTCGGTCGGGTTCGTCCCGATTCGAACTCTTGTGGCAATGTTGATATTTACTGATTCTGCCTCCAATCGCAACGATGCTCTGTTGCAGACCACGACGGCGGTCGAGGACCTGAAAGCGATCGACGCCCTGGGCTGAGTCGGGATGGCGAGAGATCCTGAAAATGAATTCAGGATGACGTGAGGTGTCGGAGCAGCTCCAGATCCACCCGCTAACCAACCCCCGTCACGTTCCCGGTGTCGTCCGTGGCGAAGGTGCCTTTGCTCTGATCGAGCAGGGTGTACTCGTTGCCCCAGGGGTCTCTGACGACTGAAGCTTTTCCGATCTTGATATCGAACGGGCCGCGCAGGACCGTACCGCCTGATTCTTCGAACTGCTGAACTGCGTCCGGAACCGAATCGACGAGTAAATCCGTTTTCCACTCCAGCGGCTCAGTGTCGAGCACCACTTCACTGCCTTCGTTCCCCAGTTTGAGACCCGCCGAGGTTTTACCGCGCCATTTCATTTCAAGACCGAGTTTGTCCCGGTAGAACTCAAGGCCCGTGTCGAGATCGGGCACATCGACATGTATGCAATCAAGTTTCTGAAACAGGGGTTTTGGCATACAACTCGGTCTCCTGGCAAGGCCGTTTTCGGGTGTACTGAACGTGCCACGACCATAACCTAAGCCCGGCGGATCTCCAACAAGGAAGGCAACTCGTGCGATTGGCCATTGGCCCCGTACCCACCGACCGCAGCCGCCGTCAGAAAATCGAACAGTAGAGCGCCTTCAACCTCCCTATGGCCCCAACCATGTGATGACAACCCGCCGTCGCTGCGCCACAATCGCATGCTGAATCATCGATCGATCACCTCTGCCGACCCGCAGGTCCTGAATCAAGTTCAGGACGACAGATTTCTTCTGAACCCAAACCATGCCAACTGACTCCCCCTCTTACGACCTTGTTATCTCCGGCGGTCGAGTGATCGACCCTGCGAACGCCATCGACGCCAGGCTCGATGTGGCAGTGAAAGATGGCAGTATCGCAGCCGTCCAGGCAGGTATCGACACCTCGAACACAACGCGGGTCATCGATGCGACCGGTTTCACGGTCACACCCGGCCTTATCGACCTCCATACCCACGTCGCGGCGGGTATTCGCAAGCCCGCCGGTGAGGATCTGATGGTCAGTCCCGACGTGGCCGGAGTCATTTCAGGTGTCACAACGGTCCTTGACGCCGGTTCGACCGGGGCACTCAACATCGGTGGGTTAGTCAATGCGGTCGCTCCTCAGGCCATCACCCGTGTGCTGGCGTTGATTAGCGTCGGGTCAATGGGAGTTGCGAACATCCCGGAAGTCAGGTCGGCCGAGGACATCAACCCGGAAGCAGCCGTCGAGGCAATCCAGTCGTCGCCGGAGATCATCAAGGGTGTGAAGGTCCGCATGGTGTCGCCTGGAATCACGGCCCTTGGAATCGGGCTGCCAAGGGCAGCCAAGGCAATTGCGACCGAAGCCGGGGTTCCGATCATGGTTCACGTTGGAGATATTTACGGGCAGGACCCGGTGGCCGCGGAAATTACTCCTGAATTGCTCACGAGCGTTCTTACGGCAGGCGACATTGTCACTCACACGCTCAGCGGTCAAGTCGGGGCGCTATTGGCCGATGGTTCGCTGTTGCCGCAGGCCCAGGAAGCCCGCGCAAAGGGGGTTTACTTCGATGTTGGTGTTGGTGGGTCCAACTTCTCATTCGAGGCAGGCCAGCGAGTGATCGATGCGGGCTTCATTCCGGATACGATCAGTTCGGATATCACGGTCATGAGCCGGTTCCCGGGACCTGTGTTCTCACTTACCGAGTGCATGGGCAAGGTCATGTCGCTGGGGATTTCGTTTGAGGATGCAATCCGCATGACGACGTCAAGGCCTGCGGAATTCCTCGGCATGTCCGACGAGATCGGCTCGCTCAGCGTTGGGGTGGGTGCCGATATATCGATACTTGAGCTGGTCGAAGGCGACTTCAAGTTTCACGGGGCCGACGGCTCGTTTGGAACTGGAACGCAGGCGATCAGGCCGGTGCTAGCCGTGCGGGATGGGATTCCGATGCCGGTCGATTTCGGTCCCCGACCGTGGGGCTGGCTGCCGTCGAAGAACGACCAGTTCGCGAGGCCCGCAGCCACTCCCGAGACCGTTCAGCCAGTACAGGCCGCTCCACCCGCGCCGACACGAGCAGCCTCGCCCACTCCACCTGCTCCAACTCCGCCGATTACCCCGACTCCGCCGCCATCCACCACTACGGATGAGTAGCGCAAATGGTAGTCACCCGGGCCCACATCCGAAAAAAACTCGATGAGCTTCCACGGTTCAAGCTTTCGCACCTCAACACCCCGCTTGAACCACTCGACCGGCTTCGAGGGGCGCTGATCGACGAAGGCGTGTCGGTTCCGAACCGCATGCTGGTGAAGCGTGACGACACGACCGGCCTGGCCTTCGGTGGCAACAAGGGCCGGCACTTCGAGTTCGAGATCGCTCACATCCTCGAAGGCGGCTACGACACCGTCATCAACATCAACCACTACCACTCGAACCAGGCCCGCTTCATCGCGGCTGGCTGCGCAAAGGCCGGGCTCAAGTACCACATCGTCTCTACCGACATGGTCACGGCGCCGCTCACCGGAAACCTGCTGCTGTGCAAGCTGATGGGAGCCGAGATTCACCGTGTGCCAAATGAATACGCTCGCCAGACCGCGGAAAAGATATTTGCACAGGCGACCGAAGAAGGCGGAAAGCCGTACATCCTCCCCGACGACCCGTTCGTCGCCATCATGGGCATGATCGGCTTTCTCGAGACCGGGCTCGAACTCGAAGATCAATTCGAGGCCGCAGAAGTTGCAGGATCGGTCCGATTCTGGGGGCTGACAGGCCGGTCGATTGCGGGTCTGCGGCTCTACGCAAAGAACCGTGGGCTCGACTGGCGTGCGACCGCGGTGCAGTATTCACCGGGCAAGGTCGAAGACTTTCTTGAAGTGACCAGGTCGAGAGCGGCACAGGTCGCCGAGATGTTCGATCTTGAGGTCGGGCTTGATGAAACCGATATCACCGTTTTAGAGGACTATCGAGGCCCCGCGTACGGGGTGCCAGACGACCGGACTATCGAAGCGATCCTGATTGTGGGCAAGGCTGAAGGTCTGATACTGGACCCAAACTACACGGGGAAGTCGATGTCAGGGCTGATCGGCGAGCTGCGCGCAGGCCGGGTCGACCCCGAAGAAACGATCTGCTTCATCCACTCCGGCGGCCTACCGCAAGTCTTCGCCCACGCGGATAAGTTTGCGGATTGAGTTGGGGTTCTCTGCGGAATCACCCCTGCGTTAGAAAATTGTCATCCTGAACTCGATTCAGGATCAATCGATTGCTCATACCAACCATCGGCCAAATCACGCCAATCGGGATTTTTGGCCTCCACCAACACCAGCTTCCA
>Ga0209554_1003114_pt1 | contig 10913 bp, 9 predicted proteins | sample MarorgKNORR_S2LV_5_FD_188221 | JGI IMG/M metagenome (GOLD analysis project Ga0209554, IMG submission 188221) | Marine microbial communities from the Southern Atlantic Ocean, analyzing organic carbon cycling - Bottom_A/KNORR_S2/LV (SPAdes) (version 2) | ecosystem: Environmental > Aquatic > Marine... | reverse complement strand
CGAGCGGCAGGGGGGACCGGATCTTCGATGAGAGTGCGGTCAGATTGCACTGGGTCGAACTCAGACCGATGGTTAGATGACCCAACAGGAGAAGAAGGTGTACGAATGGCGAACCTGACGATTCTTCTGCCGGCACTCGATGAGGTTGGCGCGCTGCCTGAACTGGTGGCGGAGATCCCCTTGGAGGAACTGGAGCGAGATGGATTGAACACCCGCATCGTGCTGATGGACGGAGGCAGCAAGGATGGAACTCCCGACGTCGCCCGCGAACTTGGTCTCGAGGTGCTGAGCCAGAGGGAGGAACGGGGCAAGGGGGTGGCCCTGCGCCAGTCGTTCTCTTACTTCCTCGAGACGGGAGACGATGTTCTGGTGATGCTCGACAGCGACGGCAGCTACGACCCGGCGGACATGCCGAGATTGCTGCACCATCTCGTCGAGCATGACTTCGACGTGGTCATCGGCAGCCGCTTGCGCGGCCGCATAGAGGAGGGCGCCATGAGCCGCTTCAACTACATCGGGAACCACATTCTCACCTGGGCTGCCGTGGCCCTCTACCGCCGCTTCTTGAGCGATGTCTGCACCGGCTACTGGGCGTTCACGCGGGCTGCCATCTCCACCATGGACCTCAACTCGTCCGGCTTCGAGATCGAAGCGGAGATGTACGCCGCCTGCGCCCACAACGACCTGCGCATCGGGGAGGTGCCGATACTCTACCGGCTTCGAATAGGGGGAGCCAAACTCGGAGGTGTTCCCGATGGCGCGCGAATCCTGCGCAAGTTGCTCGTGCGCCGCTTCTTCCCCCGTCCCGTCAACCCTGTCATCCCCAATGGGAAATGAACTGACGATTCCACCTACAGTTGCTCCAGCAGGTCCCTGAGACCTTCTTCGAGCGTGACTTCGGGAGTCCAGTCGAGCGCGGCCGTCAGAGCCGCGGGGTCGCCGAAACTGTCGCGAATCTCGCCCTCACGGGCGGGCGCATGGGTGACATTCAGCGGCTGTTGGGTGATGACGTCGAGCGCGGCGACCACATCCAGCAAGGTGACGGTCACTCCGCTGCAGACGTTGAACGGCGTGGCGTGAGCGGGTGAGGCGGTGCCGAGGGTGAGCAGGGACTCCCCTGCAGCCATCATGGCGGACACGACGTCGGACACGTGCACGAAGTCTCGGGTCTGCAACCCGTCACCGAAGATGGTCACGCCCTCTCCGGAACTCGCTCTCTGGGTGAAGATGGAGAGCACGCCGCTGTAGGGAGAAGATGGGTCCTGGCGTGAGCCGTAGACGTTGAAGAAGCGCAACGAGGTGGCAGCCACGCCCTCGATTCCCAGAGTGGTGATCGCCTCGTCGACCACCGCCTTGTCAGCGCCGTAGGTGGCCAGCGGTGCGAGCGGGTGCGACTCGGTGATCGGCAGATGCTGCGGCTCACCGTAGATGGCGGCGCTGCTGGCGAACACGAACGCGCGGACTCCGGTGATGCCCGCCTCGGCGAGGGCCTCGAAGCCGTCGGCGACGCCGGTGGCGGCCAGGATGGTCGTGATCATGGCGGCGTCGGTCTCAAACAATTCGGGATCCTGGTAGCCCATGGCGCGCGACAGTTTCCGGAAGATCTCCTGGTTCGGCAGGGAATCCCCCAGGGGCTCCTCGAGCTTGACCTGGGCCGAGACGCTGAGATTGAAGTAGGACATGATGATGTCGTCGAACTCGAGGAAACTCGACGCGGGCAGCACGATGTCGGCGTAATCGGCGGTGTCGGTGGCGAACAGCTCGATGACCACGGTGAACAGATCGTCCCGCTCGAGCGCCCGGTGCAGGCGCGCCTGCTGGGGACCCGAGGCGGCCACGTTCATGTTCCACGACAGCAGGGCGCGGGATTTCTCGCGGTCCTCGAGGCGGGCGGCGAGGTCCATGTGGCTGATCGAGTGCGCCTCGCCCTCGCGCAGCCGCGGCGCCGACAGATAATCACCATCGATTCCGCGCATGGCGCCGCCGTTGAGATAGTAGAGGCCGGCGCCGGGCTTAGCGAAGTTGCCGGTGACCGCCGGCAGCATGGCGCAGGCGCGGAAGATGTTGCCGCCGCCATGCTGACGCTGCAGCCCCTGGCCGAGCCACAGCAGGGACGGACCCGCCCCGTAGATCAGCGCCGCCCTCTCGATCAGCGCCGCGGGAACCCCGGTGGCGGCCTCGCCCCACGGCGGATCGCATGCCTCGACCGTGGCTTCGACCTCGCCCCAGCCGAGAGTGTGGGCGGCGATGAAATCGCGGTCGATCAGGCGCTCGCGCCGCAGAACATGGAGCAGGGCGAAGGCGAGCGCCGCATCGCTGCCGGGAAAGGGCTGGAGATGGAGATCGGCGGCCTCGGCGGTTGGCGTGCGCAGCGGATCGATGACGATCACCCGGGCCGGAGACTCCCCGAGCCAGTGCTTGTGGGCATGGGGCGCCGAGGCCGACGGGTTAGCGCCCCAAACCATGATGCAGGCGGCGTCCTTGGCGGTGAGCGGATCGAATCCGACGGTCGACGAGCCGAGAATGTAATCGAGCGCCACATGACCGGCGGCGTTGCAGATGGTGTCCGGGTCGACCTCGGTGGCGCCGAGGCGATTGAAGAAGCGATCCGGGAAATGACCGGCAATCAGCGAGCAGGTGCCGGTGTAATGGGTATTGAGGATGGTCTCGGCGCCGCTGCTCGCCACGATCCCGGTCAGGCGGCCGGCGATGGTCGCGATGGCCTCGTCCCAGCCGATCGCCTCGAAGCCGCCTTCGCCCTTGGGGCCGATGCGCTTGAGCGGCGTCGCCAGACGGCTGTCCGGGTCGCGGAAGACGCCGTTATAAGCCAGCGCGCATTTGCCGCAAAGCGCCCCCCGGCTGACCGGGTGATCGGGATCGCCGAGCAGCTTGGTGATCGCGCCGCCGCGCTTGATGGCGACGATCCCGCAGGCGTCGTAGCAATCGCGCGGGCAGGTTGTGCGGACATGCTCTCGGACGCCGGGCATGGGCGTTTGCTTCCTTGGCGTTGACAGTGCGATACACTAGCATCGCCGTCGCCGTGACCCAACCCCCCGATCTCACAGAATCGCCCCATGCTGCCCGCTCCCGAGCGCCGCTCGCGGGAATCGCCTGCATGGTCGGCGGCAGCGCGCTGCTCACCCTGAACGACGGCACGGTGAAATGGCTGAGCGCCGATTATCCTATCGGCGAAATCATGACCCTGCGCGGATTGTTCGTTTTCCTGCCGATCGCCTTTTTCGCCTGGCGCGGGGGCGGTTTGCGAGCCCTTGATATCCGCAATCTCGGCGCCCAGGGCGCGCGCGCCGCGCTCACCATGCTGTCGACCCTGTTCTATCTCACCGCCCTCGCCGTCATGCCCATCGCCGACACCATCGCGCTGACCTTCACCGGGCCCTTGTTCCTCACCGTGCTGGTCTCACCGCTGCTCGGCGAACCGGTAGGCTGGCGGCGCTGGACGGCGGTTGTCGTCGGTTTCATGGGCATCGTCGTCATGGTGCGGCCGGGTAGCGGCACATTGCAGGTGGTGGCCCTGCTGCCGGTCGGCGCGGCGCTCATGGGGGCGGTCAGAGACATCATCACGCGCCGCATCACCAGCGATATCGCAACCGCGGAAAGCTCGGTGGCGATCCTCTGCTTCACCACCCTGGTGGTGATCCTGGCCGGCCTGTTGACCCTGCCCTTCGGCTGGCGGATGCCGACGATCGGCGATGTCGGCCTGCTCGCCTGCTCGGGGTTTCTCATCGGCGGCGCTCATTATCTGCTGATCGAGGCGTTCCGATACGCCGAGGCCGGGCTGATCGCGCCGTTCAAATACACCAGCATCGTCTGGGCGGTGCTCTTCGGTTTCCTGGTGTGGGGCGACATTCCCGACCGCTGGATGGTTGGCGGCGCCATCCTGGTGATCGGCTCGGGCCTCTACATCTTCCATCGCGAGGCGGTATCGCATACAAGAGCGCCATGACGGACAGCCCTAGCGACACCCAGATTACCGGACGCGACTTCATCCGCGAAATCGTCCACGCCGACCTCTCCGAAGGCCGCGAGTCGACGGTAGTCACCCGTTTCCCCCCCGAACCCAACGGCTATCTCCACATCGGCCACGCCAAATCCATGTGCCTGAATTTCGGTGTCGCCGAGGACTTCGGCGGGCGCTGCCACTTACGCTTCGACGACACCAACCCGACCCGGGAAGAGGAAGAATATATCGAGAGCATCCAGACGGACGTGCGCTGGCTGGGCTTCGACTGGGGCGAGCATCTCTATTTCGCCTCGGACAATTTCGACACCCTCTGCGCCTGGGCCGAGCATCTGATCGACGCCGGCCTGGCCTATGTGGACGATCTCAGCCCCGAGGAGATGCGTAACTTTCGCGGCAGCCTGACCGAGCCCGGTCGCGACAGCCCCTACCGGGATCGGCCGGTGGCGGAAAACCTCGACCTGTTCCGCCGCATGGGCCAAGGCGAGTTCGCCGAGGGATCACGCGCGCTGCGGGTCAAGATCGACATGGCCTCGGGCAACATGAACCTGCGCGACCCGGTGATCTATCGCATCCTTCACGCCGCCCATCCGCGCACCGGAACCGACTGGCATATCTATCCGACCTATGATTTCGCCCATGGCCAGTCGGATGCCATCGAGGGCGTCACCCATTCCCTCTGCACCCTCGAATTCGAGGATCATCGCCCGCTGTATGACTGGCTGATCGACAAGCTGCCGGTCCCCCACCGGCCCCGGCAGTATGAGTTTGCCCGGCTCAACCTGGCCTATACGGTGCTGTCGAAGCGCCGCCTCATCGAGTTGGTCGAGGGCGGCCATGTGGCGGGCTGGGACGATCCCCGCATGCCGACCCTGTCAGGCCTCCGCCGGCGCGGCTATCCGGCGGCGGCGTTGCGCGATTTCATCGGCCGCATCGGCGTCGCCAAGGCCGACAACCTGGTCGAGATGGCGCTGCTCGAGCATTGCGTCCGCGATTATCTCAACGCAGCCGCGCCACGCCGCATGGCGGTGCTTAATCCGCTCAAGCTGGTCATCGAGAACTATCCGGAGGGCCGCGGAGAGATGCTCGAGGCGGTCAATCATCCCGGCGACCCCTCGGCCGGGCTGCGCCGGGTGCCGTTCGCCCGAGAAATCTATATCGAGGCCGCCGATTTCATGGAGGACCCGCCGAAGAAGTTCTACCGGCTCGCCCCGGGCCGCGAGGTGCGCTTGCGCTACGCCTATTTCGTCACCTGCCGCGAGGTCGTCAAGGACGCCAAGGGCGCCGTGGTGGAGCTGCGCTGCACCTATGACCCGGAGACCCGCGGCGGCAACAACCCGCCCGACGGGCGCAAGGTCAAGGCGACCCTGCACTGGGTCTCGGCGGCCCACGCGGAGCCCTGCGAAGTGCGCCTCTACGACCCCCTGTTCAGGGTTCCCGTTCCCGGCGCTGAAAGCGGCGACGTGATCGACGACCTCAATCCGCACTCCCTGACCGTGCTCGAGGACTGCCGATTCGAGCCCGGCGTGGTTGCCCTGGCCCCGGGCGAGGCCGTGCAGTTCGAGCGCCTGGGTTATTTTTGCGCGGATCCGGACTCGCGCGCGGAACACCCCGTCTTCAACCGCATCGTCGCCCTGCGCGACAGCTGGGCGCGGCTTCAGGCCAAAAGCTAGAGCCTATTCGGACAGGGGGGCTAGGCGAGGGGCAGCGTCACGGTGACCGTGGTTCCGACGCCGACTTCCGATTCGATCTGCATGTCTCCCTGGTGGAGCCCGACCAGGGACGTGGTGATCGCCAGCCCCAGCCCCCAGCCGTCACTGGCGATCAGGGGGTCTTTTTCGACGCGGGTGAAGGGGTCGGTCACCAGGGGCAGCTTGTCGGGGGCGATGCCCACGCCGTTGTCCGCGACGGTAAAGATGAGATAGCCGCCGGAGGCAGCCGCGGTCAGGGAGACCAAGCCGCCTTCGGGCGTGAACTTGATCGCATTGTTCAGAAGGTTGAGCAGGATCTGCTTGATCGACCGCCTGTCGGCGAGAAGATCGGGCATCGGCTCGGCGATGGTGTGGACCAGCTCCACGCCCTTGCCGCGAGCCTGTTCGGCGACGATTTTGAGGCAATCCATGACGATTTCCTCAACCGCCACGGCCACCCTGGTGATCACCATCTTTCCCGCTTCAATGGATGAAATATCGAGCAGATCACTCAACAGGGACAGCAGATGGTTGCCGCTTTTGTGAATGTCCTCGACATATTCCACATATTGATCCGCGCCCAGAGGGCCGAGATACTGATTCCGCATGATATCTGAAAAGCCGAGAATGGCGTTCAGCGGCGTGCGCAGCTCATGGCTCATGGCGGCGAGGAATTCCGATTTGGTCTGGTTGGCGACCTCGGCCTCGTTCTTAGCCGCGATAAGCTCGTCCTGGATTTTCCGCTGGGCGGTGGTGTCGCGCAGCATGACCGTGTAGAGCCGCTCCTGGCCGATGGTGACTTGTAAGTGATCAGTACGGGACGCTTACTCGCATACACAAATTTAATCGTATCAGTAGCATCCGCTATTTCTGTCAGAGAAGAGGTGTGGCCTCGTTCAAGCAAAATATCAATCCAAAGGGACAGCATATTTCTCATCACAGGATCAACAAAGCTGATCATCGTCGAGCTTGCTGCAACATAAAGGTCCTGATCATCTTGCATCCTAGTCGATGAACACATCATTTCCCTCCAACGGACAAACTCCTCTTTAACGCTAAAGAGTTGCGCGAGGATTTCTATGATTTTTGACTGACGATCTTGGTTTAGGCTGGCGAGATGGTCAGCGTCCAGAAACTTTTCAATTATCGCAGTCCTCGGTCCGTAGTGTGGCAAGTAAAATCCTGCCTGGCCGTCTATCTCAAAGAGATCGAAGTTATCTTCATAGCTTTTTTCGATACCCGAAACATAATTTAGATTGTGCCACAACTCTTGCACTAAGAGCGCAATGATAGCTGACTCTTGCTTTCTCCGTCGCCGCACATCAAGAATAAAGGATGACCAAACGGCAAATGGGATTATTAAAAACAGCCCGATGGCGGACACAAATCCACCATTATTATTGGCCCATTCCGCAAATCCACCGACGATGAATACAATTAACCACACAAAAACGGCAGTAAAAATTAATATTCCGGCTGCAAGTAGTAGACGTTTTCTTGTCATTGTATAGACACCAGGTTATCCTCGTTTTCGAATTCTATTAGGCTAACCAACTTGCGTTTAACATTTCTATTGATCCCTAATCCTCCAGGCCCATCAACGCGCGGGCGAAGGGCTGGGCTTCGAAGGGGCGGAGGTCGTCGATCGCTTCGCCGACGCCGACGGCGATCACCGGGAGTTCGAATTTCCCCGCCAGCGCCACCAGCACGCCGCCCCGGGCGGTGCCGTCGAGCTTGGTCACCGCGAGGCAGCTGACCGCCACCAGGCGCTGGAAGGTCTCGACCTGGGCATGGGCGTTCTGGCCGACCGTGGCGTCGAGCACCAGCAGGCAGTCATGGGGCGCGCCGTCGTCGAGTTTCTTGAGCACCCGCGATATTTTCTCCAGCTCGGCCATGAGTTCGACCTTGTTGTGCAGCCGCCCTGCGGTGTCGATGATCAGCACATCGGCGGCCTCGCCGCGGGCCCGCGCCAGGGCGTCGTAGGCCAGGCCGGCGGCGTCGGCGCCGGGCCGCCCGACCACCACCGGACAGCCGCTGCGCTCGCCCCAGGCCTGGAGCTGCTCGATGGCGGCGGCGCGGAAGGTGTCGCAGGCGGCGAGCATGACCCTGTGTCCCTGGTCGCGCCATTGCTTGGCCAGCTTGCCGATGGTCGTCGTCTTGCCGGTGCCGTTGACCCCGACCACCAGCACCACATGGGGCGCATGAGACGAATCCAGCACCAGGGGCCGGGCGATGGGGTCGAGAATTTCGGCGATCCGGACGGCCAGGGTCTCGCGCACCTCCTCGGGCGTGATGTCCTTATCGAGCCGTGTGGCCGCGAGATCGCCGGTCAGCGCGGCGGCGCATTCGACCCCCATGTCGGCGAGGATGAGAAGCTCTTCGAGTTCCTCGAGGGCGGCGCTATCCAGGCGGCGCTTCGTGAAGATCCCGCCGATGCCGTCGGCGAGCCGAGACGACGACCGCGAGAGCCCCGCCTTGAGCCGGGAAAACCAGCCGCCTTCGGCCATCAATCACGGGCTACGGCGATGAGCACGCCGTCGACGGCGGCGGTAACCGTCGCCTTGACCAGATCGCCGGGCGCATAGGCGCCGCGCTCCAGGCGGACCTCGGCGTAATGCTGGCTGCGGCCCCGCCGGTCCCGTTCGATCAGCACCTCCACGGTCTCGCCGATACGGGCCTCGAGATAACGCGCCAGCGACCGGGTTCCGGCCTCGCGCAGACGGGCCGCGCGGGCCTTGCGTTCCGCCGCCGGCACCTGGGGCATGCGCGCCGCCGGTGTATCGGCGCGGCCCGAGAAGGGAAAGACATGGAGGAAGGCGAGAGAGGCGGCCTCGATCAGATCGAGGCTGCGCTGGAACATGGCCTCGGTCTCGGTGGGAAAGCCGGCGATCAGGTCGGCGCCGAGGGCGATGCCGGGGCGCAGGCTTCGCACGCGATCGCAGAAAGCCAGCGCCTGGCCGTGGGAATGGCGCCGCTTCATGCGCTTGAGCACCATGTCGTCGCCGGCCTGGAGGCTGAGATGGAGATGGGGCATGAGGCGCGGCTCGTGAGCGATCAGGTCCATCAGCGCATCATCGACCTCGGCCACGTCGATCGACGACAACCGCAGGCGGGGCAGATCCGGCACCGCGTCGAGCAGGGCGCGGACCATGGAGCCGAGGCCCATGCCGTGGTTGTCGTAGGATGTCAGATCAACCCCGGTGAGGACGATTTCCCGGGTGCCGCCGTCGACGATCTTGCGGGTCTGGGCGGTGATATCGGCGAGCGGCAGGCTGCGGCTGTTGCCCCGGCCATACGGGATGATGCAGAAGGTGCAGCGGTGATCACAGCCGTTCTGCACCTGGACGAAGGCCCGCACCCGGCCCTCGAAGCCGGCGACCAGATGAGGCGCGGTGTCGCGCACCATCATGATATCGCCGACCCGCACCCGGCCGCCGCCGGTTTGCGCGAAGGCGTTCGGATCGAGCTTTTCACGGTTGCCGAGCACAAGATCGATCTCGGGCATGGCGGCGTAGCGGTCCGGGTCTATCTGGACGGCGCAGCCGGTGACGATGATGCGGGCGTCGGGCGACTTTCGCCGGGCGCGGCGGATCGCCTGGCGCGACTGGCGCTCGGCCTCGGCGGTCACCGCGCAGGTGTTTATGATGATGGTGTTGTCCTGACCCCGGGCATGGCCGCGCATGACCTCGGATTCATAGGCGTTGAGGCGGCAGCCGAAGGTCAGGACTTCCAGACTCATGATGCGGCGTCCTCCGGCAGCACCCCGTGAAAGCTCTCCGCCGCCGGGCCGGTCATCAGCACATGGCCGTCGTCGCGCCACTCGATATGAAGATCGCCGCCGTCGAGGGCGATGTCGACGCAGCGCCCGGTGAGGCCGCGCCGCGCCGCCGCCACGGCGGTGGCGCAGGCCCCGGTGCCGCAGGCCAGGGTGATGCCGACGCCGCGCTCCCAGACCCGCAGGCGGATTCTGTCACGGCGGGTTACTTCAGCGAATTCAACATTCGTGCGGGCCGGAAACAGATCGTGTTTCTCGATCCGCGGCCCGAGCCCCGCCACATCGACCGCCTCGGCGTCATCGACGAAATGCACCGCATGGGGGTTGCCCATGCCGACGGCCACGGCGGGGCCGAGATCGGGATAGCCCAGGTCGAGTTCCAGCGTGTCCATCTCGCGGGCCAGCGGAATGTCGCGCCATTCGAGGCGGGCAGGCCCCATATCGACGACGATCAGGCCGTCACCGGCCCGGCGGCATTCGATAGCGCCGGCGGCGGTGTCGATGGTCACCCGGTCGCGCCCGGACTCGTCCATCAGAAGAAGGGCGATGCAGCGCGCGCCGTTGCCGCAGGCCTCGGCGAAGCTGCCGTCGGCATTGCGGATTTCCATATGGGCGTCGGCGCCGTCGGCGCCCGGTCCGATGACGATGATCTGATCGCAGCCCACCCCGCTGCGCCGGTCGGCGATGGCGCGCAAGGTATCCGGGTCCAACTCGACGGACGCGGATCGCCCGTCGAAGACAACGAAATCGTTGCCCAGCCCCTGCATCTTTATGAAATGCGCACCAGTCATGAGCGGCGTTATAGGGCGCGGACGGCGGCCCCGTCCAATTCTTTATCCCTGCAAGCCCGCCAGGAAGGCCATCAGGTTGCGGCCCAGGCTCTTGCAGTCGTAGCCGCCTTCCTGGATCAGCACGCTGGGCAAGCCAAGCCCGGCGATGGCCGCGCCCGCCGCCTCGAAGCCGCCGCTGGTGACCGCGAGCGGCGACAGGGGATCGGCCACATAGGCGTCGAAGCCGAGGGATATGAGCAGGGCCTCGGGTCGATAGGCGGCGATCGCCGCCACGCCGCGCCCGATGGCCGCCACATAGGCGTCGTCGCCTTCGCCGAGAGCCACCGGCAGGTTGAGAGTGGCGCCTTCGCCGGCGCCCGCGCCGCGCTCGTCGGCATAGCCGGTGAAGAAGGGATAGAAGGCGGACGGGTCGGCGTGGACCGAGACGAACAGCACGTCGCCGCGCCCATAGAAGATGCCCTGGGTGCCGTTGCCGTGATGCACGTCGATGTCGAGGATGGCGACCCGCGAGAGCTTGGCCAGCATATGCTCGGCGGCGATGGCGATGTTGTTGAGCAGGCAGAAGCCGCCCGACAGGTCGTCATGGGCGTGATGGCCGGGCGGCCGGCAGATGCCGTAGGCGGCGGGCGCGCCGTCGAGCACCAGCTGGGCGGCGTGGACCGCCACATTGGCGCTGG
>Ga0209554_1003112_pt1 | contig 10920 bp, 3 predicted proteins | sample MarorgKNORR_S2LV_5_FD_188221 | JGI IMG/M metagenome (GOLD analysis project Ga0209554, IMG submission 188221) | Marine microbial communities from the Southern Atlantic Ocean, analyzing organic carbon cycling - Bottom_A/KNORR_S2/LV (SPAdes) (version 2) | ecosystem: Environmental > Aquatic > Marine... | reverse complement strand
TACATTAACTGGTGGAGTAGTAACATTAAATTCTGCAGGTTCAATAGAAGTTGGTGGATTATCCGATGCTACTACAGTTGCAACAACCAATAGTGGTTTCTTTGCAGATTCAAGTGGTAATGTATTGATAAAAGGTAATGTGAGTGGCAATGATTATTTTAAAGTTTCTGCTGGTGGTGGTATTGATATTAAGTCACAAAACTTTGGGTTAAAGACTTCCAATTTAATAATAAGTTCTTCTCAAAATAGTGGAATGATAACACTTGGTTCTACACCAAATACTGCAATATCAGGTACAAATAAAGGTATCTATATGGATGGTACTGGTGATTTCTTACTTTATGGAAGTGCAACAAATTATTTTAAATTTGATGCAAGTGGAAATTCAATAGATATTAAAACTGATACTTTTGATTTAGATGCTGGAACGGTAATAATAGATAGTGCTACTAATAGTGGTAAAATAGCACTTGGAGCAACACCAAATACAAGTGTAGCTGGAACAAATGCCGGTATTTATATGGATGGTACTGGTGATTTCTTAGTATATGGTGATAGTGACAATTTCTTTAAATTTGATGTTAGTGATCAATTACAAATAGCAGCAGAAACATTTGATTTAAATGCAGGTGGTAAACTTATACTGAATAGTACCCAACCAGAATTGCAATTATTACACTCAAATGCGAGACTTACCTTGGGTGCAACTGCAAATACAAGTATTGCAGGTACTAATAAAGGTGTTTATATGGATGGTGGTGGTGATTTCTTACTTTATGGAAGTGCCACAAATTATTTTAAATTTGACGCATCTGGAACTTCAATAGATATTAAAACTGATACATTTGATTTAGCAACTACTCAAATGATATTGGATAGTGCTACCAATAGTGGTAAAATAGCACTTGGTTCAACACCACCAACTGCTTATAATAGTGGAACTGGTGTTTATATGGACGGTACTGGTAAATTTTTAGTTGGAGCTGCAAGTGGTTTCCATTTACAATTTGATGGAAGTGATTTTGATATTGAAGTAGGAAATTTAGAGGTATCTGCTTCTGGAATTGAAATATCTTCAGCACAAGCCTCAATGTCATTGGGTGGTGGTAAAATTATATTATCTGGATCATTGGATGCTCCGACTATTTTTCTTGATGGAGGTATAATATCTGCATCAGGATTTTATGTAAGTGCTAAAGGTACAATGACAGCTAGTGCTGGTCAAATTGGTGGATGGACAGTTTCAGATTCACCAGCAATTTTAGCGTCATCAAATCGATCTGGTGGGGGTGATGGAACATTTACAACAACAGGATTGATCCTTGGTAGTGAAGGATTTATATCTGCACCGAATTTTTATACCGATACAAGTGGAAATACAAGAATAGATGGTATAATAAGTGCAAGTGCAGGTAATATTGGTGGATTTACAATTGATTCTACAGAACTTAAAAGTGGAACAGATATTTCATTAGATTCTTCGGCTAAAGTTATAAAGGTAGGAAGTAGTGATCTTTCATTATCTGCAGGAACTGGAGCTTTTCTATCTGGTTCAGGTGAATTTAGATTGGGTGATGATGATGGTAATATTTCTTTTGTAGATAATAGTTTTACTTTATCAGGTGCTGATGTAAACATTAATGTTACTCAACTTAATATAAGTGCGAGTGGGTTTACATTATCTTCACCACAAGCTTCAATGTCATTTGGAGATAGTCAAGAAATATTACTTCATACTACGGGTGGAACTGGTGGAGTACCGATTCTTAAATTAAGTGGTGGTGAAATATCAGCATCTAATTTCTTTGTTTCTACTGAAGGCAATTTAACTGCAAGTAACGCAATTTTTTCTGGAAATATAACTGCAGATCAAGGATTCATAGGGGGGAATACTGGATGGACAATTGAAACAGGAAAAATGACTTCAACAGGAATTGGAGTTGCAACTACAGCTGGTGATTCTACTTATGCATTTTGGGCAGGAAACGATACACCAGCAAGTGCAGAATATAGTGTTACCCACGCAGGAGCATTAAAGTCTACATCAGGTGTAATTGGTGGATTTTCTGTAGGTACTAACACTTTAACTACCACAGGAGCTGGTATAGGAGATTCAAGTCAAGCTTATGGATTTTGGGCAGGAAGTGATACACCAGCAAGTGCAGAATATAGTGTTACCCACGCAGGATATTTAAAAGCATCAGCTGGTAATATTGGTGGTTGGGAAGTTGGTACAGAAGAATTAACTGGGGGACAGATGATTATCCGAAAGGATGGTACTATTGAATCTGCAGGTTTTGCAAGTAATGTAGCAGGTAGTGGATTTAGATTAACCGCTGCATCAGGTGGATTTCTTGAAGTAGAAAACGCAAGAATTCGTGGTACACTTGCAACTGCTGTATTTGAGAAAGAAACAGTCAACGCAGTTGGTGGACAGTTATACGTAGCAAATTCAACTACCTTAACTGCATCTATAGATAATCCAGCTGGGTTTTATGCAGCAGCAGATACTACAATGTCAGTTGCAAATGTAACTGGATTCGTTGAAGGAGAAATACTTTCTGCTAAAAAAGTTAGTCCAACGGGATTTGGTACAGAATATTTTTTAATTGAAAGTGCTTCTCGAAATAATTCCAGTAGTGATACAGATTATAGTGGAAAAATTTATGTTGAAAGAGGTTATGGTGAAAGTTGGGTTGGTGATTCTGGATCATTAGGTGAATCTCCAGGAGGTGCTCAGACATATAGTGGAAGTCAAGTAATAGTATCAACAGGTAAAGTTGGAACTGGTTATATTAGATTAAATGCTAATCCAAATGATCCATATACACCATATATTGATATAGTGGAGAGAACTGGTAGTAATATTTATGATGTAGATTTAAAGGCAAGACTCGGAGATTTGAGTGGTTTAAGTTCAGCTCGATTACATGGTACAAATCCTGCTGGTCAATTTGGATTATATTCAAAGAATGTATATTTAGAAGGTGCTATAGTTGCTAATACAGGTTCTATTGCTGGTATAGAAATGCAATCAGGTAAATTATTTACTGGAACTGGAACTCATGGAAATTCTAATACTGGTTTTTATATAGATAGTGGTAGTAAGTTTAGTTTGGGTGATAAATTAACTTGGGATGGAAGTAATTTATCAGTTGCGGGTAGTATAACAATCACAGGTGGTTCAGGATTTGCAACACAAGCTGATGTAAATACAGCAGCAACTAATGCAGTAACAAGTGGTTCTAACGCAGCATCTACAGCAGAAACCACTGCAATATCAGCAGGACAAGCCAGTGCCGTGGCAACACAAGCGAGTGCGAGTACTGATGCTACTACCAAGTCAAATGCAGCACAATCGGCCGCAGCCTCAGACGCCACCACCAAATCAAATGCAGCACAATCGGCAGCCAGTGCATCCGCGGCGGTAGGTACTGCTATCGCCCAAATCCAAGCAAATACAGGAGTTACAAATGCCGCAACTGCCCAAACCCAAGCTAACACGGCAACTACAAATGCCGCAACTGCCCAAACCCAAGCTAACACGGCAACTACAAATGCCGCAACGGCACAAACATCCGCGAATACAGCTATTACAAGTGCCGCAACTGCTCAATCTGCAATTGATACAATAGAAACACAAGTTGTCCTTGATTCTACTGGAATGGAATTACGAAAACTTAATGGTTATAAAGTAGCAAAATACGGAACAACAACTTATTTTTATGACGGTAGTGATTCAGAAAATATAAAATTAAGATTACAATCTGCGGGTGTAACTGCATATGGTGATGATGCACAAACCTATTCTTATGTTTATAGTGAAGGTATGCAAATAGTTTCTTCATCTGTTGAAGTGGCTTCATTTGGTGCAACTACTACAATTGGAAACACATCAAATGAACACGTTGAAGTAACAAAAACTGGTTTAAAACTGAAAGATGGCTCTACAGTAAGATTATCGATGAATTCTTCAGGAATGCAAATTGGTTCGGTAGGAAATGGTATTACATTGGATTCAAGTGGTAATGCTACTTTTAATGGAGCAATAACAATAGGACCAAGTAATCTTTCTTCCACATTAATATCTAATATAAGTGGTTCGTCTACTTCAAATGCTGACGCTGCTCAAACCGCAGCCGAATCAACCGCGGCAAGTAATTTGAGTGGTGTGTCAGGTTCGTTTTCAACATCTGTAACTACCGCACAAGGCACGGCAAATACAGGAGTTACAAATGCTGCTACCGCTCAAACTCAAGCTAATACTGGAGTTACTAATGCAGCTTCCGCACAAAGTACGGCAAATACAGGAGTTACAAATGCTGCTACCGCTCAAACCCAAGCAAATACAGGAGTTACAAATGCTGCTACCGCTCAAACCCAAGCAAATTTAGGAGTTACAAATGCTGCTACCGCTCAAACCCAAGCAAATTTAGGAGTTACAAATGCCGCTACCGCTCAAACCCAAGCAAATTTAGGAGTTACAAATGCTTCAACTGCTCAGTCAGCTGCAGTTGCAGCTCAAGGTGCAATTGATACGATGGAAACTCAAGTTGTTCTTGATTCAACTGGAATGGCATTAAAGGCTACCAATACTGGTAATGTTTTATTAAACGGACAAACTATAGCACATTACGGTACTACTACAAAATTTTATGATGGTGTTGATGATCAAGCAGCAAATGTAAAGTTACAATTACAGGCAGCCGGTATAACATTGTATGGAGCCGATTTAACTGATTATTTAAGCATAACAAGTGGTGATGTTTCAATGTACACTAATAGTGTTAGAGGTGTACATATAATTGATGGTAAAATGAGTCTTGGGCCAGCTGCAAATGCAAGTGCAACACTTGGTGCAGTGATAGCTAATATTCATTTAGCATCAACAGGAGCTTATATTTATGGTGCAGCAACTGATGATTATGTTCATGTAAAATCAGATGGAGTTGATGTTGTTGCGGCGGGAGTTACACAAGCGGCATTTGGAGCAACAACAGTCATTGGAACAAGTACTGATAAAGTTACAATTAACGGAACAAGTGGGATCACAATACGAGAAAATAATGTTGATACTATTACATTGGTAGATGGAACGGTTTCTTTATTCGGTGGTAGTGCATCTGATAAAGTAGAGATAGATAGTGATGGTTTACTAATAACTACTGGTGGAGTCCCAAAGGCAGCAATGCACGATACTGGTTCAACTTTTTATGGTGATAATTTAACGACCTATACCAGAGTTAATAGTAGTGGTATGACTATCGTTGATGATGGTACAACTCAAGGTACATTTAGTGGTGGTACTGTTACATTATTCGGTGGTAGTGCAAATGATAAAGTAGAGATAGATAGTGATGGTTTATTGATAACTACTGGCGGAGTTCCAAGAGCAGCGATGCACGATACAGGTTCGGTTTTCTATGGTGATGCTCTTGATACCTACTCAAGAGTAAACAGTTCTGGAATGTCAATAGTTTTAGATGGAACTGAAAGAGCAGCAATTGGTTCAGATATTACATTGACTGGTGGTACTGTTCAAATAAACGGAACGAGTACTAATGACAGAGTAGTAATAAACGCTGATGGTATGGCAGTTTACACAGCTAATGTTCTTAAAGCATCAATATATGATGCAGGTTTTACTGCTTACGGAGATAACTTAACCACTTATACGTCAATGACATCAGCCGGAATAACAATGGTAGATGATTCTGTAACTACTGGAACATTTACTGCAGGAACAGTAACATTATACGGAGCAAGTTCTAACGATAGAATAGTTATAAATGCTGATGGTATGGCAATTTATACAGCGAATGTTCTTAAATCATCTGCTTATGACGCTGGATTCACTGCATATGGAGACAACACAACCACTTATACATCAATGACTTCAGCTGGAATAACAATAGTAGATGATTCTGTAACTACTGGAACATTTACTGCAGGAACGGTAACTCTTTATGGGGCAAGTTCTAATGACAGAGTAGTTATAAATGCCGATGGTATGGCTATTTATACAGCGAATGTTTTAAAAGCAACTGCACTTGATGCAGGATTTACTGCATATGGTGATGACGTTAATACTTACGCACAAATGAGTTCCGCTGGAATGACTATTTTTAATGACGGAGCGGTAGCAGATCCAAATACTGGAGTTGCACACTATGGTGCTAATATGAGAGTTGGACCACATCACGCTTCAAAATCAGCACTTAGAATTGATACAAGTGGTAATCTTACTATTGGAACAAGTGGAACTTCGAATGTAAGTATGACTAATGCTGGTGTTGTAACAATTAGTGGAGTTATTAATGCAAGCGGTGGTGCATTTTCAGGTGATGTTACAGCTGGAAGTGTTACAATAGGAACTGGAGGAATCACAGGAACAGGATATACTATTAATGCTAGTGGTATCCAATTATCTGGAGCAAGTACAATAGATATTAATAGTGTATTCACGGTATCTTCAGCTGGGGTAGTATTAGCAACAAGTGGAACAGTTGGTGGTTTTACACTTGGAACAAACACTTTAACTTCTACAAATGTGGGAATTGGAAAGACAGGACAGAATCAGGCGTTTTGGGCAGGTAGTGATACTCAAAACTCCGCAGCGTTTAGAGTTACTCATGCTGGAGCATTATACGCAAACAATGCAACAATTCAAGGAGCAATTACAGCAACAAGTGGTAATTTCGTAGGTGATGTAAATGCAACTCACATTAACACCACAAGTGGTTCAATAGGTGGGTTTGTAATAGGTTCGAGTACTTTAACTTCTACAAATGTGGGAATCGGTAAAACTGGTCAAAACCAAGCATTTTGGGCAGGTAGTGATACACAAAACTCCGCACCGTTTAGAGTTACTCATGCTGGAGCTTTAGTTGCATCAGATGCAACTATTGGTGGAACAATTAACGCAAGTGCTGGTAACTTCACAAGCACAGTTACTATAGGTAGTGGAGCTACAGCTGGAACTTTAACAGTTGGTACTAATGCTTCTGCAATCACAATAGCAGGAACTAATACGGAAGCTACAACTAAGATTTATTCGGGAACTGGTACTCATGGAAATTCTAATACTGGATTTTACTTAGCAGCTGATGGTAAGTTTAGTTTAGGTGATAAATTAACTTGGGATGGTTCATCTACTTTGGCTGTAGATGGTAGTGGTACATTTTCAGGAGCAGTAAATGCAAGTTCTGGAAATTTTAGTAATCAAGTTTACGTTGGGGCAACAAATAATAGAATTGTTATAGACGGTGCTAATAAGAAGTTTTATAGTGAAACTACTGGATTCGATATACGAGGAAGTGGTTATGCTTCATTTGCAGCTGGTCAAATAGTTTTTAACGCAGATGGTTCTGGTACTTTAGGAAGTACAATTAGTTGGACTACGGCTGGTGTTTTAACAGTAGGTAGGATATCCGCTACAGATGGGTCTATTGGTTCTTTTGTAATTGGAAATAATACATTAACTGGTGGTGCTACTATTAGATTGAATGCAAGTACTACAGCTATAGAATTTGGATCAGATGTGGCAAGTTCTGTTGAAGCATCTATATATTATGGTTCGATAAATGTACCATCAGGAGATGGATCGGCAACTACTACAGAAACAACTTTGGGTATAGTTAATGACGATGGAAATATTATTATAAAAGGTGATTATGGAACATACGTATATAATAATCGTGGTACGTTAAAGTCATGGAGAGTTTACGGAAATGGTGGTACAGACATGACCACTGGAACTAATTTTGCCGATTTTCTAGCCGAAGCTGAATTAAATCATAGTTACGCACCTGGAGATGGGCTCCATAGTGAAACATCTAAAACTTATATATCTGCTGCGGTATTTGGAATTTCTTCAGATAGGAGACCAAAGCAAACAGAGAATCAAATGTTTTGTGGTGTTTTAGGTGCTAATAGTAGAGGTGCTGATAGGGGACCAGTTGCTGGTGTAATAGGTTTAGCAAATAGAGGTAATGTTGCTGGTGTAATGGGTACTAGTACGGGATTACAATCTGGAGATAGTAGTGATCCTATATTAAATAATGGTGGAATGTTATGTAGAGGTACTCCATTTGTTGTTGGAGATCCATGGCATCCAGCATCAACAGATAATAATGGTCCAGGTGATACATACCATACACTTGTTGCATATCCAAAAAATCAACACAGCGGTACATATGAAAATAGAGTTGGTATAAATAAAAGATTACCAGGTTATGCATTGCATGTAGTTGGTGATATTTACGCAACAGGAAACATTATAGCATATTCTGATAGAAGAGCTAAGAAAAATATAGAATTTATTTCTGGATCACTTGATGCAGTAGGTAAAATGAGAGGTGTTTATTATGAATGGAAAGAACCTAATAAACAAATTCCTGATAAACAAAAGCAAACATCGAATGATCCTACTAAACCAATACCACCTTGGTTACAACGAAAACCTGTTGGTAAACAAATAGGTATGATAGCTCAAGAAGTTCAACCATATTTTCCAGAATTAGTTGATGAAGATGATAAGGGAGAATTGTCATTAAAATACTCAAATATGGTTGGTATTCTTATAAATGCAATAAATGAATTAAATAACAAAGTTGAAAATCAAAAGGAAGAAATAGAAAAATTAAAAAACAGGAGGTTATAATATGGCTTATACAGGAAGATATCCACGGTTTATGTTATCAAGTTCATTAGATGATGTAACTGCATTTGATACACAAGATGAAAAGGATGATGTTATGGACACTTGGTATAATAGAGGTAGTGGTGTAAATACACCGAGAAGAACTCTTTTATATTGGATGACTGCAAGTGCTGATTGGAATGCAAATAAAGAAGATGTATATCAAATTTATGTAAAATATGGAATCGAATCTGAATTTAGTGGTAGTTTAGGTTTGTAATAACATTATGACTAAAATTCCAAAATGGATAACAGATAAAATCCCAAATTGGGCAGTTAAACTGATTCCAAAATCAATATTACAAACTTCTGGTACATCAATTAGTCTTGCACAAATACGAGATGAAGCGGGGGGTTCTGGTGAGACATCCATAGGACATGAAGCTGAAGATTATGGTGCGGCGAAGACTAGTACAGATGTTACAAGGGGTGCAGAATCACCTGCAGGAAGTGATAACTATCTTGGAGAAGAAAGAGCTAAAATGCTTACAACACCATATGCATTATCTGCATTTTATGGTTGGGATTATTCAGCGTGTTTAACAGTCGGTACTAATATTAATATGGCAGATGGTTCTACTAAACTTATAGAAGATTTAGAAGAAGGAGATGAAATATTATCTGCTAAGTTACCAGGGTTGGGAACTGTTTATAGTGAATATAGAATTTATAATTTAGATGAAGTTACGTTATCATCAACAAAGATTGAACAGGTTGTTTTTGATTTTTCTGATCATTATTATATTATAAATAATAAACTTAAAGGAACAAGACATCCTACTATGGCATTTAGGAATGATTATTATGAATGGTGGGAAATTAATGATTTAAAGATAGGTGACGGATTGATAACTACAGATTTAAGTTTAGATAATGTTGTTTCTATAGAAAAAGTAGATGAAGAAATTGAAATTGTAGGTCTTAGAGTAGAAAATAATAATACTTGTTTTGCAGAAGGTTATTTGGTTCATGATTAAAGAATACGATATATACTATGCTACTGGTGGTGGTCCAATAGTACAAGGTGGAAGTGATGTTTGGGTAAATTATTGGATAGATAATATCGCTCCTAAGTTAGATGTAAAACCAGTATTGTTAATACATAAAGAAGAACCAGATAATGGATTAGCTCCAGATTTTTCATCTGTATCTATTGAAAAACCAAAACATTTAGGAATGGTAGAAGGTTATACAGAAAAAGTAGAAGAGTTTGATAAAAAAATAGAAATAGTTTATTATGATTCAAAAAATCCAATTAAATTTCATGAATTAATGTCTGATGCAAGAAGAATAAATGTTTTAGATGGACATTATCAAACGGTTGATTGTATAGAATCTAATAAAGATAAAATTCATTCGGTTGTAGTACACGTGAGTAATGAATTGGTAGTAGGTGCAATAGATAAATTAGATATTTCAAAGTCGGTAGAGTTTGAAATCGAGTTAGAGTGGGAAAATAAATTATTGGGATGGACTAAATATCCAATATGGATTGGAATTGATAAGATTGAGTTACATGATAAGTATGATATAATTGACATTCCAAACTTTTATGAGTTTAAAGAAAACAAAGAGATAGTTATTAATGATAAAGTAGGTTTTAGTGCCAGAATGGAAACAAGGAAATGTCCACATTATTTGGAAGGAATTGAATCAGTTGCATTTACAAGTACTTCTGGAATAAAATGGTGGGAAAAAAACGTAGGTGTTGTATTTGATAAGACTAAACTTTATAAATTTAAGTATGATAATTTAAATAAGTTTTATAATTTAGATTGGGGAATTTCTCATTCCTGTTTTGTAGATGAACCATTTGGTTATTCTATATTTCAGGCAGTAGATTACGGTAAATTACCTATTCTTCATACTGATTGGTGCAGTGAATATGAATATCCATTTAGAGCATCAAGTAAAGAAGAATTTAAAGAGTGTTATAATGAGATTAAAACTACAAAGAATAGAAATGATTTCCTTGTAGATTTAAGAGATTATTTGAAAGAACGGTTTGATAGAAAAGAAGAATGGACTGAAAAGTATTTAGAGGTTTTTAATGAATGAAGTTAGTAGTTTATGGATTGGAGAAGAATTGTCTCCATTACAAATTATATCTATAAATTCTTTTTTAAAAAATGGATTAAAATATAATCTTTATGTTTATCATGATGTTGAGAACATACCAAGTGATGTAAATGTTTTAGATGGAAATGAAATTACAAATA
>Ga0209554_1003110_pt1 | contig 10922 bp, 11 predicted proteins | sample MarorgKNORR_S2LV_5_FD_188221 | JGI IMG/M metagenome (GOLD analysis project Ga0209554, IMG submission 188221) | Marine microbial communities from the Southern Atlantic Ocean, analyzing organic carbon cycling - Bottom_A/KNORR_S2/LV (SPAdes) (version 2) | ecosystem: Environmental > Aquatic > Marine... | reverse complement strand
CACCCTGCAAGCACTGAACGCGGTTTACCACAGTCCCTATTCTGGAAAACTCGAGTACCCGCCCATGCAGGGAACCCCTAAAAAGCAGCGCAAACAAATATTACAACTGGCTAAAAACCTTAGTGCCCATGGTGTTCCCGATACTGTCGCCTATGTAACAAAAGAAGAAGTGCTGTCGGCATTGAAACCTTTAAGAAAACTGGGGTACCGGGAAAAAGATATCGAGGCGGCTTTTCACTCTCCGCCGGCCCCGGTTTCCTTCATCCACATTCAATTCAAAGATTAATATCGCGGGTAAAATCTGATAACCTAGGGATAGTCGAAAAATTATTTGATTATGACGACAATCAATCCAACTCTCCCCTTACCCTCAAGCCCTCAAATGATCGGGCTTGAGGGTAAGGGAGATAGAATTTTTCTGGAGTTATTTAGTGCTCAGCATTTTTGTTGAAACCAGTTGCAATCGTTATAACCGTGACGAATGCATTTCCTGCCATGTTTATGAGCCGCTGATGGAACATCCGGTTTCTGAATGGCACCTTACCGTGGAACAGGCCCGCGACATGGCCAAGAAAATTTCCAACGTAGAGGTGCTTCAGACCCTGGCACAACAAGAGATCAACCTGACCGGAGGGGAAGCATCGCAGAATCCGGATATCGTGGAAATCTGCAAAATTTTCCAAACCATCACGCCACATGTTTGTCTGCATACGAACCTCGACATCCTTTCGGAAAAATCCAAGCGCTGGTCACGGCTGGTAGAAATAATGAAACTAAAAGCCCGGGTCGACATCACCCTGTATCCCACCGCATGGGAAAGCTCGCAAAAACATCTCCTTGAAAAAATGTTGCAACTGCAAAACAAACTGATCGTCAATGTGGTGTATGAATCGCTGTCCGACTTGCAAAACCAGATCGGGTTGCTACTCGGTTTTTTTCAGGATAAAAGTTATCCGCATGTAACAGAGCTGCTGCAGACGTATGCCGAAAAGGTGAAGACCCTTTTAAACGAACACCCGAACGCAGATGAAAAACTTTTCACCGTTCATATGGGGGACACAGAAGCGTTCGCCAATAATCCGGAGTTCATTTTCGGCATAAGCCTTTTGCCGGCCTTCAATGTCGACAAAAATGGCTTTCGCGCCATGACATCGCTGCCCTTTCCACGCGACAGATATTTGATCGGTTGCCCGGCAGCCCGAGGTTCTATCGACATTATGACGATTCAACAAAACGGCGAGATGACTCCGTGCTGCGATGTCGGCAACCTGAAATGCCAACCTAAATTCGGCAACGTTTTTCAGGACAGCCCACAACAAATCATGGATAAGATGGAAGCCTCCATGACCGTACTGGCTTCGGGAATCAGGAAAAACAGCGAGAACATTAAAACCGGAAAAGCAGGCATGCAGGTTGAAGAAGGTATTCCGCCTTATTGCAGCTAGCTGTAAGACCTCGTGCGGCGGGCCAACCTATTATCGGTTACTATTTCCATCCAAAATCCTTAGCAGGACTTCGATCATGGCATTAAGTTTTTCGTGGACTTTTTCACTGCTCAACTTCCCATCTTTAAAATCTTCATAACTGGAGCAGACCACAGGCTGAACGGCAAGAACCTGTGATTCATAGGCAAGAATTTTGGCCAAATCAGAAGAGGCAAGGTAGGACATAGAACTCCCCGTATTACAAAGAATACCGGCCACTTTTTTTTCCATTGCAGAAGCAGTGATATCTATGAGATTTTTTAAGGGCCCTGAAACAGAATAGCAATAAACCGGCATTCCAAAAATCAGTCCGTCCGCTTCATTTACCATCTCATAAGCCTTCTGAGTATCAGAGTTGTATTCCTTAAGTTTACGACCATCACAAAACTGCATATCAAAAGATCTGAGATCCAGGGTCTTGCAGTCGATGTCTTCGAAGCCCTGTAGGATTTTTTCTGCTTCCCGCGTTACAATCGCCGTTTTGGATTGAGGATTGAGGCTGCCTTGGATGATAAGAATTTTTGGCATAATTTAATTTACCTGAAAAATAAAACGGCTTGTGCAATAAATGCACAAGCCGTCAATTTTTGAAACACTCAGGAAAGCTATTTTCCTCTAGGCAGAGGGAAGCTCTCCGGGTGGGACTTCTTCCTCTTCATCATCAAGGAAGTCATCATCGTCGTCATCGTCACCGTCATCGGCACCGATCAACAGATTTTCATCGTCAACCACGAGTTCTTCAAACTCCTCCTCTTCCTTTCCTTCTTCTTTCGGATAAGGCAACTCGTCCCAAACCATAACACGTGAGTTTCCCCTGTCGGCAATGAATAGCTTGAAATTAGGTTGCGGTTCTTCTTCAACTTCTTCACCTTCCGCAGCTACCAGAGAGGTTTCTTCATCGTCGTCGTCATCTTCTGGCATTGGAATGCCGCGAGGCGCATCATCTTCCTCCTCTTCTTCAATCAATAACAATCCAAAAGGGTCGTCTAATGTGCTAGCTGTTGCTTCACCTTCCACAATGCGATTGGCTTTATTTTCGTTAAAGTTGGTTTGACCCATTACCAGGTCTGGCAATTGACCATTTTCGGTGGGCACTTCTTTCCAAAACAAAACCCGGTTATTACCGGTGTCAGAAACAAACATGCCCATTTTCCCGACCACCACATCGGTTGGGAAATACATGCCTTCCTGACAAGCGCGTTTGGCGCCTTTGCCGGAATTGGGTTCTCGACTGAAGAAATCCTTTTGTCCGATCACCACATCTGCCGCCACACCCGTTTCGCGGGGAATCTTGTTCCAGATCAATACGCGATGGTTGCCCTGATCCACCACAAATACTTTTTCACTTATAGCATCGAAGAAAACGCCCATAGGAAAACTAAGGGTATCCGGACCCACGTTATCGAATTCTCCCTGGTTTGGCCAGCGCTCGTCCATACCATTTTGCCCCAGAGATACATCGGCATTCCAACCATCACTGAAAGGAACTTTATTCCATAACAACACCCGATGATTATCTTTGTCGGCAATAAAAATATGCTGATCATCACTTGAATGAATTCCCATAGGGAAAAACAAGGAACCCGAACCGACAAAACCCCGGCGGTTGGCTTCGTTATCATCCATGTTATCCTGCCCCATTACCAGGCTGGGGGCCTCACCGTCTTCGGTAGGGATTCCTGACCAGCGAATAACACGATGATTGCCACTATCAACAACATAAAGTTTTCCATCGATCACTTGAAGTCCGGCAGGCTGGGAAATAGTATCTTCCTCTGCCTTACTGATCGTGAACCCATCCAGGTTTTCATCTCCCAACCCTGATGTCATTTCGTCCAGAGTCGTGGTCATTCCACGATTTTCCAGACAATCGGCAAAATCCTCCTGCCCCAGTACCAGCGAACAAGGCTCACCATTTTCTTCTGGAAACTGTTCCCATATCACAACACGATGGTTGCCACGATCAGACACAAACAACATATCCCCATACTTCGTTACATATTGAGGTTCGCATAAAGTATTGTCTCCGGGATCATCTGCGCCCCGGTTAGACTGGGTCATAGAAAAATCGCCCTGACCAATGACCATGTAAGCGCCGACTTCCTTAACTTCTTCTTCAGTCGCCTCATCTTCCTCATCCATTTCATCCAGGTCCAACTCATCATCTTCAGAAACGCCTAGCGAATCTTCGGACTCTGTCTCCTCCTCTTCCTTATCTTCTGACATGAAACCAATCTCCAAAAAATTCTTACAAGTTTTCCAAAAAGTTTGACTCGCCGGTTCTTCTGGCGGCAATATTCTAATCAGCAGGCAGTGGAACCTTTAACCGTTGCCACATGGAAATGACTTTGCGTCCATTTCTGTCCTGATGTTTTCCATCCCAAACAGCAAATGCAACCAATACCGGAATTTCCCGTTGAAAACGGATATCCCATTTATTGATCGTATCGAGAGTACGGAAAAATACTACACTCCATTTGCCTTCTTTCCAAACACCTTTTCCAATTACATTCTGTTTTGTCTGCGGCTGAGGGGTCAGTGTGCCAAAACCTTCGGCATTCAACTCCTCCACAGCGACATCCCTGAATGGATTCAACGAATCCACCGGGTTGACTTCGCCGCCAAAGATCATGGTATCTAAATCCAGCCCCTTGGTGGCATATTCCAGTTTTTCTTTTGTTTCAATTTCTGTCTGCCAGTCTGCCCGCCACTGCCAGATGTTTACGACTTTGCTACGATTGCCCATGCCAAAGAACGGTTCATTATGACCGTGCTCATGCAATAAAACTTTTCCCAATGCAAACTGCATCGCTATGGCATCTTTGAAATCCTGATGCCGACTCGATGTCCGGTCCGGTTGCATATCTTCCCATTGCAATCGAAACGCAATGCCCTCATCATTCATCACCGACTGGAACTGAACTTGATCTATCGGATCCCTGCGAGCATTGAGGGGTAGCGTATGAATATTCTGCACCGCTACCGAATCCCACAACGGGTTTTCCGGATCCGTATCAATTTCTTCATCTATGATATGGGTAGTCAGATCGCTCTCATATTTTGCCGGCTTATAAATCTCCTTATTGATTTTCGATTTGAGGAAGGATGCGAGATCCCACCGTTCGTTTTCGTTCAGGTGATTGTAAGACTTCATCGGAGTCCCATCAATCCCTGTGGTCAAAATCAAAAATAAATCTTTCTTATCGAAACCAAACTTGAAAGCGTTTGGGTCCGTCAGATCATAAATAAAAACTCGATGATCCCAAATATCATAGAGATCATCGGCAATGGGGCCATCGCCCTTCAAGTCGGTACCATGACAACGCGAACAACGCATTTCCTGATAAATGCTCTGTCCCCGTTTTATCGACTCCGCATCGGAAGCAGGCACCTCACCATGGGCAATCGCTTCTTTTGGTTTGTCTTTCGCAAAACGTTTTGAAAACGATTTGATATATTCGACAACGCCCCAGGTTTCATCTTCCGACAACGCGCCTCGCCATGCGGGCATGGCCGTTCCCGGTATGCCACGAGAAATCGTTCGGTAAATATCTTTATCCAGCGGCAGCGAACCGAAAGGTGTGCTGCGATATTTGAACACACCTTTTCTGAAATCCCTGGGCCACGGATAAAGGTACGCCATGGCCTTGCCGCCGCCGTTGCCATCCTGTCCGTGACAAAACACGCACATATGTTTGTAAACGGTGGCACCGAGGCGCAACAAATCCTTTTTGCTCTTGGTAGAGTTTCCGGCCTCCCCGTGTTGCGAATGGGAATAGGCAGGAAGTGGCGCAAAGACCAGAGCCACCAAAAGCAATACAAGATGCTTTTTATTTTTAACGAACCCCAAGGCTCGGCGTTGATAATGTATAAAGTTGTTCATTGCCGTTTAAACCATCTTCCGCAATATCGACCCAGATGTCCCGGCAATTGCGTCTATGATCCACCCCTTTACAATAAAAAAGCGGATTGCGGTTGGTGAAATAGACAACCGGGTGCGAAAAAAAAACGCTTAAATCATCAAACTTCGCAATTTCGATGGCTTTTTCAATTGTCGTTTCCTCGGCCGATGCTTTACGAATCACTTTGCGGATGACCATATAATCCAGTTCGCGATCCAAATCGAGATCATAATAGGTCGCGATCAAACCCGGAACACTGAGCAATTCCCATCCCCGATACGAAGGATGATTCCACCCCGGTTCCTTGGGAATGATGTCCAATGGCTCGAAATCTTCACTCTGGCTTGGAGCCAACACTTGGCTTGCTGCCAAAGCAGGCAACGAAATAAAAACCACCAGCCAAACCAGCATAAAGCGTAATTTCACTTGAGGCCTCATATTCTCAGGAAACCAGCGATAAACGCCTGTCCCTATAATCAGGAACACCATTTAAACCGGACAACGAAACTGGATATCACCGGATATTCAATAAGCTAACACATTTTCAGTGCCATTCAAACGGGTAATGTCGCAGGCTAAATATTGAGGAAAAAGACGGAATTTTGGATTCAGGAATCTGCCTGCATTGCTGTTGCGACATCCGGGAAGATATCAAATACATCGTGGAGTTTGGCAAGCTCGAACACTTCTTTAGGGACACCGTGCAAACCGGTCAGAACAAACCGTCCACCTTCTTTAAGTGTCTGAAAAAAATGGATGAAGATGCTGATGGTGGAACTGTCCAGGTAGGTTACTTTTTCCAGATAGATGACGAATTTTTTGAAATCCCTCTCGATATAAGCATCGATGAGACGGCTCAAGTCGTTGGAATTGTAAATATCCAACTGACCGGCAAGGTCAATGATAATGGTGTCGCTTTCATCGCGGCAGTCGATATCAATTTTCCCCATCAACCCAAGTATTTCTTTATGAACCTTTTCCATGAAAAATCCTTTTCAATTTAATGGGATTAAAACTGTTTCTCATAGCGTTTTGGGTCCGGATCGCGGGGTTCGCAGTCGATCCAATAAGATTTTTTATCCGGTTCTATCTTTCTTCTTAAAGGATCTTCCCTGAAAACAGCAGCCACCATGCGAATTGGAGTGAACACCAGAAAATAAGTAAGGCTCAAAATAACTTTGGCATTGAAGTTGCCGATCACCTCGGCAAACCGCATCCATTTTTTGTGAACGGGAAGAAGTTTTGCAGGAGCGGCAAGCCCCATACCGCCAAAAAACAAAATCAGCACACCAAAAACACAGGTAGCGAGAGTCCAGGTTTTATAAAAGAATACCGCAGCAAAAAACGAAAACACCCCGGCCATCATCAAACCAAATTGTTTTAACTGCTTTTCTGTTGGTTCAATCGTGTTCATAGCTTCCGGTCGTTAAGCTCAAAATATTCAACCGTGATTGTACGCTTTTGCAGGATCATTGTGAATCGTAAAAGGAGTTGAGTTCGTTTTCGCCCAAATCGGTGGTGGGACCATCGTAGACGATGCGGCCTTCGTTCAACGCGATGATACGCGAGGCATATTCTTTTGCCAGGGACGGCAGATGTAGATTGCAGATCACGGCGACGCCGTCCTTCTTGTTAAAATCGGCCAGTAGGTCCATGATCTGTTTTGAAGTCGCAGGGTCCAGGCTCGATACCGGCTCATCGGCGAGGATCAGTTGTGGCTCCTGCATCAACGCCCTTGCCAATCCCACCCGTTGCTGTTGCCCGCCACTGAGTTTATCGGCACGGTCAAACTCCTTATCGTCGATGCCCAGTCGCTCTAGAACCTGTCGGGATTTTTCAACGTCCGCCTCAGGAAAAATATTTAACATAGAAGCGGCAGTGGAAACGGAAGCCAACCTTCCCGCCAGAACATTGGTTCGCACCGAGCAGCGCGAAACCAGATTGTATTGCTGAAAAACCATGCCGATCTTTTTTCTCAGTTGTCGAAGATGACGGGAAGACGCTCCCGTAACTTCTTCATCGTTGAGAAAAATTCTCCCCGAGGTCGGCTCGACCAGGCGGTTGATGCAACGCAATAGCGTCGACTTACCCGATCCGCTTTTCCCCAGCACCACAACAAACTCACCTGCCTCGACAGTTAGGGAAACATCGCGCAAGGCTTCGGCACCTTTGTCATAGGTTTTACAAAGCTTTTCAATTTTTAACACGGCCCGGATTTCCTAAATCAAGGTTCAACAATCTCCCCGCTTCGCGCACGGGGTCGAACAGTCCATCCAGGTCCATCAGTCCACTGATGCCGTACAAGCGTTTCAAAATCTTACTGCCCTTTGGACTCTGCGATATTTTTTTGAGCCCGTTTCTAATTTTCACTTTCAGGTTTTCCGCAAGGTCTTTGCGCACGGACACCGTGTCGTTGGGTATCTCCTTGGTATAGGCAATGACTTTTATTTTTTCATATATATCGGGGTAAGATTTTGCCACTGCGGCACGCGACCCGTCATAAGCGGCACCGCCATCGACCTCGCCTTTATATATGGAAAGAACCACGGCGTTATGTGATCCTGCAAAAACGGATTTACCAAAAAATGTTTTCGGCTCAAAACCTTTCGAAAGCAATAAAGTTTTCGGATACAAATGCCCGGAGGTGGAAGCAGGGTCGACAAAGGCAAACCTTTTACCTTTAAGGTCCTTTAAAGAATGGATGCCGCTATCGGCACGCACCATAATCTGTCCCCGGTAAAAAGGGCTGCCAAAACGTTGCACCACGAGCAACAGTTCGACATCATATTTATCTTTCGCCAACACATAGGCGAAAGTCGCCAACCAGCCGATATCGACTTTGCCCGCACCCATCGCTTCGATCACCGCCGCATAGCTGGTCGCCACTGAGGTTTTAAAATATAGACCCGTTTCTTTTTGCAACAGGTCGCCAACTTCCTCGCCGCCTTTCAAGATAACCTGCACATCGCCAGAGGGGACAAACATCATTCGTAGCGGATTTTCAGATGTCCCCAGCATCTCGGCTGAGACAGGTTGCAGCCATCCTGCAATCTGTAGCAAAACAATAAAAAGCAGGGAAAGGAAGGGTTTCAAAGAGGGCTCCGAAAGAGATTCGACTTCTTTGCATTATACATTGGAGCGAAGGCAGAAAAACGGCATAAAAAAAAGGGGGCCAGCCGCATTGCGACCTAGCCCCCTTTTAAAAAATCTTAGCCTATTTCATATATTCTGAGCGGATGAATTTAATTACATCCCAAATTTGCTTGTCTTTCAAAGTTTTACCATGAGCTACCATGCCTGTTCCTTTAGAACCTTTTTTGATGATATGGAACATCTGGCCCGCAGAAATATTTTTCATGGTTTCAGCGCATGTGAAATCGCGAGGATTTGGTTTCAGTGCTTTGCCTAATTTACCCGCTCCATCGCCTTTTTTGCCATGACACATTTTACAAGCCATTGGTTTGGCGGTTTTCATATAAATTTTCTTACCGTTAGCCGCATTAGCTTTAGCTGTTTTATCTTGTTTAGAAATGGCGCCAGGAGCCGTTTTGGTTTTACGGGGCTGTGGACATTTGCCGCCAGCGAATGCAGAGCTAACTGTAAACAAGCTGAATATTACCAACACACTTAAAATTAAAGCCTTTTTCATTAAACAATCTCCTCTTTTAAAATAGTGGAACAAAGCCTATCTAAAAAACCCAAATAACCGGTTTGTTGCATATCTTTTTAACAATAAAATTTCCAACCGAAGTTGAATAAACTAACTGAACCCGCCCCTAGCAATACCCAAAAAAATGGGCCTCTGCGTAACAGGAAAGGCGCATTATAGTCCATTGGCTTTTTCTGTCAATAAAAATTGCATCACAAAAAATCCGCATTTCCCAGGAAAACCAGAGGCGGAATTTCCGCAAAAATTTAACATATCGGGAGCCATTCTCAGGAAATTCGCCAGAGTTTTTGCATTATTTTTTGGTCTCTACCGTTTCAAATAAAAATGAACCTATCGCAAATATTTTCAATCCTTTGGGGTTTTTATTGAGTCTGGTTTTATAGAAATCCGGGCAATTTTTCTTGCGGGTCACCGACGAATCAAGTATGATTTTATCTCAGATCAAAGCCTACATTGTACGTGGCATAGTCAACTCTGCCCTGTACCTAAAGTAATCCCCTCCAAAGATTAATTTTGAATTTTCCTCAATTTTGAGGAAGGCGATGGGCTTTGCTTCTTTGAGTTGTTTTTGGGATGAAACCCAATGAAAAACAAAATGTTAACCTTTTTCAGGGAGGTGATTGATGAACGTTTTATTTAAACACCTCAGTGCAAAATTTAAAAAAATCAAATATCTGACGAAGCTTGAGCAAATTCCTCAATTGTCCGATTCGGAACGCGAGGGAATGCAAAAAGTGAACGATAAGTTCGTTTTCCGCACCAACGACTACTACCAATCTCTGATCGACTGGGACGACCCCAACGATCCCATCAAGCGCATTATCATGCCGGATGTCGAAGAGTTGAACGAGTGGGGTAAGTTGGATGCCTCCAATGAAGAAAAATACACCAAGGTCCACGGTCTGGAGCATAAATACAGCTCGACCGCATTATTGCTGGTCAATGAAGTCTGCGCCGCCTATTGCCGCTTCTGTTTCCGCAAGCGCTTGTTTATGAACGAGAATGACGAGGTCACGAAAGATATCTCTGCCGGTCTCGAATATATTAAAAATAATAAAGAGATCAATAATGTTTTGCTCACCGGCGGCGACCCGCTCATCCTTTCCACCAGCAAACTCGAACCGATTATTCAACAGCTCCGCGAAATCGATCATGTAAAGATCATTCGCATCGGCACCAAGGTACCCGCTTTTAATCCGTTCCGGATTTTAAACGATCCGTCTTTGCTTGATATGTTCCGCAAATACAGCACCAGCGAAAAGAAAATCTATGTCATGGCGCATTTCAATCATCCGCGCGAACTCACACCGCAGGCGATTGAAGGGCTCAACCTTTTGATGGATGCCGGAGTCTCACTGGTCAACCAGACCCCCATGGTGAGAGGAGTCAATGACGACCCCGATGTGCTCGCCGAGTTGTTCGCCAAACTTTCATTCATCGGCGTACCCCCGTACTATGTATTTTTGTGTCGCCCGACTCTCGGCAACGAGACCTATTCTATTCCCGTTGAAAAGGGTTATGAAATTTTTGAAAAGGCACGAATACGTTGTTCTGGTCTGGCTAAAAGAGCACGGCTTGTCATGTCGCATGAATCTGGAAAAATCGAGGTGGTGGGAATGACCGAAGAACAAATTTTCTTCAAATATGCACGTGCCGCAAACGAAGAAGATAACGCCCGCTTTCTGGCCTTCTATAGAAATCCGGATGCCGTCTGGTTCGACGATTATAAGGAAGCCAGTGAAGAGTTTTCGCTGTTCAAAAATAAGGAAACCAGCGGGATTGCAAGCTGAAATCTGCTTGCTGCTTCGAGTCCGCATTCTTATGAACGACGGGCTAACTCTGCATTTTAGAATTCCCTTTTACTCC
>Ga0209554_1003109_pt1 | contig 10923 bp, 15 predicted proteins | sample MarorgKNORR_S2LV_5_FD_188221 | JGI IMG/M metagenome (GOLD analysis project Ga0209554, IMG submission 188221) | Marine microbial communities from the Southern Atlantic Ocean, analyzing organic carbon cycling - Bottom_A/KNORR_S2/LV (SPAdes) (version 2) | ecosystem: Environmental > Aquatic > Marine... | reverse complement strand
TTTTGTTTCCTTCATATGATAAAGATTCTAATTTGAATTATTATGTGGCGCGTTCCATCCAACCATTTGAAAACTATAAATATAAAAATGCCAGAGCATCCAAGCGGAATGTTATTTTTAATGAGCATCTTATTGAGTGGAATAAGCCTCTATATATTGTAGAGGGTATCTTTGATGCAATTCTTTCACGCAAGAATGCGGTACCTATTTTGGGAAGTAATGTAGGAACTGGCTCTTTGTTGTTTAAAAGGTTATTGGAAAATAGAACAGAAGTAATAGTTGCATTAGATGCGGATGCAAAAAAGAAAGTGGTTAACTTAATTAATAAACTAGTTAAGTTTAATATCAAGGTTACTTATGTTGATTGGGAAAATGAGAAGAGAGATATTGCAGAAATTGGTTCTGAAGAGTTTGAAGAAATAGTTACGAGCGGCAGTGTGAAAAGTTTTACATTTGCTGATGAAGTTAAAGAAAGGTTGTTTAATTAATGATAATAGCACACTTAAGCGATATACATATTCGTAAGACAAGAAGACACGAAGAGTATAGAGTAGTATTAGATAATCTTTTATTAAGTCTTGAGTCGTTGTCTGTTGATAGAATTGTTATAACTGGTGATTTATTGCATAACAAAACGGATTTGTCGCCAGAAGCTGTACAGCTTGCAAGTGAATATTTAAATGTTTTAAGTGACATTGCTCCTACAGATTTAATTCTAGGTAATCACGATTGTGTTATCAATCAACATAACCGTTTAGACAGTCTCTCTCCCATTATAAACCTCTTACGAAATAAAGGTAAATCTATACAACTTCATACCGACAGCGGACTGTGCGAGGTTACAGACAATCTGGTGTATGGTATTTTTGCCCAGCAGGACAGTAAAGAGTGGTGGCCCATTGAATTTGATAGGGAAGAGGGTAAGAAGTATGTAGCGTTGTATCATGGCGTAGTTGATGGGAGTAGAACTAGCGCAAGCTATCGAATCGAAAGTGATGTAGATAAAAGCATTTTTCGCAATTATGATTTTGGTATGTTGGGAGATGTTCATTCTCGGCAGCCAATGGTATTAGATAAGAATGGAAAAGTAAAAGTAGCTTATGCTGGATCTCTTATTCAGCAAAACTTTGGGGAAGAAATAGAAAAAGGTTTTCTTCTTTGGGATTTGGATTTAAACAAATCTTTTTTTATACAGGTTGCTAATGAGTGGGGTTTTAAAACTTTTCGATTAGATGAAGATGCCATTAACACTATTGATAACATAGAATTTGATCTACCTGCAAAACCTTATGTGCGTATCTTACTTAGTTCTGATGACTATAATGTAACTACCGCTAAGCATATAGAGTCGGTAATAAAAAATAAGTATAAGCCAGAAGGTTTATTTATTGAGGTCGATGTCCAGCAAGCTATTGATGACTTGTCTTTAACGGAAACTCCTGAAAATGTTACTGACTTAAAAACACAACAAGATTTGTTGAGGCAGTATTTTGCAAAGCGTCCAACGATATCAGAGCAAGAAATAGATGAGATACTTTCTATTCATAAAGATTTTTATGATACTTGTTCTACGGAAGAATATGATACATATAAAGGCAGAAAGTGGGTAATACATAAAGTAATTTTTGATAATGTATTTTCTTATGGTATTAATAATGTAATTAACTTTGATAAGCTGAAGGGGCTTACTGGCATTTTTTCTTCTAATGCCTCTGGTAAATCGTCTATTCTTTACACTATCCTGCAGGGATTTTTTAATAATAGTGACCGGACAGGCGGCAGAAATGTTGCTGATGTTATTCACAAAAATAGAGATGAAGGTTTTATAGAGATAGAGTTTTCTGTAGATGATAAGAGATATGTAATAGAAAGGCGTTTCAAGAGAAATAAAAGAAATCCAAGTAGAGCAAATAATAAAGTTGAATTGTTTCAGTTTATACAAGGTGTTAAAGTAAACATTAGCGGCCAAGCAAATGTAAGAGAAACAGAAACTGCTATTCGTAATTTGTTGGGTTCGTATGAAGAGCATACGATGACTACTTTTAGTCAGCAGTTTGATGTGACTCGCTTTATTGACCACGGCCAAACAAACCGTAAAGATTTATTGGCACGCTTTCTTGGCCTAAATGTTATTGATGATTTGCAGAAGTCGATTAAAGATGAAACGGCTTCTACGAAAATACTTCTTAAAGAATATCAAGAGAAAGATTATCCTACTATTCTTAATCAGTTTGAAGAAGAGAGGAAGAAAATTGCAGATAAACTTTCAGAGTTAGAAGAGTCAAGAGAAAGTTATAGAGTTTCTTTGCAGAAGAGAACAAAACGCAAGGAAATTCTTACCACTTCTTTAATGCCTATTTTAGGTGAGCTTCGTACGTTAGAAAATATTGAAAGAAATATTGATATATCTAATAATGTAATTAAAAATACCGATAGTAATTTGTGTAATAACAAAACTCAAAAAGAAAATAATATTAAAAGATTAGATGAAATAGAAAAAAACTATGATGATAAGTTTGAGGATCTATTTAAGCGTTACTCTAAAGAAAAAGAGAATCTAGTTATCTTAACTAATGATTATAAGCTTAAGGATCAAATTATAAAGATAAAGCAAAATCAAATTACTATTCTTAATAAGCATGATTGGTTTGAGACAAATGATACTTGTAAGAAGTGTTCGTTTCTTACGGGAGCATTCGTGGCGAAGAAAGAGTTACAAGAAGATATAATAGAATTAAATAATGTACAGAGTGATATTAAAGAAGCACATGTTTGGTTTGAGTTGTATCCTAACTTTGTTGAAAGAGAAAAGAAGTTTGGCGAAGCTAAAAGAAATAAGCAGGAGATGCAAAATAGTATAGAGAAACTGACTGTTGTGAGTGAATCGCTTGGAATGCGTTTAGAGTTAGAAGATAATAAGCTGGGAGTTTTTATTAAGGAAAGAGAAGTATACATACAGAATGAAGATTCCATTATTCATAACGATAAAGTAAAAGAAAAAATTACTATTGTTGATGAAGAGATTTATAAGTTAGAAGAAAGCAGTCGTAAAAATAATGATGAGGTATTAAAAAACAATACCTTTTTAGGACAGATTATTCAACGCATTACTGACTTGGGTGGAAACATAGAGATGCTCAAGGAAATAGAAAAGAAGTATAATTTACATGAGTTTTTAATGGATGCTTTTAGTAATGATGGTATACCTCTAATGATTATGAATAAGGCTATTCCTCTTATTAATAAAGAAATAAAAAAGGTTTTATCTAACATTACTAACTTTGAAGTTTTTTTGGAGGTAGACACGGAAGCTCACGACTTGATGATATTTATTGACGACGGCACTTCTCGGCGTCGTGTTGAGTTGGGTTCAGGCATGGAGAAAACGTTGGCGGCATTGACGATACGCGCAGCGCTTTGCAATATTAGCTTACTACCTACGTGTAATCTTTTTGTAATAGATGAGGGTTTTGGTACTCTTGATTCTGAAAATATTAATCATATGAACCAGTTACTTGGATATCTTAAGAGCAAGTTTGAAAATGTATTAATCATTTCACATATTGAAAGTATGCAAGACTTTACAGATAATGTGATTAATATTCATAAGAATGAAAAAGGTTATTCAAGTATAAAAATTTTATAGGAGGATGTAATGGCTCTTAATCTTATAGGTAGTTTAGTTGGTAAAATATTACCAGTTGCGGCAGGAATTATAGACGAGCTTCATACGAGTGGTGAAGAGAAAGCTGCAGCTAAACAAAAGCTGCAAGAGCTTCTGGTTTCTGCTGAGCAAGAAGCACAGAAAGAAGTATCAGCTCGATGGAAAGCTGATATGAAATCAGATGCATGGCTTCCTAAGAATATACGCCCTTTGACGTTGGTATTTTTGACTGCAGTTTTTACTTTACTCTCATTAACAGATGGTAATGTAGGGGAGTTTGTTATAGGAGAAGCTTACATACCTATTTATCAGACGTTATTGCTTTGTGTGTATTCGGCATACTTTGCAGGAAGAAGTATAGAGAAGATAAAAGGTAAGAGCGGCACGGAGAAAGGTAAATAAAAAATGGAAGGAATGTATGTAATAGCACAGCCCTGCATCGACGTGCTCGACAAATCCTGTGTCGATGTGTGTCCCGTCGACTGCATCCACCCGGCCGATGGTGAAGGTGTAGAACAGTTGTATATAGATCCGGAGGAATGTATTATGTGTGGAGCTTGTGAGCCGGAATGTCCGGTAGAAGCTATTTTTGTAGAAGAAGATTTGCCTGAAGAGTGGGCGCATTTTAGTAAAATAAATGAAGATTATTTTTTAAATAAGGAGTGAGCAATGAATATTGTAGCATATCTTAAGCCGGTGTGTGGATGGAGCGGTGCCGTTCGCGAAGTGTTTCAAAGATATAATTTGGAGTATGAAGAAAAATTAATTAATGAAGATGAGGTTTATGCAGAGATGGTATCAAAGAGTGGCCAACCTCTGTCGCCTTGTGTAGAAATTAATGATAAAATGTTGGCCGATGTCAGTGGAGAAGAAGTTGAAGATTATCTATTGAAAGAAAATTTGGTAGAGAGGCGGCTCTCGCGCGAGGAGATTAGTTGAGAGAGATGAGAGAAAATATAACTGGTTTCATAGCAAGTAGCTTTGATATTTATCATCCAGGTTATGCTTTGATGTTAAAGGAGTGTAAAGATAATTGTGATTATTTAGTAGCTGCTTTACATGATAATCCTAAAAGTGCAAATAAGGATAAAAATAGTCCTGTTATGAGTTTACACGAAAGGTTCCTTGTATTAAAATCAATTAGATATATTGATGAAGTTGCTCCTTACAAAGATGAAGACGAGCTTAAAAACTTATTAAAGTTTTATAAACCTGACGTTCGTTTTCTTGGTTCTGACTATAAAGACACGTCAAAACTTAAAATAACTGGTTATCTGTTGTGTAGCAATATTCATTATATTAGCAGGTTTCATGGTTATAGTTCATCAACCATAAGAAAAAAGATTTATGATGCGGAATTATATAAAGAGAAGCTTGAAGAGTTTATACGAAAAGAGGCTGTTCATGAATAAGTTCGGTAACTTTTTTAGGGCAGAAGAAGAGCTGCACGTGCCCGGGGTAGGAGCAGATATTGAAATCATGGCCGATGATGAAAAAAATTTAGAAGTATTAAGATATTCTTCAGCTACTGATAGTACCTTGGGATTATTATTTGAAAATGGAGCACACGGTAGAGAGTTCCTTGCTTATACTTTAGAAGATGAGTTTCGCGAAGAAAAGGTAAGTGCTAAAACTCGTATTCCTGAAGGGACTTATGATGTCCAGCTGCGCACTACTGGTGGATTTCATAACAGATATTCTCAAAAGTTTGGTATTCCTTGGCATAAGGGAATGTTGCATGTGCAAGATGTGCCAGGGTTTGAATACATTCTAATTCATACGGGAAACACAGACGAAAATACTATGGGTTGTTTGTTGGTCGCAGATACTTCACAACAGAATATTACTAAGGATGGCTTCATTGGCGCTTCTGTTGATGCTTATAAAAGGATTTATCCATCGCTAGCTCAATGGTTAGTAGATGGAAACAAATTAACCATTACTTATATTGATTATGATAATCCCCGCAATTAAAAGAAACTAAAACATATTTATATGAGACAATATATTTTTTTAACTGAAATGGGAGTATGAATAATGCCTATTGCATCTTTTGAAGCAATTGTATTAAAGAAAGTTGGTGAATCTGGTAACGATGGCACCACTGATAATGACGAAAGAACATTACCTGTTTATGTGGGAGGCCAAAACTTTAGCCTCATACTGGTCGATAGTGTAGGTGTACAAGCCGATGTTAAAGTACAAGTTAATAATTCTAATTCTATTGACCCACATAAGGCTCATCATGCAGTTCATCCGCAAGCTCTAGCTAATGAAAGTCAATTGAATGTTTTGATTAATCGTGGTGTTATTGGACCTTTTGATGATCCTCTTAAGGAATCGTCTGCAAGTGCAGATGACTTCGCGCTTAATTGGGTTGATATGCCAGGCGGAGCTACTATTGATAGTTCTGTTTCTGGGTATGTAGGAAGTGGTTCTTGGAGATGGATTAGATTGAAGGGCGCTTCAGAATTAAATGCTACATTAACCGGTTATGTTTTTGGCGCCCAATATCAAGGATTTACTAATTAAAAAGGAAAATTATAATGACTGAAGTTCCTAGCGATTTTTTGCCTACTAAAAAGGTTAAGTTGTGGCACACTACTAAGAGTACAAAAAAGTCAGATAATTGGAAACCTATGGTTCCAACTTTTTGTACAGTTATAGATCCAGAAACCAATAAAAAATGTGGAAAGTTCATGTTGAATTGGGATGAAATGTTTTATGAACAATATGGAATGTGTGAGGATTGTTACTTAAAGTATAATAAACATGTTGATGAAGTAAAAGAAAAAATTGGTAATAAAGCCGGCGAGGTTACCAATGAAGAGTAATTTAATAATTTGGAGAGTTTAAAATGATGATCGCTAATCCTGAAGTTTATGTGATGTCTCCTAATAGAGATGTACCCACACGAACATGGAATCCTATTGAAGTAATTGAGAATTATATTGCAAGAGTGCCAGAGATGGATGTTAAGTTTGGTGCTTGGACTGATGAACAGGAAGGACCGCTCACTTTTTCTTTAAGGACAAGTATGACTGCTACTCTTCAAGATAGCGAACAAATTGCTATTACAATGGGTACAGAGATGGATGGCACCGCTAAGTTGATTGGTGATGAATTAAAGAATTATGGATTTAAATCTACAATTGATAGAGTATCTTTAGATGTTAATCCAGGTATGTATAAAGCGGCAGGGCCTAATGCTAACGGCCAACGATTAGCAATGTATACGGTAGAAGGAACGTACAATTTATCAGTAAAGGAATCCGCGCCTGCTACTCTTGCACCAGTGTAAACACTAACATGAATACTTATATTAATTTAAGGGGGTTTTATGAACAGAGAAGAGTTACTGGAGAAGGTACAGTTTAAGAACCATGAAGAAAGAGAAGAATTAAAAAACTATTTTACCCAACCGCCGGACATGGATATGTCCAAGAAAACAATTGTTTTTAGCACACCATCAGAAACAGGCACCAGTTATTTTAGAGTGTTTGAACCTATGAGAGCGTTATGGAAACATTTTCCAGACGACGCTAATTATCTTTACACTGAAAATATTCAACCTAATCATATGAGAATTGCTGATTGCATTGTAATGCATCGTTGTGGCAATTTGCATTCTCATTTTCTTTCGGTAGCTAGAATGTGGCCAAGAACTGAAAGAAGACCAATTATTATGCATGATGCAGATGATAATGAGTTTAATCTTCCAGCTTCTCATCCAATGAAAGAGTTGTGGATTGAAAGTGGCAAGGATAAAATGTCTATTCAATCATTAAAACATTCTGATTGTATTACCACAACTACAGATAAATTAAAGAAGACGTTTGGTAATTTTAATAGTGAAGTTGAAATTTTTCGTAATCAATTTGATTGGGATTTGCCACAATGGAATCTTGATAAAAATGAAATAAGAAAAGAAATGTTGGGAGATTGGTTTCCGACAGACGATAAGATCATTATTGGTTGGGCAGGTTTAACATCTCATTTTGAAGATATTCGTAGAATGCATGCAGTTCTTAAGCCTATTCATGATAAGTATCCTAATACTTATTTTGTGTTAGCTGGCATGGCATTAAAGGATAGTCATATTGAAATTCATATGGATGAAGAGGGAAAGAAAACATTTAAAGAAATAGAAATAGAAGATGAATCACTTCTTTATAAGAATAGAATTAAAGATATTTACAAAGATTTAGATCCTAATCGTTTTAAACTTTTTGATGCATTGCCTCTAGAAGAGTATGCAAAGTTTTATACGTTGTTTGATATTAGTTTGGCTTATGTAGAACATAATGCTTTTGCATCCTGTAAAAGTGAAATTAAAGTTATTGAAAGTTTACATTATGGATGTATTCCTGTTTTTTCAGAATTTGGTGGTTATAGAGATTTTTGGAGAGCTGCTCCCGATAGAGTAAAACATAAGAACATGGCTATTAGCATGCAGTCTCCTGGCCCGTGGATAAAGGCGATCGGACATTGGGTAGAAAATTTTGAAGAAGGTAAAAGAAGAGTAGCTCAACTTAAAGAATATTCTGATGATATTTATGATATAAATAAACATTGTGAAGAACGTCTATCATTTTATTTAGAGAGAACTGAAGAGTTTAATGAAGCTCAAATGAATATGATAGCTCAATATGTGGATTATGATGGCCAATGATACAATGAAAATAGCGGGAGATACTTTTACAGTAACTTCTAATGGAGAGTGTGCCGCTGGCCCTTGGAGGATAGCTGATGCAGGCAATCAGTTGATAGGTGTAGTCCCTCAAACTATTCGTGATAATAGGGAAGAAACTGAAAAAAGAATAGAAGAAGTTATGGATAATGCTTATGAGAGTTATCAATGGGGCATCTTTTACACTAGAAGTAATAAAGAATATTGTGTTGTTTTAAGAGGTGATGAAGAAATTAGTTTTGGTAAAACTTTAAGCACTATGTAATGGAGAGGCAGAGTGAGTAATATAAAAGAAGTAATTAAGGAAATTGTAAAAGAAGAAATAGGAAAATTGTTTAGAGAAACCTCTTCTATTTCTTTGGATGATATTCCGGAAATTGCTGAAGATGAGTTAGTTGAATGTGAATTTACAGAAGGTATGATGGCAGGATCTGGAGGGTTTAAGAAAAGATTAAGAAAGAAGGGCGGCAAGCTTGTAGTCATTAAGAAGAGAAAGAAGAAGCTTCCTATGCACTTAAGGGCTATTAAACCGTCACAGGCTAAAAGAATTGCACGCAAGTCGGCTATTAAACGAAAAGGTAAACAGGCACGCATTTCAAAGAAGGCAGCTAAGACTACGAAAAAGGGCAGACAGCGAGGGTTATATAAGGTAAAATAAAATGATTGATCGACTTATTTGTGGAACGTGCAGAGGCGAAAAAGTAGTAAGAGAAAAAATAAATAATCTTACGAAAGTTGATATATGTCCTCGATGTAGAGGTGCGGGCACTTTAATGAGCGAAATAGACTGGCAGAAAAATAGAGGTAAGAAATTAATTAAAGGATAAAAAGGAGAGAGGTGAACATAAAGAAAATAAAATATTTTCTTTATAGTTTGGTAATAGCATTCTGTTTGATGCAGGAAACACCATTTAGGACAAAAAGCTTAAAAGCAACATCCACTATAATTAATATTTATAAGCAAGGAACACGTACGAACACAGATAAGAATATAGACGATTTATTTGTGAAATTTTTATTGTATTGATATTTGGGGGTGAAACAGGTATCGACTGGTATGGAAATTGGATGAAGGCAAGTGAGAGAAAACATACTAACTCTCTAAAAAGTGTATGTAAAACATTAACTGCCGAAGAAGAGACAGTTTATAAGATGGCGGCTTAGGCCGCCTTCCGATTGTTTAACAACAACTTTATTCTTTTCATAGTTACTCAATCGTCATTTTGTAAAAGAAGCATTGTCCGTAGTATTAGTTTAAATTAAACTTGTATATCCTTAACTGATTTGTGTAGACAGGACGCGGGGGCAGTACCCGCCACCTCCACCATTAAAAGATAGGCGACGAAGGCTGAAATATTATGTATAAAGCATTACATAGTAATCTTACTATAAAAAAATCAAGTATACATGGCTTGGGAATTTTTGCTATGAAGGATATATCTAAAGATACTGTTTTAGGAATTAGTCATGTAAAGGATAAGGATGATATAGGTCGTTATCATCAAGGGTATATTAGAACACCTCTAGGTGGTTTTATTAATCATTCGACTAAACCAAATTGTGTAAAAGTTAAACCTAGAGTGAGGGGACTCCCTAAACATTGGCCAATATTTAAAGAGGGCGAAGAGTCTTCTTCTATGGCTATAAGAACAAGTAGAGATATAAAGGAGGACGAAGAATTAACAGTTTTTTATACGCTTTATAAAATAGATCAATGAGCAAAGTTTCTGCAATTGTTCCTACTTTATGGAAAGCAAAAGAGTTTACGGATCATTTAGTTGATGTATTAATAGAAGATGAGTCTGTGGGTGAGATTATCATTATAGATAATGCGCCAGCAGATTTTTTTTATGATAATGAAAAAGTTGTAACATTAAGGCAAGAAGAAAATATATATGTAAATCCTTCGTGGAATTTAGGAGTTGAAGAATCTGATTATGATAAGTTTATAATTCTTAATGATGATATTATTATACCATATAATTTTGTTTCTCAATTAGAAAGTATGTTGACCCCCGATAAGGGTATTATTGGTATAGATGAAAGGGGAGTGATTAAGATACCAAATTTTGATAGTAAAAACATTACCTTTTTAGATAGAAAAATAGACCTTAAACCTCTTAAAGAAAGAGGTTGGGGTTTTGGCATTACTTTAGCTGGTCACCGTAAATCATACTATAAAATACCCGAAAACATACGTATTTGGTATGGCGATGATTATTTAGTACAGATGAATAGTAAACATTCTAAAACAAATTACATAGTTGATGATTTACCTATATTTACTATGATGAGCGCTACATCCGATTTAGAAGAATTTGAAGATATAAAAAATATTGACGCTCTTATGTATGATAGGTTTGGGAAATGGAAGGGCGGTTTAAGAAATAAAAAGAAAGGAAACTAAATGGCAAGAGCAAAAGCAACACCGAAAACAGATGATGGAACGATTACTAGAGAGGAAGCTAAAGCTCCAAAGGCACCTTCTACTCCAAAGGCCAGCACAGTAGAAAAGACTGAATCTTTTACTGCAGCTTTTAAGGCAGATGCTCATGCGGCAGCCGATTAT
>Ga0209554_1003107_pt1 | contig 10926 bp, 16 predicted proteins | sample MarorgKNORR_S2LV_5_FD_188221 | JGI IMG/M metagenome (GOLD analysis project Ga0209554, IMG submission 188221) | Marine microbial communities from the Southern Atlantic Ocean, analyzing organic carbon cycling - Bottom_A/KNORR_S2/LV (SPAdes) (version 2) | ecosystem: Environmental > Aquatic > Marine... | reverse complement strand
TTGCTTATAAGGTTTGATTTCAACAATTTCTGCATGATTTTTTCCTTCTTTGTCTGTATAGACAATAAAAAAATCAGGTATATATCTAGATCGTTTACCAGTAAATGGATTCTTATATTCTATTTGCTGTGCTTCGGATGCCCATTTAGATATATTTGGATGGTTGTCACACATTCGCATAAATGCTAATTCCCATCCTGATCTATATATAGGGTCATGTTTTCCTATATACTTATCTGGGTTTTGTGGGTTAAAATGTCCTTGTTGATATTTTGTCGCCATTAATCCACTACTTGTCTAGAAACATATTCATTTATTGATACGTTTTGCCTTCCTAATTGGTTATTAGAAGCTCTAGTAGTATTTAATGTTGAGATGATCTCGTCTGTAAGATCAAGACCGTTTACGTCAATGAGTGGTAAAAACTCGTCGTATTTTTTATTATAATATTTTGCTAATGCTAATATTTCAAAGGCCAATGTTTTACTTGCTAATTTAGAAATGCCTGCACCTTGCAATTCTCCAACTACAATATCGTGTTCTGTTGGTAAAAAATCAAATGTTGCTGATGCTAAATCACCAATTAGTCTACTATCAAACTTTGTCGAATCTTCCCCTAGAGTTGCTCTAATCTCTTGGGCCCTATTTAATCCGGTATTTGCTGATGTAGTTGATGCTGTTTCAGATTTATATGCCATATTAGAATCCTAATCTACCACCCAAAGCACTTAATGCAGATCCTGCATTTTTTACGAATGCAGAAATATCACTACCTAAATTTGACATATTACGTTCGCCCCAACTATCATCATATGTAATACCTTCATATGCAAATTGAACACTCCATTGAACGACACCCGAATCTGAATAATCAAGAGTATCATGACTGCATGTCATTATTACTGGATTAAAAAGTGTAATAGATTCCTGTGTCGGTGCACCAACTCCACCATATTCTCTATGCATTCTAATTTGACTAAAAAAATATCGTTCAAATGAACCCGAAGTGGTTTCTTTTGGAGAATGTAAACCGAAGTTATCTGTTGTTGCATATTCTTGTACTGTATCAGATGTTTCAAAATTATGCCCAAACGTCCGACCATCTTTATAATAATAATTAAGATATTCTTTAAAAACATTTTGCCATTTATTATCTCTCGTATCATTGAATGTAATTGTTACTGGTTGAAAATTAGCCCTAGTTTGAATAACTCGTTTTCTATTATATTGATTTAATGTTTGAGTATCAAATTGAAAACTTGGTAGTTCAGCAGACCGTATTATCAATTTTAATTTGTCTAATTGATCTTGAAGGGTTGTTACTGTTGATTTAAATTCAATTACAAATTGAAATTTTTGCCGGGGCACCGCTGTAAGAGGGCCGCCATCATTATATGTAGGATAAGCAATATCTGCATAATTACGCAAAAATGAACTAACTGGCATATGACGACCTCAACTATTATGCTGTAGCAGTAGATTGATCTAACGTTGTTGAAGAAATATTTTGAACTTTCAATGTGCTCTCTGTACCTACAAAATGTTCTGCATTATCATATCTTACAGTCATTGTGATTTGAACTGGATCACTAGTTGCGTAATTTGACTCACCCCAAGTCATATTTTGAACATAGCAACCCGACAAAGACCAAGTATCAAGTACGGTTGTAACACTACTTGCACTATTTGTTCCGTCTAGTGTTTCAATAATTGTACCGAACTTGTATTGACTACCAGCAACTGCCGAGGATTGTTCAAAATGATCAACCTGGTTTGTTACTTGAGAATTCAACAAAGTAATAACATCTGAATTAATATCGTCTCTCATTACTATAGCAAGTGGCTCCCAAGTATGTTTGCCTGCTAAAAATATTCGCGAGTTATAAACGTCGATAGTTACTTCATCATGCGTTAAGTTTGGTCGCCCTACACTTATAATTTCACGTGTCAATGCTTTTGTATCCGTACCAGTTCCGCCTAATCCTGTAAAAGTTACCCTAAACCTATACGCGAGTTTTGGCATTAAAACTGCACTTGTGTTACCAGAAATTGGCACACCAAACTTACTTAAATTAGCCATCGACTACTCCTAAAATGTATTTGAGCTTAACATTATTTATCATATTGTCTAGATTTTTTAACCAAGGAAAAAAGGGCCATCAAACAAAGTTAATGGCCCTTTAGTAAGGAGGTAGAAATTAGCTTATTGCTGAAACGTCGCCTGTGTTAACAACCCGAATTGGAATGTATATAAATTCTGCGGCTTTTGTTGGTTCGATTGCAACATCTATCCACATTTCATTTTTATCAATTCTTGCAGGAGTATTGTTTGAGCCATCACAAACAACTGCAAAGTCGTACAGACCTCGCTTTGCTAAAATGTCTGCTAAGAATCTTTCAACAGCATCTTTTGCATTAGCTCTTGTAAGTTCGTCGTTTGGTTCGAACACAAACGGTCTTGCCAATACATCTAGTCTTTCTCTCAAGTAAATAATTAATCTTGCTACGTTTACTCTGTCTAATGCCGATGTTGTCGGGTTTAATGTTTTTTGTCCATAAACAAATATTCCTTGTCCCGGAAAGTTTGCTAATGGGTTTACTTTATTTTGATACAATGTATCTCGGTCGCCACCACTTAATGCTATTGCAACAAATTCATCTTCTGAATCTAAATATCCAATATTAGTAGCATTAGCAATGACACCACGTGTTAAGCCTGCCGGAGCAAACCACGGATATGCAATATCATCATTATATGCAAATGTTCTTAATGCAATATGTGATGCCGGACATGTTACAGTATTACCATCTAAGTCGGTAGTATATGCACTAGGATAATATACAGCAGAATATGCTGTCTTACTTACTAATCCGTCTTCGCCGTTTTCTGTAGTGTCCAAGCCTAACATCCAACTTGCTACACCTGATGTTGCAAGTCTAAAAGGAGGATCAATAATAACAAATGCTGTATTTTTTCTATCTGTTGCTAATGTATTCATTTCGTCTGCTAACTCAGGATAACCCGGAGATGCAATAATTGAAAATGTAAATGACTCTTCTCTTAGTGTTGTGCTCGCTGTTATTGCGGCCTGCATTGCTGTGGTAACAATTTTTCTTTGACTTTTTCTGCCATATAATCCAGCACCATTTGCTTTATTACCTGCGGCTGTTACCCATTTCCATGCCGCCGCGACACTTGTTGATAATGTTGCATTTTCATCATATTTTCGTATATGATAAGAACTTCTTGCTCCATTAACAGCAAAAATATCATCTGGATAAATTGCAGGATTTGGATATCCACTATAAAAATTAGTAGGACTTTGTCCTGCTGTAACATCCGTATCCGGTGTCAAATCTGCAAACACTACTCCATCGGCAGTGGATTGATCTGTATTATCTTTTGTATCCCATGCCGCATTTGTACTATTATAAACTTTTATAACAGGATAATTATCTAAATCATTAGTGTCTACCCATACATCCCCATTACTAGGACCAGCTGGAGCAGTTGTTCCGTATTTAGAAACTGCTTGTTTTTGCCATGCACCAGATGCTTTTTTGTATATGTCTAATGCAAGAGTAGTATCATACCAATAAGTACCATCGGAGGCTACTGCGGTTGGAGCACTTGATGCATGAATTACCTTGTCAGCAGTTGGCGTTGTTCCGTCAACATTTAATGTTATTGGTGCGTTACCCACCGCCGCTGATGTTGCACTTGATCCTGGAAATACATAGAATGCTATTTGTTCTTCTGTTCCTGCTACATGGGATGTTCCGCCATTGTATTGTATTTCACCTGAACCGCCAGCAGTTGCATCTGAAGTTTTTCGAATGTAAACTGAATCTGCCGCAGGTTGAGTACCACCAATAAGTGTAATAGTTGCGGCCGTTGTATAGCCTGAACCACCACTAGTAATAGTAATACCAGTTACTTTGCCATTTGTTCCTATTGCCGCAGTTGCAGTAGCACTAGTACCACCACCGCCAGTTATTACTATTGCCGGGGCTTCGGTATAACCTGAGCCACCATCAACGAGAGTGATATCTGCTGTTTGCAAAGCATCACTAGCACCTCCTCCAGCTACCGCTGTTGCCGTTGCTTGTGTGCCTGAGGAAATATTGCCAGGTACACATGCCATTGCATCACTTGCAAATACGCCTACTGTTCTTGCAACCCATGCAGTCGATGTTGTACTATATTCTTTATAAGAAATACTTAAACCGCTATTTGCAGTAGTTAACTTAATCCATACATCGCCAATTGTTGGAGCGGCTGGCGGATCATAATGTGGTCTAGCCCATACTGCGGTGATACTTGTATTTGCAGTTTCTACAGTTGCCCATGCATCAGCATCTTTTTTATAATATGAAGGTGCCGCAAGAGGAACTCCTGCCGCGTCGTATGGTACTAAGGCATAATCGCCATTACTACCAAATGTGGCTTTTGGAATATCACTGCCGTCTATATCTGTGTCTGTTGCAGTTGGAATAGTAACTGTTTGTGCAACCCATGCACTTGATTCTACACTAACTTGCTTATATTCGAAAAGACCAAATGTAGTGTTTCCTAAGTCCCACCACCATGCACCGTTGGGCGGAGCACTTGTTGGCTCTACTGTTGAGGGTTCTAATTGTGATGTATTAACATCTGCCCTCATAATATATGCTCTATTTGCGGCACCCAAATATGAATAGGCCGCTAACAAACCATATTCGTTTGTTTCATAACCTTGTTGAACTGTTCCGGATACTGATTTAAAATACGGTTTACCATATTGTTGAAGCAGTTCTCGTTGACTTGTAACCAAATAAGGTTTATCTGCTGTAGCAGATGTTGTATATCCGGCTGTTGCAGTTGAATCTGTGCCATCTGCTTTATCTTGTGAAGATGCAACGATAATCAGTGGAACCGTTCCTGCTCCTGCTGAGCCATAAAAACTTTCGTCTATAACTGATACCGCCACACCTGGTGATACTAATGTTGCCATATTTCTTTCCTTTAAATAATGGAATTAACTTGTTTTAACTTTTATATATTTATCGGTAAGGCGAAAAAACAGGTAAATTTGCTGGTTAAGTAGTCTGTTAACCTATGATAAATCCGAGCGGATCGCTGCCTTCGTTGTGGAGAGTTAGATCTAGTTCTAATTTATCAATTTCAGCAATAGCATCTTGACGTAATGCGTCTCCATTTAATGTTGTGCCTCCTTGGGGTCCGGCAATAGCACTAAATTTACTTCTTGCTTCACTTAACATTAATTTTGCTTGACATAATGAGTAGTCTTTTAACCATGGACCAGCATATGTATCTATAATTAAATTTTCTTCAGGTCTGAAATTATAAACATGAAGAACAACATCTGTATTTGCTTTTATACGTCTATGAACACGCAATTTTTTACTTTGAGGGCGATAATCAAACATAATTTCTGATCCAAACATTTTACCTAAATGTTCTCTATGTTCAGCGTATGCTTCAAATGTTGCTAATCCGCCTGCCCTTCCAGAATGTAATAGATAGGTATTTAAATACGCCGCTTCAAATGGTTCTATATCATTACCTGATGAACTATATGATCCAGTTACTCGTCTATAAATATCTTTTACTTCAATAACTTCATCGGCTAATGTATATTCTGATACATTTATTTGAAGTTCCAATAAAACAAACGACTCTTCTGTACTTTGAGAACTTCGTTGTCTGTATTTTTCTAGACTTTTAGTAATTGCTAGATTATAATGATCAGGATCTAGCTCTACATCTACCATTCCTCCGCCTAGGCGAAGTTCCATTTCTCTAGTTAAAGTATCTCTTGCAGCCATAACACATGTCTCCGTATAGTATTTATTCGGAAACTGGTTATGTTACTTAAAAGTTTGGAGGATAACTGTGTCGTCTGACAGGCGACCAGTAAGTTTAGTTTCAGTGGTTTTAATTTCTGATTCAAACCATTTACCAAACTTATGTTTTGTTGCTTTTTTAGCAAAATTTAATTGCTCTTTAGGTTTGCGGAGGGTCTTTTTAGTTGAATGTTTATCACTAATATTAAGAAGTGTTGTACCTTTAATTTTAAAACCACGATCATCGTCTGCTACATAAACACCCAATTTGCGATATTTACACTGATATATAATTGCCATAGTAGCACCAATGATATTAGTAGGATTGATGCTAGTAATTCCGAGAGTTGCATCTGTTTGTTTATATTTGAGTTTAGCAACTTGTTTTTCAACACTTACTGGCTTCTTTTTACGTTGTTTTCGTGTTGCGTTTGATTCTCCAACAATAACATCACAGGCATCAATGAATCTATTTATGAGTTCAATTAACCCTTCCATTCGCTTATTTTTTAGCAAATGTGAATATGCTTCTTTAAGGTCTTCATTGGTTCCTTTGAGAGCTTCTTCAAATTCTGCAAGTTCTGTTTCCCAATCTTTTTTAATACGCCGTGCATGAGCTTGTGTACAATTACAACTTTGCAAATATCCGTAAGGATCAATAATAGCAGGATTAAACAAGTTAGGACTATCTACATATGTATCAATCCATTCATTAAACTGTATATCCATTTCATCGGATTGATCTTTAATCCTATCTTGAATACTTGGTCCTTGTGCCCGCTGTTCTTGTTTTACAGTAGTTTTTTCTTTTTTAAGGTTACCTTGTTTGCAAATATATTCAATGTGTTTGTCTAATCTTTCAATAACATCCATTTCAACATTAAACTTAGCACCACGTGTAGACATACGAGCAATCCATCCATAGGTAGGAATAATAAAAACCTCCGGACATGCTTTAACTTGTTTTGCTTCATCTATACGACCATAATCAGCTAGATATTCTGCAATGTATTTTTTAGCGTCTTTGACATTTTTATGGTAAGTGTAATAATTAAACCCTGATCCGATCTGAGTTTCCATAATTTCTTCTCCTTCGGTAAACTCAGGTTCTGGTCCTGTATATTGTTCTTCCACAGTAATCTGTGACATGCGCCTTTTTTTCTTTGGTACTTTTTTAAGTAAATTGCTTTTCGTTGCCATAATTCTATTTATAACGAGAGTAAAATATTGGAGTTAACTTAATTTAACCTATACAAATATTATATTACCTTTGCATGAAATGTCAACCATATTTTTATTCTTTTTAAAATTCATCTTAATTTTTAAAGTTTTTCGTCCTGGTGTTCCGGCATCTTTATAAAGATGAGTTTTATATGCATGACAACATTTACATAAGGTTTGGCAATTTTCAGGAGACTGGTTAGAAGGGTTACCATCTATATGATCTACATCTACCATACCATACCAATCGAGTCCTAACTCTGTTTTGTTAATAATAGTAGTAGTACACACAAAACCTAAACGGCCGTCTATATTTTCACAATAATTTTTTCGATACAGACCATATGCAGAACAAGGACCTGTTAGTGCTGAATATGTAGGTACTCCGTGTTTTTTAACCAATTTATCTTGATGGTGTGGGGTGCATATATATGGTGTTCTTTGTACGACACCATCTTTTCGTGTTCCGGCTCGATGTGGTATTTTACCACATAGTTCTCCTGAAGGTAATACAACTTGACACACTCTGGTATCAAAGTCTTCTTGTGTCATTAATTTTCTAGGCATATTTTATACCAAGTCTATATGTTCGGTTATCACCATTCGCCCACCAGTACTTAAATGTCTGATGTGAGCCGCAATGTCTGTATCATAGGAAACGACCACTTCAGTCCATCCCATTGTTCCATCGGAACACTCATAAAAACTTCTTATTCTACACATATTATAACGCTCCAAAAAAAATGTATTTGTCCATTAATACCCAAAGATCTTGTGATAAGTTTATCCACCTACAAAAATCTATAAAGTTACTATTAACAAATGCATACCATTCTGCACTAACAAAACTGAATGCATATCCTGCAATGAATGCTAAAGTAACGAGTAAAAATATTTTCATAGTACATATATTATACTATCTGTAACAATAATGTCAACCAAAAAAGTAAAAATAGTACATAATTGAAATAAAAAAACAAATAAATATATGAATAATAAGGAATTTTATATGGAAACATTATTAGCAATTTTTGGCGCAAAGTGGTGTTGCGTTTTTGCATCAACCATGGGCGGATTGACTAATGGATTAGTTCACACTTGGACAGGATGGGCAACAGAAGCAAAAAATCTTGCACTTGCCGCCGTAACAGGATGGATCGCCGCAGAATTTTTTATACCAGCCTTAATGGAACAATTTGAGTTCGGAGTATATACCGCACTTGCTATTGCATTTTTTATTGGGTATATTGGTATTAGATTGTTACCTCACTTAGAAAAGAAATTTTTTAGTAAATTAGATAAGACAATAGATTCTATAGATAAAGATTAAACAGTATAAATTCTGGTAGGGGAGCTGGGGCTCGAACCCAGGACCTATGCCTTATAAGAACATTGCTCTAACCAACTGAGCTACTCCCCTACTGGGTCGACAGACGAGGCTCGAACTCGCAACCTCTGGAATCACAATCCAGTGCTCTACCAGTTGAGCTACTGTCAACATTGGCTCCTCGGGCTGGATTCGAACCAGCGACCGGATGATTAACAGTCATCTGCTCTACCACTGAGCTACCGAGGATCTGGAGCGAGTGACAGGAATCGAACCCGCGTCCTTAGGTTGGAAGCCTAAGGTAATACCATTATACGACACTCGCCTTCTTATTGTCTGTTGCTTTCGATTTTTTATCATCCTTTGCCTCCGGTTTCTTTTCTTCTTTCTTTTCTTCTTTCTTTTCTGGTTTTAATCCATATCCGTCTTTATACCAGCCACCACCTTTTAAATGAAATGAACTCATACTCATTTTCAAACGAAGTTTCCCTTTACAGTCAAAACATTGAGGCTCGCGATTACGATCAAATATTCGCATTAAACATGGAGTATTTAGCGGAACATCTCTTTCTGAAAAATGGAGCATTTCTTCAAATTCATGTCCACAGTCCTCACATTTATATTCATATATCGGCATATTATCTCCAACTACCTATTCGTCCTCCATATAGATATACATCGGTCTGTCCTTTGCGAAGAATATCTTTAACAACTCTAAATGCTTCTTTTAATTTACTTGTTTTGAAAACCGATCTTTGGCCTATTTTAACTGTATACGTCATATTACTTGGAGCGAGTGAAGAGACTCGAACTCTCGACTTTAACCTTGGCAAGGTTACGCTCTACCAGCTGAGCTACACTCGCCTTGGTGGAGGCGACAGGGATCGAACCTGCTACCTTATCCGTGCAAGGGATATGCTCTCCCAGATGAGCTACGCCCCCACTATTAGCAGTCCTGCTATCCAACCAATTACTCCCCATTTCATGTCTTTCCATGAAAATTTATGTGGCGGATTTTGTGCGTCCCATATTTCTTTACCAACAGTAATAACTAACCCAGATACTAATAATGGATTCCAAAATATTGCTAATGTTGTAACACTAAACGCCCAAAAAAAGTGTAATTGTTCTTCTTGATATTTGTATAACCAGCTATCTATTTTATCTAATAAGTTCATAGTATTCTTATTTATGGTGGTGCCCTTGGTAGGATTCGAACCCACATCGCCAGGCTCCTAAAGCCTGCGCCTCTGCCAATTGGGCTACAAAGGCAGTTTTTAATTAAATTAATAGGTAGGTCAGTTTATATTTAACTACATCCGTGGGTTTCATATTTTGTTTGTTTCCATGAATGTGTTTCTTTATTATATGAAAACCATTTTTGATTTCCATGTGAATCGCAAAATTGTGCATACACGTTATCATTAATGCCAAACATTCCTGCATTACGAAATCCGTCTTGTCTTGGTAATGTTTCTAAACTTTTAACCCACAACGGAGGATACCCTGCATTATCAGGGGCACATCCAAATAATAAACATATTAATAAAATAATTACAAAAAGTTTCATTTGCCTATCCTATGGTAGCGGGAGAGGGAGTCGAACCCACTACAGCAGGGTTATGAGCCCCGCCCAGATACCGATCTGTTCCCGCAATTAAGTATTTATTGCTACAATAGGTGATAGGAGAGTGTTAAAGTAAATCAACACTCTCCATCATTACACCCGAATCACAATTGTTTACTGTCTGCTCGGCCATCAATAATGATAATAATCATTAGAAGCTCCGTAGTAACAATAGTTCCTCGAAAAGAAGGACGATACGTCAGCGACTTTCGATCGGGTGTGATAAATTTTGGTGCCACCGGCCGGACTCGAACCGACACGCTCCGAAGAACATTGGATTTTAAGTCCAAGGCGTCTACCAATTCCGCCACAGTGGCAATTGGTTACGTTTTTAAATTCTTCTTTGTGTTCTCAATAACTTTCTTAGCATATTCGATTTTTTTCTTAAGATCTTTATTATCCTTATCGTTTACAAGTTGTTGCTCATAAACTGCAAGTTGTACTTCGGTGCGTTTTATAGCACCTTCTTGTCGTACCCATCTACCGTGTTGTTTACTTCTCATTAAAATTTAAGGTTATATGAAATTAATACTTGATCATTTATTGGATTAAAAGATGTTGTAACATCTGTACTATTGCTATACCCACTTATTTCAAATAGTCCAAATACAAGACCGAATAATATGCCTGTTCCAAATCCTTGCAACACATTAGTCCTGATTCGATTTTCGGTTATAAGCGTATCTTCATCATTTTCTGTATTAAGCGCCGCAAGTCCTAATCCAGTTACAACACCAATACCTGCTCCCCAAAGGGTTGCACTATATGCTGTTGCTAATTTTGATTCTTTAACTGCATAAGCAGACGTTGATGCAAGCATTAAACTTGCAATAGTTAAAATGAATATTTTTTTCATATTAATTCCTTGATGATAACGTGACTAGCGTGTCGAAATCATTGACTG
>Ga0209554_1003105_pt1 | contig 10929 bp, 12 predicted proteins | sample MarorgKNORR_S2LV_5_FD_188221 | JGI IMG/M metagenome (GOLD analysis project Ga0209554, IMG submission 188221) | Marine microbial communities from the Southern Atlantic Ocean, analyzing organic carbon cycling - Bottom_A/KNORR_S2/LV (SPAdes) (version 2) | ecosystem: Environmental > Aquatic > Marine... | reverse complement strand
TTGACAAATCAATAGAAATGTATCGAAAAGCAGTTGAACTTTCAGATGGTCTTGCGGAAATTAAAGCAGGGCTAGGTCATGCTTACGGCATGGCAGGTAGAAAAGAGGAAGCAAGAAAGGTGCTTAACGAATTAAATTCACTCGCAGAAAAATACTACATACCACCTGTCCAGATTGCCTATGTTGCTGCAAGCTTGGATGAGATTGATGAAACATTCGAACTGTTGGAGAAAGCTTACATAGAGCGTACATGGGATTTGGTTTTTATCAGAGAAGAACCCTGGTTCGATGATTTTCATTCGCTTCCGCGTTTTGTGGATTTGCTAAAACGTATACAGTTTCCCAGAAAGGATTGATTAATAATGGTCATTTTACAATTGTCTAAAGAAGTCTTATGGAAGAAATTTTGATTAAAAAGGCATTTCAACAAATTGGTTTAACCACTAATGATTGTATGCTCCCACAGCATCGCCTAATTAATTAAAGGTTGTTTAAAATTATCTGCTCAGATATCAAGAAAGAATATGATGCCAATGGTTTTGTGATCATTCGGAATGCTATTGATCTCGAACTTGCAAATGAATTAAAAAACCATGTTCATTGGCTGGGTAAAAAATATCCCGATATTCATCCGGAATCACTCCACCATAATTTATTGGTCCACGATCCTTTTATTCATCATGTACTAAACTGTGATAAACTGTTAAACATTATTGAACATATTATCGGACCCGATATTGCACTTTTTGGGGCACATTATATTGCAAAGAAACCATTTAAGGGAAAGCCAGTTGGTTGGCACCAGGATGGCTCTTATTGGCCGCTGGAGCCTATGGATGTCGTCTCTCTTTGGGTAGCCGGAACACCATCAACGGTAAAAAATGCCTGCATGCGTGTCATTCCCGGGACTCAAAATAAAATGTTATTGAAACCATCAGAAATGATGAAGGTAGATACAGAAGAATATGTGCTGGACCTGGCAATCCATCCTGATGAAATTGATGAATCTGAAGCAGTAGATATAGAATTGAACGCAGGCGACGTGTCAATCCATAACCCGTTTATCATACATGGTTCCAATGCCAATGTATCTGACCAATGGCGAATCGGATTAACGCTTCGGTATATTCCTACTTCGGCCTATGTAACTAGAGAAGATTGGGAATGTGTTTTATTACGTGGAAATGCTGTAGAAGGAATTAAAAATAATTATTCACAAAAACCCGTTTTTAAAAATGAAGAACATATGCCGTTTAATGGATTTGAACTGTATAAATAAAATGGATAGCAAAAGTGGCGTAGCCTAGTGAAAAGATTCATTAACATTATTACACCCCCAACCTAGTTAATGGCTGTTTAGTAAAGAAAGAGATGAAGTATATAAATGCATACCTGCCTAGCGGAGTTTTTTATTCGCTGGGGGTATGTTTAACACGGTAGCTAAATAAATATCCAGTGTGAACTATTTCAACGGTTCCCAGGATTACCGTGGGCAAATAATTAATAATGTCTAGCCCTGACAATTCCATAAAAAGAATAGCCCGCCGTCTCCGAATTCTCTATAGTGTATTGGAAGCAACCAATTGCCTGACTAAAATCATCATATTGATGGAAAGGCATAGTCACCTTGCCCAGCAGAAATCCGCGCAAACCTGGTCGGAAAAGGATATTGTGCTCATCACCTATTCTGACCAGGTAAGGCACCCATCGCTCACCCCGCTGCAAGCGCTTAACCGATTCTTGTTGGATAATGGCCTATCGTCACTTATTAACACCATACATCTGCTGCCTTTCTATCCTTTTTCAACAGACGACGGCTTTTCAGTGGTTGACTACAGGGCAGTTGACCCGGCAGTAGGCACTTGGAGTGACGTAGAAGCAGTACATGAAAACTTCACGTTAATGTTTGACCTCGTTCTTAACCATATATCCCAACGAAGTGACTGGTTCCAAAAATTCTGTCGGGGGGATACACAGTACATCGATTTCTTCATCGAAGTGACGCCGGAAATGGACATCTCATCAGTTGTGCGTCCCCGCAGTTTTCCATTAATGCACGAGTTTGAGACTTCCGCTGGTCCCAAGAAAATATGGACGACTTTCGGCCGGGATCAAGTCGACTTGAACTACAAGAATCCAGGGGTTCTCTGCGCCATGCTGGAAGTGCTTTTGCATTACGTTGAACATGGGGCCAGGATTATTCGCTTGGATGCTGTCGCGTTTCTATGGAAAATCCCAGGTACCACGTGCCTTAATCTGCAACAAACACATCAAGTTATTAAACTTTTCCGCGATGTACTCTCGATAGTAGCACCTCACGTTATTCTACTGACCGAAACAAACTTACCTCATGAAGAGAACATTAGCTATTTTGGTGATGGGGACGAGGCACACATGGTTTATCAATTTAGCTTGCCACCACTACTTGCTGATGCACTTTTGCAGGAGGACACCAGGCTGTTGCGTCGGTGGCTTCTATATCTGGACGCACCCCTGCCCGGTACGACTTTCTTCAATTTCACGGCCTCGCATGATGGTATCGGAATTCGCCCACTTGAAGGGTTGGTTCCATGGGAAAGGGTTTCAGCGCTCATCACTGCAACAGAAAAATCCGGCGGGCGAATTAGTGTTCGTCGAACACCCAACGAAACCGATGTCCCGTACGAACTGAATGTCACGTATCGCGATCTGCTTGGAACCGACCAGGATCTTATAGTTGATCGTTTTATTCTTTCCCAGGCCGTAATGATATCACTGGCAGGTATTCCCGGCATTTATTTCCATAGTCTTGTCGGTTCGGGGAACGACATTTCCGGGATGGAAGAAAGTGGTATCCCAAGAAGAATAAATCGCCAAAAGTATGACTTGGACGAACTGACACACACATTGACGGACAAGGTCAGCTTACAATTCGAAATATTTAACCGTTACCGTTCACTGGTATACATTAGAACACAACAAAGTGCGTTTCATCCCAATGGCGACCAGGTGGTTCTTGATATCGATAACAGACAAGTGCTTGGGTTTTCCAGAACGAACCCGGATAAGACAGAATCGATCATTGTATTATACAATTTCAGTTGTAAGAAACAGACGATCCGTATCAAGAACAACTCGAAACATTCGGGAACAGATCTCATGACAAAGGAACAGGTTATCCTATCGAACCCGATTACCTTGGCACCCCTGATGTTCCGGTGGGTAAAACTAAATGTTCCGGCATAATTGACTCTATCTTATTAACACTTCCTGCCCAGACGATTTTTTTGTTATGACAGTTACTGTTCGAGTTACCTTGCGGTTAGGCGCATGAAATCCAGCTAGGACACGGGTCTAAGTCATAACGGTTTCAGGTATGTAATAACTGCCAATTAAAACAACCTTCTAAATCAGAATTTCTTATCGAGATATTGGAATTTTTGTTGGTTGGAATTGGTAAACCTGAATGGACCTAAATGGCTGAAAACAGACAACCCATATGCCATTTATTAAACTGATTGGGATACAACTTGTTGTTTGGAGGATCCAAGACCATCAATTCCTAGTTCAACTATGTCGCCTGGTTTGAGATAACAGGGAGGATCCATGCCCAATCCAACCCCTGGGGGTGTACCCGTGGAAATAATATCACCGGGAAGCAGCGTCATAAATTTACTTATGTATGAAACGAGGTATGAAACCTCAAAAATAAAATTGCTAGTATTTCCCTGCTGCATGTAATTACCATTGACTTTTAACCACATGCCTAGGTTATTAATATCTTTAATTTCATCTTTAGTAACTAAGTATGGCCCAAGGGGAGCAAAAGTATCACAACTCTTTCCCTTAACCCATTGACCTTCTTTTTCCAATTGATATTCTCTTTCACTGTAATCATTGTGGAGTAAATATCCTGCAATGTAATCGGAGACATTTTTTTCAGGTACATATTTTGCTTTTTTGCCGATTACCAGCGCTAATTCAACCTCCCAATCTGTTTTTGTTGCATTTTTTGGTATAACGAAATCATCATATGGCCCACATATCGCAGTAGTTGCTTTAAAGAAAATAACAGGTTCGGTAGGAGGTTCTACTCCAGATTCTTTCGCATGATCGTAAAAATTCAGACCGATGCAAATTATTTTGCTCGGACGACATACTGGTGGACCAATTCTTGTTCCTGGATTAATTTTTATTAGGATTTTCCTATTCTCATCAATCCAATTTTGGAGTCTATTTAGTCCGTCATCTTCAAAAAATCTCTCATCAAAATCTTTACCAAAACCACTTAAATCAAGAGTTGTCTCTTCATTTATATAAAGGCCTGGCTTTTCATGTCCCGCTGGTCCGAAACGGATAAGCTTCAAATATACTCCTACTCTACCTTAAATTGACAACACCGCCGTCAATATCATAAGCAGCAGCGGTTATAAATGATGATGCATCCGAACAAAGAAAAAGGGCTAATTGGGCAATCTCATCTGGTTTACCCATCCGGCCAATTGGCTGGAACGTGGATAATTTGTCAAAGACTTCCTTTTCTTTGCCTGCATAATTTTTCTTTAAATAATCATCTACAAATGGTGTGTGGACCCTTGCTGGGCAAATACAATTACAACGAATATTTTGACCAATATAATCCTTAGCGATCGATAATGTCATTGCTAAGACAGCACCCTTGCTCATAGAATAAGCAAATCTTTCATCAACTCCTACTTTGGCTAAAATTGAAGCTAAATTTAAAATTGTGCCACCTCCATTTTTCACCATCGCTCCTATCACGTGTTTTGTTGTCAGATAAACACTCTTTACATTTGCATTGTATACCCGGTCAAGATCCGAAGAAGTTGTTTGTTCTATTGTGCCAATGTGAGAAATCCCGGCATTATTCACTAAAATATCAATACGTTTTTCAGCATCTAATACACTATTAACAGCAGCTTTAATGCTAGTTTCATCTGATACATCACAATGATAAAACTGTCCGAAATTATTGTTTTCCAGAATTTCATTTTGGACAGCTAAACCCCTTTTTTTATCAATTTCTAAGATATAAACCCTGGCCTTTTTATCTGCAAACAACTCTGCAATACTCTTTCCGATTCCCGATCCACCACCAGTGATGATGGCAACCTTATTATTTAAGCTATAACCCAAAAGTATTTTTTCCAGATTTAATCAATTTCAAAATTTTAGTCCCTTTTACTGCCAGCAATAGTTATCCCTAAACCACCATCGATCCTGATCGCTTGACCGGTAATAAAACCAGCCTTATCACTGGCTAGATAGGTGATTAATTCGCCAACTTCCTCGCTGGAACAAATTCTCTTCACAAGATGCATCTCATTACATTCTTCCAATACCTCATCAGGATTTGGTGATTCTTGAATAGAGTTTCGAAACATGGGGGTATCAACGGTTCCCGGACAGACAGCAACACTGCGAATATTAGGAGCATAATCAACAGCAATACTTCTGGTTAATCCCAATAGTGCGGTCTTTGAGGTCGTATAGGGTGCAACATTTTTCTGTGATATAAATGACTGTACGCTGGCAACATTAATAACACAACCCTTTTTATTATTTACCATCATTGGTATAGCATATTTCGAACATAAAAAAGCGCTTTTCAAATTTACATTCATGACTAGGTCCCATTCTTCTTCACTGGTTTCAGTTACTGTGGAGTAGCGCTGAATTCCTGCATTATTTACTAAAATTTCCACCGTTCCTAATCTTTTCTCTATTTCCTGGAAAGCAATTTTCACTTCATTTTCTTTTGAGACGTCGCAATGAATGAAGAATGTATTATCCCCTAGTGTGTCAGCGAATTCTTGACCAGCCTGATCAATATCCAAAATACAAACTTTCGCCCCTTCCTCCGTAAATGCTTTAACGCAGGCTCCACCAATTCCTTTTGCACCGCCAGTAACAACTACTTTCATATTTTCGAAAGACATAACTCAGTTTCGCTTATGGGATGCAAGAGGCATCCCTTTTTGTCCATAGTTAATTTTTAATATATGCCAGCGACCAAGATTGGAAACAAATAATTGATCAAACTCAGGACCCCCAAATGCCACATTCGTGGGATTAGAAAGTGTATGCGCCTCCCAATCATCAACTAGAACGGTTGCAGTCTGATCTGGCGCTATTTTAAATATCCTATTGGGTGTGTAGCAGGAAACGAGCAAATTCCCTTCAAGATCAAAGGCAATGCCATCAGGGACAGTTTTCGGTAAAGTGCAATAAACGGATCTTTTGCCGGCACTGCCATCTGGACTAATTGCTACTTTTTCTACACCTGGCAGCCAGGAAGAAACGACGAAAATAAAGTCTTGTTTACGGTTAAGGGCCAATCCATTAGCAAAATTAAATGGTCCGTTATGCCAGACGGATCCATTGCCCTGGGTGTCATATTTAAGAATTTTTCCAGAAATTTCCCTAAATGCACCACTTTCGCTAACATAACAATTTCCCTCATCATCAAACACAGCATAATTTGGAATATTATATTTGTGTTCATCAGCTCCTTCAGAGAATTCATCTAATTCGTAGGTGTTGCTATCCAGTTTCCATAAGCAGTGATTTTTTAAATCACATATTATCAACCAATCACCACCTGGGCTAAATGCAATTCCTAGTATAAATCCTCCTGTATTGGCAACTTCGTTTACTTGTGTGCCATCATCCGATATTTTATAGATTTGACCTCCTTCTCCACCAGCCCACACGGATCCATCCGGGTGCAGAGCTACACATTCGGGATGATCCAAGCCGTCCGAAAAAATAATCGAATTTTTTAAATAGTTTTTCATAAATGTTTCTCCCACATTAATTATGGAATGATCGCAGAAGCAGAAAGTTTTGTGGAAATGGTTCCATCTTTTGGGATAGATAACCATTCGCCATTATTAATTGCCTGTTTTGGATCTGGTGTCCACCTGGAAGTCCAAGGTTCCAAGGCGATGGCATATGTATTGCCCCACCATGGTGCATCCTGGGTGGAATAGCGTTCCTGCCAGTACCATAAATATTTAAAGACGTTCGCATCCCAAGATAAATGAAAACCAAGGTTTCGATCTGAATCAATAATTGAATAATTTCCTTTTTCTCCGAATCCTGATAAATAGCTTAGTTCACTATACGGAAATTCTGATTCCGCAGGTATGATACTGGCATTTTCCTTTTGATCATTCAGGTTAATTGCGAAGGGCCAATCAGTTTCCACTCCGGGTTTGAACCGACGGCTATCGGGCATTTCCCTTTCAGAGATCATTTTTTTAGCATTGCATTTAATATGAGCACCATTTTTTAAAAACGGGAGGCCAAATGCTATGTGATGCCCCCACATTATATCTAAGTCTGTTTTTGATTCATTTATAATTTTTTCTTCTATGAATAAGGTGGGCTTATCGTGCACAATTGTAAGTGTTTTTTCGATCTTAATGGGGAATCTCAATGGTCTAGTCCATAACTTTACCGATATCTTCTTGGAGTCATTTTCAATAATAGAATATTTCCAAGGAATTAGGGAAATTTCTCCGTGTTGGCCCAGTGAAGCACCTCTGTAGTTGAAAGTAGGGCTGTTGGGCAATATCTCCTGCCAGCCCCCATAGTAATAATCTTCGAACTGATTTGGGGTATTTCTCATCTGGCTGAAATCCTGAAGTGGATTACGAATACCTTTTGCTAAACGAAGCATGAAATCACAATCAAGAGGTTTGTACCTAAACTCAAAAATATCACTGCCTCGACCAACAAGAATCCCAATTTTCAAATAATCATTTTCCAGCCATACGACCTTCATATCTTTATAAGTCCAATCATCAGAGATTGAACATGTACCTTTTGTAAATAGAAGGAGTTTATTATTATTTTTCATGTATAATACTCTACACTCTGTAATGCTCCTTTCATATATCCCATTGCGAACGCCATCCCCGCATGCCATGCTGCATCACATGACATTTCTGGTGTATGATCTGGTACAATTATGCCATCGTAATTATTTTTTTTCAATATTTCTAAAGCTTTTATCATGTTAATATCACCTTCATCAACAAAAGCCTCCCTGTAATGGGGAACCTTACCTATCACGTTACGGTAATGAATATAACCTATTTTATCCAAGCGGGAATAATTATCCAGAAAATCAAGCAAGTTACTCCCTTCCATTTCCTGGACAGTTCCCATACATAACTCAAACCCATTAGAAGGGCTATCGTACAAATTTAAAAGTTTTTCATATTCTTCTGTCCGATAAAACAGCCGTGCAGTTCCCCGCATATTTTTTACAGGAGGATCGTCCGGGTGAGCAACCAGTTTTATATTGTTTTCCTCTGCAACCGGCATTATCTCATTTAAAAAATATTGCAGTCTTTCCCACATTTCAGATCTGGAAACAGGTGCAATAAAGCCATTTTCCCCATCCAGATCATATTGCATATTCCAAACCATTCCTTTAGGAATAGGGCGATTAACGTCAATAAGGCTTTGATCAAATTCTATAGATTTAGCGTTTCCTCTGCCAGTATGTTTGCTTGTCCATCCCCACACACCTGCGATACTGAAATAATATCCTACAATAGGTATGCCAACTTTGCCAACCATTTTAAGAGTTTGCTTAAGATTTTCAATCTGGACTTTCTTTTCAGGGCCATCCAACAAAATATCATACCAGTGCGCTGGATCAAAATTCTCAATTGCTTCCCATTTAAGACCATGTGACTCGATTTCTTTTTTAAGTGCCATCAAATCTTCGTATTGCCACAGTTTGTCTCTGTTATATGTTACTCCCCAACCATCCAGATAATTTTTTGTCAAGGAAGGATTTTTAGTCCCTTTCACATAATCTACGAGTTGCACTACCAAGTGTGTTGCACCAGCCTGCTTGGCAAATTGGAAATTTGTACTATTTAATAAGTTTTTGTAGAGACCAAGGCCTAATTTCATATATTAACCTAAGAATATTTATCTTCTCATAATGTAATTATTTATTTGATAATCTAAAAATTTTATTAGCAAAAATGAATATAATATTTTTGTAATTTTATTTGTATTCTTTGGTCACAGTTTCGAAATATCATCTGAGTCAAAATAGAAAGAAAAATAAACCATTTTGTGGAATAAAATAAAATATGGAGCAATACTTATAATTGTGACAAATATATTTTCCCAGGATTTCTGGACACAAGCTATGGATAGTCATTATAGCCGACGTGTCTCCCACTTCAATAATTTACCAGTTAAAAAAGGAGCTATCATCTTTATAGGGGACAGTATTACCGAACAATGCAATTGGAGTGAATTGTTTGATAATCCTGAAATTTTAAATAGAGGTATAGGGGGAGATGTTCTTGAAGGTGTTGCAAAAAGGCTCGAATTTCTCAAAACAAGTGAACCAGCAGCGCTTTTCCTTATGATTGGAATTAACAATATGAACCGTGGTGATCCAAACGATGAAATATTTTTAGAGTATAAACTACTTGTGGAGAAAATTAAAGATTACAATCCAAGCACTAAGTTATTTCTCCAAAGTATTTTACCGATAAACCAAAAATTATTCATTGGTATACCAATTGCATCAAATGAAAGCATAGAAGCCCTTAACCAAAACATTCAAAAATTAGCAGAAAATATGGGCGCAGTTTATGTCAATCTATATTCTCATTTTTTAAATACAGAAGAAGAATTAGATAAAAAATATTCAAATGATGGGCTACATATTAGCGGTGAAGGATATTTATTATGGAAAGAGATAGTCAATAATTATATTCATGATATATAAACCGCCTATCAAAGATCTAAAGCAAAAGTTAAAATCTGAAGGCTTTTGTTTTTTACCAAAAATATTTAATTCTAATCGGACAAACATTGCATACAATGCGCTCTGGGATGTGATTCAGGGAAAATATGAAACCGGAAAGCCCCCAGATGCCAGATTCTGGGAGATTGGTGATGATCCTAATAATATCATAAAAATAGATAAACCCCATTTATGTAACAAAAAAATATGGGACCTTATTACCGATAATAATTTTGGGCAATGGTTGGCTAATGTTACGGATGCAAAGAGAATCCAAGTGTGGCATTCCCAGGTTGTTTGGAAGCCACCGTGCAGCGGTAAAAAAGGGATTGCGGGCTGGCATAGAGACAACCAGTATTGGCCTTTCTGGACACCCGAGGGTGTTTTTACTGCCTGGATCGCACTCTCAGATGTAAATCCAGAATCCGGCCCTGTCCGGTATATCCAAGGGTCAAACCAGTGGAATAATATAGCTGGTCTTGACTTCTTTGATAAAAATATCTCCGAACAATACAAAATTCTGCAAGATGCACAAAGTGATTACAAAGTAATTAATGCAACTATTAGAAAAGGACAAGTTAGTATCCATTCGTCTCTGACCTATCATTCATCCATGCAAAATACAAGTCAATCCCCAAGAGTTGGAATGGTGGTCCATTTTTGCACAGATTATGCGAAAAGAATACCCGTTAATGGTGAGTTAAGCCGTTATCTAAATTGTTTGGAAGATACCGCCATTTGTCCCATTATATATCAATCATAATGAGAAGTAATAACCCAGATTTAGTAATTGTTAAGTTTTTAATTAGAAATAATTCATTTTATATATATAGCAGTAATAAACATGTTTTTTTTCTTGTACTCATATATAATAATAATTTATATTGGGATGTTGATAACCAATTACTAGGCCGTTATTAAAATACACCGGAATTGGTAATGCAATAGCATAACAAAAATAGGTGTTCCAAGTTATTTTGGAAAAGCTTAGTGGGCAGTTTTCATAATTATCTATACTTTCTCACAAAAAAAAGGAGATAAAATGAAGAAAATAGCTACCTTAATAGAAACAAAAATGGCTATTCTATTTTTAATTTCTTTGGTCAGTACAGCTTGTTTGATCGAAGAAGTTGAACAGCCAA